>Ga0213835_100044_pt1 | contig 176168 bp, 160 predicted proteins | sample SWPATP01_FD_160576 | JGI IMG/M metagenome (GOLD analysis project Ga0213835, IMG submission 160576) | Coastal seawater microbial communities from Marineland, Florida, United States - SWPA TP0 #1 | ecosystem: Environmental > Aquatic > Marine > Coastal | place: USA: Florida | collected 2016-08-05
AGCCGCAGCGGGTGCAACTGGTGCATCCGCTCGGTCATAACTTCTATGAGGTCCTGCGCAGCAAGCTGGGCTGGAGCAACCGGCTGGGAGATTGAGGTGAGGCAGGCGGCGATAGAAGGCTACGATCTGATCGGTGACGTGCACGGCTGCGGGGCGACCCTGGGGGCGCTGCTGGAGAAGCTTGGCTACCATCAGCGTGGTGGCGTCTACCGCCATCCCCGACGCAAGGCGATCTTCCTCGGCGATCTGATCGATCGCGGTCCGCGCATCCGCCTGGCGGTGAGCATCGCCCGGCGCATGGTGGAAGAGGGCGAGGCACATATCGTCATGGGCAACCATGAATACAACGCCCTGGCCTACTGCCATCGCGCGCCACGCCAGCTGGGCCGCGAGTGGCTTCGCGAGCACACGCCCCGGCACAATCGCATCATCAAGGAAACCCTCGACCAGTATCGCGATCACCCCGCCGAGTGGGACGAAACGCTGAACTGGTTCATGGAGATTCCGCTCTACCTCGACTTCGGCGACTTCCGCGTGGTTCACGCCTGCTGGGATCAGGCGCTGATCGATGCGCTGGAAAAGGAGTGTCCTGGCGGCATCATCGACGAGCCATTCCTCAGGCAGTCCGTCGAGCCGGATACCCAGGCCTATCGCATACTCGATCGCCTCACCCGAGGCGTGCACCTGCCCCTGCCCACCGGGGTCGAGATTCACTCCGGCGACGGCTTCACCCGGCGCAGCTTTCGCGCCCACTTCTGGTCACGGGGGCCAGAGACCTGGGGCGACGTCATCTTTCAGCCCGACAACCTGCCCGGCGACCTCGAAGAGCGTGAGCTGACCGCGGCCGAGCGGGCCCGCCTGCCGCACTACGGGCTCGATCAGCCGCCGCTGTTCATCGGTCACTACTGGTGCGAAGGGATTCCGGCGCTGCCCACCGCCAACATTGCCTGTCTCGACTACAGCGCGGTGAAATTCGGGCGCCTCGTCGCCTACCGCTGGAGCGGCGAACGGCGGCTGGACGCCAACCATTTCGTCTGGGTGAGGGTGCCGCAGGAGGAGGCTGCGAGGCCGCGGCCGTGGGAGATCGACTTCGACTGAAGAGAGATACAAAGTTTTACAACTTTTTTTCTCGAACCCCTGAACTTCCCCTCGGCTCGCTCGTCAGAGTAGGTGTTCCCTTGAATGATCCCTTGCTCTTGTCCGGCGGCCCCCCTTCCGCCGGATTTTTTCTGTGCCCCGATTTTCTTTGTGCATCAGTGGGCAGATTTGAGAAAAGCCCCGTCCCAGCGCAAGATTGCACTCAAAACCTTGGTTCAGGAAGCGTTCATGTATCGCATCATGCTGTTCCCCCATGAAACGGACACCAGCGAACTGCGTCGCGCGCTGTGGGCGCATCGCATCGGGCACCGCTTCACCGAGGAAGCGGAAGGTCAGGTGCTGTGGCTGGCCGACCCGGATCAGCACGACGCCCTGATGCAGCTGCTGACGCGCTGGCAGCGCGGTGAGCGGGTCATGCCCGAGCGCCGCAAGCGTGCGTCCGGCACCGGCGGTTCCCTGGCCGTGGCCTTCCGCCAGGCGCCGGTCACCGCCGCGGCGCTGGGGATCTCGCTGCTGGTCTTCGGCCTGATGTACCTGCTCGGCGATATCGTGGTGGCCATGCTGACCATCGTGCCGGTCGGGATCGTCAACGGCAGCCTGGCGTTCGGCAGCCTGACCGACTCCATCGCCTCGGGGCAGGTCTGGCGTCTGCTGTCGCCGGCGTTCATCCACTTCGGCTGGATGCACCTGATCTTCAACATGATGTGGCTGTGGTATTTCGGTCGCCAGGTCGAGACCCTGCAGGGCAGCGGACGCATGCTGATGATCCTGCTGGTGGCGGGCATCGGTGCCAACCTGGCCCAGTACGCCACCGGTACCGTGCTGTTCGGCGGCATGTCGGGGGTCGACTTCGCGCTGCTCGGCTACGTCTGGCTGATGTCGCGCCGCGCGCCGCACAGCGGTTTCTTCGTGCCGCAGATGCTGGTGGTGTTCATGCTCGGCTGGATGGTGTTCACCATGACCGACATGGCTGCGGCGGTAGGCTTCGGCAACGTGGCCAACGAGGCGCACCTGGGCGGGCTGGTCGTGGGGCTCCTGCTGGGGTGGTATTATTCCAGCCGTGCCCGCCGCCTTTGATCAAGAGAGTTTTACATGAGCGATATGACCTTCGAGCGCATGATCCGCCAGATGACGCCGGCCATCTACGAGAGCCTCAAGCAGGCGGTGGCGCTGCGCAAATGGCCCGACGGGCGCATGCTGACCGCGGAGCAGACCGAACTCTGCCTCGAGGCGGTGATTCGCTACGAGCACGAGAATCACGTGCCCGAGGAGCTGCGCGTGGGCTATCTGCAGCAGCGCACCTGCGGCAGCGCCAGCAGCGGCACTAACGTTCCGCCGGAGCTGGCGGGGCTAGCTCGGGACGCCTCGCGTGATTGACCAGTCTATGCCGCATCCCCTATGAATATTATTGAAACGAAAGAAGTCGATTCCGCCGTAGTTCAGGGCTGCCTGAGCAAGATGGCCGTCGCGCCGGGCGAGCAGGGCGGCGCGGTGCGCTACACGCTGCGTGCCGGCGAGCATCGCCTCGATCTGAATGCGCGGCTCGGCCAGCCGCTGCGGCTGCAGTGGACCGGAGCGATTGCCTGTACCCACTGCGGACGGGCGACGAAGAAGAGCTTCGCCCAGGGCTACTGCTACCCCTGCTTCACCCGGCTGGCCCAGTGCGACACCTGCATCGTCAAGCCCGAGACCTGCCACTTCGACGCCGGCACCTGCCGTGAGCCGGAGTGGGCCGAACGCCACTGTTTCCAGCCCCACGTCATCTACCTGGCCAATTCCTCCGGCCTCAAGGTGGGCATCACCCGCGGTACCCAGGTGCCCACCCGCTGGCTCGATCAGGGCGCGATCCAGGCGCTGCCGATCCTGTCGGTCGAGACGCGCCAGCAGTCGGGCCTGGTCGAGGTGCTGTTCAAGGAGGAGGTGGCCGACCGCACCAACTGGCGCGCCATGCTCAAGGGCGAGGTCGAGCCGCTGGATCTCGTGACCGAGCGCGACCGCCTGCTGGCGCGTCTGGAGAGCGGGCTTGGCCAGCTACGCCAGCGCTTCGGTGCCGATGCCATTCGCCTGCTCGACGAGCCGCCGGTCACTTTCGACTACCCGGTGCTGGAGCATCCGCGCAAGATCGTCTCGCACAACTTCGACAAGCAGCCCGAGGTGGCCGGCACCCTGGTGGGGCTCAAGGGACAGTATCTGATCCTCGATACGGGCGTGATCAATCTGCGCAAGTTCACCGGCTACGAGGTAGCGGTGAGCTGACCTGGGCACGGAACTGAGCGCAGCCGAGAGGCTGCGCTATGCTCCCCGAAGAGACTTCGTTGCGAGGGAGCCGTCATGAGCACGATGCGCGCGATGCGCCTGCATGCCCCCGGTCAGCCGCTGCGGCTGGAGCAGGTGCCCCGCCCCGAACCCGAGGCGGGGCAGGTGCAGTATCGCGTGCTGGCCTGTGGCGTGTGCCGCACCGACCTGCATGTGGTGGACGGCGAGCTGCCTTCGCCCGTCCTGCCGCTGGTTCCCGGTCACGAGATCGTCGGTGAGGTCACCGCGGTGGGTGCGGACGTGCAGCACCTGGGGGTGGGCATGCGCATCGGCGTGCCCTGGCTGGGGTGGACCTGCGGCGAGTGCGAGGCCTGCCTGGCCGGTCGCGAGAATCTCTGCTCCCACGCGCGCTTCACCGGCTATACCCTCGATGGCGGCTACGCCGAGTACGGCGTGGCCGATGCCCGCTACTGTTTCCCCTTGATCGCCGAGGACGCCCAGGCCGCAGCACCGCTGCTATGCGCGGGGTTGATCGGCTATCGCACCTGGCGCCTGGCCGGAGGCGAGCAGAACCGGCGCCTCGGCATCTACGGCTTCGGCGCCGCGGCGCATATCCTCGTGCAGCTCGCCGTGGCGCGTGGGCAGCGAGTCTATGCCTTCACCCGGCCGGGCGACGACGCGGCCCAGGCCTTCGCCCGGCGGCTCGGCGCCGTGTGGGCCGGCGACGCCGACCAGGCGCCGCCGGAGCCCCTCGATGCCGCACTGCTGTTCGCCCCGGTGGGGGAGCTGGTGCCCCTGGCCCTGGCGCAGGTGCGTCCGGGCGGCACGGTGGTTTCCGGCGGTATCCACATGTCCGACATTCCCGCCTTCCCCTATCGCCTGCTGTGGCAGGAGCGCAGCGTCAAGTCGGTGGCCAACCTCACCCGGCAGGACGGCGAGGAGTTCCTGGCCCTGGCCCCCACGGTGCCGATTCGCACCGAGACGCACGCCTACCCGCTGGACCGGGCCAACCAGGCGCTGAGCGACCTGCGCGAGGGCCGGCTGACGGGAGCTGCCGTCATCGTGCCTTGAGCCGTCACTCGAACAGGTCGCCCTGCGCTCGCGGCGGGCGGAACGCGGTGACGTCGAGCTGTCGCGATTCGCTGGTGGCCGGGTCGTTGAGGCCCAGCCGTCGGCAGATCTTGTCGAAGCGCTGGGCGATCAGCTCGGCGAACACTCCCTCGCCGCGCATGCGCTTGCCGAAGCGGCTGTCGTAGTCGGCACCGCCGCGACTCTGCCGCACCAGACTCATCACCTTGCGCGCCCGCTCGGGGTAGTGGGCCTCCAGCCAATCCTCGAACAGCGGCGCCACCTCCCGTGGCAGGCGCAGCAGCGTCCAGCCCGCCCACTGGGCGCCGGCGTCCCGCGCCGCTGCCAGCAGGCGGTCCAGCTCATGGTCGGTCAGGCCCGGTATCACCGGCGCCACCATCACCCCCACCGGGATGCCGGCCTCGTGCAGCCGCTGCACGGTGCGCAGGCGCGCGGCGGGGGAGGCGGCCCGGGGTTCCAGGCTGCGCTTGAGCTCGGTGTCGAGGCTGGTCAGGCTGATCGACACCCGCACCAGCCGCCGGCGGGCCAGCTCTCCCAGCAGATCCAGGTCGCGCAGGATCAGCGCGCTCTTGGTGATGATCGACACCGGGTGGCGACACTCGAGCAGGAAGCCCAGTATCTCGCGGCTGGTGCCGCGCTCCGCCTCCAGCGGCTGATAGCAGTCGGTGTTGCCGGAGAAGGCAATGGGGCGACACACGTAGCTGCGCTTGCAGAACTCCTCGCGCAGGCGATCCACCAGGCCGCTGCGGGCAATCAGCCGGGTCTCGAAGTCGATGCCCGGCGACATGTCCCAGTAGGCGTGGCTCGGTCGCGCATAGCAGTAGATGCAGCCGTGTTCGCAGCCGCGGTAGGGGTTGAGGGAGCGGTCGAAGGCCAGATCCGGGGAGTCGTTCCACGCCAGCGCGCTGCGTGCCCGCTCCTCGCTGACCACCGTGGCCAGGCGCGTCGGCATCTCCTCCTGCCACCAGCCGTCGTCCTCCGTTTCGCTGTGGGTGGGGGCGAAGCGGTTGCTGGGGTTGTAGGTGGCGCCGCGACCCTTGCGCGTTTGCTTGATGTCGAAGTGGGGCATGGCGAGCCTTCATTTAACTGTATTCATATACAGTATAGTGGGGCATTGGCCAGGTGCCAATCGTCAACGGCTCCACCTAGCGGGCATTTGTCCGGGGTTTCCTTTACGCTTTGCCGTATGGATGCCATCTCCGACAGTCAATCCGAGCGCCAGGGCGAGGCGCTCTACTCGGTTCAGGGGCTGTGGTGCACCAGCTGCGCCCTGGCCGTCGAGGCACAGCTGGCCCGCATGCCCGGCGTCAGCGCCGCCAGCGTGCACTACCCCAGTGCCACCCTGCTGGTGCAGGGGCAGCCGCCGGCGCTCGAGGAGGCGCGGCTGGCCGCCGCCGTGAGCCGGCTCGGCTACCGCCTCGGTCCCCCCGAAGCGATAGGCGATGCCGAAGCGCGGCTAGATGCCGAGAGCCGCTATCTCACCCTGCGGCTGCTCATGGCCGTGGCCTTCGGCATGTGGACCATGCTCGCCTCGCTGCTGATCTATGCCGGTGCCATGCCCAGTGCCGAGCTGGACGTGATCATGGCCTGGGTTTCGGGCGCATTCGCCCTGCCGGTCGTCACCTACGTGGCACTGCCGTTCTACCGTGCCGGCTGGCGCACGACCCGGGCATGGCGACCCGGCATGGATGCGCTGGTGGCGCTGGGCGCGCTGACGGCGGTGGGCGTATCGCTGTGGCTGCTGATGCTGGGCTCGCCGGAGGTCTATTTCGATACCGCGGTGATGTTGGTCACCCTGCTGCTGGTCGGTCGGCTGGTGGAAACCCTGTGCCGCCACCGCGGGCTGCGTGCGCTCCAGGCGTTGCATCGGCCGCCGGCGCAGGTACAGCGCTGGGTGGCGGATGCCTGGCACTCCTGTGCGCTGGAAGCGGTGGCGGTGGGGGATCGGCTGCGCGTCGAGCCCGGCGAGACCCTGCCGCTGGATGGCGTCCTCCGCGATGGCGAAGCGCTGCTCGACCTCTCACCGCTGACCGGCGAAAGCGCGCCGCGGCGCTGCCTGCCGGGCGATGCCGTGGCGGCCGGCTGCCGTAACCTCGGTGCGGCGCTGGTATTCGAGGTCACCGCGCCCGCCGGCGAGTGTCGTCTGGACCGGCTGCGCGAGCAGATGTGGTGGCAGCAGGCGCGCAAGGGCGAGCTGCAGCGGCTGGCGGACCGCTTCGCCGGCTGGCTCAGCCCCCTGGCGGTGGTGCTGGCGTTGCTTACCCTGGTGGCGACCTGGCTGGCCGGCGTGCCGACCGAGGAGGCCTGGGTAAGGGCGCTGTCGGTGCTGGTGGTGGCCTGCCCCTGCGCCGTGGGCCTGGCGATTCCCCTGGCCGGTCTGGCGGGCAGCGGCCAGGCCCTGGAGCGCGGCGTGGTGATTCGCGACCCGGGGGCCTTCGAGACGCTGGCGCGAATCCGCAGCGCCGCCTTCGACAAGACCGGCACCCTCACCGCCGGGGAGCCGCAGGTTCAGGCCATGTACTCGGCGGCCAACCTGTCTGAACCGGAGCTGCTGGCGCTGGCCTCGGTGGCGGCGCGTGGCAGCGAGCACCCGTTGGCGCGGGCCGTGCGTCGCTATGTTCAAGATGCCCAGGATGCCGGGGCGGGCGGGGAGCTCGAGATCGTGCAGGCCGAGGAGGTCGGCGGACGCGGGCGGCGGGTCTCACTTGGGGACGGGCGAGAGCTGCTGCTGGGCAGCCGTGCCTGGCTCGCCGAGCAGGGCGTTGCCACCCAGCAGGCCGCCGACTCGGGAGAGAGCGAAGTGCTGCTGGCCTGCGACGGTGCCCTGCTGGCGCGCTTCACCCTGGGCGAGACGGCCCTGCCCGGCACCGCAGAAACGCTGGCCGAGTTGCGCCGTCACGGCCTCGCGCTGGCGCTGATCAGCGGCGACAGGGCGCCGGCGGTGAGGCGGTTGGCGGATGCGGTGGGCATGAAAGCGGAGGAGTGCTATGCCGGGCGCAGCCCCGAGGCCAAGGCCAAGCTGCTGGCGGCCATGCCGCAGCCGTCGCTCTACGTTGGCGACGGGCTCAACGACGTGGTGGGGCTGGCCACTGCCAGCGTCGGCGTGGCGCCGCTGGGTGCCAATAGCACGGTGCAGGAGGGCGCCAGCGTGGCGCTGCTGAAGCCCGGGGTGGCCGGGGTCGAGGTGGCCTGGCGCCTGGCGCACCGCACGCGCCGGGTGATGCGCCAGAATCTGGTGCTCTCCGGCATCTACAACCTGCTGGCACTGGGGCTGGCGGTGGCCATGCCGATTCCGCCCTTGATAGCGGTGCTGGCCATGGTGGCCAGCTCGCTCAGCGTAGTGGCGAATTCGGCACGCCTGGCCCTGGCCGGCGAGCGGGAGCCCCAGGTACGACAGCAGAGCCAGCAGGTGGGAGCGCTGGGCACGGCGCCGTGACAGGCCGAGCCAGCCTGTTAAGATGGCGGCTGCCCCACGCCCTATCAGGATACGCTCATGCTTGCCGATACCCTGGCCGCCATCGTACCGGTCGATGACGCTCTCGCCCCCGCCGTGCAGACACGCCTCGACAACCTCACCAAGCCCCCCGGCAGCCTGGGTCGTCTCGAATCGCTGGTCATCCAGCTTGCCTGTCTGAGCGGCAGCGCTGCGCCTGCGGTGAGCCCGCCCGGGGTGATCGTCTTCGCCGCCGACCATGGCGTGGTCGAAGAGGGCGTGTCGGCCTTTCCCCAGGAGGTCACGGCGCAGATGGTGGCCAACTTCGCCGCTGGCGGCGCCGCCATCAACGTCTTCGCTCGGCAAATCGGTGCGCGGCTCGAGGTCGTCGACGTGGGGGTGAAGGGTACCGTCGAAGGTGAGGGCGTGGTCCACGACAAGGTGCGCCCCGGCACCGCCAATTTCGCCCGCGAGGATGCCATGAGCCTGGCCGAGGCCCAGCGCGCCATCGAGGTCGGCATACGTGCCGCCGCGCGCAGCCACGCCGCCGGCTGCTGCTGCCTGATCGTCGGTGAGATGGGCATTGCCAACACCACCGCCAGCAGCGCCCTGCTGGCCGCCCTGAGCGGGCGGCCGGTGACCCGCCTGGTGGGGCAGGGGACGGGCATCGATATCTCGCGCCTGGCCCACAAGGCCGGGGTGATCGAAAGCGCCCTGGCGGCTCGCGATGCCGACCCCACCCGGCCCATGGAAGTACTGGTCAAGCTCGGCGGGCTGGAGATCGCCGCCATGGCCGGCGCCTACCTGGGTGCGGCCGCCCGGCGCATGCCGATCCTGGTCGACGGCTTCATCGCCACGGTGGCGGCGCTGGTGGCCTGCCGGCTCGTGCCTGCGCTGCGCGGCTACCTGATCTTCGGCCACCGTTCCTGCGAGCCGGGCCACGACGTGGCGCTGGAGCTGCTCGAGGCCGAGCCGCTGCTCGACATGCAGCTGCGCCTGGGTGAGGGCACCGGAGCGGCACTCGCCTTCCCGCTGCTCGAAGCCGCCTGCCGCATGCTGAGCGAGATGGCCACCTTCGATTCGGCCGGGGTGGCTGGCGCTGCCCCTGAGTCATGAGCGCCGAGGCATGAGCGTCGAGCCGCTGAGCCTGGCCCTGCTGGCACTGCTGCTGGGGGCCATCGCGCTGGATCTGCTGATCGGCGACCCGCGCTGGCTTCCCCATCCGGTGGTCGCCATGGGGCGGTTGATCGAGGTGCTGGAGCGTCGCTGGAACCACGGCAGCCCGCGAGCCCGTCGCTGCAAGGGCTTTCTGCTCACCGGTTGCGTGGTGGCGCTCGTCTATGCGCTGGCCTGGAGTGGGCTGACGCTGCTCGCCTGGCTGCACCCCTGGCTGGGGCGCATCGGCGAACTGCTGTTGACGGCCAGCGCGCTTGCCATCAAGGGCCTGCGCGATGCCGCCTTCGCGGTGGCCGACCCGCTGGTCAAGGGCGACCTCGCAGGTGCGCGCCGGGCCGTTGCGATGATCGTCGGGCGCGACACCGATACCCTCGACGAGGCCGGCGTGACCCGGGCCACGGTGGAAACCGTGGCCGAGAACACGGTCGACGGCATCACCGCGCCGCTGTTCTGGGCGCTGCTCGGCGGGGCGCCGCTGGCGCTGGCCTACAAGGCGGTGAACACCCTGGACTCCATGGTCGGCCATCGCAGCGAGCGCTACGCCGATTTCGGCTACGCTTCGGCCAGGCTCGACGACCTGGCCAACTGGGTGCCGGCCCGGCTCACCGCCCTGAGCATGTGGCTGGCCGCCCTGGCGCTGCCGGGGGCGCGCTGGCGAGGGGCACTGGCCGGCACCTGGCGCGAGGCGCCGGGCCACCCCAGCCCCAACGCCGGCTGGCCCGAAGCGATGATGGCGTACCTGCTCGGCGTGCAGCTCGGCGGCACCAATACCTACGGCGGGCGGGTCTCAGAGCGGGTAAGGCTGGGCGAGCCGCACGAGCCGCTGCGGGTCGTCCATATCGAACGTGCCGTGCGCCACATGCATGGCGCCTGGGCCGTGTTCTTCCTGCTGATGGCCGCCGTGGCCGGGGTGCGGAGCGCCTGGGCATGAGCGAGGGGAGAGACGCATGAGCGACTGGCCGAGCCATGGCGGGCGCCCCGAGCAGCTGCTGCCGCGCTTTGGCCTCGCTGGCGACAGTGAGGTCATCGACTTCAGTGCCAACCTCAACCCGCTGGGGCCGCCGCCCTGGCTGGCGCAGCGGCTCGCCGCCAGCGTGGCGGAACTCGCCGTCTATCCCGACCCTGACTATGGCGAGGCGCGAGACGCTATCGCCATGAGCGAAGGGCTCGGGCCCGAGCAGGTAAGGCTCACCAACGGCGGCGCCGAGGCGATCTTCCTCGCTGCGGCGCTGCTGGCCAGGCAGGGGGTGCGTCGGGCCGCGATCGTGCAGCCCACCTTCGGCGAGTATGAGCGGGCCTGCCGCCACTACGGCATCGCCGTGGAGCACGTCGAGCTGGCGCCGGGCAGTTTTGCGCTGGATGAGGCGAGTGCCGCTGAGGCCATGCGCGATGCCGGCGCGCTGTTCCTGTGCCGCCCCAACAACCCCACCGGAACGCTGATCGAGCGCGGGATCGTCGAGCGCCTGCTGGTAGCGGGCCAGCGCCACGGTGCCATGCTGGTGGTGGACGAGGCATTCGTCGATTTCGTCACGCCGGACGAGCGGCTCACGCCGCTGCTGGCTCGCTTCGACAACCTGCTGCTGCTGCGTTCGATGACCAAGCTGTATGCCATTCCCGGCCTGCGGCTGGGCTATCTGCTGGGCTCAGCCGCAACGGTAAACGCGATTGCCGAGTTGCAGCCGCCGTGGAGCGTCAACGCCCTGGCGGCGGGGCTGGTCGCGCCGCTGTTGGCGGACCGGGACTATCTTGCGCGAACCCGCGCCTGGCTCGACGCCGAGCGCCCCTGGCTGCAGGGCGAGCTCGCGGCGCTGGGGCTCGACGTCGTGCCGTCCCACGCCAACTTCCTGTTGTTCAGGGATGCTCGGCTTCAGGATGCTCACGGCGGGTCGATGCCGGCGCTGCTGGAACACCTGGCGCGCGGCGGCATTCTCGTCCGTCATACCCACCATTTCATCGGCCTCGAGGGCGCCTGGCTGCGGGTGGCGGTGCGCTCGCGCAAGGAAAATGCTCAGATGGTCGAGGCCATCGCGCGTTGGAGACATCCATGATCGCTTTCATCAGCGGCGGGGCACGCTCCGGCAAGAGCACCCATGCCGAAGCCCTGGCGCGGCGCTGGCAGGCCGAGCGGGGCGGGGCCCGCTACTACCTGGCGACCGCCATGAGCGGCAGCGACGAGTGGCAGGCCCGCATCGGTCGCCATCGGCAATCCCGGGGCGAGGGCTGGATCACCCTGGAGGAGCCGGTGGATCTCATCGCCGCCCTCGAGCGGGTGGCGCCCGGCAGCACGCTGCTGCTCGACTGCCTGACCCTGTGGGCCAGCCAACTGCTCTATGCAAGCGAGTATGCCGGCGAGCTCGACGAGGCGCGGGGCATCGCCATGCTCGAGCGCCTGCTGGCCGAGGCCCGGCAGCGCGACGTGGCGCTGGTGATCGTCTCCAACGACGTCAACGAGGGCATGCCCCCCGAGGACGCCGAGGTGTGGCGCTACCTGGCTTTTCTGCAGCGGGCTCACCGCCTGGTGGCGCAGGAGGCGGACGAGGTGATCCAGGTGATGGCCGGGCTGCCGCAGGTGTGGAAACGCCGTGGTGAGGAGCGCTCATGAAAGACGTCGCCTTTGGCCTGGTGCTGGCGCTGCAGTTCCTCACCCGCCTGCCGCTGCCGTTCGCCTGCCCCTGGACGCCGGCCACTCGGCGCTGGGCGGTACGCTGCTATCCGCTGGTGGGCGTGCTGCTCGGCGGCCTGCTGGCGGCGACGGCCGCGCTGCTCGAGACCCTGCTACCCGCACCACTGCTGGCGCTGGCCCTGCTGACGCTGTGGGTGGCGCTCTCCGGCGGGCTGCACCTGGACGGCTTGATGGATGTCGCAGACGCCCTGGGCAGCAACGCGCCGCTGGAGCGCAAGTGGGAGATCATGAAGGATCCCCATGTGGGCAGCTTCGGCATCCTGGCGCTGGTGTTCCTGCTGCTGTGGAAGGCCGCGCTGCTGTTCGTGCTTCTCGATGCCGGCGCCAGCCTGCTGCTGCTGGTGATGATCCTGGGGCTGGGCCGCCTGGCAGCCGTGGCGCTGCTGGTGCTGGCCCCGGCGGCGCGGCCCGAGGGCATGGCCGCCAGTTGGAAGCGCGATCTTTCACCGCGCGATCTCTGGCTTGCGGCGCTGCCGCTGCTGCCGCTGGCCGCGCTGGTGCCGGGAGGCGTGTGGCTGTGCCTTGCACTGGCGCCGTTCCTGATGCTCTATGCCTGGGGCATGCTGTGCGCCTTCAAGGGCATCAACGGCGATATCGTCGGAACCGCAATCGAGGGAGGAGAGCTATGGCTGCTGCTGGTCGCCTGGAGCTGGTGGTCGTTCGTCACGGGGTGACGCAGTGGAATCGCGAGCGTCGCTACCAGGGGCAGCGCGACATCCCGCTGCTGCTGCCCGAGGCCTTGCCTGGTCTCGACCGGCTGCGCGAAGCGCTGGAGGAGCAAACCTTCGATGCCGTGCACTGCAGCGATTTGACCCGCTGCCGGCAGACCCTGGCGCACGTGGTCGAAGGGCGCGAGCGGGCCTGGCCGACGCACTTCGATGCGCGCCTGCGCGAGCTCGACTTCGGCGACTACGAGGGGCGCACATATGATGAGCTGAAGTCGCAGCCCTTCTATCGCGCCTGGATCGACAGCGAAGGCCAGCAGCCGCCGCCCGGCGGCGAATCCACCGCCGAGCTGCGCCAGCGGCTCGACGACTGGTTCGCCGATCTCGTGAACGGCTGCTCGCCACACGACCACCATCGTGTGTTGGTGGTCTGCCATGGCGGCGTGATTCGCGAGCTGCGCCGCCGCTTCGAGGGCATCGGCTTCTGGGAGGGCGGCGTCGTTCAGGCCGAGGGGCGCCGATTCACCTTCACTCATGACGGAGGGCGCTGGCAATGCAGCTCTTCATCGGCGGTACCTGCGCCGGCAAGCGCGGCGTCGTAAGGCAACGCTTCGACGCCCCGCATTGGCACTCCGCCCATGCGCGAGACCGGCTCGAGGCGTGGCCTTCGGTCGCCGACACCGCATGCCTGGTGCTGGAGGGCTGGGAGCGCTGGATCGGCGAGCGGCTCGCCGCCGAGCCCGACGACGACCGGCTGCGCCAGGCCATGGTGCGGGAGCTCGATGCGCTGCGGGCCTGGGAGGCCGAACGCGGCGGCCAGGTGGTGCTGATCCTGCTCGAGATGGGCCGCGGTATCGTGCCGCTCGGCCTGGATAACAGGCGCCTGCGCGACCTCAACGGCTGGCTGGCCCAGGATGCCGCGGCCCGCTGCGAGCGGGTCTGGTACGTATGGAACGGGCTGGTGAAAGAGCTAAGTTGTTGATCTGTATCAGCCTGAGCGCAACGGTGCGTTGACGTTCGTCGGCGCTGTTGTTAGCTTACGCCCACTCTCAGGCGCCTCATTGTCCTATCGAGGTTAAACGGGAAGTCGGTGGTCCTCTTCGCAGTCGAAGAGGCGCATTCCGACGCTGCCCCCGCAACGGTGATCGAGTGCAGGTCCATCATCACGCCACTGTGCTTTGCATGGGAAGGCGATGGACCCGGAGCTGTAGTCGGCGCTTCACTCGTCAGCCCGGAGACCGGCCTGAGGTAATCTGTCGGGTTGCGGTGGGCAATCTCGAGGCAGGGCAGACGCCGCCGTTCACCTCTCCCTTTCTCGATCCCTTCACGCCGCCCCGGCTTCGCCTAGAAGACCGTGCGGGTAGGCACGGCGAGCAAGGGAATCGAAATGAAAACCAGACATCACCTGGCCGCGCAGGGCCTGGCCGCCTTCGGCCTGGCAGCGCTTCCTCTGGCCGTTCAGGCCCAGGCCACCACCGCCGAAGAAACCGACACCGTCGCGCTCAACCCGATGGTGATCACCGCCACCCTGGCGCCGCGTACCGCCGACGAGACGCTCTCCTCGGTGACCGTGCTCGACGAGGCCACCCTGCGCCGGCAGGACCCCACCAGCGTTACCGATATGCTGCGCGGCCAGCCGGGGGTGGACGTTATCACCAACGGCAGCTTCGGCAAGAACAGCAGCGTCTACCTGCGGGGTACCGGCAACGAGTCGACGCTGCTGATGATCGACGGCATTCGCCTGCGCTCGGCGACGGCGGGTGGCGCGGCCTGGCAGTTCCTCGACCCGCGCATGTTCCAGCGTGCCGAGATCGTGCGTGGCCCGCGGGGCAGCCTGTACGGGGCCGATGCGGTGGGCGGCGTGGTGCAGCTGTTCACTCATGAAGCGCAGGAGGGCGGTCCGCACCCACGCGTCTCGGTGGGCGGCGGCTCCTTCAACACCCAGCGCTACAGCGCCGGGCTCTCCGGCAGCAGCGGTGGCACCCGCTACAGCTTTGCCGGCAGTCATTTCACCACGGACGGTACGCCCATTCGTCGCGATGGCGAGGACAAGGGGTACGACAATACCTCAGGGCTGGTTCGTATTGCCCATACTTTCGAAACTGATGCGGAAGTAGGCGTGCTGGCACTGCGTGCCAGAGGCGGCAATGAGTACGACGGTGGCGAAATGGACTTCGTGCAGCAAGTTGCCGGCATCTACGGTGAGCTACCAATCGCCAGCAACTGGCGTAGCCGGCTGACCTTGAGTGAGTCACGTGACGAGCTCCACGACCAGGCCTATGCCACCCAGTGGGGGCCGGCAAGTACTTCCATCCTCGATACTCGTACTCAGACTGTTCGCTGGCAGAATACCCTGGCTTTTGGTGTGCACGAATTGGTGGCCGGGGCCGAGTACAGCGAAGATCGTGTTTCCGGTACGACAGGCCACGACGTGACTCGTCGCGACAACACGGCGGTTTTCGCCCAGGGCCTACTCGATTTTTCTCCGTTCGCCTTGCAGGCTGCCCTACGTTATGACGACAACGAGGCGTATGGCGAGGAAGTCACCGGCAGCTTGGCGCTTGGCTATGATCTGGATAGCTTTCATACGCTGCGAGCCAGCTATGGCACGGCTTTCCGTGCTCCGACTTTCAACGATCTGTATTGGCCCTACCAGGACTTCGGTGCTTGGGGATCCTACCAAGGAAATCCTGACTTGCGGGCAGAAACTTCTTCTACGGTTGAGTTTGGTATACGTGGCCAATACCAGACCATTTTCTGGGATCTGGCGGCTTACCATACTTCTGTTGACGATATGATCGCCACGGAGACCATCAATAATGATAGTCGTCCGACCAATATCAACGAGGCGCGTATTCGGGGCGTCGAGTTGTCAGGGGGAGCCGAGATACAGGACTGGACTCTGGCCGCCGCCTTGACCTGGATCGATCCGGAAAATCGTAGCGGAGCCAATGCGGGCAATCGTATCCAGCGCCGGGCCAGCCAGAGCGCACGTTTCGACGTGGATCGCGAGCTGGGCGAGTGGTCGCTGGGCGGCTCCTGGATCGTTCAGGGGTATCGCTACAATGATGCCGAGAACCAGGATCGCATCGGTGGCTTCGGGCTGGTCAACCTGCGCGCCGGGTGGCAGTTCGCCCCGCTGTGGTCGGCTCGCCTGACGGTGGAGAACGCCCTGGACAAGGAGTACGAAACTTCCCGTGACTACCTCAACGCCGGCCGTGCGGCCTTCGTCAGTGTCCACTTCGGCCAGTAAGGGTCGATTCGGCGGGGCCCTTGGCCCCGCTGCATTTTCCTGTGCCTTGCTGGCACTGGCCCTGTCGGGGCCGGTGGCCGGCGAGGCGCGTGCCGGTTCGCTGTGCGCCATCGACGACCGCGACCGTGAGGTGTGTCTTGACCAGTCTGCCGAGCGCATCGCCGCGCTCTCGCCCGGCGCCACCGAGCTGGTCTACGCCGCCGGGGCGGGGGAGAAGGTGGTGGCAGTGGTGGCCTTCAGCGACTATCCGCCCGAAGCCAGGGACGTACCGTCGGTGGGCAGCCATACCCGCATGGATCTGGAAACCCTGGTGACGCTGAACCCCGACCTGGTGATCGGCTGGATGACCGGCAATCCGCCCGAGCAGCTCGAGACCATCGAGGCGCTGGGCATGCCGGTGTTCTACATCGAGCCGCGGGACTTCGAGGGCGTTTCCAGCGCCGTCGAGCGTCTGGCGCTGCTGGCCGATACCCGCGAGCAGGGCGAGCGGGTCGCCGCCGAGTTCCGCGACGGCATGGCGGCGCTGGCCGGGCGCTACGCCGATGCCGAGCCGATATCGGTGTTCTACCAGGTGTGGGACGAGCCGCTGATGACCATCAACGACGAGCACCTGATCGGCAAGGTGCTGACCCTATGCGGCGGGGTCAACGTGTTCGGCGAGCTGTCGCGGCTGGTGCCGCGCATCGACGACGAGTCGGTGCTGGCCGCCGACCCCGAGGCGATCCTGGCCGGCGGCATGGGCGAGGAGAACCGCGGCTGGCTGACCCATTGGCAGCAGTATCCGAGCCTGACCGCCGTCGAACGCGACAATCTCTACTTCGTGCCGCCATCGCTGATCCAGCGCCCCACGCCGCGGCTGCTCGAGGGCAGCCGCCTGTTCTGCGAGCAGCTCGAGCGTGCCCGTGCCAAGCGCTGAGGCCGGCATGACCACGCCCCGGCGCTTACTGTGGCCGCCGCTTGCCGTGCTCGCACTGCTGGGGCTGGCGGCGCTGCTGCTGTCGGTCACCCTGGGCAGCGCCGCGCTGTCGCTCGCCGACGTATGGGCGGTGGCGCGCGGCGAGGGCAGCCCCCTGGCGCGCACGCTGATTCTCGACCTGCGCATCCCGCGTTCTCTCTCGGCCTTTGCCGTGGGCGGCCTGCTTGCCGTGGCCGGTGCTCTGATGCAGGTGCTGTTGCGCAATCCCCTGGCCGACCCCTACGTGCTGGGCCTCTCCGGCGGGGCCTCGGTGGGGGCGCTGGCGGCGATGCTGGCGGGGCTGGGCGGGGCGGTGATCACCGGCTCCGCCTTCGCCGGGGCCTTTCTCTCCACGCTGCTGGTGTTCGGCCTGGCCCACGGCACCGGTAGCTGGACCCCTTCGCGGCTGCTGCTCACCGGCGTGGTAGTGGCCGCCGGCTGGGGTGCAGTGATCACCCTGATGCTGGCGATAAGCCCCGCCGAGCGCCTGCCTGGCATGCTCTACTGGCTGATGGGCGATCTCTCCTACTCACGCTCCCCGTGGCCGCCGCTGGCGCTGCTGCTGGTGATCTGCCTGCTGCTGATGCCGCTGGGGAGCAGCCTCAACGTCATGGCGCGCGGCCCGCTGCAGGCGGCGGCGCTGGGGGTCAACGTGCGACCGCTGGAGTGGACGATCTATGTCGTGGCCAGCGTGCTCACCGCCACGGCGGTGACCACCGCCGGTAGCATCGGCTTCGTCGGCCTGGTGGTGCCGCATATGCTGCGTCTGGTGCTGGGCAACGATCAGCGCCTGATCCTGCCGGCCTGCGCCCTGGCCGGCGGCACCCTGCTGGTGCTGGCCGATACCCTGGCGCGTACCATGATCGCCCCGGAGCAGTTGCCGGTGGGGGTGATCACCGCGCTGCTCGGCGTACCCACTTTCCTCTATCTGCTGTACCGGAGCCGCTGATGAACCGCCTCGAGATCCGCGAGCTGGTCATCGACGTGCCGGGGCGGCGCGACGGCCGGGCGCTCACGCTCAGCGTCGAGCCGGGGCAGGTGTGGGGGGTGCTCGGCCCCAACGGCGCCGGCAAGACCACCCTGCTGCACACCCTGGCGGGACTGCGCGGGCCGCGGGCAGGGCAGGTGCTGATCGACGGCCGCCCGCTGGCGGCGCTGGGCAGGCGACAGGTGGCGCGTAAGCTGGGGCTGGTGTTCCAGGATCGCCACGACGGCTTTCCCGCCACGGTGCGCGAGACCGCACTGATCGGTCGGCATCCGTGGCTCTCGGCGTGGCAGATGGAGGGTGGCGAGGACCTGCGCCTGGCCGAGGCAGCGCTCGAACGCCTCGACGTCGATCATCTGGCCGAGCGCCTGGTCAGTACGCTCTCGGGCGGCGAACGCCAGCGCCTGGCGATTGCCACGGTGCTGACCCAGGCGCCGCAGATCTGGCTCGCCGACGAGCCCACCAACCATCTCGATCTGCATCACCAGAGCGCGGTGATGGCGCTGCTCGCCGAGCAGGCCGCCGAGGGCCGCGCGGTGATGATGTGCCTGCACGATCTCAACCTGGCGGCACGCTGGTGCGACCACCTGCTGCTGCTCTATCCCGACGGCGAGGCGTGCTGGGGGCCGGCCAGAGACATGCTGGTGCCCGCCGCCCTGGAGCGGCTCTACGGCCAGCGCCTGGCCACCGCCGAGATCGACGGCGCCCCGGTGTTCGTGCCCGTTAGATGAGGAACGTTGACGGAGCCTGAATCGGGCTCATCAGTCGGGCTCCTCAGTCGGACTTTTCATAGTGCGCAGCGAAAGCGCATGATCCGGCTTCGATCGACGGGGTCTTCGAGGATGTCGGCCTGCACGCCGAAGGTGCGGCGCAGCCTGGCGGCGGTCAGCACCTGCTCGGGGGTGCCGAGGTCTACCAGCCGGCCGGCTTCCATCACGCCGATACGGTCGCAGTCCATGGCCTGGTTGAGGTCGTGCAGGGCGATGACCACCGTCACCGGCAGCTGCTTGACCAGCCGCAGGATCGAGAGCTGGTGGCGGATGTCGAGGTGGTTGGTGGGCTCGTCGAGCAGCAGAATGCGCGGCTGCTGAGCCAGGGCGCGCGCAATGTGCACGCGCTGGCGTTCGCCGCCGGAGAGGGTGTGCCAGAGGCGTTCCGCCAGGGGCAGCATGCCGACGTCTTCGAGGGCGCGGTGGACGATGGCGTCATCCTGCTCGGTCCAGGGTTGCAGCGGCGAGAGGAAGGGGGTGCGGCCCAGCTCCACCACCTCCCTGGCGCCGATGCGCTCGTGGGTCTCCGCCTGCTGCTCGACGAAAGCGATGCTACGGGCGATATCGCGCTGCGGCATTGCCTGCATCGGTCGGTCGTCCAGCAGCACACGCCCACGCTTCGGTCGTTGCAGTCCGGCCAGTACGCGCAGCAGCGTGGTCTTGCCCGAGCCGTTCGGGCCGATCAGGCCGAAGGTCTCGCCGGGCGCAATGCCGAGGCTGACGTCATCCAGCAGCTTGTGCCCGTGGATGGCCCAGCCGACGCTTTCCGCGGTCAGTTTCATCGTCTTCTCGTCCCACGAATCAGTATGACGGCGAAAGCCGGCGCCCCGACCAGGGCCGTGACCACGCCGATCGGCAGCACCTGCCCCGGCACGATGACGCGCGAGATGATGTCGGCGCCGATCAGGAACACGGCGCCGGCCAACGCCGAGGCCGGTATCAGCCGGGTGTGGCGGTTGCCCACCAGAAAGCGCATGGCATGAGGGATCACCAGCCCCACGAAGCCGATGGCGCCGACCATCGACACCATCGTTGCCGTCACCAGCGCCATGACGGCGATCAGGATCGCCCGCACGCGGCGCACGGCGATGCCCATCGAGGCGGCGCTGTCGGCACCGAAGGTGAAGGCGTCCAGGGCGCGCCGATACCATAGGCACACCAGCAGGCCGCCCAGGGCGGCGGGCAGGCCCAGGGTGACGTCGTCCCAGCGCACGCCGGAGAGGTTGCCCATCAGCCAGAACATGATGCCCCGGGCCTGTTCGGCATTCGCCGACTTGGCAATGATGAAGGCGGTAAGGGCATTGAACAGCTGCGACCCGGCGATACCGGCCAGAATGATGGCACCTGCGGCCTGGGCGCTGCGCCCACCCCCGGTGCCGCTGCCGGCGGCACGGGCGAGCAGTACCACCAGGGAGAACGCCAGCCCCGCACCGGCAAAGGCGCCGAGCGAGAGCGTCACGGCGCCGGCACCGAGTCCGGCGATGGTGACCGCCACGGCGCCGGTCGAGGCGCCGGCGGAAATTCCCATCAGGAAAGGGTCGGCCAGCGGGTTGCGCAGCAGGGCTTGCAGGACGACGCCGGACAAGGCCAGCCCGGCACCGCAACAGGCGGCGAGGATGGCGCGGCTGAGCCGGTAATTCCAGATGATGCCGGCGTCGATTCGGTCGACGGCATGCTCCGCTCCCCACAGCCGGTTCGCCAATACCTTGAGAATGGTCTCCAGCGGTATCGCCGTTTCGCCGATCGCGGTGCCAGCCATCACGGCCAGGAACAGCGTCGATGGCGCGAGCCAGACCCAGCGCCATCGGAAAACCATTGGTAACTGCACTGCTGCGGCCAGTTTCATCGTTCGAAGGAGAGTGTCGTCAAGGCATCGGCCAGCGATTCCAGGCCGAAGATCGTGCGCATGGTGGCACTCATTGCATGAGCATCCATCTCGATGATGTTGCCGTTCTTCACCGCCGTCATCTCCCGGGTCACCGGATCGCTATGCAGGAAATTCAGCTTTTCTTCGATATCGTCAGCGGGAAAGCGTCGGCGATCCATGCGCGCTATCACGATCAGGTCAGGGTCGGAGCGGGCAATGGATTCCCAACCGACGATAGGCCATTCTTCATCGGATTGAATAACGTTCTGAATACCGAGTTTCTCCATCATGTAGCCGGGGGAGCCAAGCCGACCTGCCACGTAAGGATCCACCGAGCTATCGGGGGAAGAGAACCAGAATACTGCCGAAAGGTCCTGAGGAAGCTCCAGGCTTTCGGCCTTGGCAATGGCGTCGGCTTCACGCGCCTCGAGTTCGGTCACCAGGGCTCTGCCGGCCTCCTGTACGTCGAAGATGGCGGCCAGTTCGGTGATGCCTTTGTAGACATGCGCGGGGGAGAAGGCAGCGGTACGGGTGCCGTCGCCGCCGGTGCTGTTGTCCTTGGTGTCGCAGTCGGCGGGCATCACATAAGTGGCGATACCCAACTCGTGAAACTGTTCGCGACTCGCCACGCTGCCGGTGGGTCCTACATGCCACTCGTACTGGGCCGCGACGAGCTGCGGTCGACGATTCACAACGGCTTCGAAGCTCGGGTCATTGTCGGCCAGCCGTTCGATGCCGGCGTTGACCTCGCTGAACTCAGGCAGCACGGGATTGAACCAGACCGAGGTGCCGAGCACCCGATCGGAAAGGCCCAGGGAATAGAGAATCTCGGTGGCGGACTGCCCAACGGTAACGACGCCTTCAGGAGCGGAAGAGAAGCTGATTTCCGTACCGCAATTGATAAGGGCCAATGGATATTCCGTATCGCTTGCCATGGCGAATGAGGCGGGAATTAGCGACAATGGAAGCAGGAAATGGCGAGCGATTTTCATTGGTCGTTGTCCGGAGTCTGGGAGAATTCTTCGGATGATTTGGCGTGAAACCCGGCATTGCTGCCATCTCTGTCCTCGCGCCGGCCGTGGATTCACTGCCATTGGCCTGAGATGCCGTGTGCGAATGGCGAGGATCATGATTCAAACCTGCGGTAAAATACAACCCCAAAATTTCCTTCGAGGTTGAGGTTTCCGTAGCGCCTTGGCGCTGCTCGGGGAAGCTTTTGCCTACCTGTGAAATCTAGAGTTTTCAGTCGATTGCGAGAGAGTTTGCTGTGCAATCAGCCACCGCAGACACTGAGGTCAGGCCAGGACACGCTACGCATTGCGCTGGTTGCGGCAGTTCCTTTACGATGGTCCGACTGAAATGGGTGCCCCTGTGTCTAGGGGATAATCGGGAAGTATGGTGAGGCCGTAGGCCAATTCCATCGCTGCCCCCGCAACGGTAATGAGTGAGTCGCCTGCAGAAACCACTGGCATCGCGCTGGGAAGGTGCAGGCTTCGACGTCGTTCTGGCGTCCTCCTCGAGCCCGGAGACCGGCCCATCAATCCATCATCATCCCGTAACGGTGCGGTGGGCACCGAGGAGATGCCGTGTCTGCGTTCGCTCTATCCGCCCCTTCCGCGGGGTTGTCGCCGTTTACGACCGATGCCTTGTCGGCCGTGTGCCGCTGCCTGTCCAGCCGGTGCATGGCGAGGCTCCCGTGAGCGAGTTTCCCTTCGCCGCCGTGGTCGGCCTGGCAGAGCTCAAGACCGCGCTGCTGCTCAACGCCATCCACCCCCGGCTCGGCGGGGTGCTGATCAGCGGGCCGCGTGGCAGTGCGAAATCCACCCTGGCGCGGGCCCTGGCGGCGATCCTGCCTGACGATGGCGAAGGGCGTCGGCCGCCCTTCGTCACCCTGCCCCTGGGGGCCAGCGAGGAGCGCCTGACCGGCAGCCTGGACCTGCAGCGGGTACTCGTCGAGCGCGAGGCGGCCTTCCAGCCGGGGCTGCTGGCCAAGGCGCACGGTGGCGTGCTCTACGTCGACGAAGTCAACCTGCTGCCGGACTCGCTGGTGGACCTGCTGCTCGACGTGGCCGCCAGCGGTACCAACGTCGTCGAGCGCGACGGCGTCAGCCATTCCCATCCCGCGCGTTTCCGCCTGATCGGCACCATGAACCCGGACGAAGGCGAGCTGCGCCCGCAGCTGCTCGACCGTTTCGGCCTCTGCCTCGAGCAGCACGCCTCGGTCAACGTGGAAGAGCGCATCGCCATCGTGCAGCAACGCGAAGCCTTCGACCGCGACCCCCAGGGCTATGTGGCACGTCACGCCGAGGCTCAGGCAGCGCTGACCCAGCGTATCCGGCGTGCCCAGTCGGCGCTGCCGGAGATCGTCAGCGAGGCGTGGGTTTACGAGCACATCGCGCTGGGTTGTCAGGCGGCCGGCGTCGAAGGGCTGCGGGCGGACGTGACCTGGCATCGTGCGGCCCAGGCCCACGCCGCCTGGCGCGGCGCCGCTGCCGTGGCCAGGGAGGATCTGGAGGTCGTCGGGCCCTGGGTGCTGGCGCATCGGCGGACTTCGCCGCCTGCCCAGGAGCCGGGCAGGCACTCGGGTCATAATCCGCCACCGCCGCCGCCAAGCTCCGGTACGCCAAGCTCCGGTACACCACCTGCGTCGAGCGGGCCGGCAGGTTCCGGTGGCGGCACGTCAGGCTCGAGCGGCCAGGGGCAGTGGGGCGCCATGCCGCCGGTAGCGCAGAAAAGCGTCAGCGTGCCGGCCCCGAGCCTGTCGGACATCATCGCCCATGAGTGTGGTCCCGATTGCTCTGTGGCTCCCCCGATGCCAGCGGTCAGGCGTCGGGGCCATCAGCGTCGCACTTACCAGGCATCGCCCCGGCCGGACTGGTTCGCCACCCTGATTGCCAATCGCGGTCGCTGGCCCTGGCGCCGGCTGCAGTATCGCCAGGCGCGAATCGTCCCGCCGACGGTTCATCTGGTACTGCTGGATACCTCCGCCTCGACCCTGGGGCGGCAATTGCTGGGGCGGGCCAAGGGGCTGGTCGAGCAACTGGCCCGGCAGGCCTATGCCGCCCGCGAGCAAATGGCCGTGCTCGGCTTCGGCAATGACGGTGTCACGCCGATCCTGCTGCGCCGCCGTGCGCCCAAGGCGCTGCGTGAGCGGCTCGACAATGCTGACGGCGGTGGCGGTACGCCGCTGCGCCAGGTCGTGTTGCAGGCGGCGCGGTTGATTCGCCAGTGGCGGCAGCAGGAGGCCGACCTGCGAATACGCACCTACCTGATCACCGACGGTCGCACCCGGCAATCTCTGGCCGGCCTGCCGGCGCTGGGCGATTGCCTGGTCGTCGATACCGAGCAGGCCGCCGTCAGGCGGGGGCGGGGTGAGACCATCGCCGAGCAGCTCGGCGCCCGCTATTGTCGCCTGCCGCTGTCGGCGGGCCGTTCACGGCCAGGAGGCCAGGCGTGATGCAGGAACCTGTCGAGCGGACGAGCGCTGCCTGTCCCGCGCTGTTCATCGCCGCACCGGCCTCGGGCCAGGGCAAGACCACGCTGACCGCGGCGCTGGCCCGGCTGCTGCGCAACCGCGGCAAGGTGGTGCGGGTGTTCAAGACCGGGCCGGACTACCTCGACCCCCAGATCCTGGCCCAGGCCTCTGGCCGGCCGGTGGATCAGCTCGACCTGTGGATGGCGGGGGAGACCTACTGCCGCCAGCGCTTCTTCGAGGCGGCCTGTGAGGCGGATCTGATCCTGGTGGAGGGCGCCATGGGGCTGTTCGACGGCGAGCCCTCCAGCGCCGACCTGGCCGCCCTGTTCGGCCTGCCGCTGGTCATCGTCATGGACGTCAAGGGCATGGCCCAGACCGCAGCGGCGCTGGTGGCCGGCCTGGCGGGCTTTCGCGACGACATCCGCATCGCCGGGCTGATTGCCAACGCCTGTGCCTCGCAGCGCCACCGTGAGCTGATCGAGTCCGCACTGCCTGCCGAGATTCCGCTGCTGGCCGCGGTGGCGCGGGACGGCGCGTTGACCCTGCCGGAACGCCACCTGGGACTGGTGCAGGCCGACGAGATCCGCGCCGAGCTGGAGCTGCGCTTCGAGGCCGGCGCCAGGGCGCTGGATGCCGAGGGGCTGGCGGAGGCGCTGCTGCAGCTGCCGCCGGTCACCTTCGAGGCGCCGCGCCAGGCCGCCGAGCCGCCCATGCCCTCGCTGCGGGGACGGGTCATCGGCGTGGCCCGGGACGCGGCCTTCAGCTTCATCTACCAGGCCAACCTGGATCTGCTGGAGCGCATGGGGGCGACCTTGCGCTTCTTCTCGCCGCTGGCCGACCGCCACCTGCCCCCCTGCGATGCGCTGTGGTTGCCCGGCGGTTATCCCGAGCTGCACGCCGCACGGCTGGCGGCGAACGTGTCGATGCGCGACGAGCTGCGCCGCTTCTTCGCCGCCGACAAGCCGATCCTCGCCGAGTGCGGCGGCCTGCTCTACTGCCTGGAGAGTCTGACCGACATCGACGGCGAGACCCACACCCTGCTGGGGCTGCTGCCGGGCCACGGCGCCATGCGTGGACGCCGCGGCTGTCAGGGCATGCAGACCGCCGAGCTGCCGGAAGGGCCGGTGCGAGGCCACGCGCATCACCGCTCGATGGCGGAAGGCACGCCGGCGCCCATCGCCTTCTGCCGGCGTCAGCGCCACCCCGCGCCGGGCGAGGCGATCTATCGCCAGCGCGGCCTCACGGCCAGCTACCTGCATCTGTTCTTTCCCGACAACCCCGACGCCCTGGCCCGGCTGTTCACGGCGAGCGGGCAGCCGGCAAGCGCTTTAGAGACTCATTCCCTTACCCCCGAGGAGTCCCAAGGATGAACCTGAACAAGATCCCCGCCACGGTGGTGACCGGCTTCCTGGGCAGCGGCAAGACCACCCTGCTGGCCGCCATGCTGCGCCAGGTCACCGGCAAGCGCATCGCCGTCATCGTCAACGAGTTCGGCGAGCAGGACATCGACTCCAGCCTGCTGCGCGGCTGTGCCTTGAGCTGTGAAGAGGGCAATGAAGAAGGCCGCGACGAGGCGGGCGGCGCCCCGGTCGAGATCGAAAACGGCATCTATGAACTGGCCAATGGCTGCATCTGCTGCACCGTGGAGGAGGAGTTCCTGCCGGTCATGAAACAGCTGATGGCCCGCCGCGACACGATCGACCACATCCTGATCGAGACCAGCGGCCTGGCCCTGCCCAAGCCGCTGGTGCAGGCGTTCAACTGGCCGGAGGTGCGCCAGCACTGCACCGTGGATGCGATCATCACCGTGGTCGACGGCCCGGCGGTGGCCGCCGGCCGCTACGCCCACGACGTGGAGAGGGTAGAGGCCCAGCGCCGCGCCGACGAATCCCTCGATCACGATCCCAGCCTGCGCGAGCTGCTCGACGACCAGCTCAGCGCGGCGGATCTGGTGCTGGTCAGCAAGACCGACCTGCTCGACCCGGCCGAACGGGCCCGGGTGGAAGCGCTGGTCGCCCAGCGGGTGCCGGCCTCGGTGAAGACCCTGTTCATCGACAAGGGGCTGGCCGAGGACCGCGCCCAACTGGAGGCGCTGATGGGCATCGGCGCGGCCAGCGAGGAGGGCATCGACCGTATCGACAACCACCACGATCGCCACCACGCCGAGGGCGCCCATCACGACCACGCCCACGATCACTTCGACTCCTGCGTGATTCGCCTGGGCGAGGTCGACGGCGAGGCCCTGGCGGCGCGCCTGCAGCAGCTGCTGCAGCACCACGAGATCTATCGCGCCAAGGGCTTCGCGGCGATTCCCGGCAAGCCCATGCGCCGGGTGATCCAGGCCGTGGGCGAACGTCTGGACGGCTACTTCGACCGGCTGTGGGGGCAGGACGAGCCGCGCGCCACCCAGCTCGTCTTCATCGGCAAGGGACTGGATGGCGCTGCACTGCACGCCGCCCTGGCGGACGTCGAGATCGCGACGAGCGCCTGATGCATCTCTTCGCCGCCAAGCCGGGGGGCTTCGTCGACGACGAGGGTATCGTCGATCTGCAGCAGAGCCCCGCCGAGATCGTCATCCTGTCGGCCGCCGACAGCAGCCTGTCGGCCCTGGCCCAGGCGGCGGAGCGCTTGGCCGAGGCGGGCGGCGAGGGATTTCCCTCGCTGCGCCTGGCCAACTGGATGAACCTGATCAAGCCGGCCGCCTACGACCTCTATGAGGACCGGGTGCTGGAACAGGCGCGGCTGGTGATCGTCTCGCTGCTGGGCGGCAGCGGCTACTGGCGCTACGGCTTTGATCGCCTGCTGGCCTGGGCCGCCGCCGACCGGCGCCGCCAGCTGATCCTGGTGCCGGGCTGCGACGCCCCGGACGACGCCCTGCTGGCGGACTCCAGCGTGCCTGTCGCCACGGCCCATCGGGTGTGGCGCTACCTGCGCGAGGGTGGGATCGACAACGCCGAGCAGCTGCTGCGCTGTGTCGGCAGCGAGTGCCTTGGGCTGCCGCTGGCGTGGCGCGAGCCTCAGGCGCTACCCGCGGCGCTGCTCTATTTTCCCGCAACGCCCGCTCGGCAATCCCCGCACGGCCAGCCGGCGGTGACGCTCAACGAGTGGCGAAGGCAGCAGGATGGGACGCGCCCGGTCTGTCTGCTGCTGTTCTATCGCAGTCATCTACAGGGTGCCAACACCGCGGTGCTGGATGGCCTGCTCGAGGTGCTCGAGGCCCAGGGGTTCGCGCCCCTGGCGGTGGCGGTGGCCTCGCTCAAGGAGCCGGCCTGCCTGGCCTTCGTCAACCACCTGATCGAGCAGACCGGGGCCGGCATCGTGATCAACACCACCGGCTTCTCGGTCAATCGCCATGCCGACGAGAGCGAGGCGGCGGGGGAAGAGCAGCTCGACCAGGACCTCGCGGGGCTCTTCGTCGGCCGGCCGGTGGTGCTGCAGGCGATCCTTTCCAGCAGCACCGAGGAGGACTGGCAGGCCGAAGCCGGCGGCCTGCGCAGCCGCGACATGGCCATGCAGGTGGTGCTGCCGGAGATGGATGGCCGCATCCTGACCCGGGCGGTGGGCTTCAAGAGCGAGGCCCACTACAGCGAGCGCTGCCAGCTGCCGGTGATCCGCCACGTCCTGCACCCGGAGCGCGCCGCCTTCGTCGCCCGGCTGGCGCGGCGCTTCAGCGACCTGCAGCGCAAGCCGAACCGGCACAAGCGCCTGGCGCTGGTGCTGGCCAACTACCCCAACCGCGACGGCCGCATCGGCAACGGCGTCGGCCTCGACACGCCGGCCTCGACGCTGGCGATCCTGCGCGCCCTGGCCGCGGCGGGCTATCCGGTCGACGACCTGCCGGCGGATGGCAATGCCCTGATGCGGCGGTTGCAGGCGGGGGTGACCAACGACCCCCGCGGGCTGGACCAGCGCGGCTGCTGGCAGAGCATCGCCCTCGACGACTACCTGGCCTGGTTCCGGACCCTGCCGCCAGCCCTGCAGGAGGCGGTGTGGCGGCGCTGGGGCGCACCCAGCGAGGACCCCAAGCATCGCCAGGGCCGGCTGATGATCGCCGGCATTCGCCTGGGCGAAACCTTCGTCGGCATCCAGCCGCTACGCGACCTGGGTGACGATCCGCTCCAGAGCTACCACGACAGCGAGCTGGTGCCGCCCCACAGCTACCTGGCCTTCTATCTCTGGCTGCGCGAGCACTACCGGGTGGATGCGCTGATCCACGTCGGCAAGCACGGCAACCTGGAGTGGCTGCCGGGCAAGAGCGCGGCGCTCTCCGCCGAGTGCTGGCCGGACGTCGCCCTGGGGCCGCTGCCGCACTTCTATCCCTTCATCGTCAACGACCCGGGCGAGGGCGCCCAGGCCAAGCGCCGCAGCCAGGCGGTGATCGTCGATCACCTGATGCCGCCGCTGGCCCGTGCCGAACTCTACGGCGCCATGGCCGAACTCGAGTCGCTGACCGACGAGTACTACCAGGCCCTGGGCATGGACCCGCGACGCGAGACCCTGCTGCGCGAGCGCATCCTCGTCCACCTGCGCGACACCGGCATCGACCGCGAACTGGCGCAGGGCAGAACAGGCGGGGAGACGGCCGGGGAGGTGGATGACGAGCGCCTGCTCAACGAGCTGGACACCTATCTGTGCGACATCAAGGAGGCGCAGATCCGCCACGGCCTGCACGTGCTGGGCAGCCTGCCGCCGCGGGACAAGCTGGCCGGAACTCTGGTCGCCATCCTGCGGCTGCCGCGGGGCGATCAGCCGGCGCAGCGCGGCCTGCTGCACAACCTGGCCGCCGACCTGGGGCTGCCGCCGGCGTTCGACCCCCTGGCGGCCGGGGCCGAGCCCTGGCACGGCCCGTGGCCTCCAGCGCTGGCCGAGCTCGACGATTCCCCCTGGCGCAGCGCCGCCGATACCCGCGAGCGCCTGGAGCGGCTCGCCCACCGCCTGGTGGAGACGCACGTCGTGGCCGACGGCTGCCTGGCCAGCCTGGCCCATGACTATCCGGCTACCGCCGAGCAGCTGCGCCATGTGCGCAGCGGGCTCTGGGCAGCCATGCAGCGCGGCGTCGAGATGGAGATCCAGTCGCTGCTGGCCGGCCTCGCGGGGCGTTTCGTGCCGCCCGGGCCGAGCGGTGCGCCCAGTCGCGGGCGTCTGGACGTGCTGCCCACCGGGCGCAACTTCTTCAGCGTCGACAATCGCTCGATTCCCTCGCCGGCCGCCTGGTCGCTGGGCGAGGCCTCGGCCCGGGCCTTCGTCGAGCGCTACCTGCAGGATCACGGCGACTATCCGCGGCGGCTGGGCCTGTCGATCTGGGGTACCGCCACCATGCGCACCGGCGGCGACGACATCGCCCAGGCCTTCGCCCTGATGGGCGTGCGGCCGGTGTGGTCGCTGGGCTCGCGGCGGGTGATCGACATCGAGGTGATTCCCGCCATGCTGTTGGGGCGGCCGCGGGTGGACGTCACCCTGCGGGTCTCCGGCTTCTTCCGCGATGCCTTCGCCAATGTCATCCGCCTCTTCGACCGGGCGGTACGGGCGGTGGCCGAGTACCAGGAGCCGGGGGAGGCCAACACCATCCGTGCAGCGGTCATGGCGCGCCGGCAGGATCTCGAGGCGCAGGGCCGCTCCCCGGAGCAGGCGGCGCGGGAGGCCGGCTACCGGGTCTTCGGCAGCCGGCCCGGCGAGTACGGCACCGGCCTCAATCGGCTGCTCGACGAGCGCGCCTGGCGGCACGCCGATGACCTGGCCGACGCCTACCTGGCGAGCGGAGCCTACGCCTACGGCCAGTTCCCCGAGTCGGGGGTGGCGGCCCGGGCGGCTTTCGAGCACCAGCTCGAAGGGCTGGAGGCAGTGATGCACAACCAGGACAACCGCGAGCACGACATCCTCGACTCCAACGGCTACTTCGCCTTCCAGGGCGGCATGGCCAACGCCAGCCGCGCCCTCAGCGGCCAGGCGCCGAGCATCTATCACGCCGATCATGCCAATCCGGCGCGGCCGCGCATGCGCAGCCTCGAGCAGGAGCTGGCCCGGGTGATCCGCTCCCGGGTGCTCAACCCCAAGTGGATCGAGGCCATGCGCGAACACGGCTACAAGGGGGCTGCGGAGATGGCGGCAACGGTGGACTACCTGTTCGCCTACGACGCCACCACCGACCTGGTGGCCGACTACCAGTATGCCCAGGTCAGCCAGGCGCTGGTGCTGGATGATGAGAACCAGGCGTTTCTGCGCGAGCACAATCCGGCGGCCATGGAGGAGATGGCCGAGCGCCTGCTCGAGGCCATCCAGCGCGGCCTGTGGCGGGAGCCCGGCGAACAGGGCCCGGCCCTGCAGGACCTGCTGCTGGAGATCGACGAAACCCGGGAGGTGGCGGCGCCATGACGAACCAGGCGAATCGACCGGCGGGCGCGCCGCGCATCAAGGGCTGGTGTCCCGGCGCCTGGCGCCCCATGGCCTCCGGCGATGGGCTGCTGGTGCGCGTACGCCCCCCGCTGGGGCGTCTCACCCGGCTCCAGATGCTGGCCCTGTGCGAGGCGGCCGAGACCTTCGGCAGCGGCCTGATCGAACTCACCAATCGGGCCAACCTGCAGCTGCGCGGCGTATCCGAGGCCAGCTGGCCCGGGCTGATGGCCTTTCTCGTCGAGCACGGCCTGGTGGCGGCGGACCCGCAGGAGGAGCGTCGGCTGCCGCTGCTGCTGGCGCCCGACTGGCAGCCGGGCGACGCCACCCATGAGGTGGCGCGACGCTTGGAAGCCCGGCTCGATGCGCTGCCGGCACTGCCGGCCAAGATGGGCGTGGCCATCGATGCCGGCGCCGCGCCGCTGCTGGGCGAAGTCTCGGCGGATTTCCGTATCGAGCGCTCGCGGGAAAGGGGCTTGGAAGGGGGCTTGCCGGCGCGGGCTTCGGACGCCTTGCCGGCGCGGGCTTCGGGCGCCTTGCTCGTCCGTGCCGACGGGCGGGAAAAGGGCACCCCGGTGGACTCGCCCGCGGCCGCCGTCGAGCTGCTGATTCGCCTGCTGCACTGGTTCGTCGACAGCGGCGGGATCGACGCCGGACGCATGCGCCGGCACCCGGCGCCGCTACCGCCCTGGGCGCCTGCCACGCAGCGGCCTGCCGCCGCCGGCCCCGTGCCGACCCTGGGCCAGCACGCCTGGGGCCGGGTGCTGGGCCTGCCGTTCGGGCGGGCACCGGCGGCGACGCTGCGGGCCCTGATCGCGGCGGAGTCAGTCGTGGCGGCGTCAGCCTCGTCGGATTCGGTCGGCGCCGTGCGGGTCACCCCCTGGCGGCGGCTGCTGGTCGAGGGCTTCCCCGTCGGGGCGCCTTCGCCGCCGGGGCTGCTGGAGAGCGAGAGCGATCCGCGCCTGGCCATGCAGGCCTGCCCGGGGGCGCCCTACTGCGAGCAGGCCAGCGTGGCGACCCTGGGGCTGGCGCAGGAATTGGCCGAACGGCTGGACGGCCAGGTAGCGGGCAGCATACACCTGTCCGGCTGCGTCAAGGGCTGCGCCTGCCAGACGCCCACGGACCTCTGCCTGACCGGCCGGGAGGGACGCTTCGACCTGATCGTCGGCGGTCGCGCCGATGGGACGCCGGTGGCCACCGGCCTGGATGAATCCGATGTTATCGAACACTTAGAGAAGAATCGCGATGCCTTACGTCTATGAAACGGACGGCCCGGCCATCTACCGGGAGTCCTTTTCCATCATCCGGCGCGAGGCCGAGCTGGCGCGCTTTGCGCCGGAGGAGGAGCCGGTGGCGGTGCGCATGATCCATGCCGCCGGGCTGGTGGAGCTGGCCGCACACATTCACTTCCGCGGCGATGCGGTGAACCGGGCCCGGGCGGCGCTGGAGGGCGGCGCGCCGGTGCTGTGCGACGCGCGCATGGTCTCCGAGGGCATCACTCGCAAGCGCCTGCCGGCGGACAACGCCGTCATCTGCACCCTGCACGACGAGCGGGTGCCCGAGCTGGCCCGGGAACTGGCCACCACCCGCTCGGCGGCGGCGCTGGAGCTGTGGCGGCCCCATCTCGACGGGGCGGTGGTGGCGATCGGCAATGCGCCCACCGCGCTGTTCCATCTGCTCAACATGCTGGAAGACCCGGCGTGCCCGCGTCCGGCGGCGATCATCGGCTGCCCGGTAGGCTTCGTGGGGGCCGCCGAATCCAAGCAGGCTCTGTGGGAGAGCGCCGCGTCCCCCTGCGTGATCGTCGAAGGCCGCCTCGGCGGCAGCGCGGTGACGGTGGCCGCCCTCAATGCCATGGCGGATCGCAGCGAATGAGCCAAGCAACCATCACACCGGGCACCATCCATGGCGTCGGCCTCGGCCCCGGCAGCCAGGACCTGATGAGCGTGCGCGCCGACCGGCTGATTCGCGGGGCCACCCACGTCGCCTATTTCCGCAAGAAGGGGCGCCGCGGCCATGCCCGCAGCATCGTCGAGGGCCTGCTGGCGCCCGACGCGATCGAGATCCCGCTGGAGTATCCGGTCACCACCGAAATCCCCTTCGACGACCCGCTCTACAACGAACTGCTGGCGGCCTTCTACGAGAACAGCGTCGCGCAGCTCCGCGAGATCGCCGAGGCCGGGTGCGATGCGGTGGTGCTGTGCGAGGGCGATCCGTTCTTCTACGGCTCCTTCATGCACCTCTATACCCGCCTGCAGGGTCGGGTGCCGGTGGAAGTGGTGCCCGGCATCACCGGTATGTCCGCCGCCTGGACCGCCACCGGGCAGCCGGTGACCTGGGGCGACGACATCATGACCGTGCTGATGGGCACCCTGCCCGAAGCGACGCTGGTCGAGCACATTGCGCGGACCGATGCCCTGGTGGTGATGAAGATCGGTCGCAACCTGGCCAAGCTGCAGCGCGCGCTGGCCGAGGCCGGCCGGGAGCAGGAGGCCTGGCTGATCGAGTACGCCGCCATGCCGCAGCAGCGGATACGGCCGTTCCGCGAGGTCGGCGATAGCGTGCCCTACTTCTCCATCGTGGTGATCCATGGCAACGGGAGGCGGCCATGAGAGAACCTGCGTGGGGGAAGGAAGGGTGGCTGAAGGTGGTCGGCCTCGGCCCGGGCGATGCAGCGCTGATCACCCCCGAAGTCTCCGCCGCTCTGAGCGAGGCCACCGACGTGGTGGGCTACGTGCCCTATGTCGAACGGGTGACGCCGCGGCCGGGACTTACGCGCCACGGCTCGGACAACCGCGAGGAGCTCCGCCGCGCGGAGCAGGCGCTGCGGCTGGCCGCCGAGGGCCGGCGGGTGGTGGTGGTCTCCTCGGGGGACCCCGGGGTGTTCGCCATGGCCGCGGCGCTGTTCGAGGCGCTCGAAGCCGGCGAGCCCGAGTGGCGCGAGCTGGACATCCAGGTGCTACCGGGCATCTCCGCCATGCTGGCCGCCAGTGCACGCCTGGGGGCACCGCTGGGTCACGACTTCTGCTGCATCAACCTCTCCGACAACCTCAAGCCCTGGGGGCTGGTGGAAAGGCGTCTGCGATTGGCCGCCGAGGCCGATTTCGCCATGGCCTTTTACAACCCGCGCTCCCGCGCCCGGCCGGAGGGCTTCGTCCGCACTCTCGAGGTGCTGCGCGAGGCCTGCGGGCCGGGGCGCCCGATCATGTTCGCCCGGGCCGTCTCCACGCCGGAAGAGCAGCTGACGGTCACCACGCTGGGCGAGGCCACGGCGGAGATGGCCGATATGCGTACCCTGGTGATGGTGGGCTCCAGCCAGACGCGGCTGATCCGGCGTGAAGGCGTGCCCTGGGTCTACACCCCGCGCTCGGCCCTGAGGTCTGACTCAAGGCCTGACGCAGGAGCCGAGCCGTGATGCAGCCAGGCCAACACCGCATCGACCGAATGCACCTCGCGCCGGGGCGGCGGCACTGGCCGCTCGATCATCACCACCGGTACGCCCAGCCGGCGAGCGGCGTCGAGCTTGGCGATGGCGCCGGTGCCGCCGGCGTTCTTGCACACGACGCGCTGGATGCCGTGCTCGCGCAGCAGTGCCAGGTCGCCGTCCAGCGTAAAGGGGCCGCGGTCGAGGATAAGGTGGCGGCGGGGCAGGGGCGGCGGCGTCTCGGGGGCGTCGACCAGGCGCAGCAGATAGTGGTGCTGGGGCTGCGCCGCGAAGGCGGCGAGCTGCTGGCGCCCGATGGCCAGCAGGATACGCTCGGCCGGGCCGGCCAGGGCGCTCACCGCTGCTTCGACGCTGGCGACCGGCTCCCAGCGGTCCCCGGCCTGGGGCACCCAGGGCGAGCGGGTCAGGGCGATCAGCGGAATGCCGCTGTGGCTTGCCGCGGCCACGGCGTTACTGCTCATCCGCTCGGCGAAGGGGTGGGTGGCATCGACCAGATGGGTAATGCGCTGCTCCGTCAGGAAGGCGGCCAGGCCCGCCACGCCGCCGAACCCGCCGACCCGGGTGGGCAGCGGCTGTGGCTTGGGAGTGCTCACTCGCCCGGCATAACTGAACAGGGCCGGGACCTCGCGCTCGGCCAGCGCGGTCGCCAGGGCACTGGCCTCAGTGGTTCCCCCTAGAATCAGGATTTTCATATGACGGACCTTGACGACGCTCCCTGGCTGACCCTGCTCGGCTGGGGGGAAGGTGGCATAGAAGGGCTGACCGCGGCAAGCTGCGAGGCGCTGGAGGCCGCCGAGCTGGTGTTCGGCGCCCGGCGCCATCTACGCCTGCTGCCGCCGCTGTCCGCCGAGGTGCGGGAGTGGCCGGTGCCCTTCGCCGAGGGCATTCCTCGACTGCTGGCCGAGCGGGGCCGGCGGGTGGTCATGCTGGTCTCCGGCGATCCCTTCTGGTTCGGCGCCGGGTCCACGCTGGCGCGCCATCTGCCCGCTGCGGAGTGGCGGGCCCTGCCAGCCCCTTCCACCTTCAGCCTGGCGGCAGGGCGCCTGGGCTGGCCGCTGGAAGCGTGTACCTGCCTCGGCCTGCACGCCAAGCCGCTGACGCGCATCCGGCCCTACCTGCAGCCGAACCGACGCTTATTGGTACTGCTGCGGGACGGGAACGCCGTCCATGAACTGGCCTGCCTGTTGGTGCGCTTCGGCTTCGGTGGGTCGCGGCTTCACGTGCTGGAAGCGCTGGGCGGAGACGACGAGCGCATTCGCTGTATACGGGCGGATGCCGCCCTGCCCGGCGATATCGCCCACCCGGTGGCGGTGGGGCTTGAGGTGGCCGGTGAGGGGCCGGCCTTGCCGCTGACGCCCGGCCTGCCGGACGCGCTGTTCGAGCACGATGGCCAGATCACCAAGCAGGCCGTGCGCGCCATGACCCTGGCCGCCCTGGCTCCGAGGGCGGGGCAGCGGCTGTGGGACATCGGCACGGGCTCGGGCTCGATCGCCATCGAGTGGCTGCTGGTTCATCCGGAGAACCAGGCGGTGGCCTTCGAGTGCCACGCCGAGCGGGCGGCGCGGGCGCGGCGCAATGCCGACAACCTTGGCGTCGACTGGTTCGAGGTGGTGGAAGGCGATGCCCACGACGTTCTGGAGGATCAGGCACAGGGAGACCTGCCGCCGCCGGATGCGGTCTTTATCGGGGGTGGGCTATCGGAAAGCTTGCTGGAGGTACTGTGGCGGCGCCTGCCGCCCGGGGTGCGCGTGGTGGCCAATGCGGTGACCTTGGAGTCCGAGGCCCTGCTGGCCGAGTGGCAGCGGCGGGCCGGAGGCGAGCTGCTGCGCATCGAGCTGTCCAGCGCCGCTCCCCTCGGCAACCGTCGCGGCTGGAAGGCCGGTTACCCCATCGTGCAGTGGCGGGTGACCCGATGACGGCGGCATCGAACGACATGCGCGTGGTCGGCTTCGGCTTTCGCCGCGCGGCACCGCTGGCCTCGCTGGCCGACCTGCTGGCACAGCTGGAGGCGCGCTATGGCCCCGTCGACCGCCTGGCGGCGGCAGCGTCCAAGCAGGCGCTGGTGGAGGCGCTGGGCCGCGCGCGGGGCCTTGCTGTGATCGGTGTGGAAGACGAAACGCTGCCATCGGTCGCCACCCTCACGCACTCCCGCCATAGCCTGACGGCCCGGGGCACGGGCAGCGTCGCCGAGGCCGTCGCCCTGCTGGCGGCGGGGCCGGAGGCGACCCTGCTCGCGCCCCGGCTGGTCTCGGCGGATCGCATGGCTACCGCGGCGCTGGCTCGAGTGTCACTGCCGCCAGGAGAGTCGACATGACCATACACTTCATCGGTGCCGGCCCCGGCGCGCCGGACCTGCTGACGCTGCGCGGGCGCGATCTCATCGCGGCCTGCCCCGTATGCCTCTACGCGGGCTCGCTGGTGCCCGAGCAGATCCTGGCCCACTGCCCGGAGGGCGCCCGTATCGTCAATACCGCGCCGCTCTCCCTCGACGAGATCGTCGCCGAGATGCGCGCCGCCCATGCTGCCGGTCATGACGTGGCCCGGCTGCACTCCGGCGACCTGTCGATATGGTCCGCCATGGGGGAGCAGCTTCGCCGGCTGCGCGAGCTGGAAATTCCCTACGCCATTACCCCGGGCGTGCCGGCCTTCGCTGCGGCCGCCGCCACCCTGGGCCAGGAGCTGACCCTGCCGGGGGTGGCGCAATCGCTGGTGCTGACCCGCACCCCGGGGCGCGCCAGCGCCATGCCGGCGGGCGAGACCCTGGCCAACTTCGCCAGCAGCGGCACCACCCTGGCGATCCACCTCTCCATTCACAACCTGGCTCAGGTGGTGGAAGCGCTGGTACCGTTCTACGGCGCCGACTGCCCGGTGGCCATCGTCTGGCGGGCCAGCTGGCCCGACGAGCGAGTGGTCCGGGGGCGTCTCTCGACGATAGAAGCCTTGCTCGACGATACCTTGCAGCGCACGGCACTGATCCTGGTGGGGCCGGTGCTGGAGAGCGAGGATTTTGCCGAGAGCTGCCTGTATGCGGTTGGCTACGACCGTCGCTTTCGGCCGCAGTCGGCGGAGTCGCCCTTCGCCGACTGCGAGAGGGTCGATAAGAGGAGTGAGCGATGATCCACCTCTCGCTGATCGGCATCGGCACCGGCAACCCCGAGCATGTCACCCTGGCCGCGGTGCGGGCGCTCAATGAAGCGGACCTGATCCTGATTCCGCGCAAGGGAGAGGCCAAGTCGGACCTGATCGATCTGCGCCGGCTGCTGTGCCGCGATCTGCTCGAGGCGTCGTCCCGCACCCGGGTCGTGGAGTTCGATCTGCCGCGCCGCGATGCCCGCGCCGACTACCTGGGCGCGGTGGACGACTGGCATGACGCCATTGCCGAGGTGTGGGCGGACCTGATGGCAACGCACCTGCCTGAAGGCGGGCGGGTCGGTATGCTGATCTGGGGCGATCCCTCGCTCTACGACAGCAGCCTGCGTATTGCCGAGCGTCTGAGTGGCAAGGGGCAAGCGCTCGACATACGCGTGGAGCCCGGCATCACCAGCCTGCAGGCGCTCACCGCCGCGCACCGCATCCCCCTGAATGCGCTGGCCGAACCGGTGCTGATCACCACGGGCCGGCGACTGCGGGAGCGCGGCTGGCCCCGCGACGCCGAGAGCGTGGCGGTGATGCTCGACAGCGGCGGTGCCTTCCAGGCGCTGCCTCAGGAAGGCCTCACTATCTGGTGGGGGGCCTATCTGGGCATGGACAAGCAGTGCCTGATCGACGGCCAGCTGGTGGACGTGGCCGCGACGATCCTCGAACGGCGTGCCGCCCTGCGCGAGCGGCACGGCTGGATCATGGACGTCTACCTGTTGCGGCGAGTGTAATTAAGGAGAGTGCAATGAAAACGGTCGACCCCCAGCGCCATGCCGAACGCATGGCACACAAGCAGAAGATCATGCAGGAGCGCATTGCCCGCGCCGACAAGGAGCAGGGCGTGCTGCTGGTACTCACCGGCCCCGGCAAGGGCAAGAGCAGCTCCGGATTCGGCATGCTGGCCCGTGCGCTCGGCCATGGCATGAAGGTGGGCGTGGTGCAGTTCATCAAGGGCAAGTTCCAGACCGGCGAGGAGGCCTTCTTCCGCCAGCAGTCGAACGTCGACTACCACGTGATGGGCGAGGGCTACACCTGGGATACCCAGGATCGCGACAAGGATGTGCAAGCCGCCGAGGCAGCCTGGGAGGTGGCGCGCGGCATGCTCAAGGATCCCGCGGTCGATCTGGTGCTGCTCGACGAGCTCAATATCGCGCTGCGCCACGGCTACCTGGAGCTCGATCGCGTACTCGACGACCTGCAGGCCCGCCCGCCCATGCAGCACGTGGTCGTTACCGGCCGGCACGCCCCCGAGGCGCTGATCGAGCTGGCCGACACCGTCACCGAAATGAAGGTGGTCAAGCACGCCTTCAAGGAGCAGGGGGTCAAGGCGCAGAAGGGCATTGAACTCTAGCTGATTATTCGGCTGGAGGGGATGATGAGCTTCTCCGGCGACAAGCCATCGGGAGGGCGCTGTGAACCCATCCCTGGGCGCTACTTTTGCCATCCATGGCAAAAGACCCTCGCTTAGACTTGTCCACGGCGCTCATCCTGCCGAGCTCACGCATTATCAGCTTTTCGCTGGCAGTCATCCTGCCGACTCGTTCCCTCATGACTTTTTTGGAGAGCCGCATGGCAGAACACAGCGGGCGAGCCGATCACGCTTTTCCCCCGCCACAGCGGGAGGGACTCTACCGCGCGATTCACGAGCGCCGCGACGTGCGCGCCCAGTTCCTGCCGGATCCCGTGCCGCCCGAGGTGCTGGCCCGGCTGCTGGACGCCGCGCACCATGCGCCGTCGGTGGGCTTCATGCAGCCCTGGGACTTCCTGGTGATCGACAGCCTGGAGGTGCGCCGCCGGGTGCATCGGCTGTTCCTGCAGGAGAACGAGCGGGGGGCGCAGCAGTTTTCCGCTGAGCGGCAGCAGGCGTACCGCCGCCTCAAGCTCGAAGGCATCCTTGAGAGTCCGCTCAACCTCTGCATCAGCTGCGACCGTAGCCGTGGCGACGGCCCGGTACTGGGGCGCACCAGCATCGTCGACACGGACCTGTTCAGCACCTGCCTGGCAGTGCAGAACCTGTGGCTGGCGGCCCGCGCCGAGGGCATCGGCGTGGGCTGGGTCAGCATTCTCGATCAGCAAGAGCTGGCGACGATCCTCGACCTGCCAGAACAGGTCTACCCCTTGGCGTACCTGTGTCTGGGCTACGTCAGCGAGTTTCTGCAGCAGCCCGAGTTGGCCCGCTCCGGGTGGCGCCAGCGCCTGCCGCTCACCGAGCTGGTGCATGGCAACGGCTGGAGGCAGGCGCTGGCGGACGAGGCGCTTCACGAGGCACTGCAAGAGGTGGCCAGACCATGCCAACCCTGATGATCCAGGGCACCACTTCGGATGCCGGCAAGAGCACGGTGGTGGCCGGGTTGTGCCGGGTGCTGGCGCGGCGCGGGGTATCGGTGGCGCCGTTCAAGCCGCAGAACATGGCGCTCAACAGCGCGGTGACGGTGGATGGCGGCGAGATCGGCCGCTCCACGGCGCTGCAGGCGCTGGCGGCAGGCGTCGAGCCGCATAGCGACATGAACCCGGTGCTGCTCAAGCCCGAGAGCGACCGCGGCGCCCAGGTGATCCTGCGCGGGCGGGTCCACGGCCACATGGACGCGCTGGATTACCACGCCTACAAGCGCACCGCGCGGGAGAGCGTGCTGGCGGCGTGGCAGGCGCTGTCGTCACGCTTCGACGTGATCGTCGCCGAGGGGGCGGGCAGCCCGGCCGAGATCAACCTGCGCGCCAACGACATCGCCAACATGGGCTTCGCCGAGATGGTCGACTGCCCGGTGGTGCTGGTCGGCGATATCGACCGCGGCGGTGTCTTCGCCCAGCTGGTCGGCACCCTGGAACTGCTCAGCGAGAGCGAGCGCTCACGTACCCGTGGCTTCATCGTCAACCGCTTTCGCGGCGACATCGCTCTGCTCGAACCGGGGCTCGGCTGGCTCACCGAGCGCACCGGCAAGCCGGTATTCGGCACGCTGCCCTATCTGCAGGGCCTGCTGCTCGATGCCGAGGACAGCATCGGCCGCAGCGGGCGGGTGGGGCCGGGGGCCACGCTCAAGGTCGTGGTGCCGGCGCTGCCGCGTATCAGCAACCACAACGACTTCGACCCGCTGCGGCTGCATCCGCAGGTCGACTTGAGCTTCGTCGGGCCTAATCAGATAGGGCCAGGCCGAGCGATCCCGCCAGCGGATCTGATCGTCCTGCCCGGCAGCAAGAGCACGCGCAGCGACCTCGCCTGGCTGCGTGCCCAGGGCTGGGAGGAAGCGATACAGCGCCATCTGCGCTACGGCGGCCGGGTGCTCGGCATCTGCGGCGGCCTGCAGATGCTGGGCCGGGCGGTGCACGACCCGGAGGGGCTGGAGGGGCCGGCGGGATCGACCCCCGGGCTCGGACTGCTCGAGTTCGAGACGCGCATGGTGGCGGGCAAGCAGCTGCGCAACGTGAGTGGGCGCTTGCTTCGCGAAGGGGTGCCGATCGCCGGCTACGAGATCCACAACGGGGTGAGCGAGGGGCCAGCCCTGGCAAGGCCTCTCGTCGAGCTGGAAGGCCGGCCCGACGGTGCCGAAAGTGCAGATGGCCAGGTCATGGGCACCTACCTGCATGGCCTGTTCGACCGGCCCGAGGCGTGCGCGGCGCTGCTCGCCCGCTGCGGGCTCGAGGCGCCGGGAAGCGCAGTGGATTACCAAGCCCATCGCCAGCAGGAGCTGGACCGGCTGGCCGACTGCCTGGAAGCGAACCTGGACATGGCCGCCATCGAACGACTGCTGGGGCTTTGAGTCCTGTAGGCTCATTATTCTTTAGTCCTACGTCCCTGCCTGGGGGACGTTGCTTTGTGTAAGCGCCTCTGCGGCGCCCGCGTTCGGAGCGCCTTGCCTGGACTCATTGACGTTAACGTAAACTTCGCTCAAATGGCGCCAAACCTGTCGACAACTCGCTTGAAAATGTCGAAGCGATATCCAACGAGCGCCCTCTTTTCCAGGGTGTTCCTCGTCTGTGTTTGTAATGTTGTCGACAAGTTCCGGCGAGTGGCGGCTTGTCCACTCGTCACATGGTCGAATGTTGCGCTGCGTCAGACCCGCGTACAACCGAGCTCAGCCAAGAACAACAACAACCGACCAAGAGGACCGCTCAACAAACAGAACCGCTGAGGTGTCGACGTGCTGCTCAAACGCGAATATGGCCAGGAGCATCCCTACTGGCCACTGGGACCCTTCAAGGTCCGCCTGCCTTTCATCCATTTCCCCTGGGCCATCCCGGAAACCATCCAGGCCATGGTGATGTTCGTCATCTCCCTGGGGATGATCCCGCTGCTCGAACAGTACCTGGGCGTGCCCTATGAGGTGGGCCTGGCCTTCGTCGTGGTGTGTGGTATCGGTTTCATCCTGCCACCGCTGCTGGGGGTGCCGTTCATCGCCGGGTGGATCACACCCGCGATCCCGGTGGTGTTGCTGTTCATCGGCCAGTACGAGCCGGGGCCCGAGGCCATCCGGGCGATGGTGGCGCTGCAGCTGATGGTGACGGCGATCTTCCTGTTCATGGCCGTGACGAGGCTGGGTAGCAAGCTGGTCAACAACGTGCCGGCATCGATCAAGGCGGGCATTCTTCTCGGCGCGGGCATTGCCGCCATCAGCGGCGAGATCGTCGAGGGTGGCAGGCTCTACAACACGCCGATCTCGCTCGGTATCGGCGGGCTGATCACCCTCTACGTGCTGTTCTCGCTCTCCTTCCGTGACCTGGCCGAGAAGTACCGCTGGGCGCGCAACATCGTCGCCTTCGGCATGGTGCCGGGCATGCTGATCACCATGGCGATCGGCTGGGGCGTCGGTGAGTACTCGATGCCGACGGTGGAGTGGGGCATTGCCGTGCCCGATTTCGCCGGCATCTGGGCCTACCTGCCGTTCTCCATCGGCGCGCCGCCCATCGAGCTGATGGTGGCGGCGATCCCCACCGCCATCATTGCCTACATCATCGCCTTCGGCGACATCGTGGTGGGTCAGACCCTGCTCAAGCGCGTCGATCATCTGCGCCCCGACGAAAAGATCGAGGTCAACGTCGACCGCGTGCACCTGATCACCGGTATCCGCAACCTGATGCACTCGCTGCTGGCGCCCTATCCGGGGCTGGCCGGGCCGCTGTTCACCGGCGGCATGGCCACCGTGACCGAGCGTTACCGCTACGGGCGCAAGGCGATGGACACCATCTACTCCGGTACCGGTGTGTTCTGGATCGTCGGCTTCTTCGCTCTGTTCCTGCTGCCGCTGGTGACCTTCTTCCGCCCGGTGCTGCCCATTGCGCTGTCGATCACGCTGCTGATCACCGGCTACCTGTGCATCGCCGTGGCGGTGGAGCAGATCAAGAACGCCACCGCCATGGGCGTGGCGGGCATCATGGGCGTGGTGCTGGCCACCCACGGCGCGGCCTGGGGCCTGGGCATCGGCCTGATCCTCTACTTCCTGATCGAGCACCGGGCCCGCGGTGCGCGCGAGGCCGAGGAGCAGGAGCCGATTGCGGTGGAGGATGACATGGTGGTGGAGCGCGACGAGGAGGAGGCCGTGCGGCCCGAACCCGCCACGCGCTGAAGACGCCACTGCCATGCATTGCGGGCCGACGCCGAGGCGTCGGCCCGCTGCGTTACAGAGACCGAGGCGCGATGGAACTCAGTCCGGCGCGATGGGCAACCGGCGCTTGTGTGCGGTGCGCCGGTAGGTGGTGAGGATGGTCTCGTAAGCCTGTTCTGACACTTCCCGATTTTCCAGGAAGTCGTCGATCTCCTCGTAGCTGACGCCGAGGGCCACCTCGTCGAGCTTCTGCGGTGCCAGCGACTCGAGATCGGCGGTGGGGGCCTTGTTCACCAGCGCTGCGGGCGCCCCCAGCTGCTGGCCGAGCAGGCGCACCTGGCGTTTGCTCAGCCCGGTCAGGGGCGTCACGTCGCAAGCCCCGTCACCGTACTTGGTGAAGAAGCCCATCAGCGCCTCGGCGGCCTGGTCGGTGCCGATGACCAGGCCGCCGCGGGCGCCGGCCACGGCGTACTGGGCCACCATGCGCTGGCGCGCCTTGATATTGCCCAGCACGAAGTCGCGCTGGTGGGCGTCCTTGAACGTCAGCCCGCCGTTTTCCAGCGCTTCCAGCAGCGCATCGCTGGCGTCCTGGATGTTCACGTCGAGCACTTCGTCGGGCTGGATGAAGGCCAACGCAGCGTTGGCGTCGTCGGCATCCTGTTGCACGCCGTAGGGCAGACGCATGGCCACGAAAGTGGCCTGCTCGCCCTGCTCGCGGCGCTGCTCCACGGCGAGCTGCGCCAGGCGCCCCGCCACGGTGGAGTCGACCCCGCCGCTGATGCCCAGCACCAGCGTGGTCTGGCCGCTCTCCTGCATGACCCGGCACAGGAAGTCGCGCCGCCGCTCGATCTCATGCCGGACAACGATGTCGCTGCGGGCTTGCAGCTGCACGCCGACGGCGCGCTGTACGGCCCGGCGCGAGCGCGTCTCTTCCTGGCTCTGCGTCGTGCTCTCGAGGCACAGCCGATGGTAGTGGGGTAGGCGCTCCAGGGCGTAGTGGGCCGCGGCCAGGCGCACCTCGTTGCGGGTGCCGTCGAAGCGTCGCGTCTCGCAGTAATGGTGGTGATCGCCATCGTGACGAAAGGCCCAGGCGAAGCAGACGGTGCCGATCGGCGTATCGTCGTCGCCGGGGTTGGGGCCGGCGATGCCGGTGTTGGCCAGCGCCACGTCGGCATCGTTGTTGTTCAGCGCGCCGGCGGCCATTTCGCTGGCCACGGCTTCGCTGGTCAGGCCGTAGCGCTCGATGGTGTCGAAGCTGACGCCCAGGTAGCGGTTCTTCGACTGGGGCGAATAGACGCCGAGACCGCAGTCGATGCTCTGGCCGCTGCCTGGCACTCTGGCCAGTTCCGAGACGATCAGTCCGGCGGTGCATGACTCGGCGGTGGCAAGCTTCAGTTCGTTGTCGATCAGATAGTCCGTGATCCTGTCCAGCAGCTCCATTGCCTCTCCTCCTGATGGCCGACTAGCCTTCACTAAGCTAGGCCAATTTTTCACTCGTCGCGTGCTGATCGAGGGCAGCGCCACTCGACAAACGATCCGATCGGACAGGGAGTCGTGACATGGAGCGTATCGACAAGGCAAAGGTCGCCTTCTTGCAGGAAGTCGTGGAGCGGGAGCGTGAGTATCGCCACGAGAGCGAAATGGCGTCTTTTGGCGAGAGCGGCGAGGAAGACCAAGAGCTGGTCGGCATCGCCTTGATGGGCGCCGAAGGTGACGTTGCCCAGGCGGGCAGCGCCGAGCAGCGCTTTCCCCTCGAGAGCGTGTCCAAGGCGCTGACGCTTGCCCTGGCGCTGGAGGACGTGGGCGCCGAGGCGCTGTTCGCGCGGGTCGGCATGGAACCCTCGGGCGATCCCTACCACTCCATCGCAACGCTCGAAGAGGGCGAGATGGGCATTCCCTCCAACCCCATGATCAATGCCGGTGCCATCGTCACCACGGCGATGATACGTGGTCGGGACGGGCAGGATCGCTTCGAGCGGCTACGCGATTTCTTTCGCCGGCTTTGCGCTAACCCCGAGCTGGATTACAACCGCGCCATGTTCGAGGCCGAGGACCAGGATCTCAACCGGGCGCTGTTCTACTACATGCGCAGCCACGACGTGCTGGTGGGCAGCGAGGAGGATCTGCTGGTGCCCTATCTCAAGCAGACCTCCATCGAAATGAACTGTCGCGAGCTGTCGCGTATCGCCGCGGTACTGGCCAATAGGGGGTGTGACCCGGTGAGCGGGGAGCGTTTGATCGGCGAGGAGACGGTGCGCATCGTGCTGACGCTGATGTTCACCACCGGCATGTACGACCAATCGGGCAGGTATGCCGTGGAGGTCGGCATGCCTTCGAAGAGCGGCGTTTCCGGTGCCATCCTGGCGGTGGCACCCGGGCGCTTGGGCTGCGGCGTGATCGGCCCAGCGCTCAACGAGCACGGCAACAGCGTGGCCGGGCTGCGCCTGCTCGAGGCGCTGTCGAAGCGCTGGCGGCTGGGCGCGTTTGCCTGAGCCTGCGGCCCGTTACCGCTCAGGGCTGGGTGAGAGCGGGCGGCGGGGCGATGCCTTCGAACAGGGCCGGGTCGTCGCTGATGGCGCTGTCCACCCCCCATGCCCAGCGATTGGCGAAGGCCGCCGGGTCGTTGGGGGTGTAGCACAGCAGTCGGTAGCCGGCGCCCTTGATCTCCCGGGCCCGCTTGGCGGTGAGGCGAGTCCAGTCGGTATGGATGCTGAAGGCCTCCAGCGCCTCGCAGCGCGACTGCCACTTCGTGGGCACGCTCTCGCTGAGCACGCCGATGGGCAACAGCGAGGCGTCGGCGATGGCGCGAGCCTGACGCAGGGCGGGTTGATCGAAGGAGGAGACGATCAGCCGCTCTGGCGGCAGCGCCTCGAGCAGGCGCGGTATCACCGCTTCGGCCAGCTCGGTACCGCTGCGCCGGCTGGTCACCTTGAGTTCCATGTTGACGCCCATGTCCAGCTCCACCAGCAGGTCGAGCATCTCGCGTAGAGTGGCCATGCGCTGGCCGCGAAAGCCGTCGCCGAACCAGCCGCCGACGTCCAGCTTGCGCACCGCGGCCAGATCCAGCGAGGCGAGCCTGCCGTGGCCGTCGGAACAGCGCTTGAGCGTGGCGTCATGCCAGATCACCGGGGTGCCGTCACCGAGCAATTGCACGTCGAGCTCCACCCATGAAAAGCCGGCATCGTGGGCGGCGCGCACCGCTGCCAGGGTGTTTTCCGGGGCATGGGCGGACAGCCCGCGATGGGCGATCAGTCGGGGCAGGGCGATGGCGGGGTGCGGTGAAGTCATGCATGAGCTCCAATCGAAGGGTCCAGGCAAATCTATCGTGTGTCGATGACAGGATAGCGACCCGCTCGGGGCACGCGTGGTATCGGGCGCGACTATGCTAGTCTTGCGCCTTTGGATAAAGCAATGAGGCAAGGCATGAAGGTGATGACCCCCGAGCGTGACGAGCAGCGCGACGCTTGGCTCGCGCGGCTGTGCGCCGATGTCTATGGTAGGGAAGCGGGGCTGTCGCCGTTGGTCACTTTCACCGGGACGCGACAGGTGCTGTTCGCTCAGGAGGCCGCCAGGCTGTGGGCGCTGGTGGACGAGCAGGGCCGGCCGGGCGCTCTGGCACTCCTGACGCTCGACGTGTCGGGCAGCGACATGATTCTTTGGCACCATGCCTCGCCCGGCGGCGACCGCGAGAGCGTGCGTCGCTTGATTCGTGAACTGGTGCAGAAGGCGCCGCTGCGCGTCGATGCGGCGAACCAGGAAGAAGAAGGCTTCTACCGCCGCTGCGGTATCAATCGCTGGTTCGCGGCCCCGGGCGGCCGGCGTGTCGGGCTCTCCCCGCATCATTCGGCACGCGGCGTGAGCGAGCTGGAGCCACCGCTGGGCTTCGATGAGGAGGCGATTTTGCGCCACTTCAAGCATGACGCTCACTTCTTCGAGCAGGAGAAAGCGCGCTTCGTCGAACGCCTGGCCGCATTTCCCGGGTAGGGGAGCGGTCTGTTGCCATCACCCCCTTGACCCCATGCGCGCATGGCGGTTGGATGAAGCACACCTATCGTTAGCCGACAAAGGAAAATACCCCATGGCAAAGCGAATTCAGTTCTCTCGCACCGGCGGTTCCGAAGTGCTCGAATACATCGACGTGACGCCGGCCGATCCGGCACCCGGTGAAGTGCGGGTCAGGAACGAGGCGATCGGGCTCAACTTCATCGACATCTATTTCCGCACCGGTCTCTATCCCGCGCCCGGCCTGCCGTCGGGGCTGGGCACCGAGGGCGCCGGTGTGGTCGATGCCGTGGGCGAGGGGGTGAGCCACCTGAAGGCGGGCGACCGGGTCGCCTATGCTCAGGGGCCGCTGGGCGCCTACGCCGAGTATCATGTGCTGCCGGCGGACAAGGTGGTGACGCTGCCCGATGACGTCGACGCCGAGACCGCCGCCGCCAGCATGCTCAAGGGCCTCACCGTGCAGTACCTGCTGCGCCAGACCGCTCCGCTCAAGGGCGGCGAGACGATCCTGTGGCATGCCGCTGCCGGCGGGGTGGGCTCGATTGCCTGCCAGTGGGCCAAGGCACTTGGGGTCAAGCTGATCGGCACCGTCAGCTCGGAAGAGAAGGCAAACCTGGCCAAGGCCAACGGCGCCTGGGAGACCATCGACTATACCCGCGAGAACGTCGTGGAGCGGGTGCGCGAACTCACCGACGGCGCGATGTGCGACGTGGTCTACGACTCGGTGGGCAAGGACACCTGGATCACCTCGCTGGACTGTCTCAAGCCGCGTTCGCTGATGGTCAGCTTCGGCAACGCTTCCGGGGCGGTGGAAGGCGTCAATCTGGGCATTCTCAATCAGAAGGGCTCGCTGTTCGTCACCCGTCCCAGCCTCAACGGCTACGCCGACACCCGCGAGCGGCTGGAGGCGATGTGTCGCGACCTGTTCGACATGCTGGGCAGCGGCAAGGTCAAGGTCGACATCGGCCAGCGCTACTCCCTGGCCGAGGCCGGCAAGGCCCAGGACGCCCTGGCCAGCCGCCAGACCACCGGCTCCACCATCCTGCTGCCGTAAAAAGCAGAAGCTGAGACTTGCCTATCCGACGCCCGCCTCATTCGAGGCGGGCGTCGTCGTTGGCGGCCTCGGGAACGAGGGAAGTCATTCGTTGCTGACGTAGGCGCCCATCTCGCGCATGCGCGATTCGAAGCTTGCCACATTGTCGACCAGGCTGTCGGGGCCGTAGGCGACGCACTCGGCGAGCAGCACCTCGATCAGGGTGATGGCGGAGAGAATCGAGGGAAAGAAGTGCGGCGTGGCGTTGGCCACGGTGAAGGTGATGGCCGCGCCGGGCACCAGCGGCGAGCGCAGGGTATCGGTGATGACGATGGGCTTGACGCCCGCCGCGCGGGCGATCTCCAGGGCGCGCACGGTCTCGGCGCAGTAGGGTTCGAAACCGAAGGCGACCACCACGTCGTTCTCGCCGAAGGGGGCCAGCTCGGTCAGCAGGCCGCCCTCCTGGCCGCGAATGAGCTGGACGTTGGGCATGGCGATGCGGCCGACGTAAGCGAAGTGATAGGCGCAGGCGAAGGTATCGCGAAAGCCCACCACGGCGATCTTCTCGGCGGCGAGCAGCATCATGGCGGCGTCCCGCACGCGGGCCTGATTGTCGGCGGTGAACAGACGGCCGATATTGTCGAAGGCGGCATCGCCGACATCGAGAAACACCTGGTCGTCGGTCTGGCTGGCCAGGTTGCGCAGGTCGCTGGCGCGGCCCGAGAGCTCCACCGGCCCGGCCTGCACGGCCGATTGAAACACTTCGCGAAATTGTTCGTAGCTGTCGAAGCCGAGGCGCTTGGCCAGGCGCACCAGGGTCGAGGAGGTGACCCGGGCGGCACCGGCCGACTTGCGGATCGACTGAAAGGCGATCTCCACCGGATGCTCCAGCACGTAGCCGGCGGCAAGCTTCAGCTGCGGGCTGAGCTCGGGATAGGCGGCGGCCAACTGCTGGTTCACGGCGTCCAGCCCGGTGGGCGGGCATGCCTGTTCCGGAGTGGTGTCAGCGCTCTGTGTCTCTCGTTCCAGCACGGCTGTCTCCTCGGTCAGGGGGCCGGGGCCCGGCTCATGGAAGCCGACGGGAAGGGAGGCGCATTGTAACGCATGGCATCCGTCAAGTAATGACACATTTGTTCCCACTTTCTTTATTTGGCGTCACGCTCGTGTTGACGACGTGCGGTTCCTTGTCTAGCATGCGCATAAAACAAATGTGACATGAAATGTTTTATAACGTCACGTTTGTTTCTATATGACACTTATCGTGTCATTCGTTATCGCCACGTCAGTCAACCATTACGTCGAGAGAGTGCCGTCACGCTCATGAGCGCCACTAGCCCCGAAACCCTCATCGTCGACCGCCGCGGGGCGGTCATGGAAATCCGCTTCAACCGGCCGCATCGCCTCAATGCGGTGGTCGAGGCGTTCTACAGCGAGCTGCTCGCCGCCCTGGCAGAAGCCGAGCGCGATCCTGAGGTGCGCTGCGTGATCCTCACCGGCGAAGGGCGGGCCTTTTGCGTCGGTGCCGACATGAAGGAGCATGGCAGCGCCCAGCGCACGCTGTTCCAGCGTCGTCGCTACCTGCAACTGGGCAACGACGTGTGCGAAGCGATCCTGCGTCATCCCAAGCCGGTCATTGCCGCCGTCAACGGCTACGCCCTGGGCGCCGGTGCCGAAATGGCGGTGGCCTGCGACTTCATCGTCATGGCCGAGGAGGCGCAGATCGGCTTCCCCGAAACCAGCATCGGTACCTGTGTCGGTGGCGGCGTCTCCAAGCTGTTGCCGCAGCTGGTGGGGCTGAACATGGCGCGTCAGCTGCTCTATACCGGGCGGCGCATCGACGGTCGCGAGGCGGCTCGCATCGGCCTGGCCACCTCGAGCCACCCCGCCGATGCCATGCCGGCCGAGGCGCAGGCACTGGCCGAGAGCCTGGCCAGGCAGGCGCCGGTATCGATCGCCATGCTCAAGCGGCTGGTCAACCAGGGCAGCGACACCGGACTCGACAGTCAGCTGCAGCAGGAGCTGGACGCGGTCTTCACCTGCTCGACCACGGCCGACTGGCAGGAGGGAGTTGACGCCTTCGCCGAGAAGCGTACTCCCCAGTTCAAGGGCCATTGAGACTCAAGGATGCGAGACATGAACCCCATCGAAGGACACCTCCCCGTACGCAGTCCGCTGCACGCCATCCTGGCTCCCACCGGCATTGCCGTGGTGGGCGCCTCGAGCGATCCCACCAAGCGCGGTTACAAGGCCATGGTCGGCCTGATCAAGGATGGCTTTCGCGGCGACATCTATCCCGTCAACCCGAAGGCCGACATGATCCTCGGCATCAAGGCCTGGCCGTCCATTGCCGCGATTCCCGGCTCGCCCGAGCTGGCGCTGATCTGTACCCCGGCCGCCAGCGTGCCGGGCCTGATCGCCGAGTGCGGCCGCCGCGGCATCAGGGGGGCGGTGATACTCGCCAGCGGCTTCGCCGAGATCGGCGGCGAGGGCGCCGAGCTGGAACGTGAGATGATGGCCAAGGCCGAAGCCCACGGCGTGCGCATCATCGGCCCCAACACCTCCGGTGTGTTCAACCTGCACCACCGGCTCAATCTGCTGGCGCTGGACAACGTCAAGCCCGGCGATGTGGGCATCGTCTCCCAGTCGGGCAACATGCTGCTGTCGCTGGCGCTGGAGGCTCAGTACAACGGCCAGGTGGGCTTTTCCACCTACGTCGGGCCGGGCAACCAGAGCGATATCGGCTTCGACGACTACCTGCGCTATCTCGGTGAGGACGAGCATACCCGGGTGGCCACGCTCTACGTGGAGGGCTTTCGCGACGGGCGCAAGTTCCTCGAGGTGGCGCGCGACGTCACCGCCATGAAGCCGGTGGTGGTCTACAAGTCGGGCTCCACCGAGGCCGGACAGAAGGCGGCCAGCTCGCATACCGGCGCGCTGGCCGGCAGCTATGCCATGACCGTGGACCTGCTGCGGCAGGCCGGCGTCAGCGTGGTGCAGCATTCCGATGAGATCCTGCCGGTGGCCGAAGGCCTCGGCCTGTTGCAGAAGGCCCGCGGCAAGCGGGTGGCGGTGATCTCGGATGGCGGCGGCCAGGCCACCATCGCCTCCGACCGCCTGGCCGAGGCGGGGCTGGAACTGGCCGAGCTCAGCGAGGAGACCCGGCAGAAACTGCGCGACGTGCTGTTTCCACAGGCCTCGACGGTCAACCCGGTGGACGTGGCCGGTTCCACCGACGCCAATCCCTCCTTGCTGGCCACCTGCATGGAGATCGTCGCTGCCGACGACAACGTCGACAGCGTCTTCCTGGTGGGCATGTTCGGCGGTTACAGCATCCGCTTTGCCGAGTCGCTGCTGGGCGACGAGATGCGCGGCGCCGAGGCGATGGTGGATCTGTCCAAGGCGACCGACAAGCCGCTGGTCATCTACAGTCTCTACACGCCGATCAAGCCACCGGCCCTGCGCCGGCTGCACGAGGCGGGGCTGCCCATCTACGCTTCCATCGAGCAGGCGGTGCGGGTTCTCGCCGCCCTTGGCGAGCGGGGCGAATATCTCGCCCTGAGCCGGCAGCACCCTCGTGAATCGGCCATCGCACCCAAGCCCGAACTCAGCGACATGTTCCAGCGTGCCCGCGCCGAAGGGCGTGACCTGTTCGAGTACGAGGCCAAGCGGCTGCTGCGTGAGCACGGCATCGACGTGCCGCAGGAGCTGGTGGTGCGCAGCGATGCCGAGCTCGGTGAGGCGACAGCCACCTTCGGCGACACGCCGCTGGCCATGAAGGTGGTCTCGAAGGACGTCCTGCACAAGTCGGATGCCGGCGGGGTCAAGCTCAACCTGGTCGGCGAGGCCGCACTGCGTCGTGCCCGGGAGGAGATCCTCGCCGCCTGCCGCGCCTACGACGCGCGAGCCGAGATCGAGGGCGTACTGGTCACGCCGATGGCCCGGAAGGGCACCGAGGTGATCGTCGGCGTGATCCGCGACCCGATCTTCGGGCCGGTGCTGATGTTCGGCCTGGGGGGGATCTTCGTCGAGATCCTCGAGGACGTCGCCTTCCGCGCGATCCCGCTGTCGCGTCACGACGCGCGCAGCATGGTGGAGCAGATCAAGGCGCGCAGGATCCTCGAGGGCGCCCGCGGTGAGCCGGCGGTGGACAAGGAGGCGCTGGTGGAGCTGCTGCTCACGGTGTCGCGCATCGCCGATGCCTATCCTGAGCTCAGCGAGCTCGATCTCAACCCGGTCATCGTCAATGCCGACGGCTATGCCGTGGTGGATGCCCGCGTTATCGTGGAACGCGAATCCGTCAACGAAAACGCCAAGGAGTCCGTGGCATGAGCGACAGCACGAGCCAGTCCCAGCCCACCCCGCCCGTTCTGCAGGATGCGCTGCTGACAGTTGAAGAGCGCGTGGTGACCCTGACCCTGGATCGCCACGACGTGCGCAACGCCCTGACCGGCACGGCACTGGCCGACGACATCGTCGCCGTGGCGGAGTGGGTCAACCGTTGCGACGAGGTTTCGGTGCTGGTCATCACCGGCGCAGGCTCGGCCTTCTCCGCCGGCGGCAACGTCAAGGACATGGCCAGCCGCGGCGGCGACTTCGCCGGCGACGTGGCCGAGGTGGCGGCACGCTACCGGCGCGGCATCCAGCGCATTCCGCTGGCGCTGCAGGCGGTGGAGGTGCCGGTCATCGCTGCGGTCAACGGTCCCGCCATCGGGGCCGGCTTCGACCTGGCCAACATGGCCGACATCCGCATCGCCTCGAGCAAGGCCAAGTTCGGCGAGACCTTCCTCAACCTGGGCATCATCCCCGGCGACGGCGGCGCCTGGTTCATGCAGCGCCTGATCGGCTACCAGCGGGCCTTCGAGCTGACTCTCTCCGGGCGGGTGATCGACGCCGAGGAAGCCAGGGAATACGGTATCGTGCTCGAGGTCACCGAGCCGGAGGCGCTGATGGGGAAGGTGAACGAGCTGGCGGCACGCATCGCCGCCCAGCCGCCCAAGGCCACGCGGCTGACCAAGCGCCTGATGAAGATGGCGCAGCGCACCGAGCTCAAGGATTTCCTCGATCTCTGCGCCGTGTTCCAGGGCATGTGCCACAACGAGCCGGAGCATCTGGCGGCAGTCAACGCCATGCTCGAGAAGATGGCCAAGTAACCCCCTGAAGACCGGAACCCGGCTGCGGCCGGGTTCTTTCGTTTCGGCGCGTGCTGAACGCATGCCAAGGCAAAGAAAGCGCTGGATTTTTTTGCGTGCGGCTGTTGTGCTGAAAGCTCGCCGACACAGGGAGTGGACATGGCCGACCATACGCTGGTTTTCATCGTGCTGGGGCTGACGCTGGCCGCTTTCGTCTGGGGGCGCTTTCGCTACGATCTGGTGGCGCTGGCTGCGCTGGTGGTATCGGTCATCCTGGGCCTGGTGCCGGGGGAGGAGGCCTTCTACGGCTTCGGCCACCCGGCGGTGATCACCGTCGCCGCCGTGCTGGTGCTCAGCCGCGGCTTCGAGCGCTCCGGCGTGGTGGATGTCATCGCCGAACAGGTGCTCAAGGTCGGCGACCGCCTGTTCCTGCAACTGGTGGCGCTCACCGGCACCGTGGTGGTGCTGTCCGGCTTCATGAACAACGTGGGCGCCCTGGCGCTGCTTCTGCCGGTGGCCATGCGCCTGGCCCGGGAACACGATACCTCGCCCTCACTGTTGTTGATGCCGCTGGCCTTTGGCTCGCTGCTCGGCGGCTTGATGACGCTGATCGGCACCCCGCCCAACATCATCATCGCCAGCTACCGTGGTTCCGAGACCGGCGAAACTTTCGGCATGTTCCACTTCTTTCCCGTTGGCGCCGTGGTTGCCCTGGCGGGCTTTGCCTTCATCGTGCTGCTGGGCTGGCGCCTGGTACCGCAGCGGGCCGGCAAGGCCACCACCGAGGAGATGTTCGATACCGCCAACTATCTGGTCGAACTGAAGGTAGACGAGGATTCCAAGGCGGCGGGATGGACCCTGCGTGAACTCCAGCGTGAACTGGAGGAGACGGTGCCGGTGCTGGCGGTGGTGCGGGACGACCGCCGCTGGGCCGGGCATGCCTTTCTCGGTGTGCTTCGTGAGGGCGATATCCTGCTGATGGAAGCGGGTCCCGACGAGATGAAACTGCTCGAGGACAAGGCCGGTCTGCACCTGGGCGTAGGGCCTGAAGAGCAGGAAGCATTGGAGAATGAGGCGCAGCCCCGGGAAGAGGCGGCTGACTCTGCTGCATCGAAGCCTGCCGCCTCGGAGAACCTGGCGCTGGGTACCGAGAGCGATACGAGTGCAAGACGGGAAGACGACGAAAAGGGCACCAAGAAGAAAAAGTCGGAGAAGAAGCCGGCGACCACCGAAGGGCTCGAACTGGTCGAGGCGGTGGTGCGCAACGACTCCATGATGATCAACCGCACCGTCACCCAGCTGCGCCTGCAGAACCAATACGGTCTGCACCTGATCGCCGTTGCCCGCGATGGGGGGCGGTTACGCCAGCGTCTGCGCGATATTCGTTTCCGTCCCGGCGACGTGCTGTTGCTGCAGGGCGGTGAGAGCAACCTTGGCGAGAGCCTGGCAACCTTGGGCTGTTTGCCGTTGGCAAGGCGCAACCTGCCGTTGGGACAGCCACGCATGTTACTGGTCTCGTTGGTCGTCTTCGCTCTGGCCATCGCGGCCATGCTGCTGGACCTGCTGCCGGCGTCGGTGGCACTCACTGCTGCCGCGCTGGTATCGCTGCTGGTAGGCGTGCTGCCGCTGCGCGAGGCCTACCAGTCGGTCGACGGGCCGGTCATCGTACTGCTGGGGGCCATGATTCCGGTCGGCCAGGCGCTGGAAACCAGCGGCGGGGCCAGCCTGATTGCCGAGGCGCTACTCACGGCCGGTCAGCAATGGCCGATCATGGCGCTGCTGGTGGGCCTGTTCCTGATCTCGATGCTGCTTTCCAACGTGATCAATAATGCCGCAGCGGCGCTATTGATGGCTCCCATCGCCGCCAGCCTGGCCGACGGTTTCGGCGCTTCGGTCGATCCCTTCCTGATGGTGGTGGCCGTCAGCGCCTCCTGCGCCTTTCTCACTCCCATCGGGCATCAGTCCAACACTCTGGTGATGGGGCCTGGCGGCTACCGATTTGGCGACTATTGGCGCATGGGCTTGCCGCTATCCTTATTGGTGCTGGTGGTATCGTTGCCGATGATCCTGCTTGTGTGGCCCTTGTAGGGAATCGCGATTCCCTACTGCGCTCGCTATCCTGATCGCCGGCGGTATCGAAGCGTCGAACCGTCACAATCCTCATTGAGCAATAAGTCAACTCCGGTTGCTCCGTTCCGGCGGCGACCAGCCTAGCTTCGCTCGTGACGTGAATCACACTTCCCTGACTTTCGAATAGAGGTCTTAAAAACCCCGGCGCTGGGGCCGGGGTTTGGTAGGGGGTCGATCTTACGCCGCGTTGTGGCGCAGGATGTTGGCCTTGTCGGTGGCGAATTCGTCGTACTCGAAGTCGTCCACGCTGAGCAGTTCGAGTACTTCGGCTTCGAAGCGGCGCATGAACTCGGCGTCCTCCTCGCTGACCAGACCCTTCTCCCGCGCCGCTTCCAGGCGCGCCTCGGGGTGCAGCGCCTGACGCGGCAGCTCGCCCTTGGCATAGGCCTTGTTGACCGTGCGGTAGAGCGCTTCGGCGCGGTCGTAGTCGGCCAGCAGGGCGTTGTAGTGGGCCAGCGGGTTGTCCTTGACGCCGTCGTCGTCCAGCCAGGCCGCGGCGATCAGCTTGGTGCGCAGCGGCGTGTCGCGCGATACGGCCTGGGCGATCTCGCGGGTCAGATTGTCGGCGGGGCGCTTCCAGCGCCGGCCCAGCGGCATCGTCACGGCGCGCAGCACGCCGGCCAGCGCCCGGTTGGGCAGGTTGTCGAACAGCTCGTCGAAGGCCTGCTCGGCGCGCTGCAGCAGATGGGTACAGCTGTAGTGGAGCAGGGCGGCCTCGCCCTCGACCTTGTCGCCCTCCTGCCAGTGCTTGAGCACCATCGAGGCCAGGTAGAGGTTGGAAAGCACGTCGCCCAGGCGCGCCGAGATCATCTCGCGCTGCTTGAGCGCGGCGCCCAGGCTGGCCATGGCGGCATCGGCGCACAGGCTGAAGGCGGCGGAGAGACGCGCCATGTCACGAGCATAGGGCGCGGCGACTTCATCGAAGGGCACCGTGGGCTTGCCGATGCCGAGCCCCATGGTGAAGGCGCGGGCGGCGTTGCCGAAGACCAGCGCGCCATGGCCGAAGAAGGCGCGGTCGAAGGCCTTGAGGTCGTTGCTGTCGGAGGCCGCCAGCTCTTCGAGCACGAACGGATGGCAGCGGATGGCGCCCTGACCGAAGATCATCAGGTTGCGGGTCATGATGTTGGCGCCCTCGACCGTGATCGAGACCGGGTTGGCGCTGTAGCCGATGCCCAGGTAGTTGCGTGGGCCCAGGGTCACCGCCTTGCCGCCGTGGATGTCCATGGCATCGGAGAGCCCGAGGCGCTGGAACTCGGTGAGCTGGCTCTTGAGGATCGCCGAGGGCACGGAAGGCTTTTCGCCGCGGTCGATGGTGTTGGCGGTCTGGTAGACCGCTGCCTGGGCGATGTAGCCCAGCGAGGCCAGGCGTGCCAGTGGTTCCTGTACGCCCTCCATTTCCACCACCGGTACGTTGAACTGGCGCCGGATACGACCGAAGCCGCCGGTCCAGCCCAGGGCGTAGCGCATGGTGCCGCTGGCACCGGAGGGCAGGGTGATGCAGCGGCCGATGGAGAGACACTCCACCAGCATGCGCCAGCCCTGACCGATCATCTCGGTGCCGCCGATGATGGTATCCAGCGGGACGAAGACGTCCTTGCCCTTGATCGGACCGTTGAGGAACGGGCTGCCGATGGGGTGGTGGCGGCGGCCGATCTCCATGCCGGCGGTGTTGCGTGGCACCAGCGCCAGGGTGATGCCGCGGTCCTCTTCCTCGCCCAGCAGGTGGTCGGGGTCGAACAGGCGGAAGGCCAGGCCCACCACGGTGGCGATGGGCGCCAGGGTGATCCAGCGCTTCTCGAAGTTGAGACGCAGGCCCAGCACCTCCTTGCCGTCGACCATCTGCTTGCACACGATGCCGGTGTCGGGCAGCGAGGTGGCGTCGGAGCCGGCGCGCGGGCCGGTGAGACCGAAACAGGGGATCTCGCGGCCGTCGGCCAGGCGCGGCAGGAAGTGATCCTTCTGCGCCTGGGTGCCGTACTTGAGCAGCAGCTCGCCGGGGCCCAGGGAATTGGGTACGCCCACCGTGACCATCAGCGTCTCGCTGATGGAGAGCTTCTGCAGCACCAGCGACTGCGCCTTGGCCGAGAACCCGAGGCCGCCATACTCCTTGGGAATGATCATGCCGAAGAAGCCTTCCTTCTTCAGGTACTGCCACAGCTCTTCGGGCAGGTCGGCACGCTCCTTGGCGATCTCCCAGGCATTGCACATGCCGGCGGCCACCGAGCACTGATGCTCGAGGAAGCTGCGCTCCTCCTCGGTCAGGCCGTCGTCGTGGTAGCTCATCAGCTTGTCCCACTGGGGACGGCCCGAGAACAGCTCGCCGTCCCAGGCCACGGTGCCGGCTTCCAGGGCGATGCGCTCGGTATCCGAGACCTTGGGCGAGACGCGCTTGAACATGGCGAACAGGCGCGGGCTGAGCCAGTGGATACGCAGCGCCGGCAGGCCGGCCACGGCCACTGCCGCCGCGCCGAGCAGCAACAGCACGCCGAGCACGGGGGAGCCCAGCAGCAGCCCCGCCAGGCCGAGTACGCCGAGTAGCGCCAGGGTAGGCACCGCGCCGGCCTCGCGCCGCATCAGCACCAGCAGGCCGACGACGGTGAGGATCAGGAGTATCAGGGTGAGCATGCCTCGTCTCCGTATTTCGGATCGCGTTTAGAACAGTTGTTTGAATGTGTCAGCCTAGCCGATCTCCCGAGTGCTGGCCAGTCCTGAGGCGCACACGAAATGACAGCGCCCTGCATGAGGCAGGGCGCTGGGTAGAAAGTAAAGTGCTTGCTTAAATGAGGCGTCGCTGTGGCTCGCGTCTGGCCGGGCTGTCGCCAGCCACGAAATAGGGCGCATCGGAAGCGGGCAGCGGTTCGCGACCGCGAATACGGTCGGCGATCTTCTCGGCCAGCATGATGGTCGGTGCGTTGAGGTTGCCGGTGGGAATCACCGGGAACAGCGAGGCGTCGACCACGCGCAGCCCTTCGACGCCATGCACCCGCCCCTGGCCGTCGACCACGGCGTCGTCGCCCTCGCCCATGCGACAGCTGCCGCAGGGGTGATAGGCGGTCTCGGCGTGTTCGCGTACGAAGGCGTCGAGCTGCTCGTCGCTCTCCACCTCCGGGCCCGGCGAGATCTCCCGGCCGCGATACGGATCCATCGCCGGCTGGGCGATGATCTCGCGGGTCAGGCGAATGGCGTCGCGGAACTCCTGCCAGTCCTTCTCCCTGGACATGTAATTGAACAGGATGCTGGGAGCGGCCTTGGGGTCGCGCGAGGTGAGGCGAATGCGCCCGCGGCTCTCGGAGCGCATCGAGCCCACGTGAGCCTGGAAGCCATGGGCCTGCACTGCGCTCTTGCCGTTGTAGCTGATGGCGATGGGCAGGAAGTGGTACTGCAGGTTGGGCCAGGGCTCCGCGTCGTGGGTGCGGATGAAGGCGCACGACTCGAACTGGTTGCTGGCGCCGACGCCGCTGCCGAGCAGCAGCCACTCGGCGCCGATCTTCGGCTGGTTGAACCACTTCAGCGCCGGGTAGAGAGTGATCGGCTGCTTGCACTCGTACTGGATGTACATCTCCAGATGGTCCTGCAGGTTCTCGCCGACCCCGGGCAGCTCGTGCACTACGGGGATGTCGAACTCGCGCAGGTGCGCCGGGTTGCCGATGCCCGAGCGCAGCAGGATCTGCGGCGAGGCGATGGCCCCGGCGCACAGCAGCACTTCGCGGCGGGCGCGAACCTGCTGTGTCTGGCCGCGGCGCAGGTAGCGCACGCCCACGGCGCGCTTGCCCTCGAACTCGATCACGTCGGTGGTGGCGTGGGTCTCGATGGTGAGGTTGTCGCGCCCCTTGGCCTGGTCGAGATAGCCACGTGCGGTGGAGGAGCGGCGCCCCTTGGGGGTGACGAAACGGTCCATGGGGCCGAAGCCCTCCTGCTGGTAGCCGTTGACGTCCTCGGTCTCGGGATAGCCCGCCTGCACGCCGGCATCGACGAAGGCACGGTAGAGCTCGTTGTTGCCCTCCTTGGGCGTGGTCACGTGCACCGGGCCATCGCCGCCATGATAGGCATTGGCGCCGGTATCGCGGCACTCGGCCTTCCTGAAGTAGGGCAGGCAGTCGGCGTAGCGCCAGTCAGATAGGCCGGCCAGGCTGGCCCAGTTGTCGTAGTCCAGGGCGTTGCCGCGGATGTAGCACATGCCGTTGATCAGCGACGAGCCGCCGAGCCCCTTGCCGCGGCCGCACTCCATGCGGCGGCCGTTCATGTGCGGCTCCGGGTCGGTCTCGAAGGCCCAGTTGTAGCGCTTGCCCTGCAGCGGGTAGGCCAGCGCGGCGGGCATCTGGGTGCGGAAGTCGAAGCGGTAGTCGGGGCCGCCGGCTTCGAGCAGCAGCACGCTGACGTCCGCGTCCTCGGTGAGACGGGCGGCCAGCACGTTGCCGGCGGAGCCGGCGCCGATGATGACGTAGTCGAATTCACGAATCTGGGACATGGCGATTTCCTCAGAACACCGACTCGAAGGGCCCCATTTCCACCTGCACCGACTTGGTCTGGGTGTAGTGGGCCAGGGTTTCGATGCCGTTCTCGCGGCCGACGCCGGACTGCTTGTAGCCGCCCACGGGCATTTCCGCCGGCGACTCGCCCCAGGTGTTGATCCAGCAGATGCCGGCTTCCATGCGATGAATGGTGCGATGGGCGCGGGCGAGGCTCTCGGTGAACACCCCGGCGGCAAGGCCATAGTGGGTGTCATTGGCGCGGCGGATCAGCTCTTCTTCGTCGTCGAAGACGAGAATCGACATCACCGGGCCGAAGATCTCTTCGCGCACGATGCGCATGTCGTCGCTGCAATCGGTGAACACCGTGGCCGGGGCCCAGGCACCGCGGGCGAAATCGCCCTCGTCGAGAGGCTCGCCGCCGATCAGTACCCGCGCGCCGTCCTGCTTGCCGTACGCGATGTAGTCGAGCACCTTGGCCTGATGCTCGAAGCTGACCAGCGGGCCGAAGTTGATTTCGGGGTCGAGCGGGTCGCCGGCGCGGATGCGCGCCACGCGCTCGACGATCTTCTCCTCGAAGGCCGCCTTCACCGAGCGCTCGACGAAGACCCGGGTACCGTTGGTGCAGATCTGGCCGCTGGAGTAGAAGTTGGCCATCATGGCAGCATCGGCGGCGCGGTCGAGGTCGGCGTCGGCGAACACGATGAGCGGCGACTTGCCGCCCAGCTCCATGGTCACGTCCTTGAGCGTCGAGCCGCCGGCCGCGGCCATCACCTTCTTGCCGGTGCCCACTTCGCCGGTGAACGACACCTTGGCGATGCCTTCGTGGGCGGTCAGCATCTGGCCGACCCGGGCTTCGCCGTGAACGACGTTGAACACGCCGTCGGGCAGGCCTACCTCGGTGAAGATCTCGGCCAGCTTCATGGCGGTCAGCGGAGTGACCTCGCTGGGCTTGAACACCACGGCGTTGCCGGCGGCCAGCGCCGGAGCGGCTTTCCAGCAGGCGATCTGAATCGGGTAGTTCCAGGCACCGATGGCAGCGATCACCCCCAGCGGTTCGCGACGGGTGTAGACGAACGACGACTCGCGCAGCGGAATCTGGGCGCCTTCGATGGCCGGCGCCAGGCCGGCGTAGTACTCCAGCACGTCGGCGCCGGTGACGATGTCCACCGCGGCGGTTTCGCTGATCGGCTTGCCGGTATTGCGCGTCTCGAGCTCGGCCAGCTCGTCGTTGCGCTCTCTCAACAGCGCCACGGCCCGCTGCAGCACGCGACCTCGCTGCATGCCGGTCATGGCGGCCCAGCGGCGCTGACCCTGGCTGGCGGAGGCGACGGCGCGGTCGATATCGGCCTGGCTGGCCTGATCGACCCTGGCCAGCAGGCTGCCATCGTAGGGGTTGAGAACATCGAAGGTCTCACCCGAAGTGGCCGGTTCACGGCGGCCGTCGATGTAGAGAGTCTCGGTGTCGAAAGCGGTCATGCTGTCTCCTTGGGTGACGCTGCGGAGGTGTCGTGGCCGGCCAGCAACTTGTCGAGGCAGGCGTGGGCCAGACGCCGGGCGCGCTCGGTATCCAACCCTTCGGGGCTCAGGGTGCCGCGCAGCCACAGGCCGTCGATCATGGCCGCCAGGGTGCGGGCGGCATCCCGCGCTTCGCTGAGCGGCATCAGCCGTCGGAACTGGAAGCAGAGGTTGGAGTAGAGGCGCTGGTCGTTGACGTGCTGCAGCCGTTGCAGCTGGGGTCTGTGCATACTGCTGGCCCAGAAGGCGAGCCAGGTCTTGGCCGCCGGGCCGGAAATCTGGCTGCGGTCGAAGTTGCCGTCGATGATGGCGGCGATATGGTCGCGCGGAGAGCCATCGACCAGGCGGAGCCGACGCTGCGCCACTGCCTGGCCGAGATCGGTGAGAATCTGGCGCATGGTGGCTTCGAGCAGGCCATCCTTGCCGCCGAAATAGTGGCTGATGATGCCGGCAGAAACGCCGGCATGCCGGGCGATCCTCAAGACGGTGGCGTCGGCCAGGCCGACTTCGTCGATGGCTGCCATGGTCGCCTGGATGAGCTGGCTGCGTCGAATGGGTTCCATTCCTGTCTTGGGCAACGTTGACTCCTTGACCCTTCGCCATGACTGGCATATGGCATATATAAGGTAGGTTCGAGTCTGACATTTTTTTATTGAACGTTCAATCAATAAAAAGCGGGCGGCATCGTCTTGCCTGAGAGAAGTGGTTCATGCATAATCCAGCGCGTCGCGAAGGCCTGCCTTCGTGTCGCCTGGCTACGTAGCTCAGCTGGTTAGAGCACATCACTCATAATGATGGGGTCCCCTGTTCAAATCAGGGCGTAGCCACCAGTTACGACAGGACGCCCGATCGACTCATCTCGATCGGGCGTCCTGCGTTATGTCCCTGCCTCGACTGACGTTATGGCCAGGGGCCGGACAAGGTTTCTGCCGAGATACGCCCTTGACCTTACGTGGGCGATCCGTATACTACGCACCGTGTTCACGGCCATTCCCGGATAGCTCAGTCGGTAGAGCAAGTGACTGTTAATCACTGGGTCGCAGGTTCGAGTCCTGCTCCGGGAGCCACGAACGCACGCTGATCATGACGCACGTCATTCCTCGATAGCTCAGTCGGTAGAGCAAGTGACTGTTAATCACTGGGTCGCAGGTTCGAGTCCTGCTCGAGGAGCCATCAGCTCTGGTTTTTGGTGAAAAAGCCATCAGCCACCGCCCCGTGGGAAGTCCTTTCCCGCCATGCCGTTCCCGGATAGCTCAGTCGGTAGAGCAAGTGACTGTTAATCACTGGGTCGCAGGTTCGAGTCCTGCTCCGGGAGCCAATCTCTGCCGTTCTCGTTTCCTTCGTTGTCGGCTCGCGTCGAGTCGCAGTCAGCGTTGATTGGGTGACTGCTCGGCGGGCATTACTGCCGTATACTCGTCATATGAAAAAACGATAGGAATCCTGCCATGCGCAGCGCACTCTCATGTGGCTTGTTGATGTGCCTGGTTGCCGTTACGGGGCATGCCCTCGATGCGCCGGAAGGGCGGGTCATACTGACGGTCACCGGTAGCATTGGCGTGACAAACGGGGAAGGCGCGGCGCTGTTCGATCGTGCCATGCTGGAAGCCATGCCCCAGCATACGATCAGGACTCATACTCCCTGGCACGACGGTCAGGTCACCTTTGTCGGCCCGCTGGGTCGCGACCTGCTCGATGCCGTGGGGGCCCAGGGCGAGATGCTGCGGGTGATGGCGCTGAACGATTACAGCGCCAGCATTCCAGTGGACGATTTCAATCAATACGATGTGATACTGGCGATGACCCTGGATGGCGTCCCTCTGCGGGTGCGCGACCAGGGCCCGCTGTTCGTCATTTACCCCTTCGACGATCATCCCGAATTGCTCAACGAGAAGATCATGTCGCGCTCGGTGTGGCAGGTCGCGCACATCGATGTTCTCCCGGAGTAGTGGCATGTCGCGTACGGCGCGTCCGAGCCTGCATTACCGGATCGCGGCCTGTGCCGCTATCGTGTTGTTCGGCTCGGCGCTGCTGACGGCCAAGATCATCCATGACCGAATGCAACAGATCGAGCATCGCATGCTCGAGGATCTCACCTGGTCGGCTTACCAGTTCGATCGGGAGGTCAGGGAGATGCGGATGACGCTGTCGCCCTGGCGCGGAGATATCGATGGACTGTTGCTGCGCTACGAAATCCTGTACAGCCGTGCCGACCTCTTCGGGCGTGGTGAGCTGAAGCAGAGTCTGGCCACGCAGTCTCTGGGCGAGACCCTGGAGCGTGCCATCGCCATGACGTTCGAGCTCGATTCCATGCTGTCGCCGCTGGAGAGTGGCAATGGCGTACTCGACGCTGCTGCCCTGGCGACACTCATGGAACGGTTGGCTGCGCTACAGGAAAAGACCTCTCGCTTGATTCTCGACATCAATGCTCACGTTGCTCTGTTGCGTACCCAGGAGCGCGGTGACCTGTGGAACCTGTACACCCTCTTGCTCGTGCTGATCGTGCTGCTGATGGGGGCCGGCTCGGTGCTGGTGGCCTTCTTGATCAGCGAGGGCAGGACCAACCGGGAGCGGCGCTATCTGCTTGAGATCCAGGCGCGTGAACTCGATGCCGCGGTGCAGAAGGCGGAAAGGGCGAGCCAGGCCAAATCGGAATTCATGGCGGTGATGAGTCATGAGATCCGTACGCCGCTCAACGGGGTCGTGGGGGTCGCGGAACTGCTCGCCTATGAGCCGTTGAGCGAGCAGGGCGCACGGCTGCTGGGTACCTTGGATGACAGCCTGGTGAGCCTTCAGGCGGTGATCAACGATGTGATCGACTACACCAAGTTCGACGCTGGCGCTCTGGATCTCGATCCGCAGCCCTTCCCGCCCAGTGAACTCATCGACCAGCTGGAGCGCCACTACGGCGTGCTGAGTGCGAGCCGGGGTGTCGCTTTCAGGGCCGAGCTGGAGGGTTCGTTACCTGGCTGGGTGCTGGGCGACCTGACTCGTATTCGTCAGGTGCTGATGAATCTGCTCAACAATGCCTTCAAGTTCACTGCGGCCGGCGAGGTTCGCCTGGCGGTCCAGTGCGGTGAAGACGATACGCTTTGTTTCCGCGTCGAGGATACGGGGTGCGGCATTCCCGAGCAGAGTCGGGCGCATATCTTCAAGCCTTTCACCCAGGCGGACAGCACCATCGCGCGCCGCTACGGTGGCTCGGGGCTGGGCCTTGCCATCTGCGAGCGGCTGGTCAAGGCCATGCAGGGGCGCATCGATTTCACCACGGAAACGGGCGTGGGCAGCTGCTTCCAGGTTCAGTTACCGCTGCGCGTACCGAGCCGGGAGGCCATCGAGCGTTACGCGAGAACTCGTCAGGAGCCGGCCTTGAGCCTGCCCAGGGGAAGCATTCTGATCGTCGAGGACCAGCCCGCCAACCGTGAGCTGGCCAGAGCCCTGCTCGAGCGTTTGGGTCAGCGCGTCAGCGTGGCGGCCGACGGTCAGGAGGGATTGGCACTGATGGCGAGCTACCGCTTCGACCTGGTGCTGATGGACATGCAGATGCCCACACTCGACGGCCTGGAAACCACCCGGCGTTGGCGCCGTCAGGAGCCGGACAGCCTCGCGCCGCTGCCCATCGTGGCGCTGACGGCCAATGCGACACCTTCGGCCAGACAGCGCTGTCTCGAGGCCGGTATGAACGACGTGCTGTGCAAGCCCTACACGCGCCATGATCTGCAGCGAGTCATTCGACAGTGGATGCTGCCGCAGGGCGCTCATGCACCCGCCGAAGCGGAGTCTGCCGTGGCGGCCTCGGCGGCACTGCCGACCGCTCCCCAGGGAGACGTCAGCGAAGCGGAGGTGGAGATCGACCCCGCCACGCTGACCTCGCTTCGCGAATCGCTGGACGAAAGGGCGCTGAGCCATCTCGTGCGACAGTTCGTCGTACGGCTGGACGAGGACCGCGCGGCGCTGCTGAGGGATCTTGATCGGCACGATCGCTCTGGCCTCAGGGAGACCTCGCATTCGCTGAAGGGAGCGGCAGCGTCCATGGGCTGCGAAGCGCTGTCGCAAGCCGCTGCCAAGCTCGAGCAAACGGCCGAGGCGGCAGGGCAGGAGGCACTCGAGGCCACGGTGGAGCGTATTACGCGTCTTGGACGCCTGAGCGTAGCGGCCTTTGCCAGGCTGGGGTATGCGGCTGAGCATACGGCGACCGGCGACGTGCCTCGTGGCGATCTGGCATCACCGGCCGAGGGGTGAGTCGAGCCTGGCCGGTCTGCGTCAGCGTGGCTGACAGAGACGACGGCCGATCGAGGCGACGAAAGTGCCGAGCCGATCCGCGGTCATGGGTTTGGCCAACCAGAATCCCTGGATCTCGTCGACATCGAGCGCCTCGAGATAGTCGCGCTGGCGCTGGGTTTCCACGCCTTCGGCAATGGTCTTGAAGCCCAGCCCCTGACTCAGGGTCGTGAGCGAGCGGACGATGGTACGGCTGGAACGCTCCTCGGTCACGCTGTTGGTGAAGCTGCGGTCGATCTTCAGCGTATCTATCGGGAAGCGTAACAGGTAGTTGAAGGTAGAGTGGCCGGTGCCGAAGTCGTCGATGGCGATCGAGAACCCCAGGTCCTTGAGCTCGAGCAGCATTTTCAGCGTCTGCTCGGGATGACCCATGGCGGCACTTTCGGTGATCTCCAGTTCGAGCTGCTTGGGTAGTAGCCGATAGGCATTGACGTGTTCCATGATGCGCTGCGGGAAGTCCGGCTGATTGAACTGCACGGCGGAGAGGTTGATGCTCATGCGCAGATGCAGACCGGCCCGCTGCCACTCGGCAAGCTGCCGGCAGGCCTCGCCGATGACCCAGTCGCCGACATCGACGATTTGGCCGGACTCCTCCAGCAGCGGAATGAATTCCGCCGGCGACACCACCCCACGGCTGGCATGACGCCAGCGTAGCAGGGCTTCCACGGCACTGATATGGCCATCGGCCAGGTGTTGCTGTGGCTGGTAGACGAGAAAGAATTCGTCTCTTTGCAGCGCCTGCTGCAGATGAGCCTCGAAGCTCAGCGTGCCACCATTGGTGTGGCCAAGTATTTCATGCCTCAACAGCAGCCGCTGTTGGCCTGTCTGAGAGCGGGCGAGGCGTTGCGCCTGCAGCGCGGCGCCCAGCAGCGTTTCGGCATCCTGTGCATCATCGGGGTACACGCTGACACCGGCGCTGAAGCCGATGTAAACCTCTTGCCCGGCAATGTATTGAGCCCGGGCCAGGGGCATCATCCATTGCTGACAGAATTGGCGAGGGTCTGTCGCATCCGGTAACGCGACGGCCACGCCGAAGCTGCCGGCGTCCAGGCGCCCGAGCAGGGCATGGCTGGGCGCAAACCTCTCCAGACGTCGTGAGAACAGCACCAGGGCCTGATCGCCTGCGCGAATGCCCAGGGCTTCGTTGATGCGATGCAGGCGGCTGATATCCAGTACCGCTACCAGCCAGCGGCTCTCGGGTGCCTGCGCCAGGCGCTCGGCGAGCAGGCCGAGAAAGCAGTGGCGTTTGGGCAGCCCGGTCAGCTCGTCGTGGGCCGCCAGGTAAAGCGCCTTGTCCTCGAAGGCGCGTAAAGCGGTGACGTCCTGAAACGCCCCCACCAGGTACTGTTCGTTGTTTTGATCGGCGCTTTGCAGGCGCAGGGTACGTTCGAGATTGCCCTGACCAACGGTAAGCTCGAGGTCCAGCCCTTCGCGGTTCTGGCTGGCGACGCTGAGGGCAGTCTCCAGCCGCTGTCTGTGCTCGGGAGCGATCAGCGTCGTCAATTCCGCCACGCAGCCGGGCAGAGTGGGCCAGCCCAGCATGTCGGCGGCGCCTTCCGACCATTCCAGCTTGCCGCTGTGGACGTCGAGGTGCCAGAAGCCCAAACGGGCGAGCTTGCAGGCGCTGGCCTGTTCCAGCTGTGCCTCGCGCAGGGCCCGCTCGCGGGCGGCGCCGCTCAGCGCATAGCGCACCCGTTCGGTCAGCAGTGGCAGGTTGATCGGCTTGGGCATGAAGTCGGTCGCGCCGGCATCGAAGGCGTCGTTGATCGAACCTACGTCGTCATGACCGGTCAGCATCAGCAAGGGAACGTAACGACCGTTGACCCCGGCCTGGCCACTGCGAATGGCGCGCAGGGTGCCGAAGCCGTCCAGTCTCGGCATGCTCACGTCCACCAGCACCAGGTCGGGCGCATGCTGATCGAAGACCTCGAGCCCCTCCTGACCATCGGCGGCGAGCAGCACCCGGTATCCCTTGCGTTGCAAGCCGGAGGCAATCAGCAGGCGAATGGTGGGGTCGTCATCGACGACCAGCACGGTGGCCAGGGGGGGAATGTCGCCGTTGCTCTCCACTGTCGTATCGGTAGTCGGCTGAAGGTGCGTAAGGAGGGCAGTGGCTGGATGAAGCCTGCCTGTATCGGTCATGTGCCTTCCCCCGCGCAGGGAGCGCATCGGGCATGCGCTGAACGTGTTACGCGCCTCTGGTGAGCCGCATGGTGCACGTCCATCCTCAGGCATCGGCGAGGTGGCGACAAGCTGTCCGTTTAACGCAGCCGTCAACCTAGGTCGGATTTGGGCATTAAAGAAACGAGTAACGCCCGGCGCGTGTCATTGCGCCGGGCGTCAGGTGGGGTAGGGCAAGTCTGTCCGTGCTATTGCGAAGATCTCTCGCAAAGATCTCTCGCGGCTAGAAGCGGCCGGCCAGGCGCCGCTGGGTCAGCTCGGCATAGTCGGCCAGGATGGCTGCGGCTTCGGTCACCTGGACCCGCTCCACCGGCTCCTCTTCGCTCTCCTCGCCGCGAGCATCGATCAGCTCGTTCAGCGGATCCAGCCCCAGGGCTTCGCGGCGACGGTTCTCCAGCGCCAGCTGCTCGGCGTCGCGCGCTTCCACTTCGCGCTGGCGCTGTTCGCGGTCGAGGCTGACGGTGGTCTGCTCTTCGCGCATGCGCCGGGCGAGCTCGGTGCGCTCCTTGAGGAAGATGAAGTTGGGATGCGAGTCGGCCCGCTCGCGATGGCGGGAGCGCAGGGTTTCCAGATACTCCCAGGGCTCGCCGTAGTGGCGATACTGCACGGCCTGCACCGTATCCCACTCCAGGGCGTTGTCGAGGCTGCTCTCGCCGATGCGCTCGGGGTCGACCAGATCGGGGAAGAGGATGTCGGGCTCGACGCCGCGATGCTGGGTGCTCTCGCCCGAGATACGGTAGAACTTGGCGCGGGTCAGCTTGATCTGGCCATGGCTCAGGTCGTTCAGGGTCTGCACGGTGCCCTTGCCGAAGGTGGCGCTGCCCAGCACCAGGCCGCGGCCGTAGTCCTGAATGGCGCCGGCCAGGATCTCCGAGGCCGAAGCCGAGAGACGGTTGACCAGCACCGCCAGCGGGCCGTCGTAGAGCGTGCCGGTCTCGGTGTCGCCGTAGAGGTTGATGCGGCCGCGGGCGTCGCGTACCTGCACCGTGGGGCCGCGGTCGATGAACAGGCCGAGCAGGGAGTTGGCTTCCTGCAGCGCGCCGCCGCCGTTGTTGCGCAGGTCGAGTACCAGACCGTCGATGCCTTCGGATTTGAGGCGCTCGACTTCACGGGCCACGTCGCGGGTGGTACTGCGGAACTCCTCGGCGCCGGACTGCCAGGCGTCGAAGTCGACGTAGAAGGTGGGAATGGTGATCACGCCGATACGCTTGTTGCCGTCTTCGCGCTCGACCTCGACGATTTCCCCCTTGGCGGCCTGGTCTTCGAGATCGACCGTGTCGCGGGTGATCTCGACGGTGCTGGAGCGGGTCATGTCCACCGCTTCCGCCGGCACCACCTCGAGACGCACCACGGTGCCCTTGGGGCCGCGAATGAGATCGACCACCTCGTCGAGACGCATGCCCACCACGTTGACGATCTCCTCGTCCTCCTGGCCCACACCGACGATGCGGTCGGCGGGCTCGAGCACGCCGGCGCGATCCGCCGGGCCGCCGGGCACCAGGCTGGTGACCTTCACGTACTCGCCGTCGGATTGCAGCATGGCGCCGATGCCCTCCAGCGACAGCCGCATCTGGATGTCGAAGGACTCGCCCTGGCGCGGAGAGAGGTATTCGGTATGCGGGTCGATGCTGCTGGTCACCGCGGCCATGAACAGGCCGAACACGTCTTCGCCGTTGGTCTGACGCAGACGTGACAGCTGGCCTTCGTAGCGCTGACGCAGGTTGTTTTCCACCTGCTCTTCGTCCTGACCGCTGATGTCGAGGGTCAGGGCAGCGTTCTTGAGGCGCTTGTACCACAGCTCGTCGAGCTCGGCTTCGCTGGTGGCCCAGTCGGCCTCGCGGCGCTCGAGGTCGAGCCGCATGTCGCTCTCGTAGGTGAAGTTCAGCCCCTCGTCGATGGCGCTCAGCAGCCACTCGAAGCGGCTCTCGGCGCGATCGTGATAACGCTGGTAGAGCTCATAGGCCGGGGCCAGATCGCCTTCGAAGAGCATGTCGTCGATACGCTCCTCAAAGTGACGGAACTCGTCGATGTCGCTCTCCAGCAGGAAGGCGCGCTGACCATCGAGAATATCGAGATAGCGCTCGAACGCCAGGCGTGACCAGGTGTCGTCCAGGGCGGTTTCGGCGTAGTGGCCGTAGCGCAGCGACTCGGCGACTTCCAGAGCCGCCTGCCGATGCACGTCGTTGGGCTGGATCTGGGCTAGCGCCGACTGAGCGCACGACAACAACGTCACCAGCGAGAGAATCGCTGTGTGCCTAAGAACGACTGACAGGCTCATCAATGAAGCACCCCTGGTTTCGTGTACACTTCCTTCCCTAGACAAGCGTATGGCTCATGAGTTGCGAGGCCAGACGTCGCATTGTAGCAGTTCTTGCGTCAACCACGACCCCTGATGAGGACCCACATGTCTCGGGAAGCTCGTCTCGAGCGTCTGCTCGAATTTCTCCATCGCTCGCCGACCCCCTGGCACGCCGTCTCGGCCATGGCCGAGCGGCTCGATGCCGCTGGCTTTCGCCGGCTGGACGAGAGTCAGGCCTGGGAGGTCTCGCCCGGCGAGCGTCTCTACGTGACGCGCAACGGCTCGTCGATCGTGGCGCTGCAGCTGCCGCATGACGGGCTTGAGGCGCTGCGTATGATCGGCGCCCACACCGACAGCCCCGGCCTGCGCCTGAAGCCCAACGCCGCTCAGCTCTCGGCAGGCTGGCTGCAGCTCGGCGTCGAACTCTACGGTGGTGCCTTGCTGGCACCCTGGTTCGATCGCGACCTGGGCCTGGCCGGCCGCGTTCACGTGCGGCATCCCGACGGCCGCATCGAAGGCGTGCTGCTGCAGGTGAATCAGCCCGTTGCCATCATTCCCAGTCTGGCCATCCATCTCGACCGCGAGGTCAACAACGGTCGGCCGATCAACGCCCAGACCCAGATGCCGCCGGTGTTTCTGCAGGGTGGCGACAAGCCCGACCTGCGGCGGCTGCTGCTCGAATGGCTGGAGGAGCAGAGCGGCGTCGTCGGTGCCGAGATCCTCGATTTCGAGCTGGCGCTGTATGACGTGCAGCCCCCGGCGCTGGTCGGTGTCGGGCGAGAGCTCATCGCCAGTGCGCGACTCGACAACCTGCTGTCCTGCTTCATCGGGCTCGAAGCGCTGCTGGAGAGCGACGGCAGCCAGGGCGTGGTGCTGGTGGCCAACGACCACGAAGAGGTCGGCAGCGCCAGTGCCTGCGGCGCTCAGGGGCCATTTCTCGGCGACGTGCTGCGGCGAGTCAATGCCCAGTTGGGCGAGCCGGGTGACGAAGGCTTCATTCGTCTGATCCAGGCTTCGCGGATGATCTCCTGCGACAACGCCCACGCCCTGCATCCCAATTTCACCGACAAGCACGATGCCGCCCATGGCCCCGCGCTCAACGGCGGCCCGGTGATCAAGGTCAACGCCAATCAGCGCTACGCCACCAACAGCGCCACGGCAGCGCTGTTTCGCGATCTCTGTCGCGAGGCCGACGTGCCGGTGCAGACCTTCGTCACCCGTGCCGACATGGGCTGCGGTAGCACCATCGGGCCGATCACGGCCACCGAACTCGGCGTGCCGACGTTGGATGTGGGCGTGCCGCAGTGGGCCATGCACTCGATCCGCGAGACGGCGGGCAGCCGCGACGTGGAGTACCTCACCCGGGCGCTGATCGCTTTCGCCAACCGGCCGCGACTGGCCTGACGTGCACTCGGCTGGATTGGCTATGCACTTGGCTACAAGCTACTAATATTAAGAAGTGCCACCACGAAAAACCCGGCGCCAGGGCGCCGGGTTTTTTTTCGATTTCTGGTGGCTACGCCCTGACTCGAACAGGGGACCCCATCATTATGAGTGATGTGCTCTAACCAACTGAGCTACGTAGCCATTCAACGGGGGCGAAGTTTACGGATTCGCCCCCATCAGGTCAAGCCTGAAGGCTATACATTGAAGCGGAAGTGGATCACGTCGCCGTCCTTGACCACGTACTCCTTGCCTTCCAGACGCCACTTGCCAGCATCCTTGGCGCCCTGTTCGCCGCCCAGGGTGACGAAGTCGTCGTAGCCGATCACTTCGGCGCGGATGAAGCCCTTCTGGAAATCGGTGTGAATCACGCCGGCGGCTTCGGGGGCGGTGGCGCCGATCTTGACCGTCCAGGCGCGCACTTCCTTGACCCCGGCGGTGAAGTAGGTCTGCAGTCCGAGCAGCTTGTAGCCGGCACGGATCACGCGATCCAGCCCGGGTTCCTCCATGCCCATCTCGCTGAGGAACATGGCGCGCTCTTCATCGTCCAGCTCGGCGATTTCGGATTCGAGCTGATTGCAAACCGGTACCACCACGGCGCCTTCCTCGGCGGCGATTTCGCTGACGACGTCGAGATAGGGATTGTTCTCGAAGCCGTCCTCGTTGACGTTGGCGATGTACATGGTCGGCTTCAGCGTCAGGAAGCCGAAGCTCTTGAGCTGGCGCTTGTCGTCATCATTGAGGCCGAAGCTTCTCAGCGGCTGGCCTTCGGCCAGGTGGGGCTGGATGCGTTCCAGTATCGCCTTGGTGGCGATGGCTTCCTTGTCGCCGCCCTTGGCCACGCGTACCAGGCGCTGGATGGCCCGCTCGACGGTGTCGAGGTCGGCCAGGGCCAGCTCCATGTTGATGATTTCGATGTCCGCCCGCGGGTCGACCTGGTTGGCGACGTGAATGACGTTGTCATTGTCGAAGCAGCGCACCACGTGGGCGATGGCCTGAGTCTCGCGAATGTTGGCCAGGAACTTGTTGCCGAGACCTTCGCCCTTGGAAGCGCCTGCCACCAGGCCGGCGATGTCGACGAATTCCATGGTGGTGGGAATCACCTTCTGCGGACCCACGATCTCGGCCAGCTTGTCGAGGCGCGGATCGGGCATCGGCACGATGCCGACGTTGGGCTCGATGGTGCAGAAGGGGAAGTTCTCGGCATCGATGCCGGACTTGGTCAGGGCGTTGAAGAGGGTCGACTTGCCCACGTTGGGCAGACCGACGATACCGCAGTTGAAACCCATGATGATGTCCTGAGTAAGATGGCGAGTGGCGCTCGCGAACGGGCGCTATTCTAGCTCAGCCTTGGCGCCGGTTCAGCCCGAGAAACTGTGCAGTCGGCTCATGGCGCGGGCCCAGTCGCCCGACACGGCCAGCGGCAGCGTGGCCAGGCACTCGTTGAGCGCTGTGCCGATGGCCTCGAGCTCCGCCTTGCCGGGGCGCCCTAGCACGTAGTTGGTGACCTGGCGGGAATCGCCGGGGTGGCCGATGCCGATGCGTAGACGGTTGAAGCCTTTCTCGCCCAGCGCGCTGATGATGTCGCGCAGGCCGTTGTGCCCGCCGTGGCCGCCGCCCTGCTTGTAGCGGGCAGCGCCGGGGGGGATGTCCAGCTCGTCGTGGGCCACCAGCAACTCGTCGGGGGCGATCTTGTAGAACTGACACAGGGCCGCGACGGCTGCGCCGCTGCGGTTCATGAAGGTGGTGGGCTCGAGCAGATGCAGCTCCTGTCCATCCAGCAGCACCTTGGCATAGAGGCCGAGGAACTTCTTCTCCTGGCGCAGTTCGGTGCCGGCCTGGCGCGCCAGAATCTCCACCAGCCAGGCGCCGGCGTTGTGGCGGGTGGCGGCGTAATTGTCACCGGGATTGCCCAGTCCGATGATCGCCTTGATCTGCGGCATGCGGGGTCTCCAAACAAAAACAAGCGCCGCAGCGCTTGGTCGAGACGGAAAGGGGCCGCCCGAGGCGGCCCCGACGGCATGGCTTATTCGGCGCTTTCTTCGCCTTCTTCGCCTTCCTCGCCCTCGGCCGTCTCGCCGCGGGTCTTGGGCTTGGTGATGCTCAGCACGGCGTTGTCATGATCGGCACCGTGGGTCAGCTCGACCAGGGTCACGCCGGCCGGCAGCTCGAGGTCGGAGAGGTGCAGGGTGGTGCCCAGCTCGACGTTGGTGATGTCGACTTCCAGGAAGTCCGGCAGGTCCTTGGGCAGACAGCTGATCTGGACTTCGTTGGAGAGGATGTGCAGTTCGCCGCCCTGGTCCTTGATGCCCTTGGACTTCTCTTCGCCCACCACGTGCAGCGGCACGTTGATGGTGATGGCGTGAGTGGCGTCCACGCGCATGAAGTCGGCGTGGGTGACCAGCGGCTTGTACGGGTGGCGCTGCAGATCGCGCACTACCACCTGCTCCTTCTTGCCGTCGATGACCAGGTTGAGCACGGAGGAGAAGAACGACTCGTCCTCGATGGCCTTGTAGAACGGGGCCTTCTCGAGGGAGATCGGCTGCGGCGCCTTGTCACCACCGTAGACGATGGCGGGCACTTCGAGGTTCGCACGACGCAGGCGGCGGCTCGCACCTTTCCCCAGGTCGTTACGAACGCTGGCATTGAGTGTGAAATCGGACATGTTGTTGCCTCTTGCTGAATGTAAGGGAGACGTGCGACCCGCGACCTGATCGCGACGTTCCCGAAAGCCCCCGTGGGGGCGCTACTCCGGCGCCTGTTGTGCTGAGAGCTGCTGAGAGTCTCAGTGGAACATGGCGCTGACGGATTCTTCGTTGCTGACGCGGCGGATCGCCTCGGCGATCAGGCCGGCCACGCTGAGCTGACGAATCTTGCCGCTGCGACGGGCGACGTCGGACAGCGGGATGGTGTCGGTGACGACCACTTCGTCGAGTACCGAACCGGTGATGTTCTCCACCGCCGGCCCGGAGAGGATCGGGTGGGTGGCGTAGGCCACCACGCGGCGTGCGCCGTGTTCCTTCAGCGCGTCGCCGGCCTTGCACAGGGTGCCGGCGGTATCGATCATGTCGTCCACCACCACGCAGGTGCGATTCTCGATCTCGCCGATGATGTGCATCACCTGGGCCTGATTGGCCTGGGGGCGACGCTTGTCGATGATGGCGAGATCGGCATTGAGCTGCTTGGCGATGGCGCGGGCCCGGACCACGCCGCCCACGTCGGGCGATACCACCACCAGGTCATCGTAGTTCTGGCGCTCGATGTCGTCGAGCAGGATCGGCGAGCCGTAGACGTTGTCCACCGGCACGTCGAAGAAGCCCTGGATCTGGTCGGCGTGCAGGTCCATGGTCATGACCCGGTCGACCCCGGCCTTGACCATCATGTCGGCTACCACCTTGGCCGAGATCGGCACCCGGGCGGAGCGTACCCGGCGATCCTGGCGGGCATAGCCGAAGTAGGGCACCACGGCGGTGATCCGGGTGGCCGAGGCACGACGCAGGGCGTCAACCATCAGGATCAGCTCCATCAGGTTGTCGTTGGTCGGTGCGCAGGTGGACTGCAGAATGAAGACGTCCTTGCCGCGAACGTTCTCGTTGATCTCGACCGCGATCTCGCCATCGCTGAACTGCCCGACCGTGGCATTCCCCATACGAGTATCGAGACTCTCGGCGATCTTCTGGGCGAGTTCGGGGTTGGCATTCCCGGCAAAAACCATCAATTTTGACACGCGCATCCACCTATGCAGTGTTGGGGAGCTCAGTTGGCGATACAGGATACCGCAAGCGCGGCGATTCGGCGCTCGCTGACAGCACGTTCATCGGCCAAGAGCAGCATGTAGCGGGGAGAGGTTCAGGCCGCGAGCCATGAAAGCAGTATAGTGGCTCGGCAGATCGGCCATGATGTGCCGTGCTTCGGCCTGCGAGTTGAGCCGGGCGAAGATGCAGGCACCGGTTCCCGTCAGCATGGCGGGTGCACGGCAGCCTAGCCAGTCGAGTGCCTCGGCGACCTGCGGATAGAGTGATCTGACCGTGGGCTCGCAGTCGTTGCTCCAGCTGGGCGCTCCCCCCTGCAGTGCGCGCGCCATGGTAATCGGGGCAGTGTCACGTGTCAATTGCGGTGCCCCGAACACCGCGGCGGTGGCGACTTCGATGCCGGGGTGTACGACCACGAACCAGGGGGTGTCGAGTTCCACCGGGATGAGCCTCTCTCCTACGCCCTCGGCCCAGGCGGCACGACCGCGGACGAACACCGGCACGTCGGCGCCGAGGCGCAGGCCGAGTTCGGCAAGCGGCTCGAGCGGGTGGTCGAGACGCCACAGGCGGTCGAGGCCGAGCAGCGCGGTGGCGGCATCGCTGCTGCCGCCACCCAGGCCACCGCCCATCGGCAGGCGCTTGGTCAGATGGATGTCGGCGCCCAGCCGGCAGCCGCTCTCGGCTTGCAGCAGCCGGGCCGCCCGCACGATCAGGTTGTCGCTGTCGGGCACGCCCGGCAGGGCCGGCGTCAGACGGATCTCGCCATCGTCGCGCAGGCGCAGATGCAGGGTGTCGCCGTGATCGAGAAACTGGAACAGGGTCTGCAGCTCGTGATAGCCGTCGGCCCGTCGACCGACGACGTGCAGCATGCGGTTGAGCTTGGCCGGTGCCGGCAGGGTGAGCTCGGCTGCGGTCGCGCTGTCGGTCATCGTCTCGATCGTCGACTCACGCCTCGGCTCAGTCATCGAGCACGGGGCGCCACTCGGTGACCACCAGGGTCACGCGCAGGTCGTCGTACTCCATGATCAGGCGGCGCGGCAGCCACAGCGACTCCACCTCGACCCAGTCGCGATAGTCGATCTGCCAGCCGTCCTGCTCCAGGCGCTGGGGAAAGCCCGTGTCGTCGTGCTCGAGCCGGTACTGGCTGTGATCGGCAGGCAGGCCGCGGATCCAGTCGGCCAGCGAGCTCACCGGCAGCGACCAGCCGAGCTGCTGCTGCATCAGCGCTTCGGGGGTCTCGGCCACGAAGCGGCCGTTGGCGTTGGTCAGGGAGAAGCGGCCCTCGCGGCCTTCGAGCAGGTTGCGGCCGCTGCCGAAGGGGCCGCTGATCAGCATGCGGTAGTAGTGCGGATGCTGACTCCAGTCGAGATTGGCGCTGGTCGACTCCTGGGGCGTGCGCAGGCCGGCCTTGCCGACCAGGATCCAGGTGTCCAGCTCGGCGAGGCGCTCCTGCTGGGCTTCCCAGCGGTCGGCGCGCATGTCGGGCGCGGTTCCCGGGGCGGCGCAGCCGGCCAGCAGGGCAAGTGTCAGGCCCGCCGCCAGGCATCGTATCGTGGTCATCCGGTGTGTCATGACGTCGTCTCGTGGAGCAGTGGGTTGGATCAGGGTGCCAGCTCGGGTATGCGTTCGAGAAGCTCGTCGATGAGCGGGTGTTCGTCGAAGCGCTGCAGCGCCTGTTCGACCACTCTGCGAGCATCATCGTGCCTTTCCAGTACCCATAGTACCTCGGCCAGGTGGGCGGCAATCTCCTGGTCGGGCATGCCGGCATAGGCGCGCTCCAGCCACGGCAGGGCGCGTTCGGGGTTGCCCAGGCGGTAATACACCCAGCCCAGGCTGTCCATGATGGCGGGGTTGCCGGGCTCCAGCGCATGGGCTCGCTCGATCAGCTCGCGGGCTTCCTCCAGGCGGTCTTCGACGTTGAGGTCCGCCAACGTGTAGCCGAGAGCGTTCAGGGCGGTGGCGTTGTCCGGGTTGGCTTCGATGATGCGCCCGAGATCGCGCTCCATGGCTTCGATGTCGCCCCGCTCCCAGGCGCGCATGCCGCGAAGATAAAGCAGGGTCTCGTCGTTGGGGGTGCGTGAGAGTTCGCGATTGAGCAGCGCATCGGCTTCCGCTTCCAGGCCGGCTTCGCCGAGCAGCTCCACTTCCAGTGCCACCAGCTCGCTGAAGCGGGCCTCGTGGCGCAGGCGCTCGATACGCAGGAAGGCACGGGCGTCGAGCAGCCGATCGTCGTCGATCAGCATGCGCGCCGCGCGCAGGCGGGCACGCAGGAAGTCGCCGCCGGGCGCCACCTGGCGATAGTAGAGCAGGGCGTTGTCCACCTCGTCCTCCTCCTCGGCAATGATGCCCATCAGGTAGAAGGCGGCGGGTGGGGGCTCGTCGCTGCTCACCAGGGGCAGCAGCAGGCGCCGTGCGGCATCGAGGTGACCGTCCTCCAGATAGAGGCCGGCGAGCGAGATGCGCAGCTCCTGATTGCCGATGTGCTCGTCGAGCAGGGTCGAAGTGTGACGCTCGGCGGCCTCGACATTGCCCAGCATCAGCTCGGCTTGTGCCATCAGCAGCAGAAAGCGCGGGTCGCCGGGAGACACCTCCAGGCCGCGGCTTGCGGCCTCGCGGGCCTGGCGCGGGTTGTTCGCCTCGAGGGCCAGCTGCGCCCGGGTCAGCCACAGGGCGGGCAGTTCGGCGTGGTCGCGGGCGAGCTGGTTCAGACGCCGCTCGGCCTGCAGCGACTGACCGGTGGCCGCCTCCAGGATGGCCGTGGCCAGCACGGCATCGTGATAGTGGGGGTGAGCGGTGGCTGTGGGGCGTTCGAGATGCGCGCGCAGCCGTTCGCGCAGGGGCAGCGGGTCGGTGCCGGCTTCCAGCGCCAGTTCGGCGAGCAGCGCCAGCTCCGCATGCTGGCCCTGCTCTGCCAGCGCCAGGCGCCATTCCAGGGCCGTCGTCCAGTCACCGCGCTGCAGTGCCAACCCCGAGAGCAGGCGCAAGGGCGCTTCGGCACCCGGAGCGAGCGCGTGCCAGGTGCTGACCGCCTGGTCGAGCAGCAGAATGTCATTGCTGAAGCGCGCCGCCAGCGTGCCGCGCTCCGCCAGCGGGGCGGCCTGATAGCGCTCGGCCATGGCCAGGTAACCCAGGGTGGCGCGGCGGTAGTCGCCGCGCTGTCCGGCAAATTCCGCCGTCAGCAGCGTGGCCAGCCCTTCGGCGTCCAGGCCGCGCTCGATGGGCGGGGCCGAGGCCAGGGGGTCGTCTGTAGCGGTGGCGAATGGTGAGGTGGCCAGGCCTTGGCAGCCGCTCAGCAGTGCAGCCAGGCCAAGCACTGCCAATCCATGGCGCGAAGAGCGCTTCAACGTCGAGGGCATGCGTGTCTCATCTGGTGTCCCGAGGTGTCAGCATAACGGCTAGCCGCGCGGTGGCAAAGGGATCGCTGCGATCGGGGCGGCCAGGTCATGAATGCCGTTTGCCTTGTCGTGTGTCAATTGCACGCTTGGTGCGGCTGGCGCCGAGTGCGAAAGGCTGTGATAGAATGCAGCGCCGCAGATACGTTTTTTTCACTTACGCTGCCGCCGGCCGACATCACCGAAGACGCTTAACGCATGACGCTTCTTGCCCTTGGAATCAACCACAGGACGGCCACTGTCGCGGTGCGCGAGCGGGTCGCCTTCACGCCCGCGCAGCTGGAGTCGGCGCTGACCCAGCTGCGCCATATTCCCCAGGTGCACGAAGCGGCGGTGCTGTCGACCTGCAACCGCACGGAGCTCTACTGCGTCACCGAGCCGAGCGGCGAGCGTGCCATTCTCGATTGGCTGAGCCATTTTCATGGGCTCAAGCTCGAGGAGCTCACCCCCTGCGCCTACCACTACCTGGACAACGATGCCGCGCGCCATCTCATGCGTGTGGCCGTCGGGCTCGATTCGATGGTGCTGGGCGAGCCCCAGATTCTCGGCCAGCTCAAGGAGGCGTATCAGTCGGCACGCCAGGCGAGCGGCCTCGGCGGTGAACTCGAGCTGCTGTTTCAGCACACCTTCTCGGTGGCCAAGCAGGTGCGTACGCGCACCGGGATCGGCCAGAATCCGGTGTCGGTGGCCTATGCCGCGGTCAGCCTGGCCAGCCGGATCTTCGAGGATTTCGCTCGGGCACGGGCGCTGTTGATCGGTGCCGGCGAAACCATCGAACTGGTAGCCCGACATCTGCGCGAGGCCGGCGTGCGCGACATGATCGTGGCCAACCGCACGCGCGAGCGTGCCGAGCTGCTGGCCGGTGAGTTCAACGCCGAGGCGATTTCGCTCAACGAGATACCCGATGCCCTGGCGCGCTCCGACATCGTCATCTCTTCCACTGCCGCACCGCTGCCGATCCTGGGCAAGGGCATGGCCGAGCGGGCGCTGAAGAAGCGTCGCCATCGGCCGATCTTCATGGTCGACATTGCCGTTCCTCGCGACATAGAGCCCGAGGTGGGCGACCTGGATGACATCTTCCTGTACACGGTCGACGATCTCAACGAGGTGATCCAGGAGAACCGTCGTCACCGCCAGGCGGCCGCCGATCAGGCCGAAGCGCTGATCGAGCATGGCGTGCATGTCTGGCTGCATGAACGGCGCATTCGCAGCAGCGGCGAGTTGATCCGCCGCTACCGCGACCGGGCGTCCGAGCTGCGTGAACTCTCGGAGCGTCAGGCATTGGCCCGGCTGGCTCGCGGCGAGGATCCCGAAGAGGTGATTCGCCTGCTCGCACATCAGCTCACCAACCGACTGTTGCACCACCCCACGGTGGCGCTGCGCGAGGCGTCCGGGAGCGAGCGACGCGATCTGCTCAGCGCTGCCGAGGCGCTGCTGCTGGACTCCCCATCCACGAAAATCTGACAGGACACGCCATGAAAGCGACCCTGCGCCAGCGTCTCGATGGCTTCGTCGAGCGCTTCGAGGAGCTCGCCGCCCTGCTGGCGGAGCCCGAGGTGATCGGCAATCAGCCCCGGTTCCGTGACTATTCCCGCGAGTATGCCGAGCTCGAGCCCCTGGTCGAGGCCTGGCGCGACTATCGCGCCACCGAGAGCGACCTCGAAGACGCTGCACAGCTGGCCGAAGACAGCGACGCCGAGATGCGCGAGCTGGCCCAACTGGAGCTGGAAGAGGGCCGGGAGCGGCTGGAAGCGCTGGAGGTGAGGCTCAAGCAGTTGCTGGTGCCGCGCGACCCCGACGATGGCCGCAATGTCTTTCTCGAGGTTCGCGCCGGTACCGGCGGCGACGAGGCGGCCCTGTTCGCCGGCGATCTGTTCCGCATGTACTCCCGCTATGCCGAGAAGCAGGGCTGGAAGGTCGAGGTGATCAGCGCCAGTCACGGTGAGCAGGGCGGCTACAAGGAGATCATCTCGCGGGTGAAGGGCGAAGGGGTCTATGCCAGGCTCAAGTTCGAGTCGGGCGCACACCGCGTACAGCGCGTGCCGGCGACGGAGTCCCAGGGTCGTATCCACACCTCCGCCTGTACCGTAGCGGTGATGCCGGAAGCCGACGAGGTCGGCGACGTCGACATCAATCCCGCCGATCTGCGGGTGGACACCTTCCGTTCCAGCGGCGCCGGCGGCCAGCACGTCAATACCACCGATTCGGCCATCCGCATCACCCACCTGCCCACCGGCGTGGTGGTGGAGTGCCAGGAGGAGCGCAGCCAGCACAAGAACCGCGCCAAGGCGATGTCGCTGCTGGCCGCACGCCTCAAGCAGAGCGCCGTGGAGAGCCGGCAGCGTGAGCAGGCCGATACCCGTCGCAGCCTGGTGGGCTCCGGCGATCGCAGCGAGCGGATCCGCACCTACAACTTCCCCCAGGGGCGGCTCACCGACCATCGCATCAACCTCACGCTCTACAAGCTGGGTGAAGTCATGGCCGGAGAGCTCGACGAGGTACTCGACCCCCTGGTGCACGAGCACCAGGCCGAGCAGCTCGCGGCGCTGCAGCAGGAGGTCTGAGGTGCGGCCCGTGGTGCCCGACGGCAGCGTCCGTCTCGATGCGCTGCTGGTCTGGGCGAGCGAGCGTCTGGCGCGTTCGGGCTCGCCCAGCCCCCGGCTCGATGCCGAAGTGCTGCTGTGCCATGTGCTCGGCGTCGAGCGCACCTGGCTCTACACCTGGGGCGACAGGAAGGCCCCCACCTTCCAGCGCGCGCGCTACGAGGCTCTGGTTGCCGCTCGGGCGTCGGGGCGCCCGGTGGCCTACCTCACCGGTACGCGCGAGTTCTGGGGGCTGTCTCTGAAGACCTCGCCGCATACCCTGATTCCGCGCCCCGATACCGAAACCCTGGTGGAAGTGCTGCTCGAACTGGCGGTACAACCATCGGGGCGGCTGCTCGATCTGGGCACCGGTACCGGCGCCATTGCGCTGGCCTTCGCCAGCGAGCGCCCCGGCTGGCAGGCACTTGGCGTCGATCGGGTGCCCGAGGCCGTGGCGTTGGCCACCTCGAATGCCCACCGTCTGGCCATCGGCAACGCCCGGTTTCAGGTCAGCGACTGGTTTGCCACCCTGGCCGGGGAGCGCTACACCCTGGTGGCCGCCAATCCGCCCTATATCGACCCCGCCGATCCTCACCTGGGTCAGGGCGATGTGCGCTTCGAACCCAGAAGCGCGCTGGTGGCGGCCGACTCGGGGCTGGCGGATCTGCGTCATATCGTCGAGCAGGCCGTCGGTCATCTCGAGCCGGGCGGCTGGGTCGCGCTGGAGCATGGCCACGACCAGGCGGCCGCCGTGCGCGACCTGCTGCGCGGCTGCGGATATGTCGAAGTGGCCAGTCGCCAGGACCTGGGAGGGCGGGAGCGCATCACCTTCGGTCGGTTCATGCCAAAACGTTGAGGAGGCGGTACTGGAGGGGGAGCGGGGGCTGTGGTACACCTGTTCAGGAAATAATTCCAAATGTCGACATGTTTGTGACACCGAACACCAGCACTGCTCCTGATTGCCGCGCATTTTCAGGTCGATTTGCTGTCATGGCGACGCTTCACTCACTCTGAATCGGCATCCCTCGACACGACAATGAAAACCAAGACCCGCTCACTGGACCGTATCGACCTCAAGATTCTGCGCTGTCTGCAGGAGAACGCCCGCATCTCCTACGTCGACCTGGCCGCCCAGGTAGGCCTTTCCACCACGCCTTGCCTGGAACGCGTCAAGCGGCTCGAAAAGTCCGGCGTCATCCGCGGCTACAAGGCCGTGCTCGATCCGCGCTCGCTCAAGGCCAATCTGCTGGTGTTCGTCGAGATCAGCCTGGAGACCCAGTCGCCGGCGGTGTTCGACGAGTTCCGTCGCGCAGTCTCCCGTCTGCCCCAGATACAGGAGTGTCATCTGGTGTCGGGGCAGTTCGATTACATACTCAAGTGCCGAATTCCCGAAATGGCCGCCTACCGTCAATTGCTCGGCGACGTGGTGTTGACCCTTCCCGGGGTCAAGGAGTCGAAGAGCTACGTGGTGATGGAGGAGGTCAAGGAGGAGTTCTCGCTCTACGTTCCCGACATCGAGGAGCTCGAAGGCAAGTAATGGCCATGAACGACGAGGCGCTGCTGCGCTACAGCCGGCAGATCATGCTGGACGCGATCGACATCGAGGGGCAGGAGCGCCTGCTGGCCTCGCGGGTATTGGTGGTAGGCGCCGGTGGGCTGGGCTCGCCGGTAGCGCTCTACCTGGCCGCTGCCGGCGTTGGCCACCTGACCCTGGCCGATGCCGACGCAGTGGAGCTTTCCAATCTGCAGCGACAGATCGCTCACGGCATGGCCGATCTCCAGCGTAACAAGGCGTGCTCCGCACGCGACTCGGCGCTGGCGCTCAACCCGGGTTGCGACATTCGTGTGATCGAGGCGCATCTCGACGAGGCTGCGCTCGATGCGGTGGTGGCCGACGTCGACCTGGTGCTCGACTGTACCGACCGTTTCTCCAGCCGCTACGCCATCAACGCCGCCTGCCGCCGAGCCGGTGTGCCGCTGGTGTCGGGGGCGGCGATCCGTTTCTCGGGGCAGCTCGCCGTATTCGATCCGCGCGATCCGGCTGCCCCCTGCTACGCCTGCCTCTACCCGCCGGGAGAGGGCGGCGACGAAGAGCTGCGCTGTGCCGAGAATGGCGTCGTGGCGCCGCTGGTGGGACTGATCGGCTGCTTTCAGGCACTGGAGGCGGTCAAGCTGCTCAGCGGCGCCGGCGCCCCGCACCGCGGGCTCTCCACCTTCGACGGCATGACGGGGCAGTGGCGTCACTTCCAGGTTCCGCGAGATCCCGCCTGTCCTGTCTGTGCCGGCACCGGGAAGAGTGGGTGATGGTTATTATTTGACAGGTTTGGCGTGGCGCGAAACCGTAGGGTTACGTTATGTCACGACTTTTGTTTCTTAATGTATTGATTTAAAATATTTTTTCTGAAATTCGAGGCTCACCCAAGAGAATCGTCCGGAAAATATCGTTGTTGGATACTTGACACTCCCCGTTGGTATGATGCCAGACTAAAGCAACCACAAGCTGGATCGCTCCAGGATTCGTTGCATGGCCGATGCCGCACAGTTTGCAAGCCCCGCCTCCTACTACCGAGACTCGGTGGCGGTACGTCTCGACCGGGCGTGCCCGCCGCAGCGCGGGCACCAGCGCGTCGACGTCTGCGTGGTTGGCGGTGGCATCACCGGCTGTTCCGCGGCGCTGCACCTGGCCGAGCGCGGCTACTCGGTGGCTCTGCTCGAAGCCCATGAGATCGGATTCGGCGCTTCCGGGCGCAGTGGCGGCCAGATCCTGCCCGGCCTGGGAACCGATATCGCCACCGTGGAGCAGGCGCTGGGCCGTGAGCGGGCCCGCCAGGTGTGGGAGATGAGCCGCGAGGCCGTACGTCTGACGGCGGAGCTGATCGAGCGCCATGCGATTCCCTGCGATCTTGCCTGGGGCTACCTGCATGCTGCGGTGAAGCCACGTCACGTTCGCGAGTTGCGTCAGTTTCAGGAGCGCATGGCGCGTGACTATGGCTATGAGGCGCTGGCCTGGCTCGAAGGCGAGGCGCTGCGTGAGCGGGTGGTCACCGACGCCTACCCCGGCGCGCTGTTCGATAGCGAAGGCGGGCATCTGCACCCCCTCAACTATACCCTGGGCCTGGCACGTGCCGCCCAGCAGGCCGGGGCGGCGATCCACGAGCATAGCCCGGCCCTGGACGTGCGCCGCGGCCAGCCGGCCACCGTGGTGACCGAGCACGGCGAGATAACCGCCGACTTCGTGGTGGTGGGGGCCAACGCCTACCTGGGCCGGCTGCTGCCGGAGCTGGACGGCCACATCATGCGTGCGGCCAACTACATCGTTGCTACCGAACCGCTGGGCGAGGCGCGGGCCAGCCAGGTGCTGCCGTACAACGATGCCATTTCCGACGCCAACTTCGTGCTCGACTACTATCGCCTGTCGGCCGATAAGCGACTGATCTATGGTGGAGAGGTCAGCTACGATGGACGCGAGCCGCGTGGCCTGCAGCGGCGCATGGATGCCAAGATCGCGCGGCTGTTCCCGCTGCTCGAGGGCGTGCGCATCGACTACCGCTGGGGTGGGGACGTGGCCATCACGCTCAATCGGGCACCGGACTTCGGCCGACTCGGCGCCAACGTCTACTATGCCCAGGGCTACTCGGGGCACGGCATGGCGCTGGCCGGGCTGGCTGGAAAGCTCCTGGCCGAAGCCATTGCCGGTCAGAGCGAGCGCTTCGACCTCTTTGCCGCCATGCCACACCGTCGCTTCCCGGGGGGCGAGCGTCTGCGCACGCCGCTGTTGGTGCTGGCGACCACATTCTACAAACTGCGTGACCGACTATAACGACGACAGGTTCGGCAAGAGCCGCAACGAGGTTCCCATGAAAGACCTGGAAAGCTGGCTGAAGGAACGACGCATCACCGAGGTGGAGTGTCTGGTCAGCGACATCACCGGCATCGCCCGTGGCAAGATCACCCCCGTGTCGAAGTTCATGGCCGAGAAGGGCATGCGTCTGCCTGAAAGCGTGCTGCTGCAGACCGTCACCGGCGATTACGTCGAGGACGAACTCTACTACTCGCTGCTCGACCCGGCCGATATCGACATGCTGTGTCGGCCCGACAGTTCGGCGGTCTACCCGGTGCCCTGGGCACTCGAGCCCACCGCCCAGGTGATCCACGACTGCTACGACAAGATGGGCAACCCCATCGAGCTCTCCTGTCGCAATCAGCTCAAGAAGGTGCTGGCGCTCTACGCGGAGCAGGGCTGGAAGCCGGTGGTGGCACCGGAAATGGAGTTCTATCTGACCAAGCGCTGCGAGGATCCCGACCTGCCGCTGCTGCCGCCCATCGGTCGCAGTGGGCGCCAGGAGACCGGCCGACAGTCGTTCTCCATCGATGCCGCCAACGAGTTCGATCCGCTGTTCGAGGACATGTACGACTGGTGCGAGATCCAGGGGCTCGACATCGATACCCTGATCCATGAGGAGGGTACCGCCCAGATGGAGATCAACTTCCGTCACGGCGACCCCTTGATGCTGGCCGATCAGGTATTCGTGTTCAAGCGCACCCTGCGCGAGGCAGCGCTCAAGCACGACGTGGTGGCGACCTTCATGGCCAAGCCGATCACCAACGAGCCCGGCAGTGCCATGCACATTCATCAGAGCGTGCTGGATGCGACCACCGGCAAGAGCGTGTTCGCCAACGAGGACGGCTCGATGAGCCAGCTGTTCCTGCACCATATCGGCGGCATGCAGCGCTTCATCCCCGAGGCGTTGCCGCTGATGGCGCCCAACGTCAACTCCTTCCGTCGCTTCCTGCCCGATACCTCGGCGCCGGTCAACGTGGAGTGGGGCGAGGAGAATCGCACCTGCGGCCTGCGCGTTCCCGATTCGTCGCCGCAGAACCGGCGCATCGAGAATCGCCTGCCGGGGGCCGACGCCAACGCTTATCTGGCCATCGCGGCCAGCCTGCTGTGCGGCTATCTGGGCATGGTACAGCAGCTCAACCCTTCCGCGCCGGTGCAGGGGCGGGCGTTCGAGCGACGCAACCTGCGGCTGCCGTTCACCCTGGAGCAGGCATTGGAGCGCATGGAGAACTGCAGCGAGCTCGAGCAGTACCTGGGCCATCGTTTCGTCACCGGCTACGTGGCGGTCAAGCGGGTGGAGAACGAGAATTTCAAGAAGGTGATCAGTTCGTGGGAGAGGGAGTTTCTGCTGCTGAGCGTCTAGTGGAGTAGGGAGAACGCCCGGCGGATGACATGGTCGGGCTCACGGAAACAGTGCAGACAAAACAATGCAAACACGAGGTGCCATCATGTCCTGTCAACGCAAGCTGTCCCTGGCCGTCGCGCTGGGTTCTCTGGCCATGGCCGCTGCTGCCGTCCAGGCCAACGAGGTGCGGGTCTACAACTGGTCGGATTACATCGCCCCGGACACCCTGGAGAAGTTCACCGAAGCCACCGGCATCCGGGTGATCTATGACGTCTACGACAGCAACGAGGTCCTCGACGCGGCGATGCTCGCGGGCCGTTCCGGCTATGACGTGGTGGTACCCTCCAACCATTATCTGACCCGCCAGATCAGCGCCGGCGTGTACCAGGAACTCGATCACGACAAGCTGCCCAACATGGCCAACCTCAACCCGGAGTTGCTGGACGACCTCGAGTTCATCGATCCCGGCAGCCGCTACTCCATTCCCTACATGTGGGGCACCAACGGCATCGGCTACAACGTCGAGCGGGTCACCGAAATTCTCGGCGACGATGCGCCGCTCGACTCCTGGGCGCTGATCTTCGACCCCGAGATCACCACGGCGCTGCGCCAGGGCGGCTGCGGTATCTCGATGCTCGATTCCGGCGACGAGATGCTCTCGCCGGCCATGGCCTACCTGGGGCTCTCTCCGCTCTCCGAAGAGACGGCCGACCTCGAGGCGGCCGGCGATCTGATTGCGGCCGTGCGCGACAACATCACCTACTTCCACTCCTCGCGCTACATCTCCGACCTTGCCAACGGTGACATCTGCGTGGCGGCCGGCTACTCCGGCGACATCTTCCAGGCCGCCGACCGCGCCGAGGAGGCCGGGCGCGACTTCACCATCGACTACATCATTCCCAAGGAGGGCGCGGCGCTGTGGTTCGACATGATGGCGATTCCCGCCGATGCGCCGAACCCCGACAACGCTCATGCCTTCATCAATTTCATTCTCGAGCCCGAGATCGCGGCCGCGATCACCGAGTACGTGGTCTACGCCAACCCCAACATCGCCGCCAACGAGTATCTCGATCCCGATATCCTCAACGATCCGGCCATCTACCCGGACCAGGAGGTGATGGACAACCTCTACGTGGCCGAGGAGAAGCCGCTGGCCGTGCAGCGGGTACGCACCCGCGTATGGAACCGGGTCAAGTCCGGCATGTGAGGCTTCATGCCGGCCCATGCGGGCCGGCTGGTTCTGGTCTGGCTAGAGGAGGCGCTGCGATGCCGCAGACCCAGACACACGTTTCGGAGCCTGTGCGGCGAGCCACCGAAGGAGCGGTCGAAAGCGCTGCCGCACCAGGCAAGCCGCGACCGGTAAGGGAAGAGGGGCTGATGGAGATCCGTCGCGTCAGCAAGCGCTTCGACGGCGTGCTGGCGGTGGATGACGTCAGCCTGTCGATCCGCCGCGGCGAGATCTTCGCGCTACTGGGCGGTTCGGGCTCGGGCAAGTCGACGCTGCTGCGCATGCTGGCCGGTTTCGAGAAGCCCAGCGAAGGGCAGATCGTGCTCGACGGCGAGGACATCACCACCATGCCGCCCTATGAGCGGCCGATCAACATGATGTTCCAGTCCTATGCGCTGTTCCCGCACATGACGGTGGCGCAGAACATCGCCTTCGGTCTCAAGCAGGACCGGCTGCCTCGCCGCGAGATCGAGGAGCGGGTGGCCGAGATGCTCAAGCTGGTGCACATGGAAGCCTATGCCCGGCGCAAGCCGCATCAGCTCTCGGGTGGCCAGCGCCAGCGGGTGGCGCTGGCGCGTTCGCTGGCCAAGCGACCCAAGCTGTTGCTGCTCGACGAGCCCATGGGGGCGCTCGACAAGAAGCTGCGCACCGAGATGCAGCTCGAGGTGGTGCAGATCCTGGAGCGGGTCGGCGTGACCTGCATCATGGTCACCCACGACCAGGAGGAGGCCATGACCATGGCCGACCGGGTGGCGATCATGTCGGATGGCTGGATCGCCCAGATAGGCACCCCCATGGACGTCTACGAGAGCCCGGCCAACCGCATGGTGGCGGAGTTCGTCGGTTCGGTGAACCTGTTCGAGGGCGACATCGTGGTCGATGAGGTCGATCACTGCGTGATCGAGAGCCCGGCGCTGAGCCGCCCGATCCGTATCGGCCATGGGGTCAGCACCCAGGCCGACGAGCGTCGGGTATGGGTCGCGCTGCGTCCGGAGAAGACCGGCCTCACCCGCGAACGGCCGCAGGGCGACAGCAACTGGGAGGCCGGGGTGGTCGAGGACATTGCCTACCTGGGCGGCCTGTCGGTCTACTTCGTGCGTCTCGAGAGCGGTCAGCTGGTCAAGGCCAGCATGGCCAATACCGAACGTCGCGGCGACAGGCCGCGCTGGGACGAGCCGGTCTTCGTGCACTGGGACGAGCATAGTGCCGTCATCCTGCACGACTGAGCCATCGCCGGAGCCAGGGGAAAACTCATGACCAACCGTATCGTTCGCCTGCGACGGTGGCTCAAGCCCGGTCGCGGCTGGGTCATCGCCGTGCCGCTGCTGTGGCTAACGCTGTTCTTTCTGCTGCCGTTCGGCATCGTGCTCAAGATCAGCCTCTCCGAGGCGGCCATTGCGGTGCCGCCGTTCAGCCCCATTTTCGACTATGCCCACGAGACGCTGAACGTCGTCGTCACCTTCAGCAACTACCTCTTCCTGGCCACCGATACGCTCTACGTGGCGGCCTACTGGGGCTCGGTCAAGATCGCGCTGCTGGCCACCGTACTGTGCCTGCTGCTCGGCTACCCCATGGCCTATGCCATGGCCCGGGCACCGGTCCATTGGCAGCTGGTGCTGCTGTTGCTGGTGATGCTGCCCTCCTGGACCTCGTTTCTGATCCGCGTCTACGCCTGGATGGGCATCCTCAGCAACAATGGCCTGATCAACAACTTGCTGATCTGGGCGGGGCTGATCGACTCGCCAATTCGCATGCTCAACACCAACTTCGCGGTGATATTGGGCATCGTCTATGCCTACCTGCCGTTCATGGTGCTGCCGCTCTATGCCAATCTCACCCGGCTCGACGGCTCGCTGCTGGAGGCGGCTTCCGATCTCGGCTCGCGCAAGATCAATACCTTCCTTAAGGTGACCCTGCCGCTGTCCAAGGGCGGCATCATCGCCGGCTCGATGCTGGTGTTCATACCGGCGGTGGGGGAGTACGTGATACCGGAGCTGCTGGGCGGGCCCAATACGGTGATGATCGGCAAGGTATTGTGGGAGGAGTTCTTCCACAACCGCGACTGGCCGGTGGCCTCGGCGCTGGCGATGGTGATGCTGGCGATCCTGATCGTGCCCATCGCCCTGTTCCATCGCTATCAGTCCCGTGAGCTTCAGGAGTGATGACCATGCGCAAGCCATCCTTCACTACCGTGATGCTGATCGTCGGGCTGCTGTTCCTCTATCTGCCGATGGTGGTGCTGGTCATCTACTCGTTCAACGCGTCACGCCTGGTGACGGTGTGGGCGGGGTTCTCGACCCGCTGGTACCTGGAGCTGTTTCGCGACCAGCAGATCCTCTCGGCGGTATGGACCAGCCTGCGCATCGCCTTCTTCTCGGCTTCCATGGCGGTGTGCCTGGGTACCCTGGCCGCCTTCGTGATGGTGCGTTTCACCCGCTTTCGCGGCAAGACGGCACTGTCCAGCATGGTCACCGCGCCGCTGGTGATGCCCGAGGTGATCACCGGGCTGTCACTGCTGCTGCTGTTCGTGCACATGGCGCAGACCATCGGCTGGCCGGCGGACCGCGGCATGGTCACCATCTGGATCGCCCACACCACCTTCTGTAGCGCCTATGTGGCGGTGGTGGTGGCGTCGCGCCTGCGCGAGCTGGATCTCTCCATCGAGGAGGCCGCCATGGATCTCGGTTCGCGGCCGGTGCGCACCTTCTTCCAGATCACGCTGCCGATGATCGCGCCGGCCGTGGCGGCGGGGTGGCTGCTGGCCTTCACCCTGTCGCTGGACGATCTGGTGATCGCCAGCTTCGTCTCAGGCCCCGGCGCCACCACGCTGCCGATGGTGGTGTTCTCCTCGGTGCGCCTCGGCGTCTCGCCGAAGATCAACGCCCTGGCCACGCTGATCATCCTGGCGGTGTCGCTGGCCACCTTCCTTGCCTGGTACATGATGCGGCGCAGTGAGGCCAAGCGCAGGCAGGCCATGCTCCAGGATATGACCGCGGGTCGATAACCTTTTCGTTGAGTGTGAGGTAGCTATGTCGAGCAGTGCCAACGCCGAGCACGTGGCGTCCTACTATGCCGCCACGGCCAACCCTTCGCCCGAGCGCCCCGCCCTCGAAGGCGACATCGAGTGCGAGGTGTGCGTGGTGGGGGCCGGCTTCACCGGGATCTCGTCGGCGTTGCATCTTGCCGAGCAGGGGCATGACGTGGTGGTGCTCGAAGCCGCCCGGGTCGGTTTCGGCGCCTCGGGGCGCAACGGCGGTCAGATCGTCAACAGCTACAGCCGCGACATGGACGTGATCGAGGCCAAGTACGGTACCGAGACCGCCCGCGCCCTGGGCGACATGGCCTTCGAGGGCAACCGCATCATCCGCGAGCGCATCCGCCAGTACGCCATCGCCTGCGATCTCAAGAACGGCAATCTGTTCGCCGCCTGCAACCGCAAGCAGCTCGAGGGGCTGCGCGAGCACAAGGCGCTGTGGGAGCGATTCGGCAACCACGAGCTCGAGCTGCTGGAGGGCGAGGCCTACAAGCGCGAGATCGGCAGCGAGCGCTACACCGGTGCCCTGGTGGACCACTCCGGCGGCCACCTGCACCCGCTCAACCTGGTGCTGGGTCAGGCGGCCGCCTTCGAGTCGCTGGGCGGCGTCATTCACGAACGGACTCCGGTCAGCGGGGTGCGTCACGGCGAGACGGTGATGCTGACCACCCCGCGTGGCAGCGTACGCGCCCGGCGCGTGGTGATGGCCGGTAATGCCTACCTGCAAGGGGTGCTGCCGGAACTGGAGAGCAAGTCGATGCCCTGCGGCACTCAGATCGTCACCACCGAGCCGTTGCCGCAAGCGCTGCGCCGCGAGCTGATTCCCAACGACATGGCGGTGGAAGACTGCAACTATCTGCTCGACTACTACCGCTTCACCGCCGACGGGCGCCTGCTCTACGGCGGCGGGGTCAACTACGGCGGTCAGGATCCGGCAGACATCGCCGCGGTGATCCGACCCAAGATGCTCAAGACCTTTCCCCAGCTTGCCGAAGTGCGCATCGACTTCGCCTGGAGCGGCAATTTCCTGATGACGCTGAATCGCCTGCCCCAGTTCGGCCGGCTCAACGACAACGTCTACTACGCGCAGGGCTACTCGGGCCACGGGGTGACCTGTTCGCACCTGGCGGGTCGGCTGATCGCCGAGGTGATGCGCGGCGAGAGCGCGCGCTTCGATGCCTTCGCCGGCCTGCCTCACTTGCCGTTTCCCGGCGGGCGGCTGCTGCGGGTACCGCTCTCGGCGCTGGGCGCCTGGTACTACGCCACGCGGGACCGGCTCGGCTGGTGAGTGTCGCCAAGGGCTGACACCGGGACAAAAAAAGTGAAAGCCGCTGCGCTACGCTTATTGCCTTGCCTCGACGCCGTATACTGAAGGTATCCCACGGGCGGCATGGAGTCGCCGCCCTGCGTCTCTCCTCCACATCGTATCGAGCCGAGCCTTGTCAGCCCGGGGCGCGTGGCGTCCTGCAGGAGGAGTCTCATGAATAAATCGATCGTGATCGGAACCACGCTGAGCGTGCTCGGTCTGGGTGGTCTGGCCTTGGGCGCGTGGCAAGTGCAGCAGGACCAGGAGCCGCAGGAGCGCGGCCCCCAGTTTGCCGAGGTCGTGGCGGTACAGCCGGTAACGCGCAGCGTCGAGACGCCCCGCGAGGTATGCGAGGACGTGGTAGTGCACCAGCAGGCGCAGGCGCCCAGCCGCGATCCGCATCGCATCGCCGGCACCGCGGCGGGAGCCGTGGTGGGCGGCCTGCTGGGCAATCAGGTCGGCGGTGGCAGCGGCAAGACCCTGGCCACCGTGGCAGGGGCGGTCGGCGGAGGCTACGCCGGACGCGAGATCCAGGGCCGTATCGAGGCCAACCAGACCCAGACCTATACCACCACGCAGCGTCAATGCCATACCGTCATGGACAGCTCCGAGGAGACCGTCGGTTACGACGTGACCTGGCGTCACGGTGAACTGACCGAGGTCTCGCGGCTGGATCACCGGCCCCAGGGCAACCGCGTGCTGCTCGACGAGGGGCAGCCGCGCTGGGACCTGCCGCTGGCCAGTGCGGATGGTTGATACCTTCCCTTCGTGATCTTTCCCGTCATGCATGCCCCGGCTCCGGCCGGGGCGTCGTTTGGCGGCTTGCTGCCTCTCTCGGTCAGGCCTGCTGCGTCAAACGTGACGCAGGTACCAGGCATACTCCAACTGACTCACCGCCTGCATGGCCTGTTCGCGCTCGGCCCGGCGATTGGCCAGGAAGACGTGGACGAAGTCGGCGCCCAGGGCGGCCTTGAGCGGTTCGCTCGCCTCGAGCAGATCGAGGGCCTGCTGCCAGCTGTTGGTCAGCGTGGGCTCGAACTGTTCGTAGGCGTTGCCTTCGACCGGGGCGGGCGGCGTCAGTTGACGGTCGATGCCGTAGTCGATGCCGGCCAGCAGTACCGCCAGCAGCAGGTAGGGGTTGACGTCGGCGCCGGCGACGCGATGCTCGATGCGCCTGGCGTCGTTGCAGCCCGAGGGGATGCGCAGGGCCACCGAGCGGTTGTCGAAGCCCCAGGTAGGGGTCATGGGCACGTAGAGCCCCGGCTGGAAACGGCGGAACGAGTTGAGGTTGGGTGCGCAGATCGCCATGCAGGCCGGCATCAGTTCGAGCAGCCCCGCGACGGCCCGGTGCAGCGTTTCGCTGCCCAGCGGGTCGCCGTTTTCGGCGGCGAAGACGTTGCGCCCGGTGTCATCCAGCAGGCTGAGATGCACATGGGTGCCGTTGCCGGCCTCGAGGCCGTAGGGCTTGGCCATGAAGGTGGCTTCGAAGCCGTGATTGAGCGCCACGCCCTTGATCAATCGCTTGAGCAGCACGGCGCTGTCGCAGGCCTTGAGCGCATCGTCGCAGTGGCCAAGGGTGATCTCGAACTGACCCGGTGCACACTCCTTGAGCGTGGTATCCAGCGGCAGACCCTGGCATTCGGCGGCCTGGCGTACGTCGTCGAGAAAGTCGGCATACTCGTCGAGCTCCCCGATGGAGTAGAGCTGGCTCTGGGTGGCGCGTTCGCCGCTGCGAGGAGAGCGTGGCGGCTGGATCCGGCCCTCGGCGGTGCGCTCCATGTCCAGTAGGTAGAACTCCATCTCGACCGCTGCCACCGGTACCAGACCGCGCTCGCTCAGCCGCTCCAGCTGGCGTGACAGCACCTGGCGCGGGTCGGCGAAAAAGGGGCTCTCGTCGCGCTCGACCATGGTCATCAGCAGCTGCGCCTGGCGCCCGCCGCGCAGCCACGGGGTCGGCATCAGCGTGCCTGTCACCGGTCGACAGACCCGATCGCTGTCGCCGATGGCGAGACCCAGGCCGGTGGCCTCGATGGTGTGGCCATTGATGTCCAGGGCGAACACCGAGGCCGGCAGGTTGATGCCCTGACGGTACACCTTGTCCAAGTTCTCACGGGGAATGCGCTTGCCGCGCATCACGCCGTTGAGGTCACTGATCAGCAGATCGATGCTGTCGATGTCGGGATGACGGTCAAGGAACTCGCGGGCCTGATCTGCACTTGGCGACGGCATGGCAGCACCTGTTGTGTGTTGAGATGTCCGGTTTCGCTCTATCTTTCGATGCCGTGTCGTTGTTGTCAAATCCTTTACGCTAGTGTTCGGGCCAGGATAGCGGTCGTTGGCTTGTTGGCTAGGTTTTCCTTGGGTTTCTTCCGAGGATTTTGCCGTTGGGGTGGATTTTTTCTCTGGCTTGGTGGAAAGTTTAATCAACACTCGTCGCTTTTTCATCGTCTGATTCGAGGAGGCTGTCATGCCGAGCCGTCCCTTGGTGGGGGTCATCGCCTGTCGTCGCGAAGTCGAAGGGCATCCCGCTCATGTGGTGACCGACAAGTACCTGAGCGCTCTGCGCGCCTACGGCATGGCGCCGGTGGTGCTGCCGGTGTGGCAGGACGCCGCCGATGGCGATCTGCTCGGCCACCTGGATGGCCTGCTGCTCACCGGCAGCTACTCCAACGTCGAGCCTGCGCGTTATGGCGCCGAGCGGGCACCGGAAAACACGCATGACGACCCGCATCGCGACGCCGCTGCACTGGCCTGGATACCCGCTGCCGTGACGCGGGGCCTGCCTCTGCTGGGTATCTGTCGCGGCTTCCAGGAGCTCAACGTGGCCTATGGCGGCACGCTGCATCAGGCGGTGCAGAACGTGCCCGGCCTTGCCGATCACCGCGAGCCGGAAGCCGACTACGCCACTCGCTACGCGCCGGCCCACGACATCGAGATCGTGCCCGGCGGCCGCCTGGCAGCACTGCATCCCGAGCCCCACGCGCGGGTCAATTCGCTGCATCAGCAGGGCATCGACCGGCTGGGCGGCGGGCTTGCCGTGGAGGCCCGTGCGCCGGACGGCCTGATCGAAGCGGTGTCGGTGGCCGCGGCGCCGGGGTTTGCCCTGGCCGTGCAGTGGCACCCCGAATGGCAGCCGCGGGAACACCCGCTCTACGACGCCCTGTTCAAGGGTTTCGCCGCCGCCTGCCGCGAGCACTGCGGCGAGCGCTCACTGGCCTTGACGAGCTGATCGGGGGAGCCATGCATACCGAGACCTACCGCCAGTTGGATCGGGACCACCACCTGCACCCCTTCACCGACTTCAAGGCGCTGGGCGAGGAGGGCAGCCGTATCATCACCCACGCCGAGGGCATCTACATCCATGACAGCGAGGGCAGCCGCATCCTCGACGCCATGGCCGGGCTGTGGTGCGTCAACCTGGGCTACGGCCGCGAGGAGCTGGTCGCGGCGGCCACCGCGCAGCTGCGAGAACTGCCTTACTACAACAACTTCTTCAAGAGTACCCATCCGCCGGCGGTGAAGCTGGCCGAGATGCTGTGCCGGCTGGCGCCGGCGCACATGAACCGGGTGTTCTTCACCGGCTCGGGCTCCGAGGCCAACGACACGGTATTGCGCATGGTGCGCCGCTACTGGGCCCTGGAAGGCAAGCCCGACAAGCAATGGATCATCGCCCGCGAGAATGCCTACCACGGTTCCACCGTGGCCGGCCTGAGCCTTGGCGGCATGGCGCCGATGCATGCCCAGGGCGGTCCTCTGGTACCCAAGATCGCCCATGTACGGCAGCCCTATTGGTTTGGTGAGGGAAGGTTTGCAGAAGGACGGGTTGGAGAAGGGCGCGATACCAGCCCGGAAGCGTTCGGCCGCGAGTGCGCTGCAGCCCTGGAGGCGAAGATTCTGGAGCTCGGCGAGGAGAACGTCGCCGCCTTCATCGCCGAGCCGGTGCAGGGCGCGGGTGGCGCCATCATCCCGCCGCAAAGCTACTGGCCGGCCGTCAAGGAGGTGCTGGCCAGGTACGACATCCTGCTGGTAGTGGACGAGGTGATCTGCGGCTTTGGCCGGCTGGGGGAATGGTTCGGCAGCGTTCACTACGATTTGAAACCCGATCTGATGCCCATCGCCAAGGGGCTCTCGTCCGGCTACCTGCCGATCGGCGGCGTGCTGGTGGGCGACCGCGTCGCCGAGACCCTGATCGAGCGCGGCGGCGAGTTCTTCCACGGTTTCACCTACTCGGGGCATCCGGTGTGCGCTGCCGTGGCGCTGAAGAATCTCGAGCTGATGCAGGCCGAGGGCATCGTCGAGCGGGTGCGTGACGACGTGGGACCCTATCTCGCCGAGCGCTGGGCCACCCTGGCCGATCACCCCCTGGTGGGCGAGGTGCGCTCGCTGGGGTTGATCGGGGCACTGGAGCTGATCGACCCCGACACCGGCGAGCGCTTCGACAAAGCGCGGTTCCCCAAGGGCTTTGGTGTCGGCACCCTGTGTCGCGACATCTGCTTCGATCATGGCCTGGTGATGCGCTCGGTGGGTGATACGATGATCATTTCACCGCCGCTGGTCATTACCCGCGCCGAGATCGATGAGCTGGTCCGCCTGGCCTGGGAGGCGCTGGACGAGACCGCGAGGCGACTGGCCGCACGCGAACAGGCGGATGGTCCAGCCATCATGATCCAGCCATCAATAGAGGAGTCCCGATCGTGAGCCGTACGCCAACCCCTCGCACCCTGGCCGACTGGCAGGCCCGGGCCGAGACGCTGATCCCGCGCCTGGAGAGCCGCGCCTTTATCGACGACAGCTTCGTCGCTGCCGAAAGCGGCGCCACCTTCGAGTCGCGCAATCCGGCCACCGGCGAGATCCTGGCCCAGGTGGCCAGCTGCGACGAGCCCGATGCCGCGCGTGCCGTGGCGGTGGCACGCCGGGCCTTCGCCGACGGCGCCTGGTCGCGCCTGGCACCGGGCAAGCGCAAGAAGACCCTGCTGCGCCTGGCCGATCTGATGGAAGCCCACAAGCACGAGCTGGCGCTGATCGACACCCTCGACATGGGCAAGCCCATCTCGAGCTCGCTGGGCGACATGGCGGGCGCCATCGCCTGCATCCGCTACCAGGCCGAGTGCATCGACAAGCTCTACGGCGAGGTGGCGCCCACCGGCGAGGAGACCCTGGCGCTGGTGCTGCGTGAGCCCATCGGCGTGGTGGCGGCCATCGTGCCGTGGAACTTCCCGCTGATGATGACCGCGTGGAAGATCGCCCCGGCGCTGGCCGCCGGCAACAGCGTGATCCTCAAGCCCTCGGAGAAGTCGCCGCTCTCCGCGCTGCGCCTGGCCCAGTTGGCCCAGGAGGCGGGCATCCCGCGCGGGGTGTTCCAGGTGCTGCCGGGCTTCGGCCACACCGTGGGCAAGGCGCTCGCGCTCTCCATGGAGGTCGACTGCCTGGCCTTCACCGGCTCCACCGCGGTGGGCAAGCAGCTGATGCAGTACGCCGGGCAGTCCAACCTCAAGCGGGTTTATCTCGAGTGCGGCGGCAAATCGCCCAATCTGGTCTTCGCCGACTGCAAGGACCTCGACACGGTGGCCAGCCACGCCGCCGCGGCGATCTTCCACAATCAGGGCGAAGTGTGCATCGCCGGCTCCCGACTGCTGGTGGAGAACACGATTCGCGACGACTTCGTCGAGCGGGTACTCAAGGCCGCCGAGAACATGCAGCCGGGCGATCCGCTGGACCCGGACAGCTTCATGGGCGCCATCGTCGACGAGGCCCAGCATCGTCGCATCCTCGACTACATCCGCCAGGGCGTGGAAGAGGGCGCGCGGCTGCGCACTGGCGGTAAGGCCATCGACGCCCCGGGGCTGTTCATCCCGCCCACGGTGTTCGACGGCGTCACGCCGCAGATGGCCATCGGCCGCGAGGAGATCTTCGGTCCGGTGCTGGCGGTGTTCGGCTTCGACACGGAAGAGGAGGCGGTGGCCATGGCCAACGACACCCCCTACGGCCTGGCGGCGGGACTGTGGAGCCAGGACATCGACCGCATCATGCGCGTGACGCGGCGGCTGCAGTCGGGGCAGGTATTCGTCAACAACTGGGCGGGTGGCGACCAGACCATGCCCTTTGGCGGGGTCAAGCAGTCGGGCAACGGGCGCGACAAGTCGCATCACAGCCTGGAGGAGTACTCCGAGCTCAAGAGCGTATGGATGTCGCTGCAACCAAGTTGATCCTGTCAGAAATCGGCAGGGGATGAGCCGGCGGCCGTGGCAGGTATACTGGCGCCACGACCGCCTGCTGGAGACTCCCCTTGATCGATCTTGCCACGCTGCTGGCCACGCTTCCCCTTGGCTACGCCATGGCGCTCACGGCGCTGCTGGCGTTCCTGCTCGCCTTCGGCCTGGCCGGCTGGCTCGCTGCGCGACGGCAGCGTGCCGAGGCGGCGCGGCACGAAGCCGCCTTGGCTGACTTGCGCGTGCGGCTGGCCGAGCGTGAGAAGCAGCTCGATGACGCAAAGGCTAGGCTAGGCGAGGCGCAGGTAAGCGAGGCCCGACTGGCCACCACGCTGGAGCAGAAGCAGCAGCACTTCGAGGCCCAGTTGGCGCTGTTGCGCGACAGCCGCGAGCAACTGCGCCAGGAGTTCGAGAACCTGGCCAATGAGATCCTCGAGCGCAAGGGGCGCGCCTTCTCCGAGCTTTCCCAGCAGCGCATCAGCGGCCTGCTGCAGCCAATCCAGGCCGAGATGAAGGGCTTTCGCGAGAAGGTCGAGACGATTCATCGCCACGATACCGAGCAGCGCGCCGGGCTGCGCGCGGAACTGCGCCACCTGCAGGCGCTCAATCGCGAGATCACCGATCAGGCCGAGCGCCTGACCCAGGCGCTGCAGGGGCAGAAGAAGGTGCAGGGCAACTGGGGCGAGCTGATGCTGGAGAACGTGCTGGAGGGTTCCGGCCTGCGCCCCGGCAAGGATTACCAGCGCGAGGTGAGCTTCGCCACGGCGGAGGGTCGCCGTCGCCCCGATGCGGTGGTCTACCTGCCTCAGGGGCGCCACCTGGTGATCGACGCCAAGACCTCGCTTGCCGCCTATGTGCGCTACGTCAACGCCGAGGACGAGGGGGAGAGAGGGCAGGCCCTGGCCGCCCATGCCTCGGCGGTGGGCGAGCGTATCGCCGAGCTGGCCGACAAGCACTATTACGACCTGCCGGGCCTCAATTCGCCGGATGTGGTGATCATGTTCATCCCGGTGGAGTCGGCCTACGTCGAGGCGCTCAAGCACGACGAGACCCTCTACCAGCGCGCCATCGAGCACAACGTGCTGGTGGCCACGCCCACCACGCTGCTTACCAGCCTCAACGTGGTGCGTCAGCTGTGGCGCTTCGAGGACCAGAGTCGCCACAGCGCCGAGCTGGCCAATCGTGCCGAGCGGTTCTACAACAAGCTGCGGCTGTTCCTCGAGAGCATGCAGGAGGTGCAGGCGAAGCTCGACGGCGCGCGCGACAGCTACGACCGAGCCATGGGACAACTGGTCAACGGGCGCGGCAACCTGATCAAGCAGGCCGCCGAATTCCAGGAGCTGGGAGTGGCGGTGAAGAAGGAGCTGCCCGCCGAGCTGGTCGAGCGGGCCGGCCTCGAGCTCGAGACTGCGCGCCCCCGCCAGGCGCTGCCGGACGGGGGCGGACGAGGCTAGGTTCTCCCAGCCAAGTGGGTGCCTAGAAGTTGGCCCACTCCGGCTGGCGCTCCGCGGCGGCAAGCTGTAGCTGGCGCATGATGGGCCGGGGCGCCGTAAGCATCTCGCCGTACGGCACGCTTTGGCCATCGGCGCGAGCAGTGCTCGGCAGTTGGAAGGCGGCCATGGCGTTCATCAGCTGACGGGCATGCTGGCGCAGATTGTCGGCTGCCGTGGCGCTTTCTCCCACCAGGGTGGCGTTCTGCTGGGTGACCCTGTCCATCTCGGCCACCGCCGTACCGGCTTCCTGCACGCCGGCGCTCTGTTCGACGCTGGCCTGACTGATCTCGCGCATCAACTGGCTGACCCGCGCGATGGCCTCGATGATCTCCTCGGTGGCCTGACGTGCCTCGGCAGCCCGGGCGTTACCGCTCTTCACCCGCTCCACGTTGCTGGTGATGAGCTCGTTGATGTCGCTGGCGGCCTCGGCGCTCTTCTGGGCCAGCTTGCGCACTTCGGCGGCAACCACGGCGAAGCCTCGGCCGTGCTCGCCGGCGCGTGCCGCTTCCACCGAGGCGTTGAGCGCCAGGATATTGGTTTGAAAAGCGATGTCGTCGATGGTCGAGATGATGCTGGCGATCTCGCTTGCACTGCTATCGAGTTCGTTCATGGTGGCCGCCATCTGCTCCACCGCCATGCCCCCCTGACGTGCCTTGTGCGAGGCACTCTCCGCTTCATGACTGGCCTGTGCGGCGTTGGCGGTGTTCTGCACCACGGTGCCGTTGAGTTCTTCCATGGCCGAGGCGGTCTGGGTCAGAGCGCTGGCCTGCTGCTGGGTGCGTGAGGCGAGGTCGGTGTTGCCCTCGGCAATCTGTTCGCTGTTGCTGGCCACGGCTTCGGCAGCGCCGCGAACCTGGATCACGATGGCCTGCAGCTGGCGCGCCATTTCCACCTGTGATGCCATGATGCTGTGGCGGTCGCCAACGCGCAGGCGTCCGGCAGTGGCCAGTTCGCCACGACCGATCGCCTCGGCGAAGGCCTTCACCTCATGGGGCTCGGCGCCGAGCTCGCGCAGTAGCTGGCGCGCCAGCAGGTAGGCGATGGTGCCGCCCGTTGCCAGAGCCGCCAGACACAAGGCCAGCATCAGCATCTGGAAGCCGGCGGCGGTGTCGCGGGCCAGCAAGGTATTGGCTGCGCTCTCGGCTTCCTGGTGATCGATGAAGTCATTGATGCGGTCGAGCCAGGCGAAAAAGGCCGGACCGGCCTCGCTCAGCAAGGCTTCCCGTGCACCGCCGACGTCGCCCTGTGCACGGCGCTCCATCACCTGGGTGGCCAGCCGCTGAGTGGTGTCGGCTTGCCGCTCGATGGCCGCCAGCAGCTCACGTTCGCGGGAAGAGGCACTGACCTGTATGGCGGCCGTCATGTCGTTGGCGGCACGCTGGTAGTCGTCGGCCAGCGCCCGGTAGTCGCGTTCGATTTCCCCCAGGGCAGTGGCCGATTCGACCAGGGTCATGTCGCGCAGCAGAATCGCGCGGTCATGCACGCTGCCGCGCCAGTCGATGGCGTGGCGCTGCTTGGCACCATTGACGTCGTGGATGGTAGTGAGGCTGCGATCGATACGGTTCACTTGCACGATACCGATGGCGGTGAGCAGGACGATCAAGGCGAGCACGGCGGAGAAACCGGCGAGCAGGCGAGTGCGAATGCCCAGGCGGGCAAGGCGGGCCGAGGATGCCTTCATGTTCTTGGTTCCCTTGTACGTGTAGTGGTAGGCCTCACAGGGAGGTCCATTGTTGTACAAGAGGCACTCTAATTATTGTACATAACTTATGCAAAATATTTTTATCCTATACAGCCAATAGCCAGCCCCACATGCGGGGATGGCGTGTATCTGACTGACATAAAAAACCTGCCGCTCGGGCAGGCTTGGATAAAGGTTGTACAAAAGGTTGGTTAGAAGGCGCGGGCCGGCGTGCAGCAGCTCACCAGACGGCACGGCTCGCTGCCGGGATTGCGGAAGCGGTGGGGCACGTTGGTGTCGAAGTAGTAGGCTTCACCCGGGCCGAGCAGGCGGGTTTCGGGGCCAATGGTGATCTCGATGGTGCCCTCCAGCACCACGCCGGCTTCCTCGCCCTGGTGGGCGATCATCTCGCGGCCGGTGTCGGCGCCGGGCGGATAGGTCTCGACCATGAAGGCCAGCGCGCGGCTGGCACGATTGGCGCCGACCAGCTTGTAGACGACCTCGCCGCTGCCCACGTCGGCCAGCTCGTCGGCGGTGTAGAAGACCTGGTCGCGGCTCTCCATGTCCATGGTGAAGAAGTCGCCGACGCTGATGGGGATGGCATCGAGGATCTTCTTCAGCGAGCTTACCGAAGGGCTCACCTTGCCCTGTTCGATCAGCGACAGGCTGGAATGGGTGACTCCGCAGCGCTTGGCCAGCTCGCGCTGGGAAATGCCGCGCAGGGTGCGCAGGGCGCGCAGGCGTGCGCCGACGTCGTCCGACATGCCGATCTCCTAATCCCGCGGGCGGCGCCCAGGCGCCGCCCGCCATGCCTCAGCAGAGGGCATCGAGCTTCTGCTTGAGCAGCTCGTTGACCTGTTGCGGATTGGCGGTGCCGCGCGAGGCCTTCATCACCTGGCCGACGAAGTAGCCGATCATCTTGCCGCGCTTGTCCGGCTCGGCGTCGCGATACTGGGCCACCTGGGCCGGGCTGTCGGCGATCACCTGATCGATCATCGCCTCGATGGCGCCGGTATCGGTGACCTGCTTGAGCCCCTGGGCCTCGATGATGTCGTCGGCGCTGGCGCCCTGGCCGTTCCACAGCGCCTGGAACACCTGCTTGGCGGCCTTGCCGTTGATTGTGTCGTCGAGCACGCGAGCGACCAGCTCACCCAGCTGACGGGCCGAGACGGGGCTGTCCTTGATTGCCAGGTTCTCGCGGTTGAGCGCGCCCGCCAGTTCACCCTGCACCCAGTTGGCGGCCTGCTTGGCGTCGCCGCAGACCTCCCTCACCTCGTCGAAATAATCCGCCATCTCGCGGGTGGCGGAGAGCACGCTGGCATCGTAGGCCGAGAGGCCCAGCTCGTTCTCGAAGCGGGCGCGCTTCTCGGCCGGCAGCTCCGGCAGGTTGTCGCGCAGATGATCGATGTAGGCCTTGTCGAGCACTACCGGCAGCAGGTCGGGGCAGGGGAAGTAGCGATAGTCGTTGGCCTCCTCCTTGGTCCGCATACTGCGGGTCTCGTCGCGCTCGGGGTCGAACAGGCGTGTCTCCTGCACTACCTTGCCGCCATCCTCGAGCAGCTCGATCTGCCGCTCCACCTCGAAGGCGATGGCGCGCTCGACGAAGCGGAACGAGTTGACGTTCTTGATCTCGGCGCGGGTGCCGAAGGCTTCCTGGCCCTTGGGCCGAACCGAGACGTTGACGTCGCAGCGCATCGAGCCCTCGGCCATGTTGCCGTCGGAGATGCCGAGGTAGGTGACGATGGAGTGGATCGCCTTGAGATAGGCGGCGGCCTCCTTCGCCGAACGCATGTCTGGCTCGGAGACGATCTCCAGCAGCGGCGTGCCGGCTCGGTTCAGGTCGATGCCGGTCATGCCGTGACCCTTTCCACTGGAGAAGAGTTCGTGCAGCGACTTGCCGGCGTCTTCCTCAAGGTGCGCGTGGTGCACGCGGATCGGTTTGGTGGTGCCGTCCTCCAGCGTGATCTCGACCACCCCGGCGCCGACGATGGGCTGGTACATCTGGCTGGTCTGGTAGCCCTTGGGCAGGTCGGGGTAGAAATAATTCTTGCGGTCGAACACCGAGACTTCGGGAATCTCGGCGTGGATCGCCAGGCCGAACTTGACCGCCATGGCCACGGCTGCCTCGTTGAGCACCGGCAGCACGCCCGGCAGCCCCAGGTCGACGGCGCAGGCCTGGGTGTTGGGCTCGGCGCCGAAGGCAGTGGAGGCGCCGGAAAAGATCTTCGAGCGAGTGGCGAGCTGGACGTGAACCTCCAGCCCGATCACGGTTTCCCATTGCATCAGGCGTTCTCCTCGGCGAGCGCGGGGCGTTGACGGTGCCAGTCGGTGGCCAGCTGGAACTGATGGGCGACGTTGAGCAGCCGCGACTCGGTGAAGTGGCTGCCCAGGATCTGTAGCCCCACCGGGCGCTTGCCGACGAAGCCGGCCGGCACGCTCATGCCGGGGATGCCGGCGAGATTGATGGCGATGGTGTAGATGTCCTGCAGGTACATCTGCACCGGGTCCTTGTTGGCGCCGAGGTCGAAGGCCGGGGTGGGCGAGGCGGGGCCCATCAGGACGTCGACCTCCTCGAAGGCGTCGAGGAAGTCCTGACGGATCAGCCGGCGTACCTGCTGGGCCTTCTTGTAGTAGGCGTCGAAGAAACCCTCGGAGAGGGTGTGAGTGCCGATCAGGATGCGGCGCTTGACCTCGTCGCCGAAGCCCTCGGCGCGGCTGCGCTTGTACAGGTCGATCAGGTCCACGGGGTTGGCGCAGCGGTGGCCGAAGCGCACGCCGTCGTAGCGCGACAGGTTCGACGAGGCTTCCGCCGGGGCGATGACGTAGTAGGCCGGAATCGCGTAGTGGGTGTGCGGCAGGCTCACCTCGCGCACGCTGGCGCCGAGCGATTCGAAGACCTTGATCGCCTCGCGCACGGCGGCTTCCACCTGCGGGTCGAGGCCGTCGCCGAAGTACTCGCTGGGCAGGCCGATCTTGAGCCCGGAAAGCGCGGTGCCGAGCTCTTCGGTGTAGTCGGGCACGCCGCGCTGCACGCAGGTGGAGTCGCGCAGGTCGTGGCCGGCCATGGCGTTGAGCAGCAGGGCGCAGTCCTCGGCGCTGCGAGCCATGGGGCCGGCCTGGTCGAGGCTCGAGGCGTAGGCGATCATGCCGTAGCGCGACACCCGGCCGTAGGTGGGCTTGAGCCCGGTGATGCCGCAGAAGGCCGCGGGCTGGCGAATCGAGCCGCCGGTATCGGTACCGATCGCCGCCGGTACCAGGCCCGCCGCCACCGCCGCGGCGCTGCCGCCGGACGAGCCGCCCGGCACGGCGGCGAAGTCCCAGGGGTTCTTCACCGGGCCGTAGTGGCTGTTCTCGTTGGAGGAGCCCATGGCGAACTCATCCATGTTGGTCTTGCCCAGGCTGACGGTACCGGCGGCTTTGAGCTTCTCGACCACGGTGGCGTCGTAGGGGGCGATGAAGCTGTCGAGCATCCGTGAGCCGGCGGTGGTCTTCACGTCCTGGGTGCAGAAGATGTCCTTCAGCGCCAGCGGCAGGCCGGTGAGCGTACCGGCCTTGCCCGCGGCACGGGCGGCGTCGGCGGCATCGGCGGCGGCCAGAGCCTGCTCGTGGGTCACGGTGATGAAGCTGTTCAGCTCGCCGTCGAGACGGTCGATGCGGCCGAGCAGGTGCTGGGTCAGTTCGCGGCTGGAAAAGTCGCCGGCGTCGAGCGAACGGGTCAGTTCGGCAAGGGTCTTGTCATGCATGCGGCATGGCTCCATGAAAGCGTGCCGTTGAAAGAGAGGCGAATGCGGCGCCGATGGGCGCTGCCTGAATGGCGACCGGGATCACTCGACGACGCGAGGAACCAGGTAGAGCCCATTTTCCACGGCCGGAGCGCACTGCTGGAAGCGGCTGCGCTGGTCGCGCTCGGTGACTTCGTCGGCGCGCAGGCGCTGGGTGACGTCGAGCGGATGGGCCAGCGGGGCGACCCCTTCGGTGTCGAGTGCCTGGAGCATGTCGACCATCTCGAGAATACGGCCTAGGTCGTCCACGTAGCGGGCGGCCTCGTCGTCGGTCAGGCCGAGCCGGGCCAGATGAGCGGCCCGCTGCACGTCTGCGTGTTCAAGCGCCATGAGCTGAGTGTCCTCGCACGGATGGAGTGTTATGAACAGCGGGAAAAGGTACCATATTCGAGCCATGGCGGGCACTCTTCTCGCATCTGGAGCGGCCTATGTCGCTTGCTGCACTGAGGCGGCGATGATACCGTTTGCATCCGCACTGGTCCCGGTCTGCACTAGGTAACGACGTCCATGTTCAAACGCTTGAGGGGGCTGTTCTCCAGCGATCTTTCCATCGATCTGGGTACGGCCAATACACTGATTTACGTTCGCGGTCGCGGTATCGTGCTCGATGAGCCGTCCGTAGTGGCCATTCGCCAATCCGGCAACATGCGCAGCGTGGCCGCGGTTGGCGCCGATGCCAAGCGCATGCTGGGCCGTACGCCGGGCAACATCACTGCGATTCGTCCGATGAAGGATGGCGTGATTGCCGACTTCACCGTTACCGAGCAGATGCTCCAGCACTTCATTCGCAAGGTGCACCAGAGCACTTTCCTGACGCCGAGCCCGCGGGTGCTGGTCTGCGTACCCTGCATGTCGACCCAGGTCGAGCGCCGGGCGATCAAGGAGTCTGCGGAAGGGGCCGGTGCCCGTGAAGTGTTCCTGATCGAGGAGCCCATGGCCGCCGCCATCGGCGCCGGCCTGCCGGTGGACGATGCCCAGGGCTCGATGGTGGTGGACATCGGTGGCGGAACCACCGAGATCGCCATCATTTCGCTGAATGGCGTGGTCTATTCCGAATCGATCCGTGTCGGTGGCGACCGCTTCGACGAGGCGATTTCCGCCTACGTACGCCGTCACTACGGCAGCCTGATCGGCGAGGCCACCGCCGAGCGTATCAAGGAAGAGATCGGCTGTGCCTACCCCGGCGGCGAACTGCGCGAGATCGACGTGCGCGGCCGCAACCTGGCCGAGGGTATCCCGCGCAGCTTCACGCTGAACTCCCATGAGATCCTCGATGCCCTGCAGGAGACGCTCTCCTCGATCGTCGCTGCGGTCAAGAGCGCGCTGGAGCAGTCGCCGCCCGAACTCGCCTCCGACATCGCCGAGCGCGGCCTGGTGCTGACCGGCGGCGGCGCCCTGCTGCGCGACCTGGACAAGCTGATCTCCGAGGAGACCGGGCTGCCGGTCATCGTCGCCGAGGATCCGCTGACCTGCGTGGCGCGCGGGGGCGGCAAAGCGCTCGAGATGATCGACCGGCACACTTTCGAGCTGCTCTCGAGCGATTGACGCCGCAAGGCCGTTTTCCAGTGCGAATCGACGTATGAACAGGTGCGGCCGGGCGTGCCGCGCCCGGTGCGGGGGGAACGTCTATTAAACCGCTGTTCTCGCACGGTCATGTGCCTGGCTACCGCATGCTGCTGTGTGTGGTAGCCGCGTCTGCCTTGATGTTCGTCGATCATCGTTTCACCCGCATGGAAGAAGTGCGGGCTCAGCTCACCACCGTCGTGGCGCCGATTCAGTGGCTCGTGGCGCTACCCAGCGACGTGCTCACCTGGGGCTCGCTGGCGCTTTCCGAGCAGCGTGCCCTGGTGGAGGAGAACCGCCGCTTGCGCGAGCAGATCCTGCATCTGTCGCACCGGGTCCAGCACATGTCGAGCCTGACGGCCGAGAACGTGCGCCTGCGCGAACTGCTCGGTGCCGCCGCTCGTCTGGAGGCTCCCTATATCACTGCCGAGCTGCTCTCGCTCGACTCCGACCCGTTCACCCATCAGATGGTGATCGACCGCGGGCGTCGCAACGGGGTCTACGTGGGGCAGCCGGTACTGGATGCGTCGGGGCTGGTGGGGCAGGTGACGGCGGTGTCGGCCTATTCCAGCCGGGTGCTGATGGTGGCCGACGCCAGCCATGCACTACCGATTCAGATCAACCGTAACGGCCTGCGCTTCGTGCTGCAGGGCAGCGGCCAGTACGATGCCCTGAGAGTGATACACGTGCCGGATACGGCCGATATTCGCGAGGGCGACCTGCTGGTAACCTCGGGGTTGGCGGGGCGCTTCCCGCCGGGTTATCCCGTGGCCAGGGTCACCGAGGTGGTCCACGACCCGGGGCAGCCCTTTGCCCGAGTGACGGCCGAGCCCGTCGCGCGCCTGCAGCGTTCCCGTCACTTCCTGCTGGTGTTCCCACCCGATCCGGCGCCGGTGCCTGACGATGAAGTGTGGGACCTCGAGTTGCCCGATGAGCTGGTGGACGAAGCCACGCTGGAGGAGTCGAACTGATGCCGAGCGGATCGACCACGGCGCTGCCCTGGATTTGGCTCACCCTGCTGCTGGCGCTGTGCCTGCAGGTGATGCCGCTGGCCGAGGGCTGGCAGATCTGGCGCCCGGACTGGCTGGGGCTGATGCTGATCTATTGGTGCATGGCCGCCCCCGCCCGGGTCGGGGTCTTCCACGGCTTCGTGCTCGGCATCCTGCTCGACCTCATCGAAGGTGCCCCGCTGGGGCAGAACGCCTTGACCCTGTCGCTGCTGGCCTTTCTCTCGGCTTTGATCTATCCGCGCTTTCGCACCTACTCGCTGGTGCAGCAGGCGCTGCTGATTCTGGTGCTGCTGGGGCTCGTGCAACTGGTCGAACAGTGGCTGCGCACCCTGTTCGGTCCGTTCTCGATGCATCTTGCCTTCCTGATCCCTTCGCTTATCGGCGCGGCGCTGTGGCCGTGGCTTGCGACCATGTTCCAGGCCTTCGAGCGCCGCTTGGTCCGGCATGACTGAGGGCCGGCCCGGAAGCCACGAGACGCCGGCAGCGGCCGTGCTGTGCCTGGCATCGGCCTCGCCGCGACGCCGCGAGCTGCTGGCCAGCATCGGCGTCGGCGTCGAGGTGCGGCCGGTGGACATCGATGAGACGCCGCTGCCCGACGAGCTGCCCGAAGCCTATGTGCTTCGCCTGGCCCGGGAGAAGGCGCTGGCGGGCAGCCGTCGATCGACGCTGCCGACGCTGGGGTCGGATACCGCTGTGGTTTGCGATGGGCGGATACTCGGCAAGCCTGCCGGCAGGTCCGAGGCGGCGACCATGCTGCGTCTGCTGTCGGGGCGCGTCCACCAGGTGCTCACCGCCGTGGCCGTGACGGGGCCGGCCGGGCTGCTCGAGACCTGCGTGACGACACGGGTCTTCATGCGCGAGATCGACGACAGCGAAATGGCGGCTTACTGGGCGACCGGCGAACCTGCCGACAAGGCTGGCGGCTATGCCATCCAGGGTTTGGCGTCGATCTTCATCGAGCGCATCGAGGGCAGTCACTCCGCGGTCGTCGGGCTGCCGCTTTACGAAACGGCGCAGCTGCTGGTACGACAGAACGTGCCGCTTTGGTGTGGTGCTGTCTAGCCGCATCACTATGTCATAATGCGGCTATTGAACTGGACAAGGATTTCCGCATGAGCGGCGAAGTACTGATCAACCTGACGCCGATGGAAACCCGCGTGGCGGTGGTGGAAAACGGCGTGCTGCAGGAGGCGCTGATCGAGCGTACGCGCCGACGCGGCATCGTCGGCAACATCTACAAGGGACGCGTGGTGCGGGTGCTGCCCGGCATGCAGGCGGCCTTCGTCGACATCGGCCTCGACCGTGCGGCTTTCATCCATGCCCATGAAGTGATGCCTCCCGGCACCCCACCGGAGGAGCAGGCCACCATCGGCCAACTGCTCCACGAGGGGCAGGCGCTGGTCGTCCAGGTCACCAAGGATCCCATCGGTTCCAAGGGCGCACGTCTCACCACCCATCTGTCGGTTCCTTCACGCTACCTGGTCTACATGCCCGACTCCCCGCACCACGGCGTGTCGCAGCGCATCGAGGACGAGCGTGAGCGGGAGCGCCTGCGCGAGCTGCTCGAACTCTGCCAGCAGGAGCAGGAGATCGAGATCACCGGCGGCTTCATCGTGCGTACGGCGGCGGAGAACGTGGGCAAGGAGGAGCTCTTCTCCGACATGCACTTCCTGCTGCGGCTGTGGCGCAAGGTCAGCGAGCGCAAGGTGACCGCGCCGGCACCCAGCGTGATCTACGACGATCTGCCGCTGTTCATCCGTACCCTGCGCGACCTGATGCGCGACGAGATCGAAAAGGTGCGCATCGATTCGCGGGAAAATTACGTCAAGCTGCTGGAATTCGCCGAGGAGTTCATGCCCGACTCCTCGGCCCGCATCGAGTACTACCCCGGGGAGCGGCCCATCTTCGATCTCTACAGCGTCGAGGACGAGATCCAAAAGGCGCTGGGGCGCAAGGTGCAGCTCAAGTCGGGCGGCTATCTGGTGATCGACCCGACTGAGGCGATGACCACCATCGACGTCAACACCGGCGGCTACGTGGGGCACCGCAACCTCGAAGAGACCATCTTCAAGACCAATCTCGAAGCGGCCAACGCCATCGCCCGACAGCTGCGGCTGCGCAACCTGGGCGGCATCATCATCATCGACTTCATCGACATGGAGGACCCGGAGCATCAGCGCCAGGTGCTGCGGGTGCTCGAGAAGGCGCTGGAGCGCGATCATGCCAAGACCAAGTGTACCGGGGTCACCGAGCTGGGGCTGGTGCAGCTGACCCGCAAGCGCACCCGCGAGAGCCTCGAGCAGACCCTGTGCGAGTCGTGTCCCACCTGCGGTGGGCGGGGCACCCTGAAAACCGCCGAGACGGTGTGCTACGAGATCTTTCGCGAGATCCTGCGCGAGGAGCGTGCCTACAACGCCGAAACCTACATGGTGCTGGCATCCCAGCCGGTGGTGGATCGGCTGCTCGATGAGGAATCGGCTGCGGTCGCCGATCTGGAGGCCTTCATAGGCAAGACGATTCGTTTCCAGGTCGAGGCGCACTATTCCCAGGAGCAGTACGACATCGTGCTGATGTGAGCGGCCGATGCATCCCTTGCGTCAGGTAGGCCGCTGGAGTCTCACCCTGCTGGCCGTGCTGCTGGCCCTGGTCGCGGTGCTGCTGGTGGCGCTGCGGCTGGCGCTCACCCAGGTCGACCAGTTGGCGCCGCGCGTCGAGCGGTTGCTGGAGGCGCGTACGGGGGCAACGGTAGAGCTGCGTGAATTCGACGCCGGACTGGCCCGGCTCGACCCCGTGATGACGGGTGGCGGGCTCACCATGAGCACGCTGCCGGGGGAAGCCGGCCTGCCGCTGCTGGAAGTCGAGCATGCGCAACTGCGGCTGGATACCGCAGCCAGCCTGCGCACCGGTGTGCCCGTGGTCGCGGATGCGCGTCTCAGCGGGCTCACGCTTCACCTCTATCAGGACGAGCAGGGCGGCTGGCACTGGCCGGATCCCGCCAGGATTCCTCCTGAGCTTCTCGAAGGCGATTTCGATCTCGAGCGGCTCGACTTCTGGGTCGGGCTGCTGCTGCGACAGCGCGCCTGGGTGGAGGACGTGAGGCTGGTGCTGCACGGGCGCGAGCGGCGGGTCGACATGCTCGCGCCGCGCCTGCTGCTCACCGGCGACGAGCGGCGAGCCCATCTCGAGGGCGAAGTGCATCTCGAGGGGCAGGAAGAGGCCACGCTGCAGGCCGTGCTGGAAGTGTTCCCCGGACCCACAGGATTCCGCGATTTCAGCGCCGCCCTCCAGGCCGACATGAAGCTCGACACGCTGATCGATCTGGTCGAGGTGTTCACCCTCGACGACCCCCTGCGCCTGGAGGACGCCAGCGGTGACGTCACCCTCTGGGGTCGCTGGCATCGTGGAGCGCTGGCCGATGCGCGGCTGGATATCGACGTGCCGCGGCTGGTGCTGCGGCGTGACGACGAACCCATCGTGCTGGAGCCGCTCAGAGCCCGCGGTCAGTGGCTGCGCAACGACGAAGGCTGGGAGGCGTGGCTGCAGGGTGACGCTGCGGCTGCCGACTGGGCGGAGCCGCATGAGCTCGCAGACGAGCGACAGCCGGCGCTGCCGCACTTCTGGCACATGCGCTACGACGACGACGAGGGCTGGTGGCTGACCACCAGCCAGTTCGAGCTGGCGTCGCTGGCGGCTTGGCGCGAACGCATTTTACTTCCCGAAGGGTTGGTGCGCACCATCGACGCCCTGGAGCCTCGCGGGCTGATCTCCGGGCTGGGCGTGGGCCGGCGCAACGGCCACTGGCTGGCTCAGGCCGCGCTGCATCGGGTCGAGGTGGAGCCGTGGGACGAAGTGCCGGGCGGTGGACCTCTCGATGCCTGGGTCGAAGCGCGGGATCTCTCGGGGCGAATCGAGTTCGTCGGTGTCGGTGACCCCGCGTTCAAGGTGCCAGAGCTCTATCCGGCGCCGATGGAACTTTCCCATGCCAGCGGCGAGGTGCGCTGGACCTACGAGGGGCCGCGCACCTTCGTCAGTGGACGAAATCTCATGGCCGGCTGGCAGGGGGCTGAAGTGGAGGGCGGTTTCGGCCTGGCGATCGGCGGTGGCGTGCATGGCGGCCTGGGGCTCGACTTGCGCTTCCGCAACGCCGATGCCCTGGAGCGTCCGCTGGTGGACTGGCTACCTGCCGACGTGTTGGGCGAGGAGCTCGATGCCTGGCTCGCGGCCGGCGTGGCCGGCCGTGTGCCGTATGGCGAGCTGAAGCTGCATCTGCCGCTCCGACGTGGCGGCAGCGGCATCGAGCCGCGACTGCGGCTGGATCTCGAGATCGAAGAGGGCAGGCTTCCCTTCGACCCTCGCTGGCCGGTGATCGAAGGTCTCGAGGGGCGACTCACCGCGGGTATCGGCACTCTCGATGCCGAGGTCTATCACGCCGAGAGCCTGGGAGTCCTGGGGCGCAACGGGCGGGTCACCATCGAGGATGACGTGCTGCACGTGATTGGCGACCTCGCGTCCGATGCCGATGGGATACGCCGCTACCTGCGCGCCATCCCCGTCGACGGCATGGAGCAGGTCGACGATTGGCGCGGGGAGGGGAGCGCCAGCGGCAGGATCGAGCTCAGCACCCTGCTGGGAGAGGACGACGGCTTTCGGCTCGACCTCGAGACCGACGTCGACATGCAGCGGCTCGTCTACCTGCCGCTGGAAGTGCCCCTCAGTGATGTGAAGGGGCCGCTCGCCTGGCGTCAGCGCGATGACGACGGCGGGCTCGAGGGGCGCCTGGAAGGGCGCCTGTTCGGCGGGCCGGTCAATGCCGACATCGATACCCTGGCCGGGCGTGTCGAACTGGATGGCGCTGCCGAGGTGGCGCGGATACTGCAGCGCTTCGATGCCACCGCCCTGGCCGGTGGGCTGTCGGGGCGTCTGCCCTGGCGGGCGCGCTTCACGCTTGGTGAAACGCGCAATACGTTCCGCTTCGACAGCAACCTGCAGGGTGTCGCCATCGACCTGCCGTCGCCGCTGGGCAAGTCGGCCGGCGAGAGTCGTCCGCTGTGGGTCGAGGCCGATCTCGATCAGCAGCGAGTGGAAGCGGAAATGGGCGGCGATGCCCGCCTGCGCTGGCGCGGTCTGCCGTGGTCGGATATAGGCCAGGGCCAGTTCTGGTTGGGGCGGCTGCCGGAAGCACCCAGTTGGCCCGAGCAGGAGGGCTGGTCGGGCACGATATATCAATCCCGCCTCGACCTGGTGGAGTGGGGCGCGGCGCTGGCACCGATGCTCGATGGAGGAGCGCCGGGGGGTGATGGCCCCGGGGCGCTGCGTTACCTGCGGGTGGACACCGCCTGTCTCGTCGGCCCGGAGGATTGCCTGGGCGTGATGTCGGCCGATGCACGTCCGCACACCGGGGGCGGTTGGCGTGTCGGCCTGCGGGGGGATCTGCTCGAGGGCTATCTCGATTATCGCCCCACGCTTGCCGAGCCGCTGGACATCGCGCTAGACCGTTTGACGCTGGACGGCCTGCTGCCCGCCGAGACGCAAGACACCGGCAATCTTCTCGCGGAGCTGGATGTGCCGCCGGACCCGACGCCGTTGCCCGGCTGGGTCGGCGAGGTACCCAACGGCCGGCTGCGACTGGCGGAGATCCTGTATCAGGGCCGGGTGATCGGCCCGCTCACGGCCCACTGGGAGGGCTCGCCGCAGCGGCTCAGAGTGGCGCCACTGGGGCTCACCCTGGGACAGATCTCGGCGCGGGGAGAAGTGATCTGGGAGTCCGCCGGTCCGGGCGACAGCCTGACCCGCTCACGGCTCGACCTCGATGGGCGCGACCTGGGTACGGCGCTGGAGCGGCTCGGTCAGCCGGTCTCGATTCGCAGCAACGAGACACGCGTACGCAGTCAACTGGCCTGGCCGGGGCCGCCCTGGCAGTTCGCCCTGGCCCGCTCGCGTGGCAGCGTCGAGGCGGAGCTGCGCAATGGACGCTTCGTCAACCTGGAGTCTCCCACGGCGCGAGTGGTGGGTCTGCTCAACGTCGACAACCTGGTACGACGGCTGCGCATGGACTTTTCCGACGTGACCGGCCAGGGTACGGCCTTCGATCATGTCATCGGGGCTGCTACCCTGTATGGAGGCGTACTGGAGACGACCGGCCCCATCAGGATCGACGGCCCGGCCACGTCCTTCACGCTGGAGGGCACCGTCGACCTCTCGCGTCGGGAACTGGACCAGCGACTGGGCGTCACAGTACCCGTCAGCAGCAGTTTGCCGCTTGCGGCGGTGATTGCCGGTGCGCCGGTGGTAGGTGGCGCGCTGTTCATCGCCGATCGACTCTTCGGCAGCGCCATCGACCGAGTCACCCGAATTCACTATCGCGTGCGCGGTCCCTGGACCTCGCCCGACATCACCTTGGAAACCGCAGAATGACGACATCCTCATCCGCTCTGCTCGATACCGCCGCGGAGATTCTGTTGCACCCCGGCGGACTGGACGTCGAGGCGCTCGACGCAGGTCTTGGCCATGTGCTGACCCCGGGCGTCGACTATGCCGATCTCTACTTTCAGCGCAGCTGGCACGAAAGCTGGGTACTCGAGGATGGTGAAGTCAAGGAAGCGAGCTACAACATCGACGGTGGTGTGGGCGTGCGTGCCATGGCCGGCGAGAAGACCGGCTTCGCCTATTCCAACCAGATTACCGCCGATGCCCTGGCGGAAACCGGCCGCACGGCGTCCGGCATCGTGCGCAGCGGTGCCAGCCTGTCGGTTGCGCCACGCATCGCGACCGGCGCAGAGCTGCGCTACGCCACGGTCGACCCGCTGTCGGGTCTATCGGCCGAGGAGAAGATCGCGTTGCTCAAACAGGCCGATCGCGTGGCGCGCGCCGCCGATCCCGCCATCACCCAGGTCAGCGCTTCCCTGACCGGCGTTCATGAGGTCGTGCTGGTACGTGCCAGTGACGGCACCCTGGCGGCGGACGTGCGCCCGCTGGTGCGCTTCAACGTCAGCGTCATCGCGGTGAAGAACGGCCGTCGCGAGCGCGGCAGCGCCGGTGGCGGTGGGCGCTACGCCATGTCCCGCCTGCGTGACGACAACGCCGCCGAACGCTTTGCCAAGGAAGCGGTACGCCAGGCCCTGGTCAATCTGGAGGCGGTGGACGCCCCCGCCGGACAGATGCCGGTGGTGCTCGCGCCCGGCTGGCCCGGCATCCTGCTGCACGAAGCGGTGGGGCACGGCCTCGAGGGCGACTTCAATCGCAAGGGCAGCTCGGCCTTTGCCGGGCGCCTGGGTCAGCGGGTGGCGGCTCCCGGGGTCACGGTGGTGGACGATGCCACCCTGGCCGATCGGCGCGGCTCCATGAGCGTGGACGACGAAGGCACGCCGGGCCAGTACACCCCGCTGATCGAGGACGGCATTCTCACCGGCTACATGCAGGACAAGCTCAACGCCCGGCTGATGGGCATGCAGCCCACCGGCAACGCCCGGCGCGAGTCGTTCGCCCACATGCCGATGCCGCGCATGACCAACACCTACATGCTGGCCGGTCAGGACGACCCGGCGGAGATCATCTCGAGTGTTCGCCGCGGCATCTACGCGGTCAGCTTCGGCGGTGGCCAGGTGGACATTACCTCGGGCAAGTTCGTGTTCTCGGCGAGCGAGGCCTACCTGATCGAGGACGGCAGGATCACCGCGCCGGTCAAGGGGGCGACCCTGATCGGTAACGGGCCGGAGGCGATGGGACGGGTATCGATGATCGGCCACGATCTGGAGCTCGACACCGGCATCGGCGTATGCGGCAAGGAGGGGCAGGGCGTGCCGGTGGGCGTGGGTCAGCCCACCTTGAAGCTTGATGAGCTCACCGTCGGCGGCACCGCTTCATGAGTGAACGTGCCTGCCGCCTGACCAGTCCCGAGCGGCGAGTGGTTTAAAGCCCCGCCGTCTCGCGGATGAGTCGGAACAGCTTGCGCGCATTGGCCGGGGGCTTGCCCCGCTCACGCTCGTTCTTGGCGTTGCGGATCAGCTGGCGCAGGGCCTGACGGTCGACGTCGGGATGCTCCTCGATGAAGGCTTCGACGGCATCGTCACCCTCCTCGATGAGGCGGTCGCGCCACTTCTCGAGGCGATGGAAGGCCAGGTCGCGATGACGTTTCTCCTGCTCGACCTCGTCGAACACCGCCTGGATCGCCTCGAGATCCTCGCGCCGCATCAGCTTGCCGACGTACTGCATGTGGCGACGGCGCCCTTCATGAGAGCGGATGCGGGAGGTTTCCTCGACGGCGGCGAGCATGTCCTCGGACAACGGGAAGCGGGCGCGCTCGGTCGGCGTCATGGCGATGATCTGTTCGCCCAAGGCCTGCAGCGCGTGCATTTCGCGCTTGAGCTGGGACTTGCTGGGCCGTTCGTCGGAGCTTTCGTCGGAGAAAGTGGGAATGTCCTGGGTCATGCCGCATCCAAGTGATGTGAGGGCCGGCTTCGGGCTGGCCATTGGGTGATGAATAGGGTCGAATGACCGCAGTATATCAGTCCGTCGCGCCGCGGCGGGAACAGACACGAACGGATGCCGGCGCTGCCGGTGGATGAGGGAGATGAACATGAGCAAGGCTTTCGATGCCGCCGCCCAGCAGGCGCTGCTGGAGTCGCGTGCCGAGCAGGCGCTGGCGCTGGCGCGACACCTGGGAGCCGATGCCTGTGAGGTGGGGGCCAGCGTCGACCAGGGTATCGGCATCAGCGTGCGGGAAGGCGAGGTGGAATCCGTCGAGCTTTCCCGCGATCAGGGTATTGCCGTGACCGTCTACCTGCGTGGCCACAAGGGCAGCGCTTCCTCCACCGATGCCGGTGAGGCGTCGATCCGCGAGGTCGTGGAGAAGGCCATGGCCATTGCGCTCTACACCGGTGAAGATCCCGCCGCGGGCCTGGCCGACGCCGAGCTGATGGCCACCGAGCTGCCCGACCTCGACGTGCACCACCCCTGGCCGCTCAGCACCGAGCAGGCCATCGAGCTGGCGCTGGCCTGTGAAGCGGCAGGCCGCGCCGAGGCGGGCATACGTCAGTCGGAGGGTGCCTCGCTCTCCAGCGGCGAAGGGGTGAGGGTCTACGCCAACAGCCATGGCTTTCTCGGCAGCCAGCGCGGCAGCCGCCACTCGCTCTCCTGCATGCTGATCGCCGAGGATGCGAGCGGCATGCAGCGCGACTACGACTACACCAGTGCACGTAACCCGCGTGAACTGCGCGACGCCGAGTCGGTCGGCCGCAAGGCGGCCGAGCGCACCCTGCAGCGGCTGGGGGCGCGCCGGCCCGCCACCGGGCGCCTGCCGGTGATGTTCGATGCCACCGTCGCCAGCGGTCTCGTCGGTCACCTGATGAGTGCCATCGCCGGCGGTTCGCTCTATCGTCAGGCCTCGTTCCTGTGCGATCGGCTGGGAGAGAGGCTGTTTCCCGACTGGTTCACGCTCGGCGAGCGGCCCATGGAGCGCGGTGCCATGGCCAGCTCCCCGTTCGACAACGACGGCGTGCAGACCCGTGACAACCTTTTCATCGAAGAGGGGCGTCTGGCCAGCTACATGCTGTCGGCCTACAGCGCACGGCGCCTGGGCCTGCAGACCACGGGCAACGCCGGCGGCGCCCGCAACCTGCGGATCGCGGCACCGCTGGCGGCGCGCGAAGAGCTGTTGGCCCGCATGGGGCGTGGGGTGCTGGTGACCGAGCTGATGGGCCAGGGGGTGAACGGCGTGACCGGCGACTACTCCCGCGGAGCGGCTGGCTTCTGGGTCGAGAACGGTGAGATCCAGTATCCGGTCGAGGAGTTCACCATCGCCGGCAATCTCGAGACGATGTTCAAGGGCCTGCAGGCCGTGGGCAGCGACATCGACACCCGCGGCAGCATTCACACCGGCAGCTGGCTGATCGACGAGATGACCGTGGCAGGCAGCTGAATCGTATATTGGGCCTTACCGCAAAAGCTCGCGGATGAGCGAGCGATGGTCAGACCAGGCGAAGCCCGATGAGCACTGCGAAGAAGGCTTCGACGCCACATGGCCGAGCGCAGCCATTCCTAAAGATCCTCATCGAAGCGGGCCTCGAAGAGAGCCTCGATGGCCTCGAGAACCGCTTCCGCATCCGCACCCTCGGCGTTGATGTCGAGTTCGGTGCCGCACGGGGCGCCGAGCATCAGCAGGGCCATGATGTTGGTGGCCTCGGCCTGCTGGGCGCCTCGGCAGACGAACACGCGTGCATCGAAAGGCTGGCAGCACTGAACCAGCTTGGTGGCAGCGCGTGCATGGAGGCCGCGTTTGTTGGTCAGAGTCAGCTTGCGGCTGGGCACGCTCAGGTTTCCTTGCGGTCGGATGGCGCTGCGGTCATCTCCTGCGTGGTAGAGACCGGTATATGGATGCCGAGCTCGCGGTGGCGCAGACGCACGTCGGGCTGCTGCTGGGCGAGGTGGCGGGCGAGGCGCTCGGCCAGGTACACCGAGCGATGCTGGCCGCCGGTGCAGCCGATGGCGACCGTGAGATAGCTGCGATGGCTGTCGCGATAGGCCGGCAGCCAGCGCTCGACCCAGGTGACGATGTCCTCGTGCATCTGGTGGACCAGAGGGTACTGTTCGAGAAACTCCACGATGCTCGCTTCGCGGCCGGTCGCCGCGCGCAGGCGCGGGTCCCAGTAGGGATTGGGCAGGCAGCGCGCGTCGAACACGATATCGGCGTCCAGCGGTACGCCGCCCTTGAAACCGAACGACTCCACCGTGAGGGTCAGTTGGTCGGCGCGATGGCTGGCCACCTGTTCGGTGATGCGCCCGCGCAGGTCGTGGACCGAAAGCCGCGAGGTATCGATGATCAGGTCGGCCAGGTTGCGAATCTCGCTCAGCGTCGTGTCTTCAGTCTCGATCGCCTCGCTCAGGGTCATGTCCCGGTCGCGGGTCAGCGGGTGCCGGCGCCGGGTGGCGGAGTAGCGCTCGATCAGGATTCGCGCATCGGTGGTGAGGTAGACGATCTGGCAGTCGACCTGCTTGGCACGCAGCTCCTCCAGCAGCCTGGGGAACCGTTCCAACGCATGAGGAAGATTGCGTGCATCGATGCTTACGGCGATGCACTGCTGTACCGTGGGTGAGCCGCGCAGTTCATCGACCAGGGAGCCGAGCAGCATCGCCGGCAGGTTGTCGATGGCGTAGTAGCCGATGTCTTCGAGCGCCTGCAGTGCGATCGACTTGCCGGAGCCTGAGCGGCCGCTGATGATCACAAGCTGCATTACGTTTCTCCTGATCAGGGGCTGGCCGAGCGGCTGGGGATGGCGGTCAGGCCGAGGACTGTCGTCGAATGGCGCCGATGAGACGCTCGTGAAGTTCGCGCTGGCTTTCGCACTTGCGCAGTTGCGAACGGGTCTCGGCATCGTTCATCACGCCGGCGACCTGGCTCAGCAGCGACAGATGCGTGTCGTCGGCCTCCTCGGGTACCAGCAGCACGAAGACCAGGTCGACCGGCTCGCCGTCGATGGCGTCGAAATCGATGGGCTCGGCCAGCTTGAGGAAGGCGGCGACCGGGCTGTGGCAGTGCGGGCTTCGCGCGTGCGGGATGGCGACGCCGTTGCCGATGCCGGTACTGCCCAGCCGCTCACGGCCGATCAATCGGCCGAAGACCTCCTGGCTGTCGAGGCTCGGGGTGTTCTGCGCAATGAAGGTGCTGAAGAACTCCAGCACCCTCTTCTTGCTGCCCCCGGGAACGTCGAACAGCGCGCGCTCAGGGGGCAGTATGTTTTCCAGTGTCATGGCAACTCAGCGAATGCCGGCGCCCTGGGCGCGGGCCTGGGCCTTTTCCTTGTGCTTGACCAGTTGACGATCGAGCTTGTCGGTCAGCGCATCGATGGCGGCGTACATGTCCGGGTCGGAGGCTTCGGCATGCAGATCGGCACCGGCGGCATGCAGCGTGCAAGCGGCCTGCTGGCGCTCCTTCTCGATCGAGAGGGTGACCTGCACGTTGGTGATGTTGTCGTAGTGCCGTTGGACGCGGTTGAGCTTTTCGCTCACGTAGTCACGCAGGGAATCGGTCAGTTCAACATGATGGCCGGTAATGTTGACTTGCATGACGAGCTCCTTCGTCCTTCGAGTGGTGGTTTGATTGTAACCCTTTTTGCCTCCTTGCAAACCCCTCCGAACGACGCTCTTGTCCGGCGTCAACGCTGCGCGCCGAGTTCAACGAAAGCGCTTGCGTTCGCTCGAGGAAGGTATTCCCAGCGCTTCACGATACTTGGCCACGGTGCGGCGCGCCACCTGAATGCCGTCGTCGGCCAGCAGCTCCACCAGACGACTGTCGGAGAGCGGTTTGCGCGGTGGCTCGTCGGCGATCAGCTTGCGAATGCGGGCGCGAATCGCGGTGCTGGAGTGAGCATCCCCCTCGCCGTTGCCGCCAACGTGGCTGGAGAAGAAATACTTCAGCTCGAACACGCCGCGCGGCGTGTGGATGAACTTCTGCGTCGTGACCCGCGAGATGGTCGATTCGTGCATCTCCACGGCCTGGGCGATGTCGGCCAGTACCAGCGGCTTCATCGCCTCCTCGCCCTGCTCCAGGAAGTCGATCTGGCGGGCCATGATCTCGCGCCCCACTCGCAGCAGGGTGTCGTTACGGCTGGCCAGGCTCTTCATCAACCAGCGGGCTTCCTGCAGGTGATCCTTGAGGAACTGGTTGTCCTGACTCTTGTCGGCGCGGCGCACCAGGGCGACGTAGTCGGGTTGGATGCGCAGGCGTGGCAGCGCTTCGGCATTGAGCTCCACGCGCCAGCCGGACTCGTCGTGATAGGCGACCAGGTCGGGGGTGATGTAGTTGCTGCCGACCTCGGCATAGGCGCTGCCAGGGCGCGGGTTCAGCGAGCGCACCAGGGCAATGGCCTCGTCGAGGGCCTCGTCGTCCAGGCTCAGGCGCCGCTTGAGCAGGCGACGGTCGTCGGCGGCCAGGGCTTCGAGGAACTGGCGCACCAGGCGGCGTGCCTGGGGCAGCAGGGGCGTATCGTCGGGCAGGGTGGCGAGCTGCAGCATCAGGCATTCGCGCAGGTCCCTGGCGAACACGCCGGTGGGTTCGAACTGCTGCAGGCGCAGCAGCACCTGCTCGACCTCACGGGTAGGCAGCCCCTCGAGGCCCTGGCGACGCAGGCCGTCGCGGATCTCTTCCAGCGGCTGGGTCAGGTAGCCGGTGCCGTCGACGGCATCGATCAGGCTTTCGGCGATCTGCCGCTGACGCTCGTTCACATCGATCATCGCCAGTTGCCACATCAGGTGGCCGGCCAGCGTCTGTCCCGCGGCCTGGCGTTCGAAATCGGGGCCTTCGCCGGTGGCGCCGCCGGCGCCGCTGCCATGATCCGGATAGGTATCCGTCCAGTCGCTGTCGGTGGAGAGCTCGCCGGGAATTTCGCTGGCCCAGTCGTCGCTCTGGGGCTCGCTGACGGCTTGTTCGCCGAAGCCGTCGTCGAGCTCGAGCATGGGATTGGACTCGAGGGCCTGCTGAATCTCCTGGCGCAGGTCCAGGGTGGAGAGCTGCAGCAGCGCGATGGCCTGCTGCAGCTGTGGGGTCATGGTCAGCTGAGTGCCGACTCGCAGTTGCAAGGATGCTTTCATGGCCATGAGAATAATGGGCTCATCTGCCGGAAAGACTCTACCCTAGACTGGCCGACGATCACTTGCAAGAGTGCAGAGCTGCAATAAGCATGCCATCGGCAATATTCATGCCCGTTAGGGAATTTTAATGTAAGATCATGCTCTTGCTTGTTTGGTCGGAATGCGCTATGGGCAAGGGTGCCGCTATAGACGGAAGTCTTCGCCGAGATAGACTTCCCTTACCCGACGGTTGGCCAGAATGGCCTCGGCATCGCCTTCCGCGATGATCTGGCCGTCGCCGACGATATAGGCCGAATCGCAGATGTCCAGCGTCTCGCGTACGTTGTGATCGGTGATCAGCACGCCGATGTCGCGGGCCTTGAGTTGGCGGATGATGCCTTTGATCTCGCCCACCGAGATCGGATCGACGCCGGCAAAGGGCTCGTCCAGCAGAATGAAGGCCGGCTCGGTGGCCAGCGCGCGGGCGATCTCCACGCGCCGCCGCTCGCCGCCCGACAGGCTCATGCCGAGGTTGTCGCGGATGTGCGTGACGTGAAAGTCCTGCAGCAACTGCTCCAGGCGCTGATGACGCCCTTGGCGATCCAGGTCCTTGCGGGTCTCCAGGATGGCCATGATGTTGTCGGCCACCGAGAGCTTGCGGAAGATCGAAGCCTCCTGCGGCAGGTAGCCGATGCCCGCCTTGGCCCGTTCGTGCATGGCGCTCTTCGAGAGGTCGAGGTCGTCGATGCAGACGTTGCCGGCATCGGCCTTGACCAGACCCACGATCATGTAGAACGAGGTGGTCTTGCCGGCTCCGTTGGGGCCGAGCAGCCCCACCACGCAGCCCTGCTCGATGGAGAGGCTGATGTCGTGCACCACGCGCCGGCGTTTGTAGCTCTTCGCCAGGTGGCGGGCGTGCAGGGTCTTCATCGCCATCTCAGCGCTCCGGTTGCAGGGTCATGCGGATACGCTGGCGTCCTTCGACGCCTTCGCTCTCGGCGCGGGCCTGGACCACGCGGCGGTCGAGGAAGTACTCGAGATAGCCGCCATCGAAGGTATCTCCGCCCTGGTGCAGCTCGGCACGGTCGATCAGTTCGACGCGGCGTTCGGCGGCGTGATAGATGACGGTGCGTCCCCAGCCGCGTACCACGGGTTGGTCGGGATCGGGCTGCTGCTCGAGGTAGGCGCGCTCGCCGCGGGCCGTGGCGCGGGAAAGCTCACCGGCCGCATTGCGCCGGAGTTCGACGCGGTCGCCGGTGATGCGCATGGTGCCCTGGCGAATGTCCACGTCGCCGGTGTAGACCGCCGTGCCGGCAATGTCGTCGAGATCGAGCCGGTCGGCTTCGATATGAATGGGCTGATCGGCGTCGCGCTGCTGGGCCATGCTCGCGGCAGGGCTCCATGCCAGGCCGATCAATGCCAGGGTGAGCAGCGTGCGAGGCGTCGACGGCTTGCATCGCTTCATGGCGTGAGTTCCTCCAGGGTGACGGGGTCGGCCTGTCCCGGCTGAGCGCCTTCCGGGGGGTGATAGCCGCGCACATTGTCGGTCAATCGTGCCCGGTTGTCATGGATCCAGGCGTCGAAACGTTCGCCGCGCATGTGCTGCGGCGGCTGCTGCAGCAGCGCCGGCGTATCGCTCCAGGCGTGTCCGACGTTGGCGTCGTAGTGCAGCACCTCGGTGTCGAGCTGCCAGCGCTCCTCGGGGGCGAAGAGACGCGCGTCGCCGGTAAGCGTCAGCGGGTTGCCACCCGGGCCGAGCCGCCCCTCCTGGCCGCTGGCCACCCATAGCCGGCCCTCGCGGTCGATCAGGTGCGCCAGCGGCGTGACGGCGCGTGTCACGTCGTCGTGGGGAGTGTGTACCAGGCGCGGGCTCTCCAGCCGCTGGTGGGCACGGCCTTCGATATCGAAGCGCGTCAGGCGGGCCTGCTCCAGGAAGTAGTCGGGCTCGCCGGCTTCGTCGGTGGGTACCGGGCCGGGGGGTGGGGGCTGCCATGGGTCCAGCCAGGCGATCAGGCCGCCCAGTGCCAGCAGCAGCAGAAACAGCCAGAGACGGAACGAGGGGCGCGGCAGACGACGCAGCATCGGCGGGGCGACCTCAGCGCTTGCCGTGCAGGTAGGTGTCGATCAGGGCGTCGCGATGCCCCTGCGCCTCGAGCAGCAGGTCGCAGATCTCGCGCACTGCGCCATGGCCGCCGCTGCGCTCGGTCACGTGGTCGGCCAGGGCGCGGATGTAGGGCGGGGCGCCGGGCACGGTGATGCCGACACCGGCGCGTTGAATGGGTGCCAGATCGGGCAGGTCGTCACCGCAGAAGGCGACCTGCTCGAGTTCGAAGCCCTTGCGATTGCACAGCTCGCGCAGCGTGGCGAGCTTGTCCTCGCAGCCCTGAAAGACGTGGTCGACGCCCAGGGCGGCAGCGCGATGGCTGACCATGGGCGACTCCCTGCCGGTGATGAAGGCAACCTGCAGTCCGGCGCGGCGCAATAGCTTGATGCCCAGGCCGTCCTGGGTATGGAACGCCTTGATTTCGACGCCGTCGGCCTGGAAGTAAAGCCGCCCGTCGGTGAGCACGCCATCCACGTCCAGGGCGAGCAGGCGAATCTTGCGCAAGCGGTCGAGCAGACGCGGGTCGAGGGTCGAGGTGGCGAGCGCCATGGGCTCTCCTTGTCAGAGTGAAGTCAGATCACGCCGCTTCGCAGCAGGTCGTGCATGTGCAGGGCACCGATCGGGTGGCCTTCGTCATCGACCACGGCCAGCGCCGTGATCAGGTTGTCTTCCATCACGCGCACCGCTTCGGCGGCCAGCACGTCGGCGCTGATGCGCTTGCCGGGACGGGTCATGACGTCGTCTACCGTCAGCCGGCTGAGATCCTGGTGCTGATCGAGCGTGCGACGCAGATCGCCGTCGGTATAGACACCGATCAATTGATTCTGCTCATCGACGACGCAGGTGAAGCCGAGGCCCTGGCGGGTAATCTCGAGCAGGGCGTCGCGCAGGGGGCTGCCCAGCGGTACGCGGGGCAGCCGGTCGCCCTGGTGCATCAGGTCGCCGACCCGCAGCAGCAGGCGCTTGCCCAGGCTGCCGCCCGGGTGCGACATGGCGAAGTCCTCGGCGGTGAAGCCGCGTGCCTCGAGCAGTGCCACCGCCAGCGCATCGCCCAGCGCCAGGGCGGCGGTGGTGGAGGCCGTCGGCGCCAGATCGAGCGGGCAGGCCTCGCGTTCGACGCCGGCATCGAGATGGGCATCGGCGTGACGAGCCAGGGTCGAGTCGGGGCGTCCCGTCATGCTCACCAGCGGCGTGCCGATGCGCTTGAGCAGCGGCAGCAGGGCGGTGACTTCTGCCGTCTCGCCGGAGTTCGACAGGGCCAGTACCACGTCGCCGGGGGTGATCATGCCCAGGTCGCCGTGGCTGGCCTCGCCTGGATGCACGAAGAAGGCAGGGGTGCCGGTGCTGGCCAGGGTAGCGGCGATCTTGCCGGCGATATGGCCCGACTTGCCCATGCCGGTCACCACCACCCGCCCCTGGCAGGCGAGTATCAGCTCGCAGGCACGGTCGAAGTGGCTGTCGAGGCGTCCGGCCAGCGCGGCGACGGCCTGCTCCTCGATGTGCAGGGTGCGGCGGGCGCTGGCCCGCATGGGCGAGTCCTCTGCCGCTGGGGCGTTCTGATCTGTCGGCGTTGCGGTGTCGTTGGTCATGCGCTGATTGTTGTCCTTTGCGGGGAATCGCTCAAGTGGCACCGCCGGCGGCCACGGCCAGCCAGGTCAGGTAGACCAGGTAGATGCCCAGGAAGAGCGCGCCGGGCAGGCGCCCGAGCCGGCCGTGGCGGAACCACAGCAGGAGCATGCCCATGCCGAGAGTCAGCAGCAGCATGATCGGGAAGTCGCGGCTGGCGGCGGCGGGGTCGATCGGGCCGGGCGCCAGCAGGCCGGGAATCGGCAGCACGGCCAGCAGATTGAACAGGTTCGAGCCGATCACGTTGCCGATGGCCAGGTCGTGGTGACGCTTGATGGCGCTGGCAATGCAGGCGGCGAGCTCGGGCAGGCTGGTGCCCACTGCCACGATGGTGAGGCCGATGATCAGTTCGCTGACCCCCAGGCCGCGGGCCAGCTCGCTGGCGCCCCATACCAGCGTGCGTGAGCTGAGCGCCAGCAGGACGAGCGTGAAGGCCAGCCAGGCGAGAGCCTTCTGGAGCGTCATCGCAGGTATGGCGTCGTCCGCCGGAGCGTCGGGAGTGTCGGCACGCAGCAGCCACCACAGGCTGAAGACCAGTAGCAGGCCCAGGAACAGTGCGTCGAAGCGCCCCAGGATGCCGTTGGCCAGGGCATAGCCGGCCAGGCCGGTGGCGCCCAGCAGCAGGGGCAATTCACGCCGGACCATCGAGAAGCGTATCGGGATCGGGCGAATCAGGGCGGTCATGCCCAGTACCAGGCCGATGTTGGCGATGTTGGAGCCCAGGGCGTTGCCCGTGGCCAGGTCGGGCAGGTCATCGAGAGCGGCAAATACCGCTACCACCATCTCGGGGGCCGAGGTACCCAGCGCCACCACGGTCATGCCGACCAGCATGGCGCTAAGCCCGGTGCGACTCGCCGTGGCGGCAGCGGCATTGACGAAGCGGTCGGCGCTCCACACGAGTACGGCAAGGCCCAGGGCGATCGCGATGGCAGGCAGCAGCATGATGAAGGGTCGCAGCTAGGATACGAGGTGGCACATTAGACGTCTTCGGTGGCTCCGGTGCAAGCGACAGGGCGTGCAGGCTGGCGCCGGGCGGCATGATTAGGATACGATGTTCGATAATTCTTTCTTGGACCTTGCAGCATGATCGAATCCCCCCTCGTGGAGGTGAAGGGCCTGCACTTCTCACGCGGTGAAAAGACCATTTTCAACGGCGTAGAACTGCAGATCCCTCGTGGCAGGATTACCGCCATCATGGGGCCCAGCGGCACCGGCAAGACGACGCTGCTCAAGCTGATCGGCGGCCAGCTCACTCCCGATGTCGGTCGCGTCCTGATCGACGGCCATGACGTGCACGAGCTGTCGCGCAAGGCGCTGTTCACCCTGCGCCGCCGCATGGGCATGCTGTTCCAGAGCGGGGCGCTGTTCTCCGACCTCAGCGTGTTCGAGAACGTGGCGTTTCCGCTGCGCGTGCACACCGAGCTGCCGGAAGCGATGATCCGCGACCTGGTGCTGATGAAGCTGCAGGCCGTCGGGCTGCGCGGGGCGCGCGAACTGATGCCCGCCGAACTGTCGGGTGGCATGGCGCGTCGTGTCGCCCTGGCCCGCGCCATTGCGCTGGACCCCGACCTGGTACTTTACGACGAGCCCTTCGTCGGGCAGGACCCGATCTCCAAAGGCGTGCTGGTACAGTTGATCAAGACCCTCAACGACGCTCTGGGACTGACCTCGGTGGTGGTGTCCCACGACATCCCCGAGGCACTTTCCATCGCCGACTATGTCTATGTCATCGCCGACGGCCAGGTGATGGCGCAGGGTACTCCCGCCAGCCTGGACGTGGACGAGGACCGGCGGGTCAGCCAGTTCGTGCACGGCGAGCCGGACGGCCCCGTGCCCTTCCACTACCCGGCACCCGAGTTCTTCCGCGACATCCTCGACCTGGAGGGGCGGCCGTGATCGCACACATCCTGAATCTGGGGCGCCGCGGCTGCGACGTGCTCGAGGCGCTGGGTCGCTCGGGCCTGTTCCTGGCCCAGTCGGCGGTCGGCGTGCCGTCGCGGGAAGGGTGGTACCTGTGGCTGCGCCAGATGCACTTCGTCGGCGTCCTGTCGATCGCCATCGTGCTGGTTTCCGGCCTGTTCATCGGCATGGTGCTGGCGCTGCAGGGCTACACCATCCTGGTCGACTTCGGTGCCGAGCAGGCGCTGGGCCAGATGGTGGCGCTATCGCTGCTGCGCGAGCTGTCGCCGGTGGTGGCGGCACTGCTGTTCGCCGGGCGCGCCGGCTCGGCGCTGACCGCCGAGATCGGCCTGATGAAAGCCACCGAGCAGCTCACCAGCATGGAGATGATCGGCGTCGACCCGCTGCGCCGGGTGGTGGCGCCCCGGCTGTGGGCCGGCTTCGTGGCCCTGCCGCTGCTGACCATCGGCTTCAGCGTGATCGGCATCTACGGCGGCTATCTGGTCGGTGTCGAGTGGCTGGGCGTGTTCGAGGGCTCCTACTGGGGTGGCATGCAGTCCAGCGTCGCCTTCATCGGCGATGTCGGCAACGGCATGATCAAGAGTATGGTGTTCGCCCTGGTGGTGACCTGGATTGCGGTGTTCCAGGGCTACGACCTGGTGCCGACCGCAGAGGGCATCTCCCGCGCCACCACGCGCACGGTGGTCTACTCGTCCCTGGCCGTACTGGGCCTCGATTTCGTTCTAACGGCGGTGATGTTCGGAGGGTTTTCCTGATGGTTGAGCGGCGTCTATCGCGCGATGGAGAGGCAGGATGAAGCGCAGCAAGACAATGGAGCTGGGGGTCGGCCTGTTCATGCTGGCCGGTATCCTGGGGTTGCTGTTCCTGGGGCTGAGGGTCAGCGGGCTGACCTTCGACATGCCGGGCGACACCTTCCGGCTGGAGGCCAACTTCGCCAACATCGGCAGCCTCAAGCCGCGGGCACGGGTCACCATGTCGGGGGTGACGGTAGGGCGGGTCACCGCCATCGAGCTCGATCGCGACTGGTACGATGCCCGCGTCATTCTCGAGCTCGATGCCGAGCTTGAAGGAAAACTGGCGCGGGATACCACGGCAGCCATCCTGACGGCGGGCCTGCTCGGTGAGCAGTACATCGGTCTCACCGTCGGCGGCGATCCCGAGATGCTCGTCAATGGCGACACCATCCGCGATACGCAATCGGCTCTGGTGCTGGAGGAACTGATTCAGCAGTTCGTGTCCAATATGGTCAGCGATTGATTTTATTTGATGAGGTCCAGCCATGACTCAGATGACATCCCCCATCACTCTGCTTAACCGCGTATTGCTGGGCCTGTGCCTGATGCTCACCAGCCTGGCCGCAGCGGCGGCGCCTGAGCGCAGTCCCGAGCAGGTCATCCGCTACAGCGTCGACGAGCTGATGGGCCAGATCGAAGGGCGCAGGGATTACTACGCCAACAACATGGACGAGCTGAAGGCGCTGGTGAACGAGAATCTCGACGACATCGCCGATTTCCGTTACATCGGCGCCAGCGTGATGGGGCGTTACTTCCAGAATGCCACCCCCCAGCAGCGCTCGCGCTTCGCCCAGGTCTTTCGTCAGACCCTGATCGATACCTATACCAAGGGCCTGGTGACCTTCGACTATCGTGAGCTGCGCGTGCTCGACAGCCAGCGTCCGCCGCGCCACGAGGACCAGGCGTCGGTGGCCATGGAGGTGGTGGCGATGGATGGCAGCGTCTATCCGGTCAGCTACACGCTGCGCCTGACCGACGACCAGTGGAAAGTGGTTAACGTCATCGTCAACGGCATCAATCTGGGCCTGACCTTCCGCAATCAGTTCGACCAGGCCATGCGCGACCACGGTCGCGATTACGATGCGGTGATCGCCACCTGGTCCCCGGAAATCGCCACCGAGGAGCTGGAGCAGGGTGGTGATGCATGAGTCGCCTGCTCGAGCGCGGCGGCATTGAGCTCGAGGCCGGCCCGGAAGGGCTGGCCGTCAGCGGCGACGTCGATTTCGATATCGCTGCACCGCTGGCAGAAGCCGGTACCGCCTGGATTGCCGGGCAGCCCGCCGGAACCCGCATCGTGCTCGACCTGAGCGGCGTCGAGCGGGTGAGCAGCGCGGCCGTGAGCGTGTTGCTCGAGTGGACGCGGCAGTCTCGCCGGGCCGGCGTCAAGATTCGCGAGGTTCGACTTTCCGCTCCGCTGGCCCGGCTCACCCGGGTGGCGGGGCTCGACGAACTCCTGCCGTTGCCCGCCGGAGGTTGAACCCGGCCTGCTGAGCCAGTACCGGCATCGCCAAGCGCGATGCTTTTCTTTACCATATAGGAATTCTTGTTCCTGGCCGTGGCCCCGCGAGGGGGCGCGTGCCGCTCCATTCGTCCCACAGGAGTTCCGTTTTTCATGCAACCCAGTGACATCAAGGCGCTGCTCGAGGCGCGCCTCGAGGATTGCGACTTTTACATCCAGGGCGAAGGCTGCAATTTCCAGGTCATCGCCGTGGGCGAAGTCTTCGGTGGTCTATCCCCGGTCAAGCGCCAGCAACTGATCTATGGAGCGCTCTCCGAGGAGATCGCCTCCGGTGCCGTACATGCCGTGAGCATCAAGACCTATACGCCGGCGCAGTGGGCTAGCGCGCCTGAGAACGTGGCTTCACCCAGCCAGGGTGCCTGACGGTCGAGATACATGGACAAGCTGATCATTACCGGCAACGGGCCCGTCGACGGCGAGGTCTGGGCCAGCGGTGCCAAGAACGCGGCGCTGCCAATCCTTTGCGCTACCCTGCTGGCCGACGAGCCGGTGACCATCGGCAATCTGCCGCATCTTCAGGACATCACCACCACCCTCGAGCTGCTCGGTCGCATGGGCGTCGAACCGGTGATGGGCGAGAAGATGACCATTCAGCTCGACGGCTCACAGGTGCGCGATTGCCATGCTCCCTATGAGCTGGTCAAGAAGATGCGCGCCTCCATCCTGGTGCTCGGGCCCCTGCTGGCTCACTTCGGTCACGCCGATGTCTCGCTGCCGGGCGGCTGTGCCATCGGCTCGCGCCCGGTGGACCTGCACATCCGCGGTCTCGAGGCGATGGGCGCGGAGATTCGCGTCGAGGGCGGCTACGTGCGCGCCCGCGTCGATGGCCGGCTCAAGGGTGCCACCATCTTCTTCGATACCGTGACCGTTACCGGCACCGAGAACCTGCTGATGGCCGCAACGCTGGCCGAGGGCACCACGGTACTGGAGAACGCGGCACGCGAGCCCGAGGTGGTCGATCTGGCCGAGTGCCTGATCAAGATGGGTGCCAAGATCAGCGGCCACGGCAGCAACAACATCATCATCGAAGGCGTGGACCGGCTGCATGGCGCCTACCATGACGTCATGCCCGACCGCATCGAGACCGGCACCTTCCTGGTCGCCGCCGCCCTGTCGCGGGGGCGGGTGCGGGTGCGCAACACCCGCGCCGACATACTCGAATCGGTGCTGGCCAAACTGGAAGAGGCCGGGGCGAAGATCGCCCACGGCGACGGCTGGGTCGAACTCGACATGGAGGGGCGTCGCCCGCGGCCGGTCAATATCCGCACCGCGCCCTATCCGGGCTTCCCGACCGACATGCAGGCTCAGTTCGTGGCACTCAATGCCGTGGCGGACGGCACCTCGCGAGTGGTCGAAACCATCTTCGAGAACCGCTTCATGCACGTTCAGGAGCTGAACCGCATGGGGGCGAAGATCGCGCTCGAGGGCAATACGGCGATGATCACCGGGGTCGAGCATCTCTCCGGCGCGCCGGTGATGGCGACCGACCTGCGGGCGTCGGCCTCGCTGGTGATTGCGGCGATGATGGCCGAGGGCGAGACCCTGGTCGACCGCATCTACCACATCGATCGCGGCTACGAGTGCATCGAAGAGAAGCTGCAACTGCTGGGCGCCCGGATTCGCCGTATCCCCGGCTGAACGGGGCGGCGATTCGACCAGCGTTGACCATAGGCGAGAGCATGAGCAAGCAACTGATCCTGGCCCTGTCGAAGGGCCGTATTCTCGACGAGACCCTGCCGCTGCTGGCGGATGCCGGCATCGTGCCGGCCGAGGACCTGAGCAAGAGCCGCAAGCTGCTGTTCGACACCAACCTCGACGACGTCAAGCTGGTGATCATCCGCGCCACCGACGTGCCGACCTACGTGCAGATGGGGGCCGCCGACCTCGGTGTGGCGGGCAAGGACGTGCTGCTCGAGCACGGCGCCGAAGGCTTGTACGAACCGCTCGATCTGGAAATCGCCAAGTGCAAGCTGATGACCGCCGGCATCGACGGTGCCAAGCCGGCCCGGGCGCGGCGGCGGGTGGCGACCAAGTTCGTCAACGTGGCGCGTCGCTACTACGCCGAGCAGGGCATTCAGGCGGAAGTCATCAAGCTCTACGGGGCGATGGAGCTGGCGCCGTTGATGAATCTGGCCGACGAGATCGTCGACATCGTCGACACCGGCAATACCCTGCGCGCCAACGGCATGTCGCCACGCGAGCTGATCGCGCCGATCAGCACGCGACTGGTGGTCAACAAGGCCGCCATGACCATGAAGCACGAACGCCTCAAGCCGTTGCTTGCACGCCTCTCCCAAGCGGTGGAGCGGCGCCGTCCGGCGGCAGAGCTTCCCGCTGGCTGAGCCGCGCACAAGACCACATCTCTTCTAGGAGGCGAATGCGAACATGAGCGAAACCCTGGCAGAATCCGTCGACCTGGCCCGCCTTTCCACCGGCGACGGCGATTTCGATGCCCGTCTCGACGCGCTGCTGGCCTGGGAGGGCGTGTCCGATGCCGAGGTTCAGGAGCGGGTGGCAGAGATCATCGCTGCGGTGAAGGTGCGCGGCGATGCAGCGCTGGTGGAGTACACCCAGCGCTTCGACCGCCTGGCGGTGGGCAGCATGGCTGAGCTTACCTTGGGCGCCGACAGGCTGGAGCAGGCCTATCGCGGTCTGCCCGAGCAGCAGCGTGACGCCCTGGCCCAGGCTGCCGAACGCATTCGCCTCTATCACGAGCGTCAGAAGCCTGAATCATGGTCATATACCGAGGCCGACGGCAGCGTGCTGGGTCAGCAGGTGACGCCCCTCGACCGGGCTGGCATCTATGTGCCCGGCGGCAAGGCGGCCTATCCCTCTTCGGTATTGATGAACGCCATCCCGGCCCATGTGGCGGGTGTGCGCGAGATCGTCATGGTGGTGCCGACTCCCGATGGCGTGCTCAACGAGCTGGTGCTGGCGGCGGCCCACCTGGCCGGCGTCGATCATGTCTTCACCATCGGCGGTGCCCAGGCGGTGGCGGCGCTGGCCTACGGCACCGAGAGCGTGCCGCGGGTCGACAAGATCGTGGGGCCGGGCAACATCTACGTGGCCACCGCCAAGCGGGCGGTGTTCGGCCAGGTAGGCATCGACATGATTGCCGGGCCCTCGGAGATCCTGGTGGTCTCCGACGGCGGCACCGATCCCGACTGGCTGGCCATGGACCTGTTTTCCCAGGCCGAGCACGACGAGGACGCCCAGGCGCTGCTGGTGAGCTGGGACGAATCCCACCTGGATCGGGTCGAGGCGTCCATTGCACGCCTGCTGCCTACCCTGGAGCGCGAGGCGATCGTGCGCGAGTCGCTGGCCCGCCGCGGGGCCTTGATTCACTGCCGCGACCGCGACGAGGCGGTGCAGCTGATCAATCGCATCGCCCCGGAGCACCTGGAGCTCTCCCTGGCCGAGCCCGAGGCAATGCTGCCACAGGTGCGCCACGCCGGTGCCATCTTCATGGGGCGCTACACGGCCGAGGCGCTGGGCGACTACTGCGCCGGCCCCAATCACGTGCTGCCGACCTCCGGTACGGCACGTTTCTCCTCGCCGCTGGGGGTCTACGATTTCCAGAAGCGCTCTTCGATCATCCACTGCTCGGAGGCGGGGGCGTCGACGCTGGGCCGCGTGGCGTCGGTGCTGGCGCGGGGCGAGTCGCTGACGGCCCACGCCCGCTCCGCCGAGTACCGCATCAAGGGCGACTAGGCTTCGCTCGCCGCCGACTTTTCGGATACAGCCTGACGCGTCTCGGTCCGAGGGCTGTCCCAAGGGCGTCTCGAGAGCGCGGGGGCATCAGGAGCGGCCCCCTCAGCGCTCGGGGCGCCGGCTCGGCGGCAGCGGGCGCTCGCCCACCTCCAGGTCGACGGTGAAGGTCTCGCCGCTGCGCACCAGCGTCAGCGGCAGGGTGGCGCCTGGCTGTATGGCGGCGATGTCGCTCATGGCGGCGCGCGCATCGAGGATGGGGCGCCCATCGACCTCGAGCAGGACGTCGCCCGGCCGCAGGCCGGCCACCGCCGCTGGACCCTCGGGAACGACGCCGGAGATGACCACGCCGCGCGGTGCCTGTAAGCCGAAGGAGGCGGCCAGGTCCTGAGTCATCTCCTGGGCTTCGACGCCGAGCCAGCCGCGAATGACCCGCCCTTGCGTCACCAGATCGTCCAGGATGGTGCTCGCCAGCCGCATGGGAATGGCGAAGCCGACCCCTTGGGAGCCACCCGTGCGCGAGAAGATGGCGGTGTTGATACCGACCAGCGCGCCTTCGGCATTGACCAGCGCACCGCCCGAGTTGCCCGGGTTGATGGCGGCATCGGTCTGGATGAAGTCCTCGTAGGCGCTCAGGCCGAGGTGGCTGCGCCCCGTGGCGCTGATGATGCCCATGGTCACCGTCTGGCCCACCCCGAAGGGGTTGCCGATGGCCATCGCGATATCGCCCACCGCCACGTCGTTGGTATCCGAGATCTCGATCACCGGCAGGTTGTCCAGCTCGATACGCAGCACGGCCAGGTCGCTCTCGGGGTCGGTGCCGATCACCTCCGCCAGGATTTCCCTGCCGTCGCGCAGGGCCACCTGAATCTCGTCGGCGCCGTCGATGACATGATGGTTGGTCAGCACGTAGCCGTCCTCGCTGACGATGACGCCCGAACCGAGGCTCGACAGCAGGCGCTGTTGGGTGGGCAGGTCGTCGCCGAAGAACTGACGGAAGAACGGGTCCGACATCAGCGGATGCTCCTCGCGCGCCACCACCCGCGTAGAGTAGATGTTGACCACGGCCGGGGCCGCCTTCTCCACGGCCTCCGAATAGCTCACCGGGCCCTGTTGGCGCGAAAGCGGGGCGGCCTGCTGCAGTTCGGGGGCCGGGCGGGTCTGGGGTTGCACTACCGCGGGCTGGCTCTGCTGGGCAGGCGGTTGCGGTGCCGAGGGGCCTTGGAGCAGCTGGGGAAAGGTATTCAGCAGCACGATGGCCAGCAGCACACCGATGAGAACGGGTAGGGCGTAGGCAATGAGAGAACGTCGCATGCGGCGTTTCCTGGTCGGCGGTGGTCGATGGTGCCCCGCTCAGTCGTTACAATGGCGCAATTGTAACATCGACTTCGAAGCGCTGTCCGGGAGGCACGATGATTTTGCGTAATGACCTGGTGCGGGCCTGCGATACCGTGCTCGCTGCGTCCGCCTTCAAGGATTACACCGTCAACGGGCTCCAGGTGGCGGGGCGTGACGAGGTGCGGCGAGTGATGAGTGGCGTCACGGCCTGTCAGGCGCTGCTCGACGAGGCGGTGGCGTGGGGTGCCGATCTGCTGCTCGTGCATCATGGCTATTTCTGGAAAAACGAGCCGGTGCCGATCACCGGTATCAAGCAGCAGCGCATCCGCACGCTGCTGCTCAACGACATCAATCTGCTGGCTTACCACCTGCCGCTCGATGCTCATGCCGAACTGGGCAACAACGCCGAGCTGGGCCGGCTGCTCGGCTTTCAGGTGGACGGCTGCGCCGACGGTGAGCTGGGGCAGGGATTGGTGTGGCTTGGCGGTTTGCCGCAAGCCGCGACGCCGGCTGCGCTGGCGCGCCAGGTCGGCGAGCGGTTGGGGCGCGAGCCGCTGCTCATCGAGGCGCCCGGGGGGCATGCGATTCGGCGTGTGGCCTGGTGCACCGGCGGAGCGCAGGACATGATCACCCTGGCCTGGGAAGCCGGCGCCGACGCCTTCATCTCCGGCGAGATCTCCGAGCGCACCACGCATCTCGCGCGCGAGCTCGGGATTCACTATCTGGCGGCCGGCCATCACGCCACCGAGCGCTATGGCGTCCAGGCGCTGGGTGCCTGGATCGCACGGGAGTTCGGGGTCGAGCATCGCTTCGTCGACATCGACAACCCCGCCTGACGGGATCTCGACAACCCCGCCAGCGGCAGTCAGTAGCGGGGTGGCTGAGGCAGCTCGTTCTTGTCCTGGTTGGATTTCAGGCCGAAATCTTCCGACAGGGTGCCACCGGAACCGTCGGCGTAATCGCGGGGTGCCGGTATCTCGTCGCTCTCGGTACCGGTCAGGGCCGGCTGGTCGGCAGCCTTGAGCTGACGGTTCTTCACCGGCTCGCAGTTCAGCGTGCTGGCATCTTCGGTCAGGCGGTGTTCGAGGGTGCGCATCTCGCGCTGGATGTTGCTCACCATCATGCTGACCTGGCTGAAGTGTTCGTCCAGGCCTTCACGCACTACGCCAAGCTCGCGTTCCCGCTCGGCCAGCTGGCGGCGCAGCGCCTGCAGCTGGGTCGATGACGTGCCGAGCATGCGATAGCCAATGGCGCCGATGCCGAGGCCGGCCAGCAGGCTGACGATAGCCACGATCCAGTTCACATTGCCGTAATCCACGAAATTCTCCTGATGGTGATACACGCCGGAGCCAGAGGCCTGACCGGTTCGGCGTACGAGACTTGTCTGGCTGGCCCATTATAGAAGCGTTGCCAGTTGGCGGGTCAACGATCATCGGTCCGCTGTGGGTGGGCGTTTTTGCTTCGCAGGCTGGCGGCGATGCGTATAATGCGTTCCCTGAAACGCCATGAGCAGAGATCACAAGGAAACTTCCATGTGCGCGACCGTGCCCCAAACGGAGACCCGCTCGGCTGCTGCCGGCACGCCGCTGACGCGTTACCGGGCCGATCTCGAGCGCGATGACTTTCACTACGACCCGGCTCAGGAGCAGGCGGTCGAGCACCTGCAGCGTCTCTACGACCAACTGGTGGCATTGCCCAGGACCGAACCGCTCTCGGTGACCACCGGCCGCGGGTTGAAGTCCAGGATGGCCGGGCTGTTCGGCAAGCGCGACAAGGCGCCCGCCCAGCCGGCGCTGCCGACCATCCAGGGGCTCTACTTCTGGGGCGGGGTGGGGCGCGGCAAGACCTATCTGGTCGATACGTTTCATGCCTCCCTGCCGTTTCCCGACAAGATGCGCACGCACTTCCACCGCTTCATGCAGCGGGTGCACAACGAACTCGAGCACTACAAGGGAGAGAAGAACCCGCTGACCCTGATCGCCGCCAAGTTCGCTGCGGAAGCCAGGGTGATCTGCTTCGACGAGTTCTTCGTCAAGGACATCACCGATGCCATGATCCTGGCCAATCTGCTCGAGGCGCTGTTCGAGCGCGGCGTGGTGCTGGTGGCAACCTCCAACATCGTGCCCGACGAGCTGTACAAGGATGGACTGCAGCGCGCACGCTTCCTGCCGGCCATCGATCTGATCAAGCGCCATTGTCAGGTGGTCAACGTCGATTCGGGGATCGATTATCGCCTGCGCGCGCTGAAGCGCGCCGAGATTTTCCATGCGCCCCTGGACGAGGCGGCAGAGCGAGAGCTCGCGCGCAGCTTTCGCGAGATCGCGGGGCAGGCCGGCGAGGCCGACGTGCCGATCGAGATCAACCATCGCATCCTGCGCGCGCGACAGCTGCATGACGATGTGGTCTGGTTCGAGTTCCGCGAGCTGTGCGACGGACCGCGTAGCCAGAACGACTACATCGAGCTGGCTCGCGAGTTCCATACCGTGCTGGTTTCCAACGTGACGCGCATGGGGGCGGCCACCGACGATCAGGCGCGCCGCTTCATCAACATGGTGGATGAGTTCTACGACCGTGGGGTCAAGCTGCTGATGTCGGCCGAGGTGCCCGCCGAGGGGCTGTACGCCGACGGGCGCCTGGAATTCGAGTTCCAGCGGACCCTGTCGCGGCTGCAGGAGATGCAGTCCCACGAGTACCTGGCCCTGGCGCACAAGCCGTGAGGCTGTCGAGTCGTAGCCGTCAGGCTGCGAGCTCATGGCGGCGATAGTGCTTTAAACCGGGGGCGCAGTTCATGTAGAATACGCGCTCCTCGACCGTTGTCGCTTCCTGGTGAGGCGACAACCAAGAAAAATAGGGATGATCCTGCCCGCACACCGTTGCGCTGGGTCCAATACACTTGTTTGATTTTGTGGTGATTTCTCCATGAAAACGTTCACTGCTAAGCCGCAGTCCGTGCAGCGCGACTGGTACGTCGTCGACGCGGCGGACAAGACGCTCGGCCGTCTGGCTACCGAAATCGCTCGTCGCCTGCGCGGCAAGCACAAGCCCGAGTTCACCCCTCATGTGGATACCGGCGACTACATCGTCGTCATCAATGCCGAGAAGGTGAAGGTCACCGGCAACAAGGCCAAGGCCAAGACTTACTACCGTCACACCGGTTATCCGGGTGGCCTGCGCTCCATGAACTTCGAGAAGATGATTGCGCACGCTCCCGAGCGCGTGATCGAGTCTGCCGTCAAGGGCATGCTGCCGAAGGGCCCGCTGGGGCGCGCCATGTACACCAAGCTCAAGGTCTACGCCGGCGCCGAGCACCCGCACGCCGCCCAGCAGCCGCAAGAACTGAACATCTGAGGGGATCATCACCATGGCACAGCAGTATTACGGTACCGGGCGCCGCAAGACTTCCACAGCCCGTGTTTTCCTCAAGCCGGGCACCGGCAAGATCACCGTCAACAACCGTGAGCTGGATCAGTACTTCGGCCGCGTTACCGGCCGCATGGTGGTGCGCCAGCCGCTCGAGCTGACCGAGACCACCGGCCAGTTCGACGTCTTCGTCACCGTCAAGGGTGGCGGCGGTTCCGCTCAGGCGGGCGCCATTCGTCACGGCATCACCCGTGCTCTGATGGAGTACAACGAGGACTTCCGTCCGGCTCTGCGTGCCGCCGGCTACGTCACTCGTGACGCTCGTCAGGTGGAGCGTAAGAAGGTCGGTCTGCGCAAGGCGCGCCGTCGTCCGCAGTTCTCCAAGCGCTGATTTTCACTCAGTCGCTGGCGAAAAAACCCGGGTCAATGCCCGGGTTTTTTTATTTTTTAATTCAAGAGATTGCAAAAAGAATTCCACCTTGGTCAGGGCCGCTTCGTCTTGTGCGAGGCGGCCCGATTCCTTAATATGTATCGGATTTTTAGTATCCGTGGTAGCGGAATTCAATCCGTGCGGTATCAACGGGTAAGCTGATGGGAGAAACCAGAAGATGGCAGACAACGGCGTGAACAAAGGGCGGCGCCGACTGCTCCTGGGGGCCACCACCGTCGTAGGGGCGGTGGGTGCCGTGGGAGTGGCGGTTCCCTTTGTGGCTTCCTGGCAGCCGAGTGCCAGGGCAAGGGCGGCCGGTGCGCCGGTTCAAGCGGACATTTCCAAGCTCGAGCCTGGGCAGCGCATGACCGTGGAGTGGCGTGGACGTCCGGTGTGGATCGTCATGCGCACCCCCGACATGATCGAGCGCACCGAGAACTTCGATCCTGCACGCCTGGCCGACCCCGATTCTCAAGTGCAGCAGCAGCCTGCCTACGTCACGGGACCGCTGCGCTCCATCAGGCCCGAGATTTCCGTGCTGATCGGTATCTGTACCCACCTGGGCTGCTCACCGCTGTTCCGCCCCAATCCGGACGATGTCGACATGACGGCCTGGCCGGGCGGCTACTTCTGCCCCTGCCACGGCTCCTACTTCGACCTCGCGGGTCGGGTATTCCGCAACGTGCCGGCGCCGGCCAATCTCGAGGTGCCGCCGTACCGCTTTGAATCCGACGACATCATCATCGTCGGCGAAGACGAGGAGGCTGCGTGATGGGTAATCCGAATCGGGTCAAGGCGGAAAGCGGCTTCATGCGCTGGGTGGACGATCGCTTTCCCGCCACGCAAATGTGGCAGGACCACCTGAGCCAATATTACGCGCCCAGGAATTTCAACTTCTGGTACTTCTTCGGTTCACTGGCCCTGCTGGTGCTGGTCAACCAGATCCTCACCGGCGTGTGGCTCACCATGAGCTACAACCCCTCCGGTGAAGGGGCCTTCGCTTCCGTCGAGTACATCATGCGCGACGTGGAGTACGGCTGGCTGATCCGCTACATGCACTCCACCGGGGCTTCAGCCTTCTTCGTGGTGATCTACCTGCACATGTTCCGCGCCTTGCTGTACGGGTCCTACAAGGCGCCACGTGAGCTGGTGTGGATCTTCGGCATGGCCATCTACCTGCTGCTGATGGCGGAAGCCTTCATGGGCTATCTGCTGCCCTGGGGGCAGATGTCCTACTGGGGCGCCCAGGTCATCATCTCGCTGTTTGGCACCATCCCCTTCGTCGGCCCCGACCTGGCCCAGTGGATTCGTGGCGACTATCTGATCTCCGGTATCACGCTCAACCGCTTCTTCGCCCTGCACGTGGTGGCGCTGCCCATCGTGATTCTGGCACTGGTGGTTCTGCACCTGATCGCCCTGCACGAAGTGGGTTCCAACAACCCCGACGGCATCGACATCAAGGCCAAGAAGGACGAGAGCGGCAAGCCGCTGGACGGCATTCCGTTCCACCCGTACTACACCGTCAAGGACGTGTTCGGTGTGGCCGTGTTCCTGTTCGTTTTCGCCGCGGTAATCTTCTACTTCCCCGAAGGCGGCGGTTACTTCCTCGAGCGGCCGAACTTCGAGCCGGCCAACCCGATGGTGACACCGGATCATATCGCGCCGGTGTGGTACTTCACGCCCTTCTACGCGATCCTGCGAGCCATTACCTTCAATATCGGGCCGCTGCAGGCCGAGTTCCTTGGGGTGGTCTTCATGGGGGGCGCCATCGCCGTGCTTTTCGTGCTGCCCTGGCTCGACCGGAGCCCGGTCAACTCCATGCGCTACAAGGGGTGGCTGTCACGTATCGCGCTGGCCTTGTTTGCCATCAGCTTCGTGGTACTGGGCGTCCTCGGCGCGCTGCCGGCCACTCCGCTGCGCACCGTGGTGGCGCAGCTGTGCACGGTGATCTACTTCGCCTTCTTCCTGCTGATGCCGTTCTACACCAGGATGGAGAAGACCAAACCCGTTCCGGAGAGGGTGACTGGCTAATGAAAAAGCAACTGTTCGCACTGCTCTTCGCGCTGGTGCCCTTCGCCGCGATGGCGGCACCGATGCCCGATGTGCCGTACTCGATGACGCCGGATCTGCGCAACGAGGCGTCGCTGCAGCGGGGCATGCAGCTCTACGTCAACTACTGCATGGGCTGTCACTCGCTGGAGCATCAGCGCTTCGCGCGTGCCGCCGAGGACTTCGGCATGCCGCAGGACCTGGTCGAGGAGAATCTGATCTTCTCCTCCGATCTGGCCTACAACGACCAGATGCTCACGGCCATGACCCGCGGCGACGGCGACAGCTGGTTCGGCGCGGCAGCGCCGGACCTGACGCTGCACGGTCGTCTGCGCGGCGTCGACTGGATCTACTCCTACCTGCTGACCTTCTATCGTGACCCCAGTCGTCCCAACGGGGTCAACAACGAGGTCTTCGACATGGTGGCCATGCCCAACGTGCTCGAGCCGCTGCAGGGCGTTCAGGAGAAGGTCTGCGCTCAGACCGATCGTCCCATCGAGGGCGCCGAGCTCGATCCGCTGACCGGCAAGTACCAGTCCTGCGACGTGCTCCAGGTGACACGTCCTGGCAGCATGGAGCCGGACGAGTTCAGAGAGGCGGTCTACGACCTGACCAACTTCCTGGCCTACGTGGGCGAGCCCTCCAAGCTGCAGGCACAGGTGCTGGGTCCGAAGGTGTTGATCTTCATCTTCATCTTCGGTGTGCTGGCGTACCTGCTCAAGCGTGAGTACTGGCGCGACATTCACTGATTCGATTGAATCGGCAGGTTGTGCCGCAGGGGGCGTATGGCCATCGGGTCATGCGCCCCCTGTGTGTTCTTCTGGGTACGGAGTGCATGGCACACCCCCGAGCTCGGGGTGTCGTGCTATCATGCGGGTTCGAATTGATGCGAGGATTGTTACATGGGTGTAGTGGCCAAGCGGTCATCGATGATCTTCTATTCCGGAAGCGATGATCACTTCAGTCATCGCGTGCGCATTGTGCTCGCCGAGAAGGGCGTGGCGGTCGATATTCTCGAGGTCAGCGGCGATCAGCGCCCCGAGGAGCTCGCCGACATGAATCCCTACAATAGCGTGCCGACCCTGGTCGATCGCGATCTGGTGCTCTACGAATCCAAGGTCATGATGGAATACCTTGACGAGCGCTTTCCCCATCCGCCGCTGCTGCCGGTCTATCCCGTCGCGCGGGCGCAAAGCCGTCTCTGGATGCATCGCATCGAGCGTGAATGGTGCCCGCTCGTCGAGCAGATCGAGAGCGGTGCCAAGAAGGACGTGGAAAAGGCGCGCAAGGAGCTGCGCGAAAGCCTGGTCGGTATTTCGCCGATCTTCGAAGACGTGCCGTTCTTCATGAGCGAGGAGTTCTCGCTGGTGGATTGCTGTATTGCGCCGATCCTCTGGCGTCTCCCCGTACTCGGTATCGAGCTGCCGGAAAAGCAGGTGAAGCCGCTCGTCACCTATATGGAACGCCTGTTCGAGCGTGACTCCTTCGTATCGTCATTGAGCGAGAACGAGCGCGAAATGCGCACCTGAACCAGGCGTCGGCCTGGCCGACGCCGCCACAATGGAGGAGGGCAGACCCCATGTTGTCGAGCCGCCCCTATCTTGCCAGAGGGCTCTACGAGTGGCTTCTGGACAATGAGCAAACGCCTTACATCGTGGTGGATGCCGAGCAGCCGGGCGTCAGCGTGCCGCGTCAGTTCGTGCAGAACGGTCAGATCGTGCTGAACGTAGGGCCCACCGCGGTGCGGGATCTGCAGATCGAGAACGATGCCATCTACTTCGGTGCCCGCTTCGGTGGGCAGCCGATGCAGGTGGTAGTACCGATGCCGGCGCTGGTGGCGATCTACGCCAAGGAGAATGGAGTGGGGATGGTATTCGGTCATGAGCCGGCCATGCCGATGCCGCAGGGGGAGGAGTCGACTGCCGATGCCAAGCCCGAGCTCAGCAGCATCGACTCACCCGAAAGGGAGGGCGAAGGCTCTGCCTCGGAGTCTGGCCGTGAAGGCAAGACGCCTTCCCGCAAGCGTCCATCGCTGCGGGTGATCAAATGATCGCTCCATGTGCGTCACATCGGTGATGTGACGCAATAGGCTGGAAAGCAGAACGGCAGGCCATGGGCCTGCCGTTCTGCATTTCGAGGAGAGCGGCCGTCGGTCAGTCGAGGTAGTCGAAGACCTTGACGATGCGCTGGATGCCGCCGACATCGGCAACGGCGTTGACGATACGGTCCGCTTCGGCTCTTCTGACGATGCCCATGATGTAGACCGTGGCGTTCTCGGTCACGAAGCGCAGTCGGCTGGTGTCGATGCTCTGATCGGCGGCCAGGGTGGTGCGGATACGCGTGTTGATCCAGGTGTCGGAGAGGCGCTGGCTGGCCGGCAGGTTGGCAGACACCGACAGCTCGTTGTGCACGTCGCGCACGTTGCGCACCTCGAGAGCCACTTCGCTGGCTCGCTGCTTCAGCTCTTCACTGGGCACCTGGCCGGTGAGCAGGACGATGCCGTTGTAGCTGTCCACATTGATGCGCGCATCGCCGAGTCGTGCATCGGTACGGCGCAGGTTATGCGCGATCTTGGTCTCGATGCTCTCGTCTTCCACCTGGGCGCCCAGGGTGCGCTTGCCGTAGTTCTCGTCGATGGTGCCGGGGTTGGCGACGCCGGTGACGGTGGTGCAGCCGGCGAGGGCAATGGCCAGTGCGGTCAGAAGAGTGGCGATCAGTCTTGTCGAGGTCATGGGAGTTACTCGCTGGTACCGAAGAGTTGTTCATCGATGAGGTCGCACAGGCAGTGTATCACCAAGAGATGAACTTCCTGGATGCGTGCCGTCGAAGTGGCGGGAACGCGAATTTCACAGTCGTCCTGCCCTAGTAGGGAAGCCATGTCGCCGCCGTCGCGCCCGGTCAGGGCGACCACGGCCATGTCGCGGTCATGGGCGGCCTGGATGGCCTGGATGACGTTACCCGAGTTGCCGCTGGTGGAGATGGCGAGCAGGATGTCGCCGGGCTGCCCCAGGGCTCTCACCTGCTTGGAGAAGACCTCGCTGTAGCTGTAATCGTTGGCGATGGAGGTCAGCGTCGAGGTGTCGGTGGTCAATGCCAGAGCCGGCAGGCTGGGGCGCTCGCGCTCGAAGCGGTTGAGCAGCTCGGACGAGAAATGCTGGCTGTCGCCGGCGCTGCCGCCGTTGCCGCAGGCCAGGATCTTGCCCTCGTTGACCAGGCACTGCACCATCATCTGGCTGGCTACCTCGATGAAGGGGGGGAGCACCTCGCTGGCATAGGTCTTGGTGTCGATGCTGGCGTTGAAGTGGCCGAGTATGCGTTGCTGATAGTCCATTCTGTCTAAGTCCTGGTCGCGGGACATGGTACGAGCCGGTGGTCAGAACGCTTCGAAAGCGCCCTGCACCCATTCGAAATCAAGCAAGGGCGGGGTGCCGGTCACTGCCAGCACGTCGAAACGGCAGGGACATGATAGCCGGTTGTGGGCCAGATAAAAACGCGCGGCATGGACCAGCCGGCGCTGCTTGGCCCGGGTGACGGTCTCGAGGGGGTGGCCGTGGCGCGCGTCGGCGCGATGGCGCACCTCCACGAACACCAGCGTCTCGCCGTGGCTCATCACCAGGTCGAGCTCACCGCCCTTGAACTGCTGGTTGCTGGCGATGAGCCGGAGCCCCTTGTCCGCTAGCCATTCGGCGCCCAGGCGCTCGACCCGAGCGCCGCGGGCGCGGGCATCAGTTGAGCTGACCATTGTCGAGCAGGTCGCCGTCGAGCAGTTCGAAGGTCAGGATGGGGCGCGGCACGCCACGCTCGAAGCGTGCCCATGGCAGCCGGCGCTCGATGCGACCGTCGCGCCCCGGCAGCAGCAGGCCGGTGGCGCCGAACAGCTCACTCTCGGGCAGTAGCTGGAACTGCGGCAGCCGGCGTGCCAGCTCATAGGCGTCGACACCCATCGCCATCAGCCGGAAGGTGGCTGGGTCGGAGTCTTCGCGCAGGTTCTGGAAGCTGGCCAGGTAGGGCAGCGCCTCGACGCCGCCGACCGCCGCATCGGGGATCTGCCAGGGAATGTCGACGAAGAAGACGTCATCCAGATCGTGGTCGAGCAGCGGCTGCGGGCGCCCCTCGTACAGGTGAGAGGTGGCGTAGATAGGCAGGTTGGCGGCGTCGAAATAGTCGAGATTCGGCGGCACCTGGCGGGCGTAGCTGGGCAGGGCCAGCAGGAACAGCATGTCCGGGCGGCCACCGGCGAGCACCCGGCGAGTGCTTTCGGTGGCGGAGCCGCGGGGGTCGTAGGTGACGGCGTTGGTGACGATGCCGTCGAGCCGGCTCCACTCCTGCTGGAAGGCGCGGCCTACCCGGGTGCCCCATTCGTTGTCGGGCACCATCATGGCGGCGCGGCGGTGGCCGTCCTCACGGGCGCGGCGGGCTACCTGGCGCGCCTCGTCCTCTGCCGACAGGCCGTACTGGAACAGCCCCTGCGCCTGGTTGCTGTCGCCGTGGCCGTAGTTGAGCGCCAGTGTCGGCAGCGGTACGCGGTCGCGATTTTCGAGCTCGGTGACTTCGTCCTTGTCGAGGGGGCCGATGACCACCTGGGCGCCGATGTCGCGCGCTTCGGCGTAGAGTGCATCGAGGTTGCCGTGGCTGGCGTCGATGAACGAGAGGCGCAGGCCGCCGTTGCGCTCGGCACTGTGCATGTGGTGCATGCGCATGCCGGCACGGATCGATTCGGCGACGCTGCTCAGCGGGCCCGATTCGGGAAGGAAGACGGCGATGTGGCGGACTTCCCTGCCGCGCAGCTCACGCAGGGCGAGCAGCTCCGAGGGCACGTCACGAGCTGCCGGGTGCCGGGCATTGCGCTCGCGCCAGGCTTCCAGGTTCGACAGCAGGCGCTCGATGTCGCCATCGCTTTCGCGTACCAGGCCGGCAAGACTCAGCCAGCCCAGGGCCAGCTCGTCGGCGCCCTCGCGCAGGCTGGCCAGTTCGCTGGCATCGAGGCGTGAGAGCGAGTTCCAGATGGGATCGTTGAGCGCTTCACGCTCGGTGCGTGCCTGTACGTACATCAGCATGTCGGCGGCGGCACGATGCTCGTCGACCTGGCCAAGCGCCAGGCCTAGGCGCTCGCGCAGGATCAGGCCGGCATCGCTGGGAAAGTCGATCTCGTCGAGTAGTTGCCCGGCCTGGATCACCGCCCAGGGCTCGCCCAGCTCGTTGCCGAGCTCCGACAGCAGCATGGCCCACTGCAGGCGGTATTCGGCGGGCAGCCGGCTGTCGTCGATCTCGCTGGAAATCTGCAGTGCCTGGGTACGCTGTCCTTGGCGTGCTAGGATGTCGGCCGCTTCGAGCCGGCTCAGCGCGGCCTCTTCGGGTGCCTGCTGCTGTGCCTGCCGCAGGAGCTGGTCGGGGTCGTCGACGGGAGCTCGCTCGACGATGCCGGGAGGTGCGCAGCCTGCCACCAGGAGGGCGAGGAGCACGGTGGCCAGCAGGCCGCGGGGCATCTTTAGCATGAATCCTTCCTTGTCTCGGGCTCGGAGCGGCGTTCGCCTGCCTCGGGAGTCGACCCTTCATCTCGCACGGGCCAAGGCCGAAAATCCCCCTGAGGAGTCGCCATGTCGGATATACATCTTGGTACATTGTACGTGGTCGCCACGCCGATTGGGAATCTGGAGGACCTGAGCCCCAGGGCGGCGAGGATACTGGGCGAGGTGGCGCTGGTCGCCGCCGAGGATACCCGTCATACGTCGCGGCTGTTGCGCCACCTGGGGTTGTCGGTGCCGATGCTCTCGCTGCACGAGCACAACGAGGCGGCCCGAGTCGAGCAGCTCGACCGGCGCCTGCTGGGCGGCGAGAGCATTGCCCTGGTGAGCGATGCGGGAACGCCGCTGATCAGCGATCCGGGGTTCGTGCTGGTTCGCGAGCTGCGGGCACGGGGGCGCCGCATCGTGCCCGTGCCCGGTGCTTGTGCGCTGGTGGCGGCGCTGTGTGCGTCCGGCTTGCCCACCGACCGCTTCCTGTTCCAGGGATTCCTGCCGGCCAAGGGCGGAGCTCGCCGCCAGCGCCTGAAGGACCTGGCGTTGCGCGAAGAGACGCTGGTCTTCTACGAGTCGCCGCACCGGATACGCGACGCGCTGGCCGATATTGGCGCCGAGCTCGGTGCGCGCCGGCTGGTGCTGGCGCGGGAGCTGACGAAATCCTTCGAGACCTTTCTGGAAGGTGACGCCGAGAGGCTGCTGGCCTGCATGCAGGCCGATCCGGATCAGGCGCGGGGCGAGTTCGTGATCATGGTGGCGGGGGCCGAGCCGAAGGAGGGCGGCGATACGGCCAGCGTGGAGGCGCATGCCCTGCTTGCGGCGCTGCTGGACGAGGGCGTGGGGGTGAAGCAGGCCGCGGCCGTGGCGGCAAGGCTTCTGGGCGGGGCGAAGAAAACCTGGTACGGCCAGGCCCAGGCGCTGAAGGAGGCCCGCTGAGACGGGGCGGAAAGACATTGAGAGGCCACCGGCACGCTGGTATTCTTGCGCTCGGAGTCGGCCAGACGGTCGCCGCCGCATCGGCCTTGGTCGGTGTGGGGGAGGAAAGTCCGGGCTCCACAGGGCAGGGTGCCAGGTAACGCCTGGGCGGCGCGAGCCGACGGAAAGTGCAGCAGAGAGCAGACCGCCTACGTCTCCTTCGGGAGGCCGGCAAGGGTGAAAGGGTGCGGTAAGAGCGCACCGCGCGCCTGGTAACAGTGCGTGGCACGGTAAACCCCACCCGGAGCAAGACCAAATAGGAACCCTATGACGTGGCCCGCGTCGGGTTCGGGTAGGTTGCTGGAGGGTCGCGGTGACGCGGCTCCTAGATGAATGACTGTCCACGACAGAACCCGGCTTATCGGCCGACTCCCCCGATTCACAGCTAGCGCATCCGGGCTGCCGGATGCGTCCCTACGAGTCCGAGACATCAGGAAAGCGCATGCCGCCATCCGCAGCTGAACCAAGCCGTCATGGCTTTCGTCATGCCAGCGTGCTACTGGATGGGGCCGTGGATGCTCTCGTTCATGACTCCGGCGCTGCCTATCTGGACGGTACCTTCGGGCGCGGCGGACACTCCCGCGCCATTCTCGAACGCTTGAGCCCACAGGGCCGCCTGCTGGCCATCGACCGCGACCCTCAGGCCATTGCCGAGGCGCGGACGCTGACGGATTCACGCTTCGTCATCGAGCAGGGCGAGTTCGCCAATCTGGCCGAGATCGCACGCCGCCATGACCTCTTCGGCAAGCTGGACGGCGTGTTGCTGGACGTTGGCGTGTCATCGCCGCAGTTGGACGATCCCGAGCGGGGGTTCAGCTTTCTGCGTGACGGTCCCCTCGACATGCGCATGGACCCGACCCGAGGCGAAAGTGCCGCCGACTGGCTGGCGCGGGCCAGCGAGGCCGAGATCGCCCAGGTGTTCAAGACCTACGGCGAGGAGCGGTTCGCCAAACGCCTGGCCCGGGCCGTCGTGACGCGCCGTCTCGACAAGCCCTTTCTGCGTACCGGCGATCTGGCCGAGGTGCTCAAGACGGCCCACCCCGCCTGGGAGAAGGGCAAGCATCCCGCTACGCGGGCCTTTCAGGCACTGCGTATCCATATCAACGCCGAACTCGAGCAGTTGGATGCCGCGCTGGCTGGGGCGCTGGAGGCGTTGGCTCCCGGTGGGCACCTGGTGGTGATCAGCTTTCATTCGTTGGAGGATCGCCGGGTCAAGCGCTTCATCCGTGAACACGTGCGTGGCGACAGCGATCTGCCACGGGGCGTGCCGGTACGCGAGGATCAGCTCGCCAGGCGCCTGGAGATGCTGGGCAAGGCGCAGCGCCCGTCTGCGGCTGAAGTCGACGCCAATCCACGCGCACGCAGCGCTGTGATGCGCGCTGCACGCAAGCTGGCCTGAGGAGAGGCATGATGCAAGGACGCCTCTCACCACGCATGCTGCGAGCCGCCTGGCCGGCGAACAAGCGCCCCAGTTGGCGGCTGCTGCTGGTGACCGCTCTGGTGCTGGCATGTCTGATCACCGCCATGGCGGTGGTCAATACCAGCCATCAGACGCGTGCCCAGTATGCACGCCTGCAACAGCTCGAGCGCGAGCGCGACCAGCTGCAGACGGAGTGGGGCCAACTGCTGCTGGAGGAGAGCGCCTGGTCATCGCCGGCGCGCATCGAGCGCCTGGCAGTCGAGCGGCTCGAGATGCGACTGCCCCACGTCAACGAAGTCGAGGTCATCCGGCCATGAGTACGGATGTGCGCAACGGAGTGACACCGCGCCGGCGCCCGCCCATGGCGCCCATGGGCGGGCTGCGATATGGCGTCGTGCTGGGCGTGGTGTTCATCGGCCTGCTGCTGCTGGCCGGGCGTATCGTGACCCTGCACGTCTTCGATCGGCCGTTCCTGCAGGGGCAGGGCGATGCGCGAATTCTGCGTACCGAGTCGCTCACCGCCCACCGCGGCATGATCACCGATCGCAACGGCGAGCCGCTGGCCATCTCCACGCCGGTGGTGACGCTATGGGCCAATCCGCAGGAGGTTCCCGAAGATCGCATCCAGCGGCTGATGCTGGCGCAGGCGCTGGGCATGACGCCCGACGATCTCGACGCCAGACTGGAGCGTTTTGCGGCGCGGGAGTTCATGTTCCTGCGTCGCCAGCTCACGCCGGTTGCCGCGCAGCGGGTCCTGGACCTGCGCGTTCCCGGCGTCTATGCCCAGCATGAATACAAGCGCTATTACCCGGCCGGCGAGGTGATTGCCCAATTGCTGGGCGTGACCAACGTGGACGACATGGGCCAGGAGGGGGTGGAGCTCGCCTACCAGCCCTATCTGGCCGGCACCCCCGGACAGCGCCGGGTGATCAAGGATCGCCGTGGCCGTCTGGTGCGGGATCTGGCGGTACTGCGCGAGGCTCAGCCGGGCGGTGAGCTGACCCTTGCCATCGATCAGCGGCTGCAGTACATGGCCTACCGCGAGCTCAAGGCAGCCGTGGCCGAGCACGATGCCGACGGTGGGGTGGTGGTGATGATGGACGCCCGCACCGGCGAAGTGCTGGCCATGGCCAATCAGCCCTCCTACAACCCCAACAACCGTGCCGGGCTGGACCCGCGTGGGTTGCGTAACCAGGCCATCGTCGACGTCTTCGAACCCGGCTCGGTGGTGAAGCCGCTGGCCATGGCGGCCATCATGGAGAGCGGGCGCTTCGATAGCGACATCGTGGTCGATACCTCACCGGGCTGGATGCGCATCGACCGTTTCACCATTCGCGACATTCGCAACTACGGCAGGCTCGATCTGGCGGGCATCCTCGAAAAGTCATCCAACATCGGCATGTCGAAGCTGGTGCTCGAACTGGACGACCCGTTGGTGCCCGACCTCTACCGTCGGTTGGGCTTCGGTCAGAGCACCGATACCGGCTTTCCCGGCGAGGCGGTGGGCCATATGCCGGCGCCTGTGCGCTGGTCGCGCAGTCAGTGGGCGGCGCTCTCCTACGGTTATGGTCTGTCGGTCTCCGCCCTGCAGTTGGCCAGCGCCTATACCGCCTTGGCCAACGGCGGCGTACGCATGCCGCCCTCGCTGCTCAAGCTGAACGAGGCGCCGGTAGGCGAACCCGCCATCGACCCTCAGGTGGCCCATGAGCTGCTGCGCATCATGGAGCAGTCGGTTCAGCCCACCACGGGTGGGCGCCGCGCCGCCGTGCCGGGCTACCGGGTGGCAGGCAAGACCGGTACGGTACGCAAGACCTCGGTGGCGGGTTATGAAGAGAACGCCTATCGCAGCCTGTTTGCCGGCGTCGCCCCGGTTTCCGATCCGCGTATCGTCACCATCGTCATGATCGATCATCCCCGGGGTGGAGACTTCTTCGGCGGCGCCGTGGCGGCGCCGGTCTTCTCGCGTGTCACGGGCAGCGCCCTGCGTCTGCTCGACGTGCCGCCGGATCAACGAACACAATGACTGCTGCCTTTCCCACGACAGAGGTGCGTCGATGCAGGTGAGTGCTTCCCGTCTACAGTCGGCGCTGTGCCGCTGCTGGCCCAATCTGACGATACCGGCGTCGACCGGTGACGCTTCGCTGCGCCTGGTGCTCGACAGCCGCCTGGTCGAGCCGGGCGATGTCTTCGTGGCCGTACCCGGTGTGAGCGGAGACGGCCGCAGGTATCTGGGTCAGGCACTTCAGGCGGGCGCCGTGCAGGTGCTCTACCACCTCGAACCGGGCGAATCGCTCCCCACCTCGGCCGAGGGGCAGCCGGTGCTGGGGCTGCCGTTCCTGCGCCAGCGCCTTGGCGAGCTGGGGCAGTGGCTGTACGAAGTGCCGAAGGCGCTGGAGCTGATCGGTGTTACCGGGACCAATGGCAAGAGCTCCGTGACCCACTACCTGGCCGAACTGAGTGCGGCCCTTGGACGGGAAGCCGGGCTTATCGGCACGCTGGGTGTCGGGCGCCCCGGACAGCTCACGGATACCGGGCTGACGACGCCGGGGCCGCTGATGCTGCAGGCGGCTCTCGGTGAGATGGCCGCAGGCGGTATCGGGCGGGTGGCCATGGAGGTCTCTTCCCATGCGCTTGAGCAGGACCGCCTCGACGGCTGTCGGGTCAAGGCCGCAGTATTCACCAATCTCACTCGAGATCACCTGGATTATCACGGCAGCATGGCGGCCTATGCCGCGGCCAAGGCACGCCTGTTTCGTCGCTCCGAGCTGGAGTTGGCGGTGGTCAACGCCGACGACTCCCTCGCCGGTCTGATGCTGGCGGGGCTGGCGGACGGGGTGCGCGTGCTGGCCGTCGGCGACGACCCGGCGGCGACGCTGCGCGTGGTCGACTGGCGGCCCGAGACCTCCGGCCAGTTGGCGCTGATCGCGACCCCGGAGGGAGAGCGTAGCCTCGAGCTGCCGCTGATGGGGCGCTTCAATCTCGACAACGTGCTGCTTGCCATTGCCACGCTCTACGGCCTCGGGGAAAGCCTGGAGGCGCTGTTTGCCGCGGCTTCCGGGCTGACCCCCGTACCCGGGCGCATGCAGCGCTTCGGCAGCGACGGCATGCCGACCGTGATCGTCGACTACGCCCATACTCCCGGCGCATTGGAGAATGCACTGGGTGCGCTGCGCCAGCATCTGCCCGGCAACGGTAAACTGTGGTGCCTGTTCGGCTGCGGTGGCGATCGCGACAGTGGCAAGCGCCCGCTGATGGGAGCGGCTGCGGAGCGTCATGCCGACCGGCTGGTGATCACCGACGACAATCCCCGCAGCGAAGACCCCGCCGAGATACGCCAGCAGATACTTGCCGGCGTGTCGGCCGAGGCCAGGCAGCGCAGCGAGGTCGTGGCGGGGCGCAGCGAAGCCATCGCCCGCACCATCGCGCAGGCCGACGTCAACGATGTGGTGCTGATCGCCGGCAAGGGCCACGAAGCCTATCAGGAGGTCGCCGGCGTGCGTCATCCCTTCAGCGATGTCGCCGAGACCGAATCGGCACTGGCCAGTCGCGAGGCGGGACAATGAGCGGATCAGGTCTAAATACGCTTGCCGAAGTGGCCGTCGCGCTGGGCGTGGATGCGCCTGCGCGCGACGTGTCGCTCGGCGATATCGTCAGCGATACGCGCAGCCTGTCACCGGGTAGTCTCTTCGTAGCACTGCGCGGCGAGCGGTTCGATGCCCACGATTTCATTGCCCATGCCCGCGAAGCCGGTGCGGCGGCGGCCCTGGTCGAGTGGCCCGTCGAGGACCCGCTGCCTCAACTGGTGGTCTCCGATACCCGTCTGGCACTCGGTCTGCTCGGGCGTGCCCGGCGCCGGGCCTGGGGTGGCCCGCTGGTGGCGGTAACGGGCAACAGCGGCAAGACCAGCGTCAAGGAGCTGCTGGCTCAGTTGCTTGGTCTGGGCGGCATGACCCTGGCCACGCGGGGCAATCTCAACAACGACATCGGCGCACCGTTGACCCTGCTGGGGCTGACCGACGCCCATCGTCGCGCCGTGATCGAGCTGGGTGCCAACCACCTTGGCGAGATCGCCTGGACCACCAGTCTCGCCGAGCCGCAGGTGGCCATCATCACCAACGTCACCGGAGCGCATGTCGGCGAGTTCGGCGGCATGGGCCAGATCGCCCAGGCCAAGGGCGAGATACTGGCCGGGCTCGGGGCCGATGGCGTGGCGGTGCTCAACCGCGACGATGTCTATTACCCTTTCTGGGCGCAGTTGGCCGCACCGCGGCAAGTACTGGATTTCGGATTCGCCGAAGGCAGTCGGGTGCGGGCCGACGAGCTGGCCTGCGACGCCCTGGGGCGCTATGCTTTCACGCTTGTCATGGATGGCCGCAGGATTGGCCGGGTGCAGCTTGCCCTGTTGGGGCGGCACAGCGTCGCCAACGCGCTGGCGGCGGCGGCGGGAGCGCTGGCGCTGGGTGTCGACGACGAGCAGGTGCTGGCAGGGCTGGCGGCTTGCATACCGATGCCGGGACGCCTGAGTCCGCTGGGCGGTATACGGCAGAGCCGCCTATTGGACGACAGCTATAACGCCAACCCGGGAGCGGTCAAGGCGGCGCTGGCGCTGCTGACCGAGCTGCCCGGCCCCAGGTGGTGCCTGCTTGGCGCCATGGGAGAACTGGGGAAGGATTCGGACCGACTGCATGCAGAGGTCGGCCATTACGCACGCAAACTGGGGATCGACGTGCTGATGACCTGCGGCGAGCCGGCACAGGCCGCAAGCCAGGCTTTCGGCGACGGCGGAATTCATTTCAACGACCACGAGGCGCTGACGCGTCATGTCCTGGACCATCTGCCCACCGGTGCCAGCGTTCTGATCAAGGGATCGCGCAGCGCTGGCATGGAACGGGTCGTGGCGGCGCTACGAGCTGACGCATCAAGGTGAACGCAACACATGCTGCTTTTTCTGGCTGATTTTCTGGCGCAGTACCAGAGCGCCTTCAATGTTTTCAATTATCTGACCCTGCGCATGATCCTGGGCACCATGACGGCTCTGCTGCTCTGCCTGTGGCTGGGGCCGTGGATGATTCGGCGTCTGGTCGAGCGCCAGATCGGTCAGGCGGTACGCGACGACGGCCCTCAGTCGCATCTGTCCAAGGCGGGCACGCCGACCATGGGCGGGGCCATGATCCTGATGGCGATCGCCGTCAGCACCCTGCTGTGGGCCGATCTCACCAATCGTTTCGTGTGGATCGTGCTGGTGGTGACGCTGGGCTTCGGTGCGATCGGCTGGGTCGACGACTACCGCAAGGTGGTGGAGAAGAATCCCCGCGGGCTGCCGGCGCGCTGGAAGTATTTCTGGCAGTCGGTGATCGGCCTGGCGACGGCGCTGGTGCTCTATCTGACCGCCACCAGTGCGGTGGAAACCAGCCTCATCGTGCCGCTGTTCAAGGACATCGTCATCCCGCTGGGCGTGTTCTACATCGTGCTCACCTATCTGGTGATCGTGGGCAGCTCCAACGCCGTCAACCTCACCGACGGCCTGGATGGCCTGGCCATCATGCCCACCGTCATGGTGGCCATGGGCCTGGCGATCTTCGCCTATGCCAGCGGCAACGCGGTATTCGCCAACTATCTGCAGATCCCGAGCATTGCCGGTGCCGGCGAGCTGGCCGTCTTCTGTGCCACCATTGCCGGTGCCGGACTGGGCTTCCTGTGGTTCAACACCTATCCGGCCCAGGTGTTCATGGGCGATGTCGGGGCGCTGGCGCTGGGGGCGGCGCTCGGCGTGGTGGCGGTCATCGTGCGCCAGGAGATCGTGCTGTTCATCATGGGCGGCATCTTCGTGCTCGAGACCATCTCGGTGATCCTGCAGGTGGGCTCCTACAAGCTGACCGGGCGCCGCATCTTCCGCATGGCACCGCTACACCACCATTATGAGCTCAAGGGCTGGCCGGAGCCGCGGGTCATCGTGCGCTTCTGGATCATCACCGTGGTGCTGGTTCTGGTCGGTCTGGCGACGCTCAAGATTCGCTGATTCGCGTGCGCCCATCCTGTCGGGCGAGGAGAGTGGAATGCGCAAGGTGCCGAAGGGAGTGACGCTGGTGGTCGGGCTGGGTATTTCCGGCCGGGCCATCTGCCGGCACCTGGCCAGAGCGGGCGTGCCTTTCATGGTCGCCGATACCCGCGAAGCGCCGCCCGGGCTCGAAGATTTTCGCCGCGCGCATCCTAAGGCAGAGCTTCACTGCGGAGCGCTCACGGCGCTCGACATGAGTGCAGCGGAGGAGATCGTGGTGAGCCCCGGCGTCGACCTGCGTACGCCGGGCCTGGCCGAGTGGGTGGGGCGTCGGCGCGATTCGGGGGAGCCGCTGGTGGTGGGCGAGATCGCTCTGTTCGTACGCGCTGCGCGCGCGCCCATTGCCGCCATTACCGGCTCCAACGCCAAGTCCACCGTGACCACGCTGCTGGGTGAGATGGCCCAGGCCGCCGGTCGGCGGGTGGCGGTAGGCGGCAACCTGGGCACGCCGGCGCTGGATCTGCTGGCCGAAGCCCCCGAGGCGGAGCTCTACGTGCTGGAACTGTCGAGCTTTCAGCTCGAGACGACTCCCCGGCTGGGCGCCGAGACGGCCGCTTTCCTCAATCTCTCTGAAGACCACCTGGATCGCCACGACGATATGGCGGGGTATCGCGCTGCCAAGCTTGGCATCTTCCGCGGCGCTCGCCATGCCGTGGTCAACGCCGAAGACCCCATGACCTGGCCCCTCGACCCGCTCCCCATGGCGTGCTTCACCACCCAGCCGCCGCAAGCGGACGAGTGGGGTATCGCCCAACTGGACGGTCGCGACTGGCTGATGCATGGTGGCACGGCGCTGATGGCAACCGACGAGCTGGGGGTGGCGGGGCGTCACAACCAGGCCAATGCGCTGGCGGCACTGGCCATGGGCACGCATCTCGGCTTTTCGCTGGAGGCCATTTGTGGCGTGCTGCGCCAGTTCAAGGGCCTGCCTCATCGCAGCGAGCTGGTGGCCGAAGTGGACGGCGTGCGCTGGGTCAACGACTCCAAGGGAACCAACGTCGGCGCCACCCTGGCGGCCATCGCCGGGCTGGGGCCCACCCTGCCGGGACGCCTCGTGCTGCTTGCCGGGGGGGTGGGCAAGGGGGCGGATTTTACGCCGCTGGCCGAGCCGCTGGCCCGCTACGCTCGCGAGGCGATCCTGTTCGGTAGCGATGCCGAGCGGATCGCTGCGGCGCTGCAGGGCCGCGTGACCGTGACCCGGGTCGACGATCTGGCGGGAGCGATGACCAGAGCGCGTGAAATTGCCGAGCCGGGCGACTGTGTGTTGCTCTCGCCGGCCTGTGCCAGCCTCGATCAGTTTTCCGGTTATCCGGCACGCGGAGAGGCGTTTCGCCGAGGCGTCGAGCGGTTCGTGAAGGAGGCGGGACATGTCGACTAAGACCAAGCAGGCGACCAAGGTGCGGTTCGCGCGGCTGCGGCGCCTGCGCGAGCGGCTTTCGACCCGCGATCAACCGTTCGACGGCTGGTTGCTGTTTGCCGCCCTGGCCTTGATCCTGACCGGTTGGGTCATGGTCACCTCGGCGTCGACCGAAGTGGCGGCCAGTCTTACCGGTAACCCCTGGTACTTCAGCCAGCGCCATGCGCTGTTCGTGCTCATGGCGCTGGGAGTGGCCGTCGTGACGCTGCGCTCCCCGCTGGCCTGGTGGCGCGCCAACGGGCCGCTGCTGCTGCTGATCAGCATTGCCTTGCTGTTCCTGGTGCTGCTGATCGGACGTGAGGTCAACGGCAGCCGGCGCTGGCTGTCGATACCGTTGCTGCCTTTCAATCTGCAGGTGTCCGAGGTGGCCAAGCTGTGCCTGATCGTCTATCTGGCCGGTTACCTCGAGCGCTTCCTGCCGGAGGTCCGCCGTAGCTGGGGCGCCTTTCTGCGCCCGCTGCTGGTAATGGGCGTGATCGCCGTCCTGCTGATTCTCGAGCCCGATTACGGTGCGGTGGTGGTGATGACCGGCTGCGTGATGGGCATGCTGCTGCTGGCAGGCGCGCCCTGGGGCCGCTTCGTGTTCATCCTGATCGGCGTCGGGGTGCTCGGTTTCTACGTGGCCATTGCCGAGCCATACCGCCTGGCGCGACTGACCAGTTTCTCCGACCCCTGGGCCGATCAGTTCGCCAGCGGCTACCAGCTCACCCAGGCGCTGATCGCCTTCGGACGCGGCCACTGGCTGGGCATGGGGCTCGGTAACAGTGTGCAGAAACTGTTCTACCTGCCCGAAGCCCACACCGACTTCGTCTTTGCCGTGATTGCCGAGGAACTGGGTCTGTTCGGCGCCATCGCCGTGGTCGGGCTGTTCGCCCTGCTGATCTGGCGGTCGCTGGCGGTAGGGCGGCGTGCCGAGCTGGCCGGGATGGCCTTTGCCGCCTATGTCAGCTATGGCATCGCCCTGGTGATCGGCGCCCAGGCTTTCATCAACATCGCCGTCAGTACCGGCATGCTGCCGACCAAGGGCTTGACTCTGCCGCTGCTCAGCTACGGCGGCTCCAGCCTGCTGGTCAGCGCCGCCATGATGGCGCTGCTGCTGCGGGTCGACATCGACACCCGCCAGGCGCTGCGGCGGGCCAGCCCGACCGCACCGCGGGAAGCGGCAGGACGGCGGGAGCCGCTGATCGATCGACAAGGAGTCATGAAGTGACCCAGGCCAGGACGCGACGAGTGCTGATCATGGCGGGCGGCACCGGCGGTCATGTGATACCGGCGCTATCGCTGGCTCGCGGGCTGCAGGCCCAGGGGCTGGAGGTGCACTGGCTGGGCAGTCCGCGAGGTATCGAGAATCGGCTGGTGCCGGCGGCCGAACTGCCGCTGCATCGCATTGCGGTGGCCGGTTTGCGCGGTAACGGTCTGGCCGGCTGGCTCAAGGCGCCTTTCAATCTGGTGCGCAGCGTGTGGCAGGCGGCAAGCGTCATCCGCCGGCTCGAGCCGGCGCTGGTGGTGGGCCTCGGCGGTTTCGCCAGCGGGCCCGGCGGGCTTGCGGCCTGGCTGCTGCGTCGCCCGTTGGTGATCCATGAGCAGAACGCCGTGGCCGGGTTGACCAACCGTGCTCTGGCGCGACTGGCCCGCCGCGTCTATGCCGCCTTTCCCCAGGCCTTCGGCTCGCGGGGAGAGGTGGTCGGCAACCCGGTACGCGAAGAGATCGCCGCCCTGGGTGAGTCGCCCCGCGAGGCGCAGACGATGCGCGGCCGGCGCCTGCGGCTGTTGGTCGTCGGCGGCTCGCTGGGGGCGCTGCCGCTCAACCAGCGCCTGCCCGAGGCGCTTGCGGCACTGCCTGAAGGGAGCCGTCCTGAAGTGCGCCACCAGGCCGGCCGCGACAAGGATGCGGCGACCCGAGACGCCTATCTGGCGCAGGGGGTCGAGGCGGAGGTGAGCGCTTTCATCGACGACATGGCGGCGGCCTACGACTGGGCCGATCTGGTCGTCTGTCGGGCTGGGGCGCTGACCGTGTCCGAGGTGGCGGCCGCGGCCAAGCCGGCCCTGTTCGTGCCGCTGCCCCATGCGGTGGACGACCACCAGACGGCCAATGCCCGCGCCCTGGTGGCGGCGGGTGCGGCACAGTTGATGCCGCAGCACGAGATGACGACGGCGGCGCTGGCCAAGAGCCTGGCGACGCTGCTCGACCCCGACACTCTCGCCACCATGGCCCGGCAGGCGCGCCGCTGCGCGCACCTCGATGCCGTAGACCGCCTGGTGGCCGGTTGCATGGAGACAGCGCTTGAGCGATAGCACCTTGAGGCCGGTTCCCGGTCAGGCAACGCTGCCCCGCCACGGGCGTGGCCTGGGCATGCGCCGTATTCGGCACATCCATTTCGTCGGCATCGGCGGCGCCGGCATGTGCGGCATCGCCGAAGTGCTGGCCAACCAGGGCTATCAGGTCAGCGGCAGCGACCTGAAGGCCTCGGCGGTGGTGGCCCGGCTGCGTGAGCGCGGCATTCGCGTGGCCATCGGCCACGCCGAGGACAACGTGGCGGGCGCCGACGTGGTCGTCGTCTCCACCGCCGTGGATGCTGCGAACCCGGAGATTCGCTGGGCTCAGGAGCACCGCGTGCCGGTGGTGCGCCGGGCCGAGATGCTCGCCGAGCTGATGCGCTTTCGCCACGGTATCGCCGTGGCCGGCACTCACGGCAAGACCACCACCACCAGCCTGACGGCCACGCTGCTGGCCGAAGGAGGCCTCGATCCGACCTTCGTCATCGGCGGCAAGCTGACCAGCGCCGGCACCAACGCGCGCCTGGGCGAAGGCGATTACCTGGTGGCCGAGGCCGACGAATCCGATGCCTCGTTCCTGCACCTGCAGCCGATGGTCTCCATCGTGACCAATATCGACGCCGATCACATGAGCACCTACGGCGGCGACTTCGAGCGGCTCAAGGGCACCTTCGTCGAGTTCCTGCACAACCTGCCGTTCTACGGGATGGCCATCCTGTGCATCGACGACGAGCACGTACGCGGCTTGCTCGACCGCGTTCATCGCCAGTTCGTCACCTATGGCTTCAGCGAGGACGCCGACTACCGGGTCGTCGACTTCGTGCAACAGGGTGGCGAGATCCGCTTCACCGCGCTGCGCCCGGATGGGTTTGCCCCTCTCGAGGTGCGCCTGGGTATGCCGGGCCGGCACAATGCGCTGAACGCCCTGGCCGCGATCGCCGTGGCGGCCGATGCCGGCGTCGACGATGCCGCCATCCTGCGCGGCCTGGCCGGCTTTGCCGGCGTGGGTCGACGCTTCCAGGTTCACGGCCACTTTCCGCCTCCTTCCGGCAGCGGCGAGGTGATGCTGGTGGACGACTACGGCCACCATCCCCGCGAAGTGGAGATGGTGATCAAGGCGGTGCGGGCCGGTTGGCCTCAGCGTCGGCTGGTGATGGTCTATCAGCCCCATCGCTACACCCGTACCCGCGACCTCTATGAGGATTTCGTCAGGGTGCTGGCGGGCGTCGACGTGCTGCTGCTGCTGGATGTCTATAGCGCCGGCGAAGCGCCCATTCCCGGCGCCGATGGCAAGACGCTGGCAGGCTCCATCCGCCAGCGCGGTCCGCTCGATCCGATCTTCGTGCAGCACAAGTCCGAGCTGCCGGCTCTGCTGGCCAGGGTATTGCGCGACGACGACATTCTGATCACCCAGGGCGCGGGTGACGTGGGCGGCATTGCGCTTGGGTTGGCCGAGAGCCGACTGAATCTCGACGAGGTGACGCTATGATGCAGACGCAAGGACTCGGGCGGGTAGTGGTGCTGTTCGGCGGAAATTCCGCCGAACGCGAGGTATCGCTCAGGAGCGGAGCGGCGGTCTTGGCGGCGCTCGAGCGCAGCGGTGTCGACGTCATCGGCTACGACCCCGCCGACGGCGGCCTGGTCGGTCTCGAGGCACTGGCCCCCGACCGCGTGTTCATCGCCCTGCACGGGCGTGGCGGCGAAGACGGAACGCTTCAGGGCGCGCTCGAACTGCTGGGTATCCCCTACACCGGCAGCGGTGTGCTGGCCTCGGCGCTGGGTATGGACAAGCAGCGTACCAAGCTCGTCTGGCAGGCCCTGGGGCTACCGACGCCGGAATCGTTGATGTTGGCGGCCGACAGCAACTGGGACGAGATCGTCGCCGCCCTGGGGCTGCCGCTGATCGTCAAGCCGGTGCACGAAGGGTCGACCCTCGGCATCACCATCGTCGACAGCCGGGAGACGCTCGAGGCAGCTTACCGCGAAGCGGCTCGCTACGATGCCCGGGTCATGGCCGAGCGTTTCATCAGCGGTGAGGAGTACACGGTATCGCTGCTGGACGATTGCGTGTTGCCCGCCATTCGCGTCGAGGTTCCCAGCGGCTTCTACGACTACGAAGCCAAGTACAACTCGAATGACACCCGCTACCACCTTCCCTGCGGTCTCGATGCCGAGCAGGAAGCGGCGCTGGGAGCGCTGTGCCGGCAGGCCTTCGAGGCGGTTGGCGGCGAAGGCTGGGGCCGCGTCGACGTGATGCGCGATGCTCAGGGCCGCTTCTGGCTGATCGAGGTCAACACCTCTCCGGGGATGACCGATCACAGCCTGGTGCCCCAAGCGGCCGCCCATGCGGGCATCGGCTTCGACGAACTGGTACTGCGTATTCTGCGCACCACACTGGAGCCGCATCAGGCATGAGCAGTCGTGGCTCGACGCTGGGAGTATTGCTGCTGCTGATCCTGCTGGGAGCCGGCGGGCGCGCCCTGTGGACCTGGCTCGATCGCCCCATCGAGCGGGTGGCGATCCGCGGCGAGCTGCAGCACGTCAGCGCCGACTATCTGCGCTCGCAGTTGGCGCCGCTGCTGCAAGGCCAGACCTGGCTCTCGGCCGACCTGCCGGCGCTGCGTCGTGCGGCACGCAACATAGATTGGCTGGCCGAAGTGCGGTTGTCGCGCGAGTGGCCCTATACGCTGGCGTTCGAACTGGTCGAGCAGGTGCCGGTGGCGCGCTGGAACGACGTTTATCTGCTCAATCCCGATGGCGAACCCTTCGCCTTCGAGCCGATAGAGCCGCCCGAAGGGCTGCCCGATCTGGCTGGACCGGTGGGCAGTGGCGCCGAGGTGCTGGCCTACCACAATCGCTTGAGTTCGCGGTTCGACCCGATGGGAATCACCATCTCGCAGCTGCGCCTGGAGCCGCGCGGCGCCTGGCGGCTGCAGCTCGACGACGGGGTCTGGGTCATGCTGGGGCGCAGCGATCGGGACGCGCGTCTGGCCAGATTGGCTGCGGCATGGGAGCGCCAGTTGGGGCCGCATGCAGCGCATATTCGTTATATCGATTTGCGTTATCCAAACGGGGTCGCCGTGGCCTGGCATGGTGAAACCGACCTCCAGGACGACGACGACGGGGCCGGCTGATACCTTTTTTCACCTTCCAGACTCGTCTTGCAGCCGATGCGGTGTTTTCTTTGTCGTCAATAACCCGTATCGTGAACCAGGTTTTTTGCAATGGACTGGTGGTTTAACGCCAGTTGTTTCTATAATGGGCGCAATGGCCATTTATCAGAATAATGGGATACCCAGCGAGTCAAGTTTCAGGAGACACTCCGGCACATGGCAGTCACTTCCAATTCATCCAACATGGTAGTCGGGCTGGATATCGGAACATCCAAGGTAGTGGCCATCGTCGGACAGCCTACCGATGACGGCGGCATCGAGATCGCCGGCATCGGGTCGCACCCTTCGCGCGGCATGAAGAAGGGTGTGGTGATCAACATCGAGTCGACGGTTCAATCGATCCAGCGCGCCGTGGAAGAGGCCGAGTTGATGGCCGGGTGCGATATCCATTCGGTGTATGTCGGTGTGGCAGGCAGCCATATCAGCTCGATGAATTCCGACGGTGTGGTGGCGATTAAAGAGCGCGAAGTCATGCCCACCGACATCGAGCGCGTGATCGATTCGGCGCGAGCGCGGGCCATCTCCGAGGGGCAGCGCGTGCTGCACGTGCTGCCGCAGGAGTTCGCCATCGACACCCAGGGCGGCATTCGTGAGCCGCTGGGTATGTCCGGTGTACGCCTCGAAGCTCGCGTGCATCTGGTCACGGCGGCGCTCAATGCGGTACAGAACATCGATAAATGCGTGCGGCGCTGTGGCCTCGAAGTCGATGCCATCATCCTCGAGCAGCTCGCTTCGAGCATGGCCGTGCTGACCGAGGACGAACGTGAACTTGGCGTCTGCATGGTCGATATCGGCGGAGGTACCACCGATATTGCCGTTTTCACCGAAGGGGCCATTCGTCACACGGCGGTGATCCCCATTGCCGGCGATCAGGTCACCAACGACATTGCCATGGCACTGCGTACGCCGACCCAATATGCCGAAGAAATCAAGGTCAAGTACGCCTGCGCACTCACCCAGCTTGCCGCCAGCGACGAAATGATCAAGGTGCCGAGCGTGGGCGATCGTCCTTCCCGCGATCTGTCGCGCCAGGCTCTGGCCGAAGTCGTGGAGCCGCGCTACGAAGAGCTGTTCACGCTGATCCGCGATGAACTGCGGCGCAGCGGCTACGAGGACCTGGTGGCGGCGGGCGTGGTGCTCACCGGTGGCACGTCGCGAATGGAGGGGGTCGTCGAGCTGGCCGAGGAGATTTTCCACATGCCGGTTCGCATCGCCTGCCCGCACAATGTGCGCGGTCTCTCCGATGTCGTGCGCAATCCGATTTATTCCACCGGTGTTGGTTTGCTACATTACGCCCTTCAGGAGGCTAGGCACGGGCATGGCCGCGAGGGCAGGGTGGTGGCAGCACCCCCCAGGCGTGATGACGTCTCTCAGCGTGGAGGATGGGAAGGGATTCCGGCGCTGGCAAAACTCAAGGGCTGGTTGAAAGGAAATTTCTGACAGGGCCGCGGCGCGGTCCAGGAGACGGGGCTTATGTTCGAACTGGTAGATAGCGCACCCTCGAGCAGTGCGGTCATCAAGGTCGTCGGCGTGGGCGGTGGCGGTGGTAACGCCGTCAATCACATGGTCGAGAGCAACATCGAAGGCGTCGAGTTCATCTGCGCCAATACGGACGCTCAGGCGCTCAAGCGGGTAGCCGCCAAGACCGTGCTCCAGCTCGGCAACGAGATCACCAAGGGGCTGGGTGCCGGTGCCAATCCGGACGTCGGCCGTCAGGCGGCGATGGAAGATCGCGAGCGTATCGCCGAACTTCTCAACGGCGCCGACATGGTCTTCATCACCGCCGGCATGGGTGGCGGTACCGGTACCGGCGGCGCGCCGGTGGTGGCTCAGGTGGCCAAGGAGCTGGGTATCCTCACCGTGGCCGTGGTCACCCGCCCGTTCCCCTTCGAGGGGCCGAAGCGCATGCGCGTGGCGGAAGAGGGCATGAAGGAGCTCTCCGAGCACGTCGACTCGCTGATCACCATCCCCAACGAGAAGCTGCTCTCCGTGCTGGGCAAGAACGCCAGCCTGCTGACTGCCTTCAGCGCCGCCAACGATGTGCTGCTGGGTGCCGTGCAGGGGATCGCCGAACTGATCACTAGCCCCGGCATCATCAACGTCGACTTTGCCGACGTGCGTACCGTGATGTCGGAAATGGGCATGGCGATGATGGGTACCGGTGGCGCCACCGGCGAGAACCGTGCACGTGAGGCCGCCGAGAAGGCCATCCGCAGCCCGCTGCTGGAGGACATCGATCTCCACGGCGCCCGCGGTATCCTGGTCAACATCACCGCCGGCCCGGATCTGTCGATCGGCGAGTTCAACGATGTCGGTGCCACGGTGCAGGAGTTCGCCTCTCAGGACGCCACCATCGTCGTGGGCACCTCCATCGACATGGACATGACCGACGAGCTGCGGGTCACCGTGGTGGCTGCGGGACTCGAAGGGCGCCAGGTCAAGGCGGCGGCACAGGCTGCCAAGCGCAACGAAGGCAGCGAGTATCGCCAGCGGGCGCAGCCGGCCATTCGTCAGCAGAGCGCCGTGGCCAAGGCGGAGCCCCAGGAAGCCGCCAAGACACAGCCGGAGCGGAGGCGCTCCCCTCAGGAGCTGGACGATTACCTGGACATCCCGGCCTTCCTGCGTCGACAGGCCGATTGAGAAAAGCTATTGCAGGCTTAGGCAGGGCCAGGAGATGTTTTTTTGTTGAAACAGTCGTTCGGTGTTATAGTGAACGGTGTTTGATAACCTAACAACGGCCTGGCTACTGCCCATGATCAGACAACGCACCCTGCAGAACACCATCCGCGCCACCGGCGTCGGTCTCCATTCAGGCAAGAAGGTCTACCTGACCCTGCGCCCTGCACCGGTAAACACGGGTATCGTGTTCGTGCGTACGGACCTGGATCCCGAAGTCCAGGTGCCGGCCAGTGCCACTCTGGTTACCGACACCACCCTGTGCACCGCGCTCTCGCGCGGCGAGGTCAAGGTCGCTACCGTGGAGCATCTCATGTCCGCGCTGGCCGGCCTGGGCATCGACAACGCCTATGTCGACATCAGCGCTCCTGAAGTGCCGATCATGGACGGCAGTGCCGGTCCTTTCGTGTTCCTGATCCAGTCGGCCGGTATCGCCGAGCAGGAAGCACCCAAGAAGTTCATCCGCATCAAGCGTGAGGTGGTGGTGCAGGATGAAGGCAAGGAGGCTCGCTTCCTGCCGCATCAGGGCTTCAAGGTCTCCTTCGCCATCGAGTTCGATCATCCGGTCTTCGAGGACCAGAAGCAGACCGCGGTGGTGGACTTCTCCACGACCTCCTTCGTCAAGGAAGTCTCCCGGGCCAGGACCTTCGGCTTCATGCGCGATCTCGAGTACCTGCGCTCCAACAATCTCGCTCTGGGCGGCAGCCTCGACAACGCCATCGTGGTCGACGACTACCGTATCGTGAATGAGGGTGGGCTGCGCTACGAGGACGAGTTCGTCAAGCACAAGGTGCTCGACGCCATCGGCGACCTCTACCTGCTGGGCTACAGCCTGATCGGTGAGTTCCGTGGCGTGAAGTCCGGCCACGCATTGAACAATCAGCTGTGTCGCGCTCTGCTGGCCCAGCCCGATGCCTACGAGATCGTCACCTTCGAGAAGGAGCGCGAGCTGGCGCCCATCTCCTATGCGCAGCCGGCCATGGCCTGATTCTAGGCCTTGCCGTGACCGCTCATGCCAACGGCGCCGCCTTCGGGCGGCGCCGTCGTTTTCGGGCCTTCAGCCCAGCGTGGCTGTCACTTCAGAAACCAGCCCTTCATCGTGCCCGTGATCTGGCGCATGTCCGCCTCGGACGTGACATAGGCGGGCATGGTGTAGAGCCAGCGTCCGAACGGGCGCAGCCAGACCCCTTGGCGGCGGGCGAATGCTGCAACGCCCTGCAGCCGGCTGGCTTCCTTTACCTCGATAACGGCGGTGGCGCCGAGCACGCGCACGTCGTCGACGTCGGGATGCCGGCGCAGTGCTTCGTCCTCCAGCAGCTCTTCGCGCAGCACGCCGTTGAGCTTAGCGATCTTGTCCAGGTAGCGCTCCTCCTCGAACACGGCGAGGCTCTCCAGGGCGACGCGACAGGCCAGCGGGTTGCCCATGAAGGTGGGGCCGTGCATGAAGGCATGCAGCGGCGACTCGCCGACGAAGGCGTCGTGTACCCGGTCGGTGGCCAGGGTGGCCGCATGGCCCAGGTAACCGCCGGTCAGGCCCTTGGAGAGCACCATGATGTCCGGCGTCACGCCAGCATGGTCGGTGGCAAACAGCTTCCCGGTGCGACCGAAGCCGGTGGCCACCTCGTCGAACACCAGCAACACGTCGAACTCGTCGCATAGCTGCCGCGCGCCGCTCAAATAGAGCGGCGAGGTCATGTTGAGGCCGCCGGCGGCCTGCAGCAGCGGCTCCATCAGCAGCGCGGCGATCTCGTCGTGGTGGCGTTCGAGCACGCTGCGCAGGGCGGCCAGGTCCCTCGCCACCTCGTCGGGTCCGGCGTCGTAAGGGGCTCGCGGCGCGGGCGCGAAGTGGTGGCGGGGCAGATACCCGGAAAACAGGCTGTGCATGCCCTCTTCGGGATCGCATACCGCCATGCAGCCGCTGGTATCGCCGTGATAGGCCTTCATCAGCGACAGCATGCGGTGCTTTGCGGGCTTGCCGCGCAGGTGGTGATACTGCACGGCCATCTTCATCGCCACTTCCATGCCCACCGAGCCGCTGTCGGAGAAGAACACGTGTTCGAGCCCGGGCGGCGTGATCCTCACCAGCTCGCGGGCCAGCCTGTCGGCGGGCTCGTGGGTGAGCCCGCCCAGCATCACGTGGCACAGGGTGTCCGCCTGTTCCTTGATGGCGGCCACCAGGCGTGGATGCGAGTAGCCATGGATCATGCACCACCAGGAACAGGTGGCGTCGAGCAGCGTCTCGCCGCCTTCGAGGAAGAAGCGCGGCCCTTCGCCGCCGAGGACCTTGGGCGCGGCAGCCTGGGTGAGCAGATGGGCATAGGGATGCCAGACGGGGGAAGCCATCAGCGCCTCCGTGAAGGTTGAGCGGTAAGTTGAGCAGTGAGTTGATGCCCGGGCGTGGAGCGGGCGCAGCGAGTCGGCAGCGCCATGCGCGCCGTAACGACAGCCACGTAGGTTGCGGCGTACCTTGCCAGGGCAAAAACGGCCAGGGCAAAAACGGCCAGGGTAAAAACGGCCAGGGCGAGAATGGCAAGGGCAAAAACGGGAAATGTCACACGGCTCGAAGTGGGTGAGCCGAGATGGTGCGGATGGGGAGACTTGAACTCCCACGCCCGAAGGCACCAGAACCTAAATCTGGCGTGTCTACCAATTCCACCACATCCGCACGGTTGGGCAGGCGTCCACATTGTACGGACCCCGGGGGGCAAGTCAATTGCCATGGGGCAGCTCGAGGTGCGTCAGGGCGGCTTCGGGGCGTCTGGCCGGGGCCACACGGCTCAGGCGCGGCACCACGCCCAGGCAGGGAGCGTCGAGGGTGCGTTGCAGGGTCGCCAGGTTGTCGGCATAGAGCGATTCGTCGCGGGCGAAGTCGGCATCCAGCAGGTTGCCCACCCAGCCGACCAGGCGAGCGCCGTCGGCACGTATCGCCTCCGCCGTCAGGCGGGCATGGTTGAGGCAGCCGAGCTTGAGGCCGACCACCAGGATGACCGGCAGATCGAGGCGCGTTGCCAGCCCGGCCAGGTCTTCGCTGTCGTTGAGCGGCACCCGCCAGCCCCCGGCGCCCTCCACCAGGGTGAAATCGCGAGGAGCCTGCAACCGGGCGGCAACCTGCTCGCTCAGCCCGGCGAGATCGAGCTGGACGCCGGCGCGCTGGGCGGCCAGATGCGGTGCGATGGCGGGCTCGAAGGCGAAGGGGTTGATCGTGTCGTAGCTCACCGCCGGCACGCTGCGGGCCAGCAGGGCCAGGGCATCGTCGTTGCGCAGGCCGTCGGGGGTGTTGGCACAACCCGAAGCGACGGGTTTGAGCCCCAGCGTGGTGAGGCCCCTGGCGCGTGCCAGGGCCAGCAGGCCGGCGGCGACTAGGGTCTTGCCGGCGTCGGTATCGGTGCCGGTCACGAAGTAGGCGGGCATGATGCCGGCTCCTTGTCGAGAACGAGGGTGAGACGCTGATAGCTCAGCGGCAGGCCCGCGGGCTCGCGCAGCGCTTCGTAGCGCCGCTCGGCGAGGCGCAGATCGTGGCGGGTACGGCGCGCGGCAGAGCGGGTGGCCTGGGCGCCGACTCCCCTGACCGAGGCCATGACGGCCGTCAGGTCGGGGTAGAAGAAGCGCTCCGCGGTCTCGCTGCAGTGGACACGGGTAAAACCCGCCAATCGGGCGCTGGCCAGGTGCTCCAGCCTGGAGCGAAAGGCGAGCAGGCTATCCGGCGTGCACCAGGCATGAGCCACCTCGCGCAGCGTACCGGGCCCCAGGGTATTGATCACGGCCCGTCCGCCGGGGCGTAGCACGCGAAACAGCTCGGCCATCAGCGCATCGAGATCGGTACACCATTGGATCGCCAGGTTGGAGAACACCAGATCCAGCTGGCGGGGGGCCAGGGGCAGCTCGGCGGCATCGGCACAGAGCCAGGCGATGCCTTCGCCTTCGGTCTCGCGGGCCACTTGCAACATGCCCGGGGCAAGATCGAGCCCCAATACCTGGCAGTGCGGGCCGAAATACGCCGCCAGGCGTCGGCTCCAGTGTCCGGGGCCGCAGCCCAGGTCCAGCACGACCTCGGCCTGGGCCGGCAGATGCTCCCACAGCGCCGCGCCCATCTGCTGCTGGGCCTGTGCCAACTGCGTATAGCGACCCGAGGCCCGGGAAAAGGCCTGGGCGACCTGCCGGCGCCAGACGCTCGGATCGTCCGGCGTTGGCCGGACATCGGCGTGACCAAGGCTCCCGCTCATGTCGCTGCCTCGTGCTTGTCGTCGGCTGCTACCTCTGCCCTCAGCTGCGCCAGGTAGGCGGTGAGCGCTGCCGGACATGACAACATGGGGCAGTGGCCGGTATCGGCCAATACCATATCAGCCGAGCGGCGCGCCGCCTCGCTCAGCAGACCGTCCTGGGTTCCCGCGACGCGTCGGATCGGACAGGGCGGCGCGGCGAGCCAGGGCGTCAAATCGATCTCGGCCAACTGGTGAAGGCCGGTTTCCAGGGTAAGCGTCGAGGCGCTGGGGCGGCTCCCGATCAGGTCCAACAGCCGCCGATGTGCCGTGCGCGGAGTTGGCTCGCCCTGCAGCTGCCAGCGTAGAAAATGCTGCCAGGTAGCCTGAGGCTCGCGCTCGAAGGCGCGGCGGAAGGTGTCGAGTTCCGCGGCCGAGACCCCGCCTGCGTGGCAGAAGCGCGCCGCGGTGCCGATCAATACCAGCGCCCGGGGCGGTGGCAGATGGGCCAGCAGCGCGCCGGCGAGCAGTCCGCCGAGCGACCAGCCGACCCAGACGGCATCGGCGGGCAGCGCATCGCGCATCAGCGACGCAAGCTCGGGCAGTGAAGCAGGATGGGTCTCTCCACGGCGTTCGCCGTAACCGGGCCAGTCGGGAGTGCGTATCTCCATACCGGCCGGCCAGCAGGGGGCGAGGGGCTGCCAAATGCGTGCATCGATGCCCCAGCCCGAGAGCAGCACCATGGCCGTCATGCCGCGGCCTCCTCGTGCAGACGGGCCAACGCTTCGAGCAGCCGGTCCAGGCTTTCCCGCGAGTGGCTGGCGCGCAGGGTGATGCGCAGCCGGGCTTCTCCGTTGGGTACGGTGGGCGGGCGAATGGCGCCGACCAGCAGGTCTGCCTCGCGCAGGCGGGCCGCCCAGTGCATGACCTGCCGGCCCTCTCCCAGAGTCAGGGGTTGAATGGGAGTGAAGGAGTCGCCCAGGGGCAGGTCGAGCAGCGCCGCTTCGCGGCGGAAGTAGTGGATGTTGTCGCGCAGCTGCTGGCGACGCTCCGGCTCGGCGGCCAGAACGTCGAGTGCCGCCAGGCTGGCGGCGGCCACGCCTGGTGGCTGGGCGGTGGTGTAGACGTAGGCGCGGGCGAACTGGATGAGATGTTCGATCAGCGCATCGCTGCCGGCGACGAAGGCACCGCCGGTGCCCAGCGCCTTGCCCAGCGTGCCGACCAGCACCGGCACGTGCTCGACCCCGTGGGCGTGCCCCACGCAGCCGTCGCCCTGGGCGCCGAGAACGCCGATGCCGTGGGCATCGTCGATCATCAGCCAGGCGTCGTGGCGGGCGCTGACCGCGGCCAGGCCGCCGACATCCGCCACGTCGCCGTCCATGCTGAACACACCGTCGCTGACCACCAGTTTGGCGGCCTCTGCCGGCGCCCGGCCGAGCAGGCGTTCTAGATCATTGAGGTCGCGATGATGAAAGCGCCGCGAGCGCGCCCCGGCGAGGGCGGCGCCGTCGAGCAGGGAGGCGTGGTTGAGGCGATCCTGGAAGATCAGGGTGTCGCTGTCGCAAAGGGCCTGCAGGGTGCCCAGGTTGGCCATGTAGCCGGTGGAGAAGAGCAGCGCCCGGGGCCGCCCGACGAGCTCCGCCAGGCGCCGTTCGAGCGCTTCATGGACCTCCAGATGGCCGCTGACCAGGTGCGAGGCACCGGCGCCGGCACCGAATCGTTCTGCTGCAGCCGCTTGGGCCTCGGCCAGGCGCGGGTCGTCCTTCAGGCCGAGGTAGTCGTTGCCGGCAAAATCGACCAGCCCCGGCTGTAACGTGTCGCGCTCACGCCATAGCCCCTGGGTGCGGCGCCAGGCCGCGGCCGCTTCGAGTCGCTCGGTCCAGACGGCGGAACCCGACGGCATGATCTCAGACCTGCGTGGCGTCGTAGGCCAGTGCGGCGCTGGCCGCCTGGGTGGTCTGACGGGCCAGGGCGCCTTCCAGCGTGGCCTGCTGGCGAGCGTCGTCCTGGCAGGTTTCGCGCCGTTCGGGATGTAGACCGAGCTTGGCGAACAGGACGCGGTCGCGCTCCGCCTGGGGATTGCCGGTGGTCAGCAGCCTGTCGCCGTAGAAGATGGAGTTGGCTCCGGCCAGGAAAGCCAGCGCCTGGGTCGACTCGTCCATCTGCTCACGGCCGGCCGAAAGGCGCACGTGGCTGGTCGGCATCAGGATACGGGCCACGGCGATGGCGCGTATGAACTCGATGGGGTCGAGATCTTCCACCCGCTCCAGCGGCGTACCAGGCACCTTGACCAGCATGTTGATCGGCACCGACTCGGGGTGCGGCTCGAGGCGGGCCAGCTGCTGCAGCAGCGCGGCACGGTCGCGAGGCGCCTCGCCCATGCCGAGAATGCCACCGGAGCACACCTTCATGCCCGCATCGCGCACGTTGGACAGGGTTTCCAGGCGGTCGGCGTAGGTGCGGGTGGTGATGATCTCGCCGTAGAACTCCGGCGAGGTATCCAGGTTGTGGTTATAGTAGTCGAGGCCGGCCTCGGCCAGGCGGCGGGCCTGATCGCCATCCACCATGCCCAGAGTCATGCAGGTCTCGAGCCCCAGCGCCTTGACCCGGCTGACCATCTCCAGCACCACGGCGAGATCCTTTTCGCGCGGGCTGCGCCAGGCCGCGCCCATGCAGAAGCGGCTGGCACCGGCCTCCTGGGCGGCCTTGGCCTGGGCCACCACCTTCTCGACCTCCAGCAGCTTCTCCTTGTCCAGCCCGGTGGTGTAGTGGCCCGACTGGGGGCAGTACTTGCAGTCTTCCGGACAGGCCCCGGTCTTGATCGAGAGCAGGGTGGAGACCTGCACGGCATTGGGATCGAAGTGGGCGCGATGCACCTGCTGGGCGCGGAACAGCAGATCGTTGAAGGGCAGGGCGAAGAGCGCCTCGATCTCGGCCAGCGACCAGTCGTGGCGCGGCTGCGCATTGGCATGGAAATCGGACAGGCCGCCGAGGCTGGTGGGCAGGGCATCGGTCATGGGGGACTCGCCTTGGTCAACTTTGAAAAATCATGATGTTGACCATGAAGCGTACGTGAAACTGAGAGGCTGTCAACCCAATCTTGTGGCGAGGTTGACTACCGTCTGGCTGCGTACCGCTTGGCCTGCTTCTGCATCGTAAAGTGATAAGCTCGTCGCTTGTCAGCCATGGCACAAGGACCCAGGCCGTGCAGGAAAACATTGAGCCCCGATGCGCACCGGAAGCGTCGCCAGAAGCGGCAGGCCCAGATAAGGCGGCGAGTGAAGAGACAGTGGCCGGTCGCAAGACCACGGTCGGCTGGCTGCGTTCGCTCTGGCACGGCCTCGATCTCGGACTGCGTCGCGCACTGCCGGGACGCTGCGGCTTCTGCCTGGCCCCTGCCGAGCGTGACCGCCCCTGGTGCCAGGCCTGCTTCGAGGCGCTACCGTGGAACCTGCCGGCCTGTCCCAGCTGCGCCGAACCGCAGCCGCCAGGGTCGCTGGCGGGCAAGCGCTGCGGCCACTGCCTGAGCCGACCGCCGGCCTTCGTCCGTTCGCACGTGCCGTTGCGCTATCAGGACGAAGTGGCCCAGTTGATGCAGCGCTTCAAGTTTCATGCCTCGCCGCGGGCCGGCACCGTGCTGCTCGAGCTCTTTGAGCGAGGGCTGGAACAACGCATGCTGACCTGGCCCGAGGCGCTGATCCCGGTGCCGCTGCACCCCAAGCGCGCCCGGGAGCGCGGCTTCGACCAGGCCGACTGGCTGGCCAGGCGTCTGGCGGCGCGCCACGGCCTGCGGCTCTACAGGGCGCAGCGTCGCCATCACACCCCCTCGCAGCGCGGCCTGGACCGTACCGAGCGTTTTCGCAACCTGCGCGATGCCTTCGTGATCCCCGCAGCGCTCCCCGAGCGCGTGGCGCTGCTCGACGATGTCATGACCACCGGCGCCACCCTGGATGCACTGGCCCGGGCCTGCCTGGCCGCCGGCGCCCGCGAGGTGGAGGCCTGGGCCTTGGCGCGCACGCCGTTATAAGCAGTAGGCCGGCTCACAGGGTCGGCTCCGGCTGATAAGATAGGGGGTTCTTTTCCACCGGTGACGATCATGCAGAGCACGCCGCATCCTTTTGCCAGCCTTTCTCCCGCCCGTGTCGTGGCCGCCGTCGAGTCGCTCGGTTTCTGGCTGCCCGGTGAGCCCTTCGCGCTCAACAGCTACGAGAACCGGGTGTATCTGCTGCATGACGACGAGGGGCAGCGCTGGGTGGCCAAGTTCTATCGCCCCGAGCGCTGGCAGGACGCCCAGATCCAGGAAGAGCACGATTTCCTGGATGAGCTGGTGGCAGAGGGCGTGGCCGTGGCGGCGCCCTGGCGCAACGCGGCGGGGCAGAGTCTGCATCATGCCGAGGGCTTTCGGCTGGCGCTGTTCCCGCAGCTGTCGGGGCAGGCGCCGGAGCTGGAGAATCCGTCCCACCTGTATGCGCTGGGCGAGCTGATCGGCGCCGTGCACGCCATTGGCGAGCGCTCTGCCTTTCGCCATCGCGTGAGTCTCGATCTGGATGGCATGGTGCGTGAGGCCCAGCAGCGGGTGCTCGGTGCCCCTTGGCTCGATCGCCGCCAGCGCCAGGCTTACGAGCGAATCAGCAACGCACTGTATGCCGAGCTACAGGCCTACGCCTGGAAGCCGGCGATGACGATACGCGTACAGGGCGACTGCCATATCGGCAACATGCTGGGCCGCGACGACCACTTCGCGCTGGTGGACTTCGACGACTGCCTGATGGCGCCGGCCATTCAGGATCTCTGGATGCTGTTCACCGCCGAGCATGAGGTGGAGTGGCAGATGCAACTCTCCGAGGTGCTGGAGGGCTACGAGCAGCAGCGCGAGTTCGACCGCAGTGAATTGAAGCTGATCGAGCCGCTGCGAACCTTGCGCCTGATGCGTCACAGTGCCTGGCTGGTCGCCCGCTGGGACGATCCGGCCTTCCCGCCGGCGTTCCCGTGGGTACCCGATGCCGGCTACTGGGATGCGCACATTCGTCAGTTGGAGCAGCAGCGGCTGGCGTTGGCGCAGGCGCCGCGCTGGCTGGTCTGACGATTGGCTCGAAAGTGGGGGCTGGGTACTGGCGCTGCGAGGGGAAGCCCGGCGCACTCGACTGGAGTGCGCCGGCAGGAATCACATGTCGTCGGGGTCGGGGCGCTCGGCGGGAATCGGGTTGGCGATACCCGCACCGTTGGCCTGGCGGCGCTGCTCGTTGATACGGGCGGAAGGGTTGTCCTGCTCCTCGATCTCCAGTGCGCTGGCCAGCTTGAGATGGAATACGTGATCGGCGTCCAGCTCGCAGCGCTCGCCGTCACACGCCACGATCCCGTAGCTGCCATCCAGCTCGTAGCCGGCGGCAGATAGGCTGCCGCTGTAGATATCGCTGTCGCCGCCATCCGTCTCGATGCAGGTCAACGACTTGGTGGTGATGCGTAGACGGTCGCCGTCCTGACGGGCATCGCCGACGAGAACGCAGTATTCCGGCAGCTCATGGCTGGCTTCGACAGCGCCGCCGGCGGGGCGCAGCAGAATGTCGTCCAGTCGCGTCTCTCCGCCTGCCAGGATCAGACTGTCGACCGCCTGTACCGCGACGGTGGCATCCTTGGGTAGAGAGAGGGTGCCTGCCGAGGCTTGTAGAGGCATCAGAAGTAGGGCCACTCCGCTGGCCGTCAGTATCGCATCCGAAATCTTGATCATATCGTGCTCTCGCGGGAACAAGGCTGCGCGTTTCGGCAGTTTCGATACATGGCATTTTACCATAGCCGGCGGTGCGCAGCAGTGGCACGAATGTCGCAGCGGAGCAATTTCAGACGACCTGCCTGCGAGAGACTGTGGGTTACGGTAGAATGACGGCAGGATTGGATAAAGTTGTACAAAGTATAATTTTTGTATATTTTTTTGATTAGTAGCGACGATGGCCGGGCCATCGCGAAATTGAGCGGTACCATCCAGTAGTCGCAGGGCCTGACCATGAACGAAGAGCTTGCCAACTTCTATCGCCAGATCATTCTCGAATTGGGGGAGGACCCCGAGCGTGAGGGGCTGCGCGATACGCCCAAGCGTGCCGCCAAGGCGATGCAGTTTCTCACCCGCGGTTACTCACAGACCCTCGAGGAGCTGGTCAACGGCGCCGTATTCGAAAGCGAGACCGACGAGATGGTGCTGATCAAGGACATCGAGCTCTATTCGATGTGCGAACACCATCTGCTGCCGTTCATCGGCAAGTGCCACATCGCCTACCTGCCCAGCGGCAAGGTGTTGGGGTTGTCCAAGTTCGCACGTATCGTCGACATGTATGCTCGACGCATGCAGATTCAGGAAAACCTGACACGACAGGTGGCCGAGGCCGTGCAACAGGTCACCGGTGCCCGAGGCGTGGCCGTGGTGATCGAGGCGCGCCATCTGTGCATGATGATGCGCGGCGTGGAGAAGCAGAATTCCAGCATGTCCTCTTCGGTGATGCTGGGCGCCTTTCGCGACAACCCGACGACACGCCAGGAGTTTCTCATGCTGGTCGCTGGGCGCTGAACGCGCCGCACCGGCCTAGCGCTCTTCCTTACAGGAGCCAATGCCATGCCCCTGCACGCTCTGGACGATCAGCATCTCGACCATGACCTGGCGACCATTCGCATCAAGAACCTGCGCCTGCGTACTTTCATCGGCATCAAGGACGAGGAGATCCTCAATCGGCAGGACGTGGTGATCAATGCCGTGATCCGCTACCGGGCCGACAAGGCGGTGGCGTTCAATCGCATCGAGCAGGCGTTGAACTATCGCACCATCACCAAGGAGGTCATCGCCCTGGTGGAGGATGGCCGATTCCAACTGCTGGAGCGCATGACCCGCGAAGTGCTGGATCTGATCATGTCTCACGAGCAGGTGCTCACCGCTCAGGTAGAGATCGACAAGCCCCATGCGCTGCGCTTTGCCGACTCCGTCTCCATTACGCTCTCCGCCAGCCGGGAGCCGCGTCGCCAGCCCTGACCGATATCTCTCCTCGACCCGCCTCGGGTTGGTGGCAGCGGGGCTTTGCGCTTAGCATGGGGCAGTACCGCTGAGCCGAAAGAGAGAGACGCAACGTTGGAACGTGACATCTCCGCCCCGGAATCGCCGCGGCGGCGCTATGCCCCCTGGGCCATGACCGCCATCGTGACGGCACTCGTTGCCCTGCTGTTCCAGGGCAGCCTGCCGCCATTGAACATTGCCGCCGCCATCTTCGCGCTGATGGGGCTGCGCCAGATCCGCCGCCACCCCGACCGCTACATTGGCCGAGCTTTTTGCTGGCTGGCCATCGCGCTGGTGCTGATACTTGCCATACTGACGGCGATGCTCCAGCCCCCGGTGCTGGACGATGCTCCCGCCACTGCCCCCGAGCCGCGCGCCATCGAGGCGGAATGACGAGATAAGGCGCGGCACGAATTCATACACGTTAAATGAAGCAAGGCCCGCAGAGGCCAGGAGAAACGACATGGAAGCTCTGAAGGAAACGCAGCTCTACTGTCCGTTCGCCTACATCGACGGCAGTTGGGTCGCTGCCGACAGCGGTGAGCAGATCGAAGTGGTCAACCCGGCGACCGGCGAGACCTTCGGCACCGTGCCGAGGCTGGGCCGGGCAGAGACCGAGCGCGCCATCGCCGCAGCGGATGCGGCGCTGGTCGGTTGGCGTGCTCTCACCGCTCAGGAGCGGGCCGATATCCTCATGAAATGGCACGACCTGATGATGGAGCATCAGGACGATCTTGCGATGATCATGACCCACGAGCAGGGCAAGCCGCTCAAGGAGGCCGCCGGCGAGATCGCCTATGCAGCGAGTTTCCTGCGCTGGTTCGCCGAAGAGGCGCGGCGCATCTACGGCGAGACCATCCCGGCGGCGAAGCCCAATCAGCGTATCGTGGTGACCAAGCAGCCGGTGGGGGTGGTCGGTGCCATCACGCCGTGGAATTTCCCGGCGGCGATGATCACGCGCAAGGCCGGCGCGGCGCTGGCGGCAGGCTGTACCATCGTGATCAAGCCGGCCAGCCAGACCCCGTTCTCGGCTACCGCGCTGGCGCTGCTGGCCGAGCGCGCCGGCATCCCCCGCGGTGTCTTCAACGTGGTGCCGGGTCGGGCCAGCGAGATCGCCTCGGCGATGACCGAGTCGCCGCTGGTGCGCAAGATCACCTTCACCGGCTCCACCGAGGTGGGCCGCGAGCTGATGGCGCAAGCCTCTCGCCACATTCAGAAGATCTCGCTGGAGCTGGGCGGCAATGCGCCGTTCATCGTCTTCGAGGATGCCGACCTGGATGCCGCCGTCGAGGGGGCCATGGCGGCCAAGTTCCGCAATGCCGGCCAGACCTGCATCTGCACCAATCGCTTCCTGGTACAGTCCAGCGTGATCAACGCCTTCTGCGAGAAGCTGGCGGTGGCGATGAACAGCGAACTGAAGGTGGGTGACGGCACCGAGCCGGACATCAACATCGGCCCGCTGATCGACGACAAGGCGGTGGCCAAGGTCAGCGAGCACGTGCACGACGCCGTCGACAAGGGCGCTGAACTGCTGCTGGGCGGCAATCCCCATCCGCTGGGGGGCAACTTCTTCTCGCCGACGTTGATCAGCTTCGCCAACGCCGACATGAAGGTCGCCCACGAGGAGACCTTCGGCCCGCTGGCCGCGGTGTTTCCCTTCGAGGACGAAGAAGACGCCGTGCAGATGGCCAACGACACCCAGTACGGCCTGGCCTCCTACTTCTATTCCCGCGACCTGGGCCGCGTGTGGCGCGTCGCCGATGCGCTGGAATACGGCATGGTGGGCATCAACACCGGGCTCATTTCCAACACCAGCGCACCGTTCGGTGGGGTCAAGGCATCGGGACTCGGCCGAGAGGGCGGCCGTCAGGGAATCGAGGAGTTTCTGGAAACGAAATACCTCTGCATCGATCTCGGCGCCTGAACGCAGCGCCGTGGTAGCCAGCCTCAAGCCCACCTGATGGTGTAATGCCAGTCAGTTAAGCCTATTCTCAATAAGCTGATCATGAGACCTTCCCTTGTCAGGCTCTCTGACACGGGAAGGTCCATGCATTTCAGCGACGCCATTGATGCCATCGCCAAGGCGGTACCC
>Ga0213835_100046_pt1 | contig 175846 bp, 143 predicted proteins | sample SWPATP01_FD_160576 | JGI IMG/M metagenome (GOLD analysis project Ga0213835, IMG submission 160576) | Coastal seawater microbial communities from Marineland, Florida, United States - SWPA TP0 #1 | ecosystem: Environmental > Aquatic > Marine > Coastal | place: USA: Florida | collected 2016-08-05
CCCCCACCGGAGCCGCCGCCGGAACCGCCCCCACCGGAGCCGCCGCTACCTCCCCCGCCGGAGCCGCCTCCATCGCCCCCGCCGGAACCGCCCCCGCCGGAGCCGCCTCCATCGCCCCCGCCGGAGCCGCCGTTGCCGCCACCGTCTCCGTTACCACCACCGTTGCCGCCACCGTCTCCGTTGCCGCCACCGTTGCCGTTACCGTCTCCGTTGCCGCCACCGTTGCCGTTGCCGCCACCGTCTCCGTTACCACCACCGTTGCCGTTACCGCCACTACCGCCACCGCCACCCCCACTACCTCCACCGCCACCGCTGGGCGGCGAGGAGCGCCCGGTGCGCACCAGGCCACCGTCGCCTCCCCCTCTGGACCCATCCAGGCCTGTCGCTCCCAGGCCGGCGCCGGTTGGTGGCAACCATTCCAGCAATTCGTCGAGTTCCTCGTCACTCAGCACGGCACCATCGTTGAACAGAGCATTCCAGCGCGCCGTCATCTCCTCGTCGCTGAGCGGCTCGGTCCAGGGCTGCGACTGGGCCATGGCACTCGTTGTCAGCATGACGCCAAACGTCACCCCTGCCGTCGTTATCCATCTCCGTTTCATGATCCCCTCCCGTCGGCTTGCTCAGCCTCTCGTGGCATCTGCAATGCCTCCTTGACTGCAACACAAAGTTACAAGCGGCAACACTCAGCATCATGGGGATTGGAAGAAATGGCCATCAGCAGCCAGGCTGAAATTGCATACCAAGCGGCTGGTACGGTGACGAAAGGTCATGCCTGAAGCGCATGCTCAAGCGATACCAAAGGCCTTCAGACCTTGAGGGGATCAGCCGTCAATCGGCAGTATGGCGATGATGTGGTCTTCCAGTTCGTCCTCGGCCACATCACGCTGGGAGATGGCAAAGCTGCGCACGCTGATGCCTTTGCGATGAACGCGCTCGGGGTCGCCGGAAATCAGCGGATGCCACCCCGCCAACCGGCGGCCTTCGGCGATACGACGGTAGGCGCAGGACTTCGGCAGCCAGCGGAACTCGTCGACGCGCTGTGGCGTGAGTCGGGCACAGTCGGGTACCCGGGCCTGACGGTTGGGATAGTCGCTACAGCGACAGCTGTGGATGTCGAGCAGCTCGCAAGCCACGCCAAGCACGGCGAGGTCGCCGCTGTCCTCGTCCTGGAACTTGATGAGACAGCACTGGCCACAGCCGTCGCACAGCGCTTCCCACTCCTCGGCGGTGAGCTCCTCGAGGTCGAAGCGCTCCCAGAACAATTCGCGCATGTCAGTAGCGCGACTCGGTGGGGGTACGGTACAGGTCCAGCAGATACTCCTCCTTGGCCGGGGGCATCTGCAGATAGAACCCCTTGTCGCGGATCGCCGCCATCACGTCTTCCGTCTTGGCGCGGGCCAGCGGCTTTTCCGGCGTCAGGATCATGGTCATGACCGATATCGGCTTGCCGAAGCGCTCGAGCAGTACCGCAGGCACCTCGGCCAGCCCCTGACGCTTGTCGACGTAGAGGTACATTTCATCCTTGCGCGGGCTCTTGAAGATCTCGCACAGCAGCTTGTTGCCTTGCAGGCGGTCGTCTTTCATTCGGCCTTCACCTCATCCAACGCTTGCTCCAGGGGTGCCGCGAGGCAGTCGCCACGCCAGCCCTCAGGCAAAGGCAGCGGCTCCCCAGCCAGATCGGCGGCGATCAGCGCTTCCAGCTCGCGGCGGCGCATCAGTACCTCCGGTGCCAACCCCAACCGCTCGGCATGTTCGTTCACCACCCGCTTGAGCGCCTTCATTCGCCGCTTGTAGTCCGCCCCCAGCGGCGAGGGCTGCGATGCTGGCAGAGTGTCCGCCTCGCACTGGCGCGCCTGCTTCACCATCGCCAGCAGAGTGTCGCCGTCGCGCTTGATCAGGCTCGGCTTGATCTCTTCGACCTCGGCGAGCTGATGACGATTCTCCGGCATGCGCTCGGCAATGGCATACAGCACCCGATCATTGACCAGCCAGCCCCGCGGCAAGTTGCGTCGCCGGGCCTCGCCTTCGCGCCAGGTGGTCATCAGCCGATAGGCCTCGACCTGACGTGGCGTGAGGCGCCAGAGCTGGCGATGCCGCCGATACCACTGCCCATCCGTCTCGTCGCTGCGCAGTGCCTGTGCCATCAGCTCACGGCAGTCGGCCTCGAGCCATTCACGGCGCTGCTGTCGTTCCAGCGCTTCGCGCTGACGCTCCCAGACCTTGAGCAGGTAGACCACGTCGAGCGCCGCATAGAGCCGCTGGGATTCGCTCAGTGGACGCTGCAACCAGTCGGAGCGGGTCTCGTCCTTGGGCAGCGTCTCCCCGGTCCAGTGATGCACCATGCGCTGATAGCCCATGGCGGGGTCTTCCCCCAGCAGTGCCTGAGCCACCTGGGTATCCACCAGCGGCGCCACCGACACGTCAGCCCAGTGGGCCAACACCTCCAGATCCTCGCTGCTGGCATGCAGCAGCTTCAGCGGCCCCTCGCCCAACAGGCGGCGAAAGGCAGCGGTGCAGTCCACCACGACAGGATCGACCAGCCAGGCCGGCCCACCGGCGGAAAACTGGATCAGCGCGGGAATCGGGTGAAAGGTCTTCTCGCGAAAGAATTCGGTATCCAGCGCGATCACCTCGGCGCCGGCCACCTCGGCGCAGGCGGCATCCAGCGCCTCGGGGGTGTCGATCCAGCGTATCTCGGGGGTCAGGGTCATGCGGTCATCCGGCAACAGGAAAAGGCAGCGACTTCAATCGCCGCGAAACGGCAGGCGGCCGTTGAAGGCACGACTGAGAGTACCGCCATCGACGTACTCGAGTTCCCCACCCATGGGTACACCATAGGCCAGGCGCGACAGCGTCACCCCATGGGGTGACAGCTGAGCAGCGATGTAGTGCGCCGTAGCCTCGCCCTCCACGGTGGGATTGGTGGCCAGGATCACCTCGCCGATACCGCCCTCGGCGATACGCGCTTCGAGCTGGTCGAGACCCAGGTCCTCTGGGCCGATGCCATCCAGCGGCGAAAGGTGACCGTGGAGCACGAAATAGCGGCCACGGTAGCCGCCCGCCTCCTCGATGGCGAGCTGGTCGGCAGGCGACTCTACCACGCACAGCAGGGCGTCGTCGCGCCGGCTGCTGGTACACAGGCCGCAGACCTCCTCCTCGGTGAGGGTGCGGCAGCGCCGGCAGTAGCCGACCTGCTCGATGGCCTGCTCGAGCACGCCGGCCAGACGACGCCCGCCATCGCGGTCACGTTCGAGCAGATGCATCGCCATGCGCTGCGCGGTCTTGGGGCCTACGCCCGGCAGCACACGCAGCGACTCCATCAGTCTCTCGACGAGGGGGGAGAAGCTCATTCGATACCTCTAGAGGATGAGTGACGCCGCATGGCCGAGCTCAGCCGGTTTCAGTCGAGTCAGAAAGGCATCTTGAAGCCAGGCGGCAGGTTGAGCCCCGCCGTGGCCTCTTCCATCTTGGCCCGCGAGCTGGCCTCGACCTTGCGCACCGCGTCGTTGACCGCCGCGGCCAACAGGTCCTCGAGCAGCTCCTTGTCCTCTTCCATGACGCTGGGATCGATATCGACCTTGCTCACGTCGTGTCGACCGTTCATGGTCACCTTGACCATGCCGGCGCCGGCTTCACCGGTCACCTCGGCCTTGGCGATCTCTTCCTGGACACGCTGCATTTTCTGCTGCATCTCCTGGGCCTGCTTCATCAGGTTGCCCATTCCACCTTTCATCATGGTCGTTCCTCTCGCTTGGCAAAGTGAACTTGTCTTTTCAGGCCCTGGATGCCGCTTCGGCCGGCTTGACGCTCGACTCGATCAGGCGCGCACCGAAGGTTTCCTGCAGCTGTCTGACGTGAGGGTCGCGATGCAGGGCGGCCACCGCCTCAGCGTGACGCTCGGCGGCAATCCGGTCGGCACGCTGGCGCGGCGTCTCGATGTCGGTCGGCAAGGGCCCCGGCACGATCGCGAGCTGGCGTACGATGCCGATGCCGGCCAGCGCCTCCTGCACGCGACGTTCGTGGATCTCTGCGTTCATGGCCTCCTGAGACGGATCGAGGCGCAGCGTCAAGCGCCTGCCGTCATCGGCTTCGACCACACAGTGGGCCGCCAGGTTGCGGGTCAACCCGCCGAGCCCCAGGGCGTCGAAGCCTAGCAACCAGCGATCATGGCTGAGCAGTTCGCCGTCTGCCGCCCGCTCTACCGCAGGGCGCAGCTCGGGGGCATCGGCGGACGCGGCGCCGACGGCCGGCTCGGGCTCGTCGAGCACGGCCAGGTCGCTCTCTTCTGTCTGTGCCGCTTCTGTCTGTGCTGCTGTCCTGCCCACGTACTCCTGCGGCAAGACGGTGGCAGCGCGCGGCTCAAAGGCAGGTTCAGGCGCGGGCGCGTGAGCAAGCTCCGGTTCCGGAACAGGCTCCGGTTCAGGCCCAGGCACAGGTTCCGGCGAAAACCGGGACTCGGGCAACGGTTCTGGCTCAGGCTCATGTTCAGGCCTTGGCGCGACGGTCGCTTCCGCGGTGAACTCGGGTTCGGCCGTCGCCTGGGCGGCGGAATCAAGCGACGGCTCCGGCGCCGCTTCCTCCCAAGGCGGGGGCGGCTCCGGCGGGCGCACGGCCTCGGCAGCAGGCGACGGTGCCCTCATCGCCGGGGCCGGCTCGGATGCCGACTCCGGTTCGGGATGGCGCGGTGTCGCGCCAGCCGACTCGCCCTCCGGTGAGGCAGGCTCGTCGGCGCCACTCGCCGGCGCGGCGGACGAGCCGCCGCTTTCGGCACCGCGCAGCGGCAGTGGGGTCTTGGCCGGCTGCGGCACGCCCTGGGGGCGGAATGCCAGCATGCGCAGCAGCGTCATCTCCAGCGCCGTGCGCAGATCGGGGGCGTGAGCCATGTCGCCGCGCCCCTGAATGCCGATCTGGTAGTAGAGCTGCACGTCCTCGGCGGTGAAGCGCGCGGCCAGAGCCAGCACCGTGTCGCGGTCGCCGTGGCCGTTGTCCACGGCGGCGGGCACCATCTGAGCTACCGCCAGGCGGTGCAGCACCGCACTCAGGTCGTCGAGCACGGCGGCGAAATCCGGCCCCTGCTCCGCCAACTGGGCGATCTCGACCAGCAGCCGCGGCGCATCGACATCCGCCAGCGCCTCGACCAGCGCCAGCACGTGGCGGTGGTCGAGCGTTCCCAGCATGGCGGCCACGTCGGCATGGCGCACCTGGCCCTGACCGAAGGCAATGGCCTGATCGGTCAGGCTCATGGCATCGCGCATGGAGCCGTCGGCGGCCCGTCCCAGCAGCCACAGCGCGCTCTCCTCGAAGCCGATGCCCTCGGCCTCGAGCACCTTGGCCAGATGGGTGACGATACGCTCCGGCGGCATGTTCTTGAGGGTGAACTGCAGACAGCGCGACAGTACCGTGGCCGGCAGCTTCTGCGGATCGGTGGTGGCAAGCAGGAACTTGACGTGGGGCGGCGGCTCTTCCAGCGTCTTGAGCAGCGCATTGAAACTGCTGGTGGAGAGCATGTGCACCTCGTCGATGAGATACACCTTGTAGCGGCCCTGCGTGGGGGCGTACTGCACGTTGTCGAGCAGCTCGCGGGTATCCTCCACCTTGGTGCGCGAAGCGGCGTCCACTTCGATCAGATCGACGAAGCGGCCTTCGTCGATGGCACGGCAGCTGTCGCACTGACCGCACGGGGTGGAGGTAATGCCTTCGTCGCCATACCCTTTGGCCGTACAGTTGAGACATTTGGCAAGTATTCTTGCCAGCGTTGTCTTGCCGACACCGCGTGTCCCGGTGAACAGGTAGGCATGATGCAAACGCCCCTGATCCAGGGCATTGACCAGTGCACGCTGGACGTGCTCCTGGCCGACCAGTTCATGGAACGTACGCGGGCGCCATTTGCGGGCCAGAACCTGGTAGCTCATTGCATTACGGATTCCTTGCAACAGGGCTGGCGGGCAGCCGATCGGAGCAGGGCCTGCTGCGCCCCGACGAAGGTGTCCGGTAACGAGCCGAACGCGAAAACTCCCATTCTACCGGCTGATGCCTGGGGCGCAAAGCACACCCGGCAATGACCCGCGGCACGCCAGCCGAAGCACCGCCCAGGGGGCTCGTCCGCCAGGCTGGCTGTGTTAGCATGCGTTGAGTATTTTCGACATTTCGATGGAGTCATCATGAGCGAACCGCGCTGCGCCTCCTACTACACCGCCTCGATCCACCAGGAGTCGGACTATCCTCGGCTGGAAGGCGAAGTGACGGTCGACATAGCCATCGTCGGCGGCGGCTTCACCGGCGTGGCGACGGCGGTGGAACTGGCCGAGCGCGGCTATCGGGTAGCCATCGTCGAGGCCAACAAGATCGGCTGGGGCGCCAGCGGACGCAACGGCGGCCAGGTGACCGGCAGCCTCTCCGGCGAGGCTGCCATGCGCAAGCAGATGCGCCGCACCCTGGGCGAGGCCGCCGACGACTTCGTCTGGAACCTGCGCTGGCGCGGCCAGCGCATCATTCGCCAACGGGTCGAGCAGTACGGCATTGCCTGCGACCTGAAGCAGGGTCATCTGCAGGCAGCCTGGAAGCCCTCGCACATGACGGCGCTACGCGCCGACTTCGAGGCCTGTCAGGCCCGCGGCATGGGCGAGCACGTCGAGCTGCTCGATGCGCATCAGGTACGCGACGTCATCCGCACCGAGCTCTATCATGGCGGTCTGCTCAATCGCTACAACCTGCACCTGCACCCGCTCAACCTGTGCCTGGGCGAGGCGCGAGTGGCCGCAGGCCTGGGAGCGCTGATCTTCGAGCGCTCCCCGGTGGAGCGCATCGACCACGGCCCCTCGCCGGCCGTGATCACGGCGCACGGCACGCTGCGCGCCGACCGCGTGCTGCTGGCCGGCAATGCCTATCACCGCCTGGAGCGCCGCCGCCTGGGCGGCAGGCTGTTTCCGGCCTCGCTGGGCATCGTCACCACTGCGCCGCTGGGTGGGCTGGCCGAAGCGATCAACCCCCAGGATCTGGCGGTGTACGACTGCCGCTTCGTACTCGACTACTACCGTCTCACCGCCGACGGCCGGCTGCTGTTCGGCGGCGGCGCCAACTACTCGGGCAAGGACTCCCCCGACATCGCCGCCGAGCTGCGCCCGCGTCTGGAAGCCACCTTTCCGCAGCTCGCGGGCACGCCCATCGATTACGCCTGGCAGGGCATGGCCGGCATCGTGATCAATCGCATCCCCATGCTCGGCAAGCTCTCCGACACCGTCTACTACGCCCAGGGCTACTCGGGCCACGGCGTGGCGACCTCGCACATCGTCGGCGAGATCATGGCCAAGGCGATTGCCGGTCACATGGAGGAGTTCGACACCTTCGCCGCCTGCCGCCACCTCAAGGTGCCGTTCGGTGACGCGCTGGGCAATCCGCTGCTGGCCGCGGGGATGTGGTATTACCAGCTCCTCGAGCGCTGGCGTTAAGCTGTGTCTGATAATCCAACAACTAGAATAGCGGGCCGGCCATGACAGCTTCCTTTCCCGAACGTATCGACGCCTTTCGTATCGCCCGCCTGCCGGATATCCGCTTCGGCTCCGGCAGCATCGAATTGCTGCCAGGACTGATCGCCGACTACGGCACGAGCGTGCTGGTGGTCACGGGCAGGCGCTCCTTCGTCGCCACGCCACGCTGGCAGGCGCTGGTCGCAGCACTCGAGGCACAGGGCGCCAGCTGGCATCACGTCACCGTCGAGGGGGAGCCCTCGCCGCAGCGGGTGGACGCCATCGTCGCCGAGCATCGGGGGCACGCCATCGACGTCGTGGTCGCCATCGGCGGCGGCAGCGTGCTGGATGCAGCCAAGGCGGTGGCCGGCCTGCTGCGCCCCGGCAATTCGGTGATGGATCACCTCGAGGGCGTCGGTCGCGGCCTGCCCTATCGCGGCCCGGCGGTACCGCTGATCGCCGTGCCCACCACTGCCGGTACCGGCAGCGAGGCGACCAAGAACGCCGTGCTCAGCGTCCAGGGCGCCGACGGGTTCAAGAAGTCGTTCCGCGATGAGCGGCTGGTCGCCGCCGTGGCGCTGGTCGACCCCGAGCTGCTGGCGGGCTGCCCCAAGGCGCAGATCGCCGCCAACGGCATGGATGCCTTCACCCAGTTGCTCGAATCCTACGTCTCGCTCAATGCCAGTCCCGCCACCGACGCTCTGGCCTGGTCCGGCATGCAGGCGTTCCATCGCGGCTTCTGGCCGGCCTGGACGGTGGATCATCCCGGGGCCGACCAGGGCTACGGCCAGCTCGCCTACGCCTCGCTGATGTCGGGTATCGCCCTGGCCCAGGCGGGCCTGGGCTCGGTACACGGCCTGGCCTCGCCGCTGGGCGCCTTCTTCCCGATTCCTCACGGTACGGTATGTGGCACTCTGGTTGCCGAGGCTACCGAGGTCAACGTTGCGGCGCTGCGCCAGCGTGAGCCGCACGCAGCGGCCCTGGCCAAGTACGCCGAGGCCGGCCGCCTGGTCAGCGGCGAAAGCGAGCTCAGCGACAGCGATGCCTGCGATGCGCTGGTCGCAACGCTGCGCGAATGGACCCAGCGGCTCGACATGCCGAGGCTCGGCGCCTACGGCATGCAGCGGGATGATATCGAGCGCGTGGTCGCCGGCGCCCGGGGCGGCAGCATGAAAACCAACCCCCTGGTGCTGACCGATGCCGAGCTGGGCAGCCTGCTGGAGAGACGACTCTAAGCGGCTCAGGGCTTTGTCTGAAAAGTCGGTGAGCGAAGGCCAGACAAGGCAAAAATCGGTGAAAAGACGGAGTTTACGGGGTGTAAATGAGTATTTTGAGCCGGTTTTTAACGCCGTATGGTCGAGCGCAACCAGTTTTCAGACAGAGCCCGCTCGGGCAGCGTCGAAGCCGCTCAGAACATTCACCACGTTGATGCCGATCTCCTCCACCGCGTAGCCGCCTTCGAGCAGGAAGACGGTGGGCAGGCCCAATGCGGCCAGACGGCGCCCGACATCCGGATAGTCATCGCTTCTCAGCTTGAAGCTGCTGATCGGGTCGTGCTCGAAGGTGTCCACCCCCAGCGATACGACCAGCAGCTCGGCCCCGACCTGACGAATGCGCGCCAGCCCCTCGTCGAGAGCCGCCGACCAGCGCGCGTAGTCGGTGCCGGGTGGCATGGGATAGTTGACGTTGAAGCCTTCGCCCCGGCCGCTGCCGGTCTCGTCGGCGTGGCCCAGGTAATAGGGAAAGCAGTGCAGCGGGTCGCCGTGCAGCGATACGACGATCACGTCGTCGCGGGCGTAGAAGATCTCCTGGGTGCCGTTGCCGTGGTGAAAGTCGATGTCCAGCACCGCCACCCGCGAATGCCCGTGCCTCAGGGCCTGCTCGGCGGCGATGGCCGCGTTGTTGAAGAAGCAGTAGCCGCCGAACTGATTCGACGACGCATGGTGGCCCGGCGGACGGCACAGACCGAAGCTCGGCTCGCCGCTCTCGAGCGTGTGGCCCAGCGCCGACAGGGCAATGTCCTTGCTGACCTCGGCGGCCTCGAAGGTGTTGGCGCAGATCGAGGTCTCGCCGGTCTGGGCGTAATGGCCGAGCCGCCCTTCGATGTGCTCGGGTATCCGCACGCCGGGCATCGAACGGGACGGCCAGATGTTGGGGATCGCCTCGCCGGCCATGCCGGCCGCCTTCCACTCCTCCCAGCAACTGGCCAGGAATTCGACGTAGTCGCGATCGTGCACGGCCAGCACCGGGTCGAGACCGAAGCGGGTCGGGGCCTGCACCGGGCCTAGCCCGCTTGCCCGAACCCGCTCGAGCACCAGGTCGACGCGCTCCGGACACTCGAAGGGCGTCATGAGCAGCCCCTCGTTGAGCTCGGTCTTGGCGCGACGCAGCTTGGTCGACTCGCTATGGAAGGTCAGCATGACGACACCTCTTCGGAATGGTTCGCTTGACCTTGCCATGCCCCGGGCCGGGATACCATATAGTGGAGTACTTCAACGACAAGCGCCGACTGGGAGGCTCTGATGCTGAGTGAGATCGAACGGCGCATCATCGAACGCTGCGAGGCGCTGCTGGACGACACCCTGGCGCTGACCCGCGACCTGGTGCGCAGCTACAGCGTGCTGGGCCGTGAGCACGGCGCGCTGGAGACCATGGAGCGCTGGTTCGAGCGCCTCGAGCTGCCGACAACCCGGGTGCCGCTGGACGCCCCCGGTTTCGCCGCGCATGCCCACCGCGTCCCTACCGAATGGGACTGCGCCGGACGCTACAACCTGGTGGCTCAGCTCAATGCCGAGGCTCCGGGGCCGCATCTGGTATTCAACGGCCATCTCGACGTGGTCCCCGCCGAGCCCACCGACATGTGGACCCGCCCACCCTGGGAGCCCTGGGAACGGGACGGCTGGCTCTACGGGCGCGGCGCCGGCGACATGAAAGCCGGCATTGCCGCCATGACCCTGGCCGTGCAGGCGGTGCGTCAGGCCGGCGTGGCCATCGACTTCCCGCTGACCCTGCAGACGGTGATCGAGGAGGAGTGCACCGGCAACGGCGCCCTGGCCTGCCTGCACCAGGGCTTCAGCGGCGACTTCGTGCTGATTCCCGAACCCTTCGGCGCGCGGATCTATGCCGGCCAGGTCGGTGTGCTGTGGTTCCGTATGCGCCTCGACGGCGTGCCGGCCCACGTGCTCGACACCCGTGCCGGGCGCAACGCCATCGAGACACTGGTCGAATATTTGCCCGCGTTCAAGGCGCTGGAGGCCGAGATCAACGGCCTGCCGCGCCAGGCGCCCTACGACACCCTCGACAGCCCCTTCAATCTCAGCATCGGCAAGATCGAAGGGGGCAACTGGGCCTCCAGCGTGCCCGCCCATGCCATCCTCGAAGGCCGCGTGGGCTTCCCGCCGGGCATGACGCCCGACGAGGTGATGGAGCGTGTGCGCCGCTGCGTGGAGGCACGCCACGCCGAACTTGCCGATGACGGCCCCATGCCCCGGGTGGAGTTCCACGGCTTTCGCTCCGAAGGACACCTGGTCGACCTCGAGGCACCGGGCATTGCCCTGCTTTCGCGCTGCCACCAGGATCTGCTCGGCGCCCCGCCGGCCACCTATCTCTCCACCTGCACCACCGACCTGCGCGCCTTCCACGTCAGCGGCGCGATCAATGGCACCTGCTACGGGCCGGTGGCCCAGCGCATCCATGGCGTCGACGAGTGCGTAGAGATCGACTCGATTCGCCACGTGCTGACCACCTACGCGCTGTTCATCCATCGCTGGGCGGAGATGACCTGAAACCAGGGACACGAATTCTAAAGGGGATCAAAACGCAGCGGGGAGGCCATTGGCCTCCCCGCTCGTTCTTTCATTCGTGCGTGTAAGTGCTCGTCGCTGCCGGACTCAGGCGCAGTCCGCCGCACCCTCACCGAACATGTCGAACAGCAGCTCGCGGCCCATGGCGCTCAGCACGAAGCGACCGTGTTCGTTGTAGATGGCGGCCTCGCTGCTCTCGAGTACCCGCTGGCAGGCCGGCCACTCCTGGGAGGCTTCGCGCATCTGGCGCAGCGCGCGGCTATCGAGTCCACGGAAGGGGATGGTGATGGTCTCCAGCACGTGACCCTGCTGGTAGAGCAGAAAGGCAGCGTTCGACAGGCACTGGCGCAGGCTGCGCTGAATACCAGCGTTGGGCGTGGCGTCGATCTGCATGGTGCACATCCTCTCGCAAGCGTTTTGCTGCGCCGCATATTAACACCAAAGTCTAAATAGACCAAGGTCTAACATCGAAGCGCGCTGAGCGGAGGGACGCGAGGCCGCACCCGGTACCCAGAGGCCGAAATGGAGGCGGCCCCGACAGCCAATGAACTGCACAGTCTATTCACCACAGGCACTGCTCAGCCAATGCCCGAACTACTATCAAGGAACTGAAAATAAAGAGATTTTCTCCACCACGCTGTTGCTATCTTAGCACCGTGCTGACCAGATCATAGACAAAACCAAACCATTTGGTATCACCATTGTGTGGGGGAACACTTCAGGTAATCACAAATAGAAAAGGGCAGGCTATGCCTGCCCAGACCATTTTAAGAACCGATTTCAACATCCTGATCAACTTCAACACTGTACTCGACATCATTCCCCAAGTCTTTAACCATTGAGTTAAAAAGAGCGTCACCGGACCCCTCTTTCTTGAACGTCAGCACGAAAGCCACTTCCTGTTCATCAAGATCATGGTGAGAGCCCATATCATATTGATATAAGTCTCTCGCGTAGATTCTTGCATAGACCCTAACAGTATCGGGTTTGATTTTCGTTGAAAGCCGGCTTCTTTGGTGCCTAACCGGATTCCACTTCAAATCTTCTTTTTCTTTATTACTTAGATTTTTAGCTGGTGCTTTTTTAATGAGATTGTCAATTCGCCCTGATGTAGTTTCAGCTTGAAGCGCAACCTCTAGACGAGTAGAAAAATAGCGCCTCCCTAACTCTTCTGATTTCTTTGGATTGAGAATGGCTGTAAAAATCACCTCACCTGACAACTTATTATTCTCATCCAGCATGTCTTCTGGAATTGGAATATCTCGCCAGTAATGTGCAAAACCAGCTTTTAACATAGAAGTCCACGCAAGTGTCACAGTATCATGTGAACAAATCCATGGTAGATGCTCTTGGTTCCAGGGAGTGCCATAGCCTAGTGATGCGTCATGACGTTCAATCTCAGACCTATTAATTAATAGCGCCTTCACCAAGTCTGGAGTGGCATTTTTTAGCTTTTGAAAAGTATGGGCAGCAAGTGAGGAGACTAATGGCGCACTATAGCTAGTACCAGTCTCAGTCACACCTCCAATGACTCTTAATTCAGAAAACCATGATAAGTCAGGCTTTTGCATTCCGGAGGGGCCAGGCCCCCTAAGACTCACATTACAAGGTTCATCTGGAACTCCATCTTTTGCTTGCCTCCCACTAACTGTTAAAGCTGCCTCACAATCAGCAGGTGGGCACAGCTTGCCTCCAGCATTAGAAGGCGAAACGTTCCCAATAGAAATAATAGGAAGAATATTATACTTTCTTGCAATATTGCTAATTTTGTGACCCAAAAGACTAACATCATCTGCGTATGGGGTTGGCCCTTCTTCGTTAAACGATAGATTCCATACAGATGAATGCTCACTACTATGCTTGGCTACTGCATCCAAATACCCAACAAATTGCTCAAGTGTTGGTTGCGATGGCACACCTACTTTTGTAATTGCTTGGGCAGCGACAAATTTACAGTCCAGCTCTGGTAATTGAAGATTATTATTCCATGCATACCCATGGACAACGACTGAAGCAATCTGATTGCCATGCTTTTGGTCAGCCTCATGATCAGGCACAAGAGGAGGAATGTTTAAAGTCTCAAGGATTTTATAACTCTTAGCCGAATGCCCGCCGTCAACAATAACTACAGTTGGCAGCCCTTCCGCAACAACATCACTTGGAACAGGTTCTTCCCCTGCGCCAGGCGCAACCTTATTAGTTTTTAAGGGTGAAGCTCTCTCTATACGATAAACAGCCCCAGAACTAACAATCTTACTAAACGCTTCTTTATTTTTTACTTTGACGGAAACTGACGCCCTACCATTGTCAACATATTCCGAAAGAGTGTTTTCAATCCCCCCATTTGAATCATACCCTTTAACAAAATCAATATCGTATTTTTCATCGCCAAACGAGATATCTTCAGAGCCATATAGCTCCCGAATTTCGCTCGCCACAAGGTTCCTTGCCTTAGAGCTATTGAAGGGCATCAACCAAATATTAAAGTGAGGTTCTTCAGTCTCATCGTCTGGCCATAGGCTATCAGCGTCGCGCCCTCTAAGAACGTCTTCACTAGAGAAACACTTAACGCTTTCCACTCGCGATATATCAACTTTATCTTTTATACTTGTACTAGTACGAATTTTGTTGGCGATTTTATTAAGAGATGAAACCTCGGCTTCAACCAAATATCCGTCATAAGATGGCGCAACAATCTTACACCCAACCTTTTCATTAAAAAGGTCGGCAGGAGTATATGAAGGGGCATTTGAATCCTCAAACATCCTTACAACGAGATGAGACTTACCTGCCCGCGATGCCGCCTCTTTAATTTCAATAGAATCTATGGCGTTAGAAAGCGATTTCCGTTGTTTCTCCAGCCTAATCCCAACAATGCTATCTTCGCTCTTGCCTCCCCCTGTGACACTTTTTGGGGTTGCTTCTTTTAAAAATCTTAACACGGGATTAATGACATTGCGTCCATTTTTTTCAGCCATTTGAAGCCCCCTTCAGATAATTTGAAACTGCTTGTCTGCTTACAGATAGCAATTTTCCTATATCAGCCTGTGATATCTTATACTTTGAATATAGCTCTATCGAAAGAGCTTTCTTTTTTTGTGATTCCAGCTCACCCTTCAAAGGAATCATAATTTGGCTCGAAGAACTTTCAATCACAGCCTCAACCACCCGAGGCAAGTTTAATTCCTTATCTTCTAGAATACTCCTCCTTCTTGCTGCATAGGAAATATTTTCAATATCTGCTCCTGTCAGCCCTTCAGATATTGTTGCAAGTCCCTTAAGGATCTGAAGGTCCCCCTTATCAGCATATAAGAAAAACCCCCACATAACATGACGAAGATCAATATCGGGGTGAGAAAATTGTATCGAGTACGGAAACCTTCTCCAAATTGCTGGATCTAATAGCCCTGCATGATTAGTCGCAGCAATGACAATGGATTTATCATCCAAAGAATCCAACCCCTGGATCAAGGTGTTGACTACTCTCTTTAACTCTCCAACTTCATGCTTATCATCTCTCAACTTAGCTACAGCATCCACTTCATCAAGAAATAGCACACCACCTTTATTTGCAGAAAACTCGAAAACGTTGCGAATGTTTTTTGCTGTATCACCTAGCAAAGATGAAACCATTGCATCCAGCCTAACTGTATAAATAGGCTTGTTTAGCTTTGCAGCCACATGTCCAGCAACCAAGGACTTCCCCGTCCCTGGCGGGCCAGAAAGCATTAGATTAAATCGCCCTGCTAATCCATGCCTAATCAACTTATCTGCATTCTCCACATCACCCGAAAACGTTTCAAAGGTATTTTTTCCGCTTTCATTCAAAAAAAGAGGAGTCACAGGCCAAGATGTCTCCTCAACTAAGTCCATTTTTGATTTCGGATCAGTTGGAAGCTTTTCCATGTAACCTGAACTGCGAAGTGGAACACCCTTCCTACGCATTAAAGACTTGATTTGTTTTGCTGTATCAGCATCCTCAGCATTCATTTCTTGCGCGATTTTGTTCGCAGCTCTTCTTACCTCAGAGTAATTAGCATCAAGTGATGCTTCTATCAAGCTAAGCAAGCTATCTTTGAATGCGTTCATAAGCTGCCTCAATCAACAAAATGTCAAACGGTTTAGGAAAATTGTCATCGAAAACCCTTTGTTCGTCAACCATAAAGACGAAATTGTCAACCCCTGAAAAAGGCTGAAATAGTGGCTTAACTAATTGATCATAAAAAATTAATTGATATTTTTGCTCAATGCCGACCTTCTACTCCTAGAGCCTGCCGCCCTGGTACCACCTTGCTGCTGCCTTCCTGGCTAGTCGGTATTGGTCCCTGTCTGCTTGGGGCTTCCATGAGGTCAATGATAGAGTCCACCACTACCGGCAGATCAGTAATGGCTGATATAGATTCAGTGGTGAGAGTTCTGAGGTCGGGACGTGTCCCAGCGTAGGCAGCCTTGATGATCCTACGTGCGTTCACCACCAGCGGACTTGCTTTTACGATTTCTTCTCTTTTGCTTCTGGTTCTCAACGACCGTCGAATCTCACGCTTCCCAATCATGGGCCGCAATGGGGCAGGAATGACGATACGGAAGTAGAAGACACCCTGACGGTTCTGGATGACATAAGGGGGGAGATTACCAGGCATTTTGTATCACCGGATTGTGTTTTTGACGAATCCAGTGGCGAAAAAAGCCTTTCAAATCAATTGCATAGCCTGAAATGGAGGCAGCCCCGACAGCCACATCCCGGCACACGCGACCACCACTACCGTTGCTCCCTTCCGGGCCTGGCGGGGTTTGCGGTTTAGCGTTGCGGGAGGACCGACGGGGCCACCACGACACGATGCCATTGAGGGCATCGAACCCGGCCTGCATCAATGGCTTGCCGAGTGCGCGTGCACTATACCAGCGGCACCGGAGGCGAGCAAGGACCGTCGCTCAGGCCAGCATGGGCTGCGGTCCGGGCTGTGAGGGGGGAGCTAAATCGGCTAGGGTGAAAGAAGCAAGGGAACGATGGGGAGATGGGCACACAACGGAGGAGGAGCCCCATGGACAAGAATCCCGATAAGGGCTATATCGCACTGCTCGGCTGGAGCCTGAACGCCGTAGAGGCCGCCGAGAACTTCGATCGCCGCTACATCGTGGTGGCGCCGGAATGGGCGGAAGAGTACTGCCAGAAGCACGATATTCCGCACGTCTCGTGGAATTTCGAGCGCCTCAACGACCGTTCGCTGGAAATTGCCGAGACCTTGAAGGAGATGGGCGTCGACGTGGCGATCCCGCTGTTCGAGGAAACCGTCGAATGGGCCGGCGCCATCAACTCGGTGCTGCTCGACAACCCACGGCTCTACGGCCAGTCGCTGCTGCTGCGCGACAAGGCGCTGATGAAACGCCGCGCCCAGCTTGGCGGCATTCGCGTGGGTATCTTCGAGGAGGCCCACGACAAGGGCGACGTCATCCGCTTTCTCAAGCGCGTCAACCAGACCCTGCTCAAGCTGGACGGCGACCCCAACGACCCCATCCACCTCAAGGCCTTCGACAAGGCCGGCTGCCTGGGGCACCGGGTGATCCGCACCCCTGATGAGGTCGATACCATTCCCGATGAAGAGTTTCCGGTGCTGATGGAGTCGCACCTCGACGGCTGGGAGTTCGCCGTGGAGGCGTGGATCCATGATGGCAAGATCGCCTTTCTCAACATTTCGGAATACGTCACCCTGGGCTATTCGGTCTTCGTGCCCGCCTCGCCGGAGCTGGAACGCTACCGACCCCAGATCACCGCTCAGATCGAGAAGCTGATCAAGGCCTTCGATATCGATTTCGGCCTGATCCACCCCGAGTACTTCGTCACCAGCGACGGCGAGATGTACTTCGGCGAGGTGGCCTATCGCCCCCCGGGGTTCAAGGTGTTCGAGCTGCTCGAACGGGTCTACGGCTTCAATGCCTATCAGGCCAGCATGCTGGTGTTCGACCCCAAGAGCACCGCCGAGGAGGTCGCGGCCTTCTTCCCCCGCGAAGTCGAGGATGCCAAGTGCTATGCCGGCTGCTTCGGCGTTTATCCACGGCGTCGCGTGGTCAGTCGCCTGGAGATCCCCGAAGAGGTGGAAGACGACCCCTACTTCGAGTCCCACGAACTCACCCCGCCACTGGAGGAGACCGTGACCAAGCGCACCGCTTTCGGCACGCACTGGGGGCTGATCTACTTCAAGGGCGATGACCCCGATCGCCTGCGGGAGCTGCTCAAGCACCAGGAAGAGCTTGATTTCTACGTTTGATCAAGGCGTCATGGCACGACAGCTCGATCACAAGGAGTCGGCGTGACCACGAACCGGCACATGCACGAGGGCACCCCGCCAGCGGACGAGGAGAAGCTGCCCAGATTGCTGGCCAACCTCGACGAGGCGACCGCCATGCTCGGTGAGGCCCGCGACTTCGCCAAGCCGGGCAAACTTCCACGCGTGCTGGATACGGCACGCCGCGTACTACTCTACCCCGGCGGCTCCGCCGCCCTGGAGACACGCGCCAGAGCATTGGAAGAGGCCGGCGTGTTTCTCGGCTCCGACTGGGACTCGCCGCAGTATCTGCTCCCTTCTCTGACCACCTATTCGCTCAAGAGCCCCGATGCCAACACGGTGGTGATCGAGGCCTTGAGCGAGCTGCGCCTGCTGGCGGTGGCCATGGGCGACTACCTGCACCCGCTGGTATCCGCCGAGCAGGCCCACCACTACCTGACCCAGGTGATGGCGCTCAATCTGTGGCTGCTGTTCAGCGCGCCCAGCGAGGCGGAGCGGGAAACCCAGGGGCGGCTGGCGCGGATTCCACGATACCTGTTCCATCATCTGGCCGAGCGCATCGGCTACGAGCACATCATCGATCAGTTGATCGAGGAGATCTGGCGCATTCTGCAGCAGCGCCCGATCCAAGTGGAAGCGGTCAAGCAGATGATCACGCAGATCGCCATCTGCCAGGCCGACCCCGCCATTGACCTCGGCACCAGCGGCCAAGGTGCCGACCGCCTAGTGAGTTCGCTGTATGGCCCCACCCGGGCCTGCCGCGAGGACCCCGGTCTCGAGGTCTATCGTCAGCGCCTGGCCAGCATGGACAACGCCGCCTTGCAGGGAGAGGCCACCGGCTTCGCCCGCGCCATGCACGACACCGGGCTGGTGTCCCCCTACCACCCGGTGCTGCTGCGCCATCTGCTCGACCACGGCGACCATCTCATCACCGAGGCCCTGGGGCTCTCCTCCACCGGCCGCGACTGCCTGCTGTGCTATCGCGAACTGGCCCACGCGCTGATCCGCAGCGCCGTGCACCCGGCCACGCCCCAGGCGGTATACGGCCTGGCGTTGATGCTGGAACGCGGCATTCTCTATCAGCCCCCCGTGGCGCCCGCCATGTGGCGCCAGCTAGGACTGCCACTCTCCGAGTGGTCCCAGGCGCGCCTCAACCTGGCATACGGCGATGCGGTGTCGCCGCGTGCCCGCCTGCTCGAGGGGGTGCTGTGCATGCTGGGCCTACCGCTGGGCGTGGGCCAGGGCAACAATCCGACCTGCCAGTCGGCCAGGGCGCTCTCGATGTGGGCCTACAACGACCCCGACTATCTGCTGCAGATGGTGGCCTGGGCCGCCCGCGACGACGAGATCGTGATGCACTTCGAAGGCCAGCCGATCTCCTCGATGGAGAGCAGCGGCGGCGTGGCCCAGAGCCTGCCGATGGACCTCGACCCGGTGTCGCTGATCGTGGTACCGCACCTGGACCGCATCTATGCCGAGATGGGCCGGCGCTGCATCGGCCGCGAGGGCGACCCGCACCGCTGGGTCAACCCCGAATTCCACGGCTGGTGGTCCGGGCGCGGCTTTCGTATCAACGTGGACGTGGCCAGCGGCCAGCTGCACGAGCTGGACGTCTTCCTGCGCCACTTCTATGCCAGCTACCACCCCTACTACAACGGCAATCAGCCGCTCATCCACCCGCAGCCGGCCGGGATTGCAGTAACCGACAGCGCGGCGCGCTTCATCGGCTGGCACGCCATCACCATCCTGCGCGTCTCCCTCGATCCGACTGAGGTGATGCGGGTGTATTTCTTCAATCCCAACAATGACAGCGGCCAGGACTGGGGCGACGGTGTAAGGGTCAGTACGGCGGGCAACGGCGAGCGCTTCGGTGAGGCTTCCCTGCCCTTCGAGCAGTTCGCCTCGCGACTCTATATCTTCCACTACGACCCGCTGGAACGCGGCGAACTGGCCAACGTCACCCAGGAAGAGCTCAACCGGGTTACCGGCTACGTGCACCGCAGCTGGGGCGCGAACCGGGTACCTGCCGTGGATCTGCAGGCCGATAGCGGCCACCTGAACCCTGGCACTTGACCCATATCAGGACAATGCTGCGGAGCTCTGCCAGAATGGCAGTATCTCAATGTGAGGCTCGCTTCGAGGAAGTTCGAATGGATTTCAAGTTATTGATGGTTTTCGTCGATCAGGACCGGACCGATACCGTTCTGACTGCCGCACGGGAAGCAGGCGCTACCGGGGCTACCATCATCAACAACGCCCAAGGCCAGGGGCTCAAGCCGCAGTTGACCTTCTTCGGCCTGGAATTCATGGCGTCTCGCAGCGTGATTCTCATTCTGGTGGAAGCCCGCCGTTCAGAGGATGTACTGAACGCCGTGAGCACGGCGGGCAAGCTCGACGAGAGTCTCGACACGGGCATTGCGCTGGAAATCGAGGTGTCCAAGGCGCTGGGGCTGACGGAACATATCAAGGCCCTGAGCAAGGAGCACCCGCTCGACTGAGCGCTACTCGGGTGGCTGACCGGAGCCGGTGAGGCGCCGTTCCACCCGCTCGAGATTGTCCTGCGAGCCCAACAGTACCAGCACGTCGTTGATCTGGACTTCGGTGGCACCGCCCGGATAGCGCTCACGCTTATCATCACGTACAAGTGCCGTGACGGAGACATCATCCCGCTCGGTATCAAGCTCCGAGAGGCTCTGGCCAATTGCCGGTGAGCCCTCGGACATCAGCACCGAGTGCAATCGCTCCTGCTCCGATGCCTCCGGTTTGATGCTGTCCAGCGTACCGCGAAACAGCTCCCTGAGCATTCTGTAGTGGCTGCTGCGCTGCTCCTGCAGCCGCAGTGCCACCCGGTACAGGGGCACGCCCAGCGACTGCAGCGCATGGGAAGTCAGCAGCATGCTCGCCTCCAGTGTCTCGGGTATGACCTCGGTGGCACCTGCCTTGCGCAGCTCCTCCACATGCTGTTGGTCCCGCGTACGAACCACTGCCGCCAGCTCGGGATTCAGGCGCTTGGCATTGCGCAGCGTCGTCAGCGCCGCCGGCCTGTCGTCATGGCTGATGACCAGTAGCGCCGCACGCTCCACACCGACGTTTTCCAGCACGGTAAGGTCCGATGAGTCGCCATAGAACACCTGCTGCCCCGCCAGCCGCGCCTCCCTCACGATGGCCGGATCCATATCCAGCGCCAGGTAGTCGAAGCCTTCGCTTTCGAGAAAACGGCTCACCGTCTGGCCGGTACGGCCAAAGCCGCAAATCACCACATGCCCCTGGCTCTCGGTGGGCTCGGACGGCGTCGGTACGTCGCCAGCCGGTTTCGCTCGGCCTCTTGAGCGGCCGAATGCCCACAGCGCCAAAGGTTGATTGAAGCGAATCAGCAGTGGCGCCAGGATCATCGAGAACAGTACCGAGTTCAGCACGATCTGTGCCGGCCGGCTGGCGATGATGTTGCCATCCAGGCCAATGGCCAGCAGCGCGAAGCCGAACTCACCGCCGACGGCCAGCACCAGCCCGGTACGAAACGCCGTCTGGGGATCGACCCCCGAGAAACGTACGATCAGCGTGACCAGCACCACCTTTATGCCCAGCAGCCCCAGCGCTCCCAGCAGCGCTTCGAGCCAGATATCGGGTAACAGAGCGGGCTCGACCAGCATGCCGATGCTGACGAAGAAGAGCCCAAGCAATACGTCGCGGAACGGACGAATGGTGGACTCGACCTGATGGCGGAACTCCGTGTCACCGAGCACCATGCCGGCAAGAAAGGCGCCGAACGCCATGGACAGCCCGAGCGTCTTGGTGGTCCAGGCGGATACCAGAGAGACGAACAATACCGTGAGGGTGAACAGCTCCGCTGAGCGCCGTTCGGCTACCAGGTGAAACAGAGGACGCAGCAGATATCTTCCCGACAACAGCACGATCACGAACGCGAGGAAGGCCTTGGCCAGAGCCATCCCTAGCGCCCCTGCCACCTCATGCATGGCAGCCACACCCAACACCGGGATGATTACCACGAAAGGAACGGCAGTAATGTCTTGGAAGACGGACATGGTAGTGCCGAGCCGCCCATGTCGCGCCTGGCTTTCACCCTGCTCCAGCAGCTGCTTGGAGATGATGGAGGTAGATGACTGGGCGAACACCGCTCCGACGACGAACGCCGCCGGCCCGGGCAACCCCAGCCACCATGCGATCATTGCCACCACCAGAGTAGTCAACGCCACCTGTGCCGTACCCAATCCAAGAATGGTATGGCGCAGCGCATAGATCTGCGGCAGGGAAAAGCTGAGGCCGATGGTGAAGAGCAGAAACACGATGCCGAACTCGGCGATGACGTCGATGTAGTCGTTGTCGATTACCGGGCCGGCCGTATGGGCGCCCAGCATTACGCCGACGAGCAGATATCCCAGGCTAGGTGGGATCCTGAAGCGCTGAAAGACCAGCACGACCAATACCGTTGCACCAAGCAACAGCAGTAACTGCACCAGCGCCTGCTCAAGCATTCATTCGTTCCTGCTCATTGGATGGAGCGTCCCTGTGAAGTTCCTGAATGGGTATCATGACATTGAAATTCAACGTGTACGCAGCAACCAGCGCGCCCAGAACGGCGCGAAGAGCATCAGCGCCACCATGCGCAGCAGGTGATGAAAGGCGACGAAGACAGGGTCGAGATCCAGCGCCACGGCGAGTATCGCCATCTCGCCGATACCGCCGGGGGCCAGCGCCAGCAGCGCCACGTCGCGGGGCACGTCGACCAGGCGATGGATCAGTTCGGCGAAGCCCGCCAGCACTGCCAGCGCCAGCAGCGTGGCGATGAAGGCTTCGAACAGATAGCGTCCCAGCCTGGCGGAAGAGAGCCCGCGAAAGCGCGAGCCGATGGCACAGCCGAGTACCCACAGCATGACGTTCATACCCCAGTCCGGCAGGCGCAGGCTGGCAATGTCGAAGCCGGAGAGCAGGCCGGCGAAGAGCAGCGGAGCGAGCAGCGTGTGGCTGGGCAGGCGCAACCGACGCCCCAGGGGAAACAGCAGCGGCAGGGCCAGCAGCATCCAGGCGGAGGCAAAGCCGTTCTCGATCTCCGCTGCCTGCGGCGCTGCGCCACCTTCATAGGCCCAGAACAGCGGCGGCAGGATCATGATCACCAGCACGATGCGCAGCGACTGAGCGATGGCGATACGCCGCGGATCGCCGCCGCACTTCTCCCCCATCAGGATCATTGCCGTCATCGCGCCGGGCGCCGAGGCGAACCAGGCGCTCACCGAATCGAAGCCGCAGCGACGGTACCAGGCGGCGGCCGCCGCCGTGGAAGCGGCCACGCCGAGCAGCAGCAGCACTGCGGAAAGCGGCCAGTCCAGCACCCGCTGAGCCAGCTGTGGCGTCACCTGACTGCCCAGCACCAGGCCGAGCACGCCGATAAAGGCCTCGCGCAGCGGTTCGGGCACGCGCACGTCGCCGCCCTTCGCCGACGCGATCAGGTTGGCCGTCAGCGGCCCCAGCATCCACGCCAGCGGCATACCGATGAGGTGGAAAATCAGCCCGCCTAGCGCCCCGATGGCCAGCGACCTGGCCAGTGCCGTTCCTTCGCTTCGCTCCACGCGGCTCCCTTCTGTTAACTGGCTAACTAAACGATTATGCCATAATGGCGGCCCCGCTTCTGGCTGCCACTCTTGCCGCATGAGGAACTTTTGCATGCCCCGCCTCGATCAGCTGCTCGTTTCCCAGGGCCTGGCCCGCTCGCGAACCCGCGCCCAGCGGCTGATCCGCCACGGCCGGGTCAGCCTGGCGGAGAGCGGAAAAATACTCAGCAAGCCCGGTGAGAAGCTGCCCGAGGGGGTGCGCCTGGCGGTGACCGAAGACCCCGAGGAGCGCTACGTCTCACGGGCGGGGCTGAAGCTGGAAGCGCTGGTCGCAGCGCTGGAGCTAGACCTGACGGACCGACTGGTGCTCGACGTGGGGCAGTCCACCGGCGGCTTCACCGACTGTGCCCTGGCCTTCGGTGCGCGCCATGTGATCGGTATCGAAGTGGGCCACGGCCAGCTAGACCCGGAGCTGCGTGGCGACCCTCGCGTGACCTGCCTGGAGGGGCTCAATGCGCGGGCCATGCACGACGAGCCGCGCCTGCACGACGCCCTCGCCGCTCAGAGCGCCGCGGCCCCCGATATCGTCGTGATGGACGTCTCGTTCATTTCGCAGACGCTGATCCTGCCCCAGATCGCCCAGCTGCTGCGCCCCGGCGGCGAACTGCTGAGTCTGGTCAAGCCGCAGTTCGAGGTGGGCCCGGGCGGGGTCAATTCACGCGGCATCGTCTCCGACCCGGCCCGCTACGGCGAGGTGGAAGCCACCGTTCGCGCCTGCTGCGCCGAGCACGGACTCGACGTTCGCCACTGGCAGGAGAGCCCGCTGGCCGGCGGCGACGGTAACCGCGAGTTCCTGCTACACGCCGTCAAGCAGTGACGGCGTTGCTCAGCGTCCGCCATCCCCGCCGTCGCTGCCGCCGATATCGATATCGCCTGGGTCGCCCCCCGCGCCGGGCGGCGGGTGACGAGACACCCTACTGGACTTGGGCGATACACTTTTGACTTTTCTCTCTTCGCCATCCTCCCGGTGCAACCACACCTCGAGCTGGTTGAAAGCAATACTGATGCCATTTTCGGCAAACAGTTCACCCACCCGGCAGTTGAGCTCATCGGTGGCGTAAAGCCGATCGCCCAACGCGTTGACGAAGACCCGTAGCTCGAAGTTGAGGGTACTCTCGCCATAGTCCATGAAGAATACCTGGGGTTCGGGATCGCCCAGCACCCGCGGGTTCTCCTCGGCCGCCTGGTAAAGCAACCGATGCACCAGCACCTGATCGGAACCGTAGGAAACACGGTAGCCCAGCACCACGCGGGTGATGGTGTCCGACAGCGACCAGTTGATCAGCTGATCGGTGACGAAGGTCTTGTTGGGAATGATGATTTCCTTGCGGTCGAAGTCGGTCACCGTGGTGGCACGAATGCGGATCCGGCTCACCGTACCGGTGAGGTTGCCCAGGGTGATGGTGTCGCCGATACGCACCGGCCGCTCAAACAGGATGATCAGACCCGAGACGAAGTTGGCGAAGATCTCCTGCAAACCGAAGCCCAGCCCCACGCCCAGCGCCGCTACCAGCCACTGCAGCTGGCTCCAGGCCACGCCCAGGGTGGCCAGCGCCACCACCAGCCCGGTGCCGACGATGGTGTAGGAGAGCAGCGCCGAAATAGCGTAGGCGCTGCCCTGCTTGAGCTCCAGCCGCGACAGCACCATCACTTCGAGCAGGCCCGGCAGGTTGCGCGCCATCACCAGGGTCAGCACGAAAATCAGCAGTGCGGCGAAGATGTCGGCCACCGACAGCGCACTGGTGACGAGCTCGGCGCCGACGCCTTCGCTGGCTTCCCAGATGGCGATCTCATTGAGGTAACCCAGCACCGTCAGCAGATCGGACCATACCAGGTAGAGCAGCACGGCGAAGCCGAGCAGCAGGATCAGCTTGGAGAGACGCAGCGACTGCTGGTTGATCTGCTCCATGTCCAGCGGCGGCTCCTCCACCACTTCCAGCCCCCCTTCGGCGCCCTCCTGGGCCTGGGCGCGGCGACGCATCAACGCACGCTTGAACGCCAGCCGGCGCGCCGCTACCGCCAGGCCGCGCACCACTGTGGCCTCGACCAGGATCCACATCGCCAGCAGATAGAGGGTGATGACGAAGCGCCCGATCAGGCTCAGGGCGGTATATTCGTAACCCGACACGATCAGCCCCGCCAGCACCAGCGGCACACCGGCCATGAGCAGGCCCAGCACCAGGCGGAACAGCTTGACGCCGAAGAACGGGGTGTGGGCCATGATCAGTCTGGCCAGCAGCACGCTCATGGCCAGCAGGCCGACAAGCAGCAGCAACAGGGCAATGGGCCGCGACGAGAGATCGATCTCGCCATCCAGTGCCAGGGTGGAAACCAGCAGCACCGGCACCAGGGCCACAACGAGCCAGCCCAACAACCAGCGCAGCCGCGCCACATAGCCCGAAGGCCAGTAGAAGTGCTTGGTCGCCACGCCATCGCGTACCAGCAGGCGACGCGACCAGGCAATGAAGCCCCAGGCCAGCGACAGATGCAGGAACGCCTGGCCCAGGCCAGAGGCGATTCCCGTGCCGATGCTGGCAAGCGAGATGCCGATACCGGCCAGCGTCAACGGGCCGGGAAGCGCCAGCAAGGCATTGAGACCGATCGCCTGGGGCGTGTGCGCCTGGGAATCGCTGCGCAGCCGACCGATCTGCTCGTGCAGCATAGCCAGACGACGCTGAATGCGGCGGCGCAGCCCCAGCAGCAAGACCGCCACGAGCACCAGCGGCGCTCCCGACAGGGCCTCGGCTCCCGGCATGCGCCAGTGCACCGGCAGCACGCCGCGCCATTCGCCACGCTGCAGCTCTTCGGTCACATTGGCCGGCAGCTGACGGAACCAGGCCAGGTCCAGCGGCCGGGTATTGGCGATCCAGAACAGCTGCTCATCGATGGTGGTGCGCAGCTCCCGGGTGGTTTCCAGCAGTTGCTGCTGATTGAGCTGCAGCTCGATGGCCGCGCTGAGCAGGCTGCCATAGGTCTGCTCGAGCTGATCGACGAGCTGACGGCGCGAGTGGTAGAGCCCCTGGAGGGACTCCACCAGTCCCTGAGTGACCTCGACACCGGCCTCCTCGAGGCGTTGGTTGGCCAGTCGCTCGCTCTGGCGCAAGGCATCGCGCTGGCGCACCAGGTCGAACTGGCGCAGACGCAGGTCGGCGATTTCATCCTGCAGGCTGCGTCCCGGATCGACCTGAGGCAAGGAGCGTCGCTGCTCGCGCAGAATGCGCGACAGCAGCAAACTGCCGCGAATGGCTTCTATCTGCTCGTTCAAGCTGCGCTGCAGCTGACGTACGTGATCGAGCTGACTGCGTATGGCCAGGCTCTCGCGCACCAGACCGTTGTGACGGTCGTTGGCCCGCAGCAGTTCGAGGCTGAGCTCGCGGTTGACGTGCTGAGCGCGCTCCAGCACCGGGTGTCCGGCCTCGAGCAGGGGGTCATCGCGTGCGGCATCGGCAATCGCCTGCTCCGAGGCGATGCGCCGTTGGCGGTCGATCACCCCCTGCAACAGGGCCAGCTCCGACTCCTTGCGCGTGACCTGCTGGGTGAGCAGGTCGCGTCGCTGCTGGGTCAGCTCCCGCAGGCGGGTGTTGCTGCCCAGCTCGCGCTGACGCAGCCGCAGCGTACGCTCGGCAAGGCGCCGCTCCACCTGCAGCTGCCACAGCCGGGGCGAGTCCTCGCTGACACCCTGCGCCTCCAGCGTATCCAGCGCGCGGCGGGTGCGCTCGGCCGTCTGCATCGCCTCGGCAATGGCCTGCTGGGCCCGCTCCGGCAGCGTCTGGGCCGCCAGCAGCTGGGAGTTGACGTCGGCCAGGCGGTCCTGCAGCTGCTGCAGTTCGAACACTGATTCCTGCTGGCGATACTCCAGCTCATCCAGCGGCGTGTCGTCGAGCTCGGCAATCGAGCGGTCGAGCTCAGCCTCCTCTTCCTGCAGCAGTTCCCGCTCCAGGCGCAGCAGCTCGGCGGGCGCACTTTCGAGCCGCTGCTCCAGCCCCTCGATCCGCTCCTCGATCCCTTGCAGCTGTTCCAGGGCACGCAGCGTCGCCTCGAGGGCCTCGACATCGCGCTGCTCGGCCTCGCTCAGGCTCTCTCCCTCTTCGGGACGCAGCTCGACCAGGCGCTCTTCCACTGCCTGGCGCTCGGGCAGGGCATCTTCCGCCAACGCCGATGTAATCAACAGAATCCAACAGCAGATCAGTAGACACAGCGCCTGGCTGGCACGTCGGAAGATACCGGCAGCGGAGTAAAGCGTGACGTTCACGAAATTCCTCGTAGCAGCGACCCTCGTCAGAACGAGGCTCAACTGGTGCAATAACATGACAATAGCGGCGCCAGCAGTTGACTTGCCAAGGCGACATGGTAGAAACGGAAGCTCAATGCCTCGCTTCGAGTTCCTCCATGACCATCCGTTCCCTTCTTTTCGCCAGCGCCGCCGTGCTAGGGCTGCTGCCCACCTCCGCCATGGGCGAGGCCGATGCCCAGCGACAAGCGCTCGAATCTCGCATCGAAGCGTTGAGCGGCGAGCTGGAGGCATTGCGGCTTCAGCTCGACGCTCTGCCACCAGAGGACGACCCCCTCTATGCCGAGGTGGACGACCCCGTGCTGGAAGAGATCGCCCAGCGTCGGCAACTGGAGCGGGAGTCGACGCGCAACCCGCTGGCCATCACCATGCACCGGCGAAATTACCTGTTTCCGCTGAGTTATACCACGCATCCCAACCAGGGAGCGTTTCGCGACGTCTATGCCGACGGCAGCCCGAACGATCTCGAGGCGAAATTCCAGTTCAGTGCCAAGGTCAACCTGCTCGAGGACGTGCTGGGCACCACGGGGGATCTTTACTTCGCCTATACCCAGCGCAGCTGGTGGCAGGCTTACAACACCGATGCCTCCTCGCCCTTCCGCGAGACCAACTACGAGCCCGAGGTGTTCATCGATTTCGACAACACCTCGCGCTTCCTGGGTTGGACCAACACACGCAACCGGGTGGCCTTCAATCACCTCTCCAACGGACGCTCGATGCCGCTCTCGCGCAGCTGGAACCGCATCTACCTGGAGAGCATCTTCCAGCGCGGCGACTGGGCGGTGGCAGTGGCACCCCACTGGCGCATTCCTGAGTCCGACGGCGACGACGACAACCCCGACATCGACCGCTACTGGGGCTATGGCGACGTGACCGTGGCACGCCGCTTCAACGGCGATCAGGAGGCCAGCGTCATGGTGCGCGGCAATCCCAGCCCCGGCAACATGGGCACTCAGGTGGACTACTCCTGGCCCCTGTTCGGCAACATCCGCGGCCATGTTCAGTACTTCTACGGTTATGGCGAAAGCATGATCGATTACGATCACCGCAACCATCGCATCAGCGTCGGGTTCAGCGTCAACCCGCTGTTCACCGGCGCCGGTGGCGTGCGCTGACCTGCCACAGGGGCCGGCGTTGAACTCATATCAGCGAGTGCTATGCTGAGGCTGTCATTCATCGTCAGAGGAAGACTGTCATGGCAACGCGCACCCCGCATACCGATGAAACCACTCGGCAACTCAAGGAAGACCTGCACCAGCTCACCCGCACCATCGAGGAGCTGGTGCACGCCACCGCCGACGATTCCCGCAGCAACATCAAGGAACTGCGCGAGCGCGCCGAACAGCGGCTGAAGGACACACGCGACCGGCTCGAAGCCCGCGGTGAGCGACTCTACGGCGAAGCGCGCGATACCGTGCACCAACAGGCCGACGCCTGCGACCGCTACGTGCACGAAAACCCCTGGACCAGCATCGGCATCGGCGCCGCCGTGGGTGTCGTCATCGGCATGCTCATTGGACGTCGTTGATGGCTGCAAGCGAAGGACCGGTACAACGCCTGTTCAGCATCGCCAAGCGAATTCTGGCCAATCTGGTGGCCACGGGCGAGACGCGCCTGCGTCTCGCCGTTCTCGAACTCGAAGAAGAGCGCGCCCGCCTCGTCACGCTGCTACTGCTGCTTGGGCTCAGCCTGGTGCTGCTGCTGCTGGGCCTGGGCATGCTGACCCTGCTGGTGGTGGTGCTGTTCTGGGACACCCACCGGCTGGCCGCCATCGCCATCAGCGCGCTGGTGTTGCTGGGCAGCGGCATCGGCCTGGCACTCTGGGGGATGCGCCTGGCGCGTCGCCATACCCTGCTCAAGGAGACACTGGCTCAGCTCGCGCTGGACCGTCACCTGATGGAGGAGCCGCGTGACACGCCGCGCCGTTGAGAAATCCCTGCCCGCTGCCGCGAGCCGTGCCCAGCGCAAGGCCGAACTCATCGCCACTATCGAACGGCAGCGTATCGACCTTCTGGTGGAGGCGGAGCGTTGGCAGCAGAGTTCCTTGGGGCTCAATGCCGGCTGGCAGCGTCTCGAGGGCTCCCTCAAGCCCTTTCTCAAACACTATCGGGGAGTGGCCTACCTGGCCGCCGGCGCCCTGCTGGTCGCCGGCTTGCGCCATCCTCGTACGCTGATACGGCTGACCAGACAAGCCGCCGCCGGTGCCCTGCTGCTACATCGAGCCAGGCACCTGCTCGGGAAGGTTCGCTGAGCCCCTAAAACCAGGGTTTCGAAAGGCGACTCAGAGCTGCGCTTCGGCCTTGTGTCGGCCTTTAGCCCCGCTCGGCACCCATCGCATCCAGCTCTCGCCACGCTTCAGGCGCTTGTCGATGAAGTGGCGTGTCTTGCGCTGCCCTTCGCTGGTATCCCTCGCCCACACCGCCAGCGCCGCCACGAATAGGCTGGTGAGGGCCACCTCTTCCAGCTGAGCGCGACGCGTGCCGTAACGGGCTTCCAGGCGAGCTGCCTCGCGCAGCCACTGAACGGTGCGTGACAGGTCGAACACCAGCGGCACCCAGGTGTGGGGATGCGGCAGATGCGCCTTGGTCCGGAGCATCTGCACGGTGACCCGGCGATGGGCGGCGAAGGTATCGAACCAGGCCTGCAGACAGTGCTCGATACGCACCCGCTCCGGCCAGTCGTCGAAGGTTTCCGGTTTTTCCGCCAGCATGGCTCGCCAGCCGCGCTGGAACCAGGCATTCGCTACCGCGTCCATGTCGCGAAAGCGCTCCAGCACCACCGACATCGGCAACTCCAGGTTGCGTGCCACCTCCGAGAGCCGCACCGCCTGCCAGCCACGCTCCTCGGCCTGACGCACAGCCTCATCGACGACGAGATCGGCAAACGCAGAGGCTTCGGACCGGGAAGAGTCCTGTATCGCAATCATGGTCATGGGCGATCCTCGGCTTCCAGCATGGTTCTGCTTGCAGCATAGCCCGGTTTACGGGTGACGCCATCCGGCCGCCCGCTCCAGATAGTGGATGCAGAACAGCGCATCGCGGTCGGTCCAATGCGCCCGCGGCTCGAACCCGGCGCGCCCCGCCAACTCGAGAAACCCGGCCACGCTGTACTTGTAGGAGTTTTCGGTGTGCAGGCTCTCGCCCTCGGCGAAGAAGAAGCGCTCCTCGGCCACGTGAATGGCCTGGTCGCACCGACTCACCAGATGCATTTCGATGCGCGATTCGGCTTCGTTGTAGAAAGCAAGATGGTGAAACCGCGACGGATCCACTTCGGTATCGAAGTCGCGGCGCAGCCGCTCCAGAAGGTTGAGGTTGAAGGCCGCCGTGATGCCGGCGGCGTCGTTGTAGGCGGCGTCCAGTATCGCCCGATCCTTGATCAGGTCAACACCGATCAGTAGCCCGCCTCCGGGCGGGAGCAACTGCGCCAGTCCCACCAGGAACGCTTCGGCCTCTTCCGGAGTGAAGTTACCGATGCTCGAACCGGGAAAGAACGCCACCGGACGCTCTCCCGACAGCCCCTCGGGCCAGCGCATCGGCTGCGAGAAATCGGCGCAGGCCGCATGCACCTCCAGCCAGGGGTAGTCGGCGGCCAGGCGGCGTGTGCTGTCGAGCAGAAAGTCCCGCGATATGTCCACGCCCAGATAGCACGCCGGATGCAGTGCCTCGAGCAGCAGCCGCACCTTGCGGCTGGCGCCGCTGCCAAGCTCGATCAGGGTCGCATCGCGCCCCACCACCTCGGCGATCTCCCCCACGGCAGCACGCAGGATCGCCTCTTCCGTGCGGGTGGGATAGTACTCGGGCTGCTCGCAGATGGCGTCGAACAGCTCCGAGCCGCGGCGATCGTAGAAGAACTTGGGTGAGGTGTATTTCGGCGTGGCGGCAAGCCCCACCATCAGCTCCTGGCTCAGCGAGCCCGCCGCCTCCGGCGAGTGCTGATCGTGAAAAGTGACGAATGGGTTCATGTCATGCCTCCCTGGCCAGGCGGAAACCGGAGAACGCCCAGCGGGCGTGGGGCGGGAAGAAGTTACGGTACGTCGGGCGAATGTGGTCGCTTGGCGTGGCACAGCAGCCCCCACGCAGCACCATCTGCCCCGACATGAACTTGCCGTTGTACTCGCCCAGGGTGCCGGGCAGCGCACGAAATCCCGGATAGGGCCGATAGGCGCTGCCGGTCCACTCCCACACGTCGCCGAACAGCTGGGCCATGGCACTGCCCCGCGCCGTCGCGGCTACCGGCTGCAGGTGGTCGCTCTCGACGAAATTGCCGCCCATGGACGCATCCCGGGCTGCCACCTCCCACTCCGCTTCGCTCGGCAACCTCGCTCCGGCCCAACGCGCAAAGGCGTCGGCCTCGAAGAAACTCACGTGCACCGCCGGCGCCAGCGGGTCGAGCGGCCGCAGCCCGCCCAGGGTGTAGTGGTACCAGCCATCCTCGCGTCTCACCCAGTACAGCGGCGCCTGCCAGCCGGCCTGGCCGACCTGCTGCCAGCCATCGGAGAGCCACAGCTCAGGGCGGGCATAGCCGCCGTCTTCGATGAAGGCCAGGAACTCGGCGTTGGTCACCGGCCGATTGGCCAGCTGGAATGCCTCGAGAAACTGTCGATGCACCGGCCCTTCGTTGTCATAGGCGAAGCCCGTTTGCAGATCGTGGCCGATCTCGCGGATGCCGGCGGCATGCTCGAGCCAGGCCAGATCGCCCGGGGTCTCCGCCGGTGGTGGTACCAGGTCGTCGCGGTAGGCCGGGCACAGCGGGTTCTGGGCCAGGATGTGCTTGATGTCCATGAGCAGCAGTTCCTGGTGCTGCTGCTCATGGTGCAGCCCCAGCTCGACGCGGCGAACGATCTCCCCGGCATGCTCGGGCGGCGGCGACTCGAGCAACTCCGCCATGGCCGCATCGACATGGGCTCGATAGCGGTAGACGTCGGCCACCGTGGGGCGCGACAGCGTACCGCGATGCGGTCGTGGAAAGGGCACGCCGTGGGTCTCGTAATAGGAGTTGAAGAGGTGATCGTAGACGGGGTCGAGAGGTCGGTAGCGGGGCTGAAAGGGAGCGAGAAGGAACGCTTCGAAAAACCAGGTGACGTGGGCGAGATGCCACTTCGGCGGGCTGACGTCATCCATGCTCTGGATCACGTAGTCCTCGGTACACAGCGGCTGGCACAGCCGCTCCGATGCCTGGCGTATGCGCTGGTAGCGTCTCAGCCACTCCTTGGTGTGAAGGGTATCGGGCGTTTCCAGCTGCTGGGGGGAGGCCAACTCATGAGCTAAGGGGGGCATGGCGCACTCCTGTGACGAGCCACATCCGTGACGAACCATCCAGACGAACAGGTCTATCCAGCGTAGCAAGGCTGCCGCAAGCGACCGGTTACGTTAGGTAAGGTTTTGTCGCGCCTCCTGCAATTGCTACAGCGAGAGCCCGCAGGCCACGCCCGATGCCCAGGCCCACTGGAAGTTGTAGCCGCCGAGCTCGCCGGTCACGTCGAGCACCTCGCCGATGAAGCGCAACTGCGGCAGCCCCTCGACGCTGAAGTCCTTCGACGAGATCGCCGCGGTATCCACGCCGCCCAGGGTCACCTCGGCGGTACGCCAGCCCTCGGTGCCGGCGGGCTTGAGCCGCCAGGCTCCCAGGTGCGCCTGCCAGGCCTCGATACGGGAGTTGGAAAGTTCGGCCAGGGTGGGGTCTTCGCCGTGCCACTCCACCAGCGCCTGGGCCAGACGGCGCGGCAGGCGCTCGCCCAGCCAGGTGGAGAGCTGACGCCGCGGTGCCGCCTGGCGCGCCTCGGCAAGCGCGTCGGCAATCTCGAGCCCGGGCAGCAGATCGATCACCAGTTCGTCGCCGGGCTGCCAATAGCTGGAGATCTGCAGCATGCCGGGGCCGGAAAGGCCGCGGTGGGTGAACAGCATAGGCTCACGATAGCGCCGCTGCCGCCCCGGCCCCAGACGCCGGCCGTCGCGTAGCGCGCTCACCGCCACATCGCAGCTCACCCCGGCCAGCTCGGCCGCCCGCTCCTTCCACTGCGAGGTCAGGGTGAACGGCACCAGTGCCGGACGCGTCTGTGTCACGCCGAGGCCGAACTGACGGGCAATGTCATAGCCGAAACCGGTAGCGCCCATGGTGGGGATCGAGAGTCCGCCCGTAGCGATCACCACCGCGCCCGCTTCGATACGGCCCGCCGAAGTGGCCAGCCGCATGCCCTCTCCCGCTCTCTCGATGCGCTCCACGCTCGTCTTCAAGCGCAGCTCAACCCCGGCCCACTCGCACTCGGTGAGCAGCACGTCGAGCAACTCCTTGGCCGAATGCGCGCAGAACAGCTGGCCCGGCGCTTTCTCCACGTACTCCACGGCGTGGCGCTCCACCAGCTCGACGAAGTGCTCGGGGCGGTAGCGCTTGAGCGCCGAAATGCAGAAGTGCGGATTGGCAGAGAAGAAGTTGGCCGGGCCGGTGGCCAGGTTGGTGAAGTTGCAGCGCCCCCCACCCGACATGAGGATCTTCTTGCCCGGCTTGTTGGCATGGTCGAGTACCAGCACCCGCCGACCCGCATAGCCCGCCGTGAGGGCACACATCAACCCGGCGGCGCCCGCGCCGATCACCACCACATCCGCTTGCATGCTCACCTGCATTGCCCACCGGGTTGTCACTTCGAGGCTGCGCATTCTAGCAGCTGTCACCTGGCAAACCCACGGCGGGAGGATCGGCGCCTCGTTCGTGTGCTAGGTTTACTGAGCCAACAGAAGAAACATCATTCCAATAAGTTAGAGGCGTGACGATGACGTATCCGAAGAAGGCACTGTTGACCAGCTCCGTTGCCCTGGCATCGCTGCTGGCCGTAGGAGCAACGGCCGTGCAGGCCGACGACTTTCCCAGCCAGCCGCTCACCATGGTGATCGGCTTCGGCGCGGGCGGTAGTACCGACATCCAGGGCCGGGTATTGGCCAACGTGCTGGAAGAGGAGCTGGGCCAGCCGGTCAACGTGGTGAACCAGCCCGGGGCCGGCATGGGAGTGGCCCTGACCCGCCTGACCAACACTACCGACGATGGCTATACCTTTCTCTACGGCCCCTCATCGCCGCTGACCTTCGCCCCACTGGCGATGGACACCGACTATGAGTTGGACGACTTCCGCTATGTTGGCGGCGTCTCCCTGGCCCAGGCCGGCTTCGTCACCGGCGAGGACCGCCCCTTCGGCGACAGTTGGGAGGAGCTGGTGGAGTACGCGCGCGAGAATCCCGGCGTGAGCTATGCCACTCAAACCGCTCAGGACCGGCTCATCATCGACTACATCGCCGAACAGGAAGGCCTCGATCTGCGCATCGTGCCCACCGAAGGTGGCGCCGGCATGGCACCGCTGATCCTCTCCGGCGACGTCGATTTCGCCTACAGCGGCGGCACCCACTCAGGCTATGCCGACAGCGGAGAGATGCCGGTGCTGCTGAGTCTGGCCGCCGACCGCCTGGTCGCCTTTCCCGATGCCCCCACGCTGGTGGAAGCCGGCTACGACATTACGCCCGGCGACATCCTGATGGCCGTGCTGCCGCATGACGTACCCGACGAGCGCGCCGAGCGGCTGGCCGAGGCTCTCGAGGCGGCCACCCAAGACGAACGCTTCATCGAAGTGACCGAGGAGCGCTTGCTGCTGCCGGTGCAGTACATGAACGAAGAAGAGCTCACCGACACCCTGCACGAACAGCGCGATGCCTTCGCCGCACTGATCAATGAGATGGGTGGCGTGGAAGAGTGACTGCCCCACAGGGCCGGCTTCAGCAGCCGGCCCGGTTGACTAGAAAATTAATACTCCGGCATGAGAAATACCATCCAGATATTTCCTCTCCATCTATTACATTGGCTAAGACAACCCATCACAAAAGGTTACATACAGACATTACTGATAAACAGCAACATGGTAGGCCTGAAGAACTAAAACACATAAAGCAACATACGCAAGGGACTCAGGAGGGACACTGCTCATGTCCACTCATGCCTACGTACTCGTCGTACTACGCACACTGAATGAGCTTGAAGAAAGAGACTATGTGGTTGCGCTGAGGCAACAGGGTTACCACATCGAGTTCGTCAGTACAGAGCAGGATCCGCTTCCCGTTCTGCTGACTCATCCGCCCGTCGTTGCCTGCTTCGAATATGATTACCCCGATCTGCAGGGACTTACCGACCTACGGCAGGCCAAGCAGCGCGCGGCCTCGGTGCCCCTGCTGATGATCACCCAGGCGCATTCGGAGAGTCTCGCAGTATGGGCCTTTCGTACGCGGGTATGGGATTACTTCGTGCAGCCTGTCGATCTGACCCGCTTCATGGGGGTGGTGGACAGCCTCTATCAGTTGCGGTCGCTCTGCCCGGTCACTCAAGAGCGCAAACAGGCGCCCCATGTCGCCAACCAGATTCCTCCCGAAGCGCGCTTGCGCTGCTGCACGTCGGGCAGCAGCCAGCAGCTGCAGTTGGAGCGGGCCATCAGCTATATCGAACAGCATTTGCACCAGAAGCTGGCCCAGGCCGAAGTAGCCGCGCAATGCGGCATCACCTCGTTTCAACTCAGTCGGCTGTTTCGCAAGCTCACCGGCAACACCTTCCAGGGATTCCTGCTCGAGCGGCGCATCGACGAGGCCAAGCGACTGCTGGCCAATCCCCGCACCTCGGTTACCGACGTCTGCTTCAGCGTCGGCTTCCGCGATCTCTCCTACTTCACGCGTACCTTCCAGAAACACGTCGGCCATACGCCGACCCTCTATCGCCAAACGCTGTACGTGCAGGCGCCAGCCATCACGCCGGATCCGATGCCCATACCCAGGTACGAGAAACTGACCCCGACGTACCGTCCTCTGCTCGCCTCCGGCAGCTTGCAAGACCAGCCCTGCCCACAGACGGTCTCCACCTGAGCGATATCACGCAGCAAGGAGACAACAGGCAAGGCGAAAACAACCAGGGCGTATTCGAATGAATGGCGCCGGCCCATTGGCCGGCGTCTGTTTGACTGACCCACCCACTAATCCACCAGAACGGGTATCTGCGCCAGGATGCCGAAGTTCTCGCCTCCCGTCTGGCCCTTGGGGTCGTGGTAGCTGCAGCTCGGCAGGAAATAGATGCTCTTCTGCTTCCAGCCACTCTGCTGCTGGTGGGAGTCCCAATAGGCGGGGGCCCCGCCCGGCTTTTGCAGATTGAAGGCATCGACGAAGCTGTTCCAACGCTCCACCCCGCTGGTACTGCTATGGCTCCAGGTGCCTGGCGAGGTACCGCCGCTGTCTTCCGGCGGCAGCTGCATCCGCTGCGGCGCCCTCTGGTCGATTTGGTTGGACTGCTGATTCATCCAAACGATATTGACGGTGACGGCACCGATCAGCGGATTGCTGGGTGAAACACCATCTTCACACTCAATTACCGGCAGCGTCAGCGTCCAGATCTGCTCCTTGGCCGTCTTCTCGACCCAGCAGTCGTAGAGGTCACCGAAGGCCGAGTCAATCTGGCCGTTGTTGGTGGAAATATCCTCGCCGAAGCGCATCTCATTGGGGTTGCCGTCGCCACACACCAGCGGCCGTACCTCATTGGCGCTGGCCCCCCCTTTGTCGTCGTGCAAAAAATTGGTCCAGCCGCCGGTCTGGTCGCCCTCGGGGATGAAACGGCCCACGTTGCAGGAATAATTGCCCGAGGGGTCCACCAGCGCCTGTCGGCACAGTGCGATGGGCTGGTCCACATCTTCCGGGCGCAGGCTGCCGGCAAAGCCGATGTAGGCCACCGAGCGCGCTACCACATCATAGCCCTCGAAACCGAAGATACGCCCAAAGAAGGCCTCCACCTGGCTCTGCTGGCGGGCCGTCACCACCTCCACGGCGTTGATGAAGTTGGGGTCGCTATCGAGATCCTCGGCGGTGCGCCCGAACAGGTCCACCGGATCGAGGGAGTCGTTGGGGGTGAAGGTGCGCGTGGCGAAGCTCCAGTGGCCGCGCAGTGCGCTCAGCACCTCTACCGTGTCGTTCTGGCTGTTGTTGGCCATGGCCGCATCGGTGGCAATCTGATTGGCATCCGGATTGACCGAACTGCCGTCGGCGGTATAGAGCATCCGCGCTCCGGCCAGGGAACCGGCGTCGGCGGCATTGTGCAGCTCGTTTCTGGCCACGTAGAGGTTGCTGCCGTCCACCGCCAGGGCAGTGAAGGCCAGCAGCATGAAAAGACCGACGGCCAGCAGCACGATGGAAACCCCGCGCTGGCGCTGCGGCGAGCCGTAACGGCCGCGCCTTGCGTTGCGAACGTTCATCTCATTCCGCCCTCATCACGGTGGTGGCATTGAGTTCGAGCACGTTGCCCAGGGTGCCGATGAAACCGGGCAGCAGCAGGAACTGGTAGGGGTAGTCGACGCTGACCACGATCTCGTCGCCGGCATCGAAGCGGCCGTTGCCGTTGCGGTCGATGCGCTGGATGTCGATGGTCATGGTCGCCGGCCCGCCGAGTGAAATCAGGTACTGTTCGGCATAGTTGCGGATGGCCTGCTCGATGGCGGCGTTCTCGTTCGCGCTGTCGCGCGGTTCGGGCCGGAACAGGATGCCGGTCCGCGCCCCTCCGCGGCTGGCGTTGGTCAGCGTCGCCTTGTCGAACAGCGCGACGCTGAATTCGATGATGCCGAACAGCAGGATGAACAGCAGCGACGCCGAAATGGCGAATTCCACCACCTCCGAGCCGCGCTGGCGGCGCGCCGAGCGTATTGCTTTCATGCCTGGCCCTCCCTGCTCGGGCAGCGCTCCGACCATGACAAGCCGGAACGCTGTCCGGCGATCAGTTGATGACCTCGCCTCCATTACGACGGATCAATTGATCCAGACTGCGGGCGTTCTCGCTGGCGGTGACGTAGTAGGCCGGCGACAGCCGCATGGCTTCCTCGAAGAAGCCCAGCGCATCCTGATAGCGCCCCTCGAGCATCGAGATGTAGCCGATATCGTTGTAGGCCTTGGCGCGGTCGCCGCCCCGGGCCACCGCCTCGATGGCGGTGTCGTAGTCGCCCTCGCGGGCATGCACCAGCCCCAGGTTGCGCCAGGCCAGATCGTAGTTGGGGTTGGCGTTGAGCGCCTGGCGCAGCGCCTGACGCGCCCCCGGCAGGTCACCGGCCAGGTAGCGCGAATAGCCCTGGTTGTTGAGCACCAGCGGCGTTCTCGGATTCGTCTCCAGGGCACGCGCATAGTGGCCCTGGGCGGTGGCATGGTCGGCGCGCATGTCGGCGATCACCCCCAGGGCGTTGTGGGCCTGCCAAGGCGCATCGCGCCGCGCGGCGATGGGCGTGAGGAAGCGCTCGGCCTGATCGTAGTCGCGCTGCTGGATCAGGATGATGCCAAGCGCGGTGCCGGCACCGGGATGGCGCGGATCGATCTCCAGCACCCAGCGATAGGCCATGTCGGCCAGTTCATGGTTGCCCCGGCCGTGGTGAATGATGCCGACCCGATACAAGGCCTCGGCCTGGGGTCGTCGCTCCATGCGCAAACCGCGCAGGTACTCGAACAGCGCCCGATCGGCGTCGCCGGCACGCAAGGCGGCCTCGCCATTGCGGTAGGCCTCCTCGGGGGAGCCCACCGGGAAGGCGGTACCATAGGCCACCGACGACCCGCCGCCACCCAGTGCGCCGTAGACGTCGCTCTCCTGGGACATGCCCCCGCCGGTGGCGGCACAGCCGGCCAGCGCCAGGGACAGCGTGGCAACGGCGCAGGCCGTCCGGAGTTGTATTGTTGCTTTCATGACACCCCCTCCCGCTCGTTTGAAGAGATTGGCCGACTCAGCGCCCCGCCAGGGCGGCCGCCGCACCCAGCAGCGGCGGCCCCAGAGCCACCACGAAGAAGCTGGGGAAGACACAGAAAATCAAGGGAAACAGCATCTTGGTACTGACCTTGGCGGCCTTTTCCTCCGCTTCCTGAGTGCGCTTGTCGCGCAGCTCCACGGCAAACAGCCGCAGGGTCATGGCGATGCTGGTACCGAAGCGCATGCTCTGCAGCAGCGTGGTCACCAGACCGCGAATGTCGTCCACGCCGGTACGCTCCTCGAGGTCGCGCAGAGCGGTCTTGTTGTCCATGCCGGCACGGGTCTGCATGCCGAACAGGTGCAGCTCGTCGGCCAGCTCCGGGTGGCTCACCTCCAGGTCGCGCGCCACCCGCTGGATCGCCGCCCCCAGCCCGAGACCGGCCTCGCTGCACACCACCAGCAGATCGAGGGCATCGGGCAGGCCACGGCGCAGCTGCTGGGTACGCTGGCGTATCGCCCGCTCCAGCCAGAAACGCGGCAGCAGATAGCCGACGATGGCCGGAATGATCAGCAGCAGTACCGCTACCGCCGGTGGAAGGCGCACGAAGGGGATGACCAGCAGCAGCACCAGCAGCGGCGGCACCACGGTCAGCAGCAGGCGTATGCCGTAGAACAGGCTGACGGCTGACGGCGAGCGCTTGCCGGCATGGCGCAGTTCCGTGGCGATGCGGCTGCGAACCTCGTCCTTTTCGGGGATCAACTTCTCGCCCATGGGCCCCAGCCACTGAACCAGCCCACCCTCTTCCGTCTTGCCATGCCCCCCGGGGGCCTCGGCGCTGGCTTCCAGGTGCTTGAGCCGGTGCCGCAGCGGATCCGACAGCCCCATGACCAGCAGCACCAGCGCCACCAGCAGACTGAAGACGGCCATGCCGAGCAGCGCGGCGAAGCCAAGCTGCATGGCCTGCGGGTCCTGCAGCAGGTCGCTGAAGCGTTCGAGCCAAACGGTTGAAACGTTCATGCGGGCTTCCTCCTCACACGTCGATACGCACGATACGGCGCATCCACAGGATGCCGACCACGATCATGAAGAATGACGCCGCTATCATCTGCCGCCCCACGGGGTCCTGGGTGAGCATGGGCAGGAAGTTCGGCGACACCAGGGTGAGTACACCGGCCAGGGCGAACGGCAGCAGCGAGAGGATCCAGGCGGCCATGCGCCCCTGGGCGGAGAGCGTGCGCACCTTGCGCTGGAAGCGGAAGCGGTCGCGCACCACCGCGGCCAGACCGTCGAGCAGTTCGGCCAGGTTGCCGCCGCTCTCCTTCTGGATCAGCACCGAGGTGGTGAAGACCATCACGGTCACGCTCGGCACCCGTTCCAGCATGCCCAGCATGGCGCTGCGCACCTCACCGCCGTAGTTGATCTCCATGAAGGTGGTACGGAACTCGCCGGCGACGGGGTCGGCCATCTCCTCCGCCACCAGATGCATGGCATCGCTGAAGGGATGCCCCGCGCGCAGGGCTCGCGCCATGATGATCAGGGCATCGGGCAACTGCTCCTCGAAGCGCGCCAGACGCTGGCTGCGCAGCCGCTGCAGGCGCATGAACGGCAGCGCCGCCACGCCTGCCCCGAGCAGCACGCCGAGCGGCTGTGGCAGCAGCAGGAAGCCGACCGCACCGAAGACGCCGCCCAGGCCGAGGCTCTGCAGCACCACCCGGTAGGCCGGGGTCTCGCGCCCCGCCTGCTCGACCAGACGCTCGACCCGGGACATGCCGGGCAGCGCCTCCAGCGCACGCTCCAGCGGCGACAGCTGACGCAGGTACTTGCGCCGCACCAGCGAGGCCTTGCCGCGGTCGGCGCCGGCCGAGATGGCGTGCAGACGCTTCTTCAGCCGCTTCCGCGCCTTGCGGTTCTCGCCGAAGGTGGGCACCAGGAAGCTCTGCATCAGCAGAAAGGCAGCGATGAAGATCATGCCGATGAAGATCGCCTCATCGGAGAGGTTGAAATCGAGGTTCAGACCCATGACCGCTGGCCTCCTCCCACCTGGAACACCTCCAGCCCCGGGTCGAGACCGCGACGCTTGAGATGATCGTAGAAGCCCGGCACCACGCCGGTTGCCATGTAGCGCCCCATCACCCGGCCGTGCTCGTCGATACCCTCGCGCTCGAAGCGGAACAGCTCCGACATGGTGATGATCTCGCCCTCCTGGCCGTTGACCTCCTGCACGCTGACCAGGCGCCGCACGCCGTCCTCCTGGCGCTCCACCTGAACCACCAGATCGATGGCCGAGGCGATCTGCGAGCGCAGCGCACGGGGCGGCAGCTGGTAGCCGCTCATCGCCACCATGTTCTCGATCCGCGTCAGGGCGTCGCGGGGGGTATTGGCGTGGATGGTGGTCAGCGAGCCGTCGTGGCCGGTGTTCATCGCCTGCAGCATGTCGAAGGCCTCGCTGCCGCGCACCTCGCCGACGATGATGCGGTCGGGGCGCATGCGCAGGCTGTTGCGCACCAGGTCGCGCTGGGTCACCTCTCCGCGCCCCTCGATGTTGGGCGGACGCGTCTCCAGCCGGCCGACATGGGGCTGCTGCAGCTGCAGCTCGGCGGAGTCCTCGATGGTGACGATGCGCTCATTGGGCGGGATGAAGCTCGACAGCACGTTGAGCAACGTGGTCTTGCCGGCGCCGGTACCGCCCGAGACCAGCACGTTGAGCCGCGCCTTGACCACCTTCTCCAGCAACTGGGCGATGACCGGCGACAGGCTGCCGTGGGCGATCAGGTTCTCGGTCGTGAGCTGGTCCACGGCGAAGCGGCGGATCGACAGCATGGGCCCGTCGATGGCCAGCGGCGGGATCACCGCGTTGACCCGCGAGCCGTCCTTGAGCCGCGCATCGACCATCGGCGAGGACTCGTCGACGCGCCGCCCGACGCTCGACACGATGCGGTCGATGATGGTCATCAGATGCTGGTCGCTATCGAAGCGCAGCCGGGTCTGCTCCAGCTTGCCGCGGCGCTCCACATAGATCGGGTTGGTGCCGTTGACCAGGATGTCGGAGATGCTCTTGTCGGCCAGCAGCGTCTCCAGCGGTCCCAGGCCCAGCACCTCGTCCTGCAGTTCGCTGACGATGCGCTGGCGTACGGCCGCGTTGAACGGCAGCGACTCCTTGCTCATCAGCGCCTCGCACACCTGCTGCACCTGGCTGCGAGCCTCGCGCTCCTCAAGGCTGCTGAGCAGTGCCAGATCCATCACCTTGACCAACTGACGGAACAGCCGCTGCTTGCACTCCTGCTCGGGGGGCGACAGGCCGATACGATTGCCCCAGCCACGCTCCTCTTCTCCTGCCATCATGCGTTCGCGAAAATTCATGGCCGTCTCCCGGTCAGCAAGGGTCAGTGTTGGGTACGATTCCACAGCCGCAGTGACCAGCGGCGGGCGGGCACCGGCGGCTCCCGCGGCGTCATCAGCGCCAGCGCCAATGCCTTGAGCGCGCGGGTCAGCGGCGCCTTGCGCGCCAGCTCGATCAGCGGGCTGCCAACGTTGATGCTCTGGCTGGCATGGCGGTAGTCGTTGGGCAGGGTGTGGAGCGGCAGCCCCGGCAGGGCATCGCCGATGGCGCCCAGCGACACCTCGTTGCGCTTGTCGTAGCGATTGACCACGACCACCAGTCGCACGGGCGGCAGCCCGAGTTCGTGCACCAGGATGTCGCGCAGGCGCTGGGCGTCGTGCAGATGCGCCACGCTCTGCTGCATCACCATCAGCACCCGGTCGGCGCGCTCGAGCACGCAGGCGGTGGCCCCGTTGATCCAGCGCGGTAGATCGACCACCACCTCTTCATGGTCCTGGCCCAGCACGTGCAGCAGTTGCTCGACCCGGTTCTCCGGCACCTCGGAGAGGCTGGCGCGGTCCTCCGGCGACGACGCCAGCAGACCAAGCCCACTCTCGTGATGCTGGACATAGGCCGACATGGCCAGGCTGTCGAGGCTGTCGGCGGCATCCAGCGCCTGGACCAGGCCGTGGTCGGGAATCAGATTGAAATAGAGCGGCAGCGAGCCGAACTGCACGTCCATGTCGACCAGGGCACACTCCTTGCCCTCCACCGTCAGCCGGTGGGCCAGGTTGGCCGCCACCAGGCTGGCCCCGGAGCCGCCCTTGGCATTGATCACCGCAGTCAGGCTGGCCGTGGGGAGCGCCAGCTCTTCGCGCCGATCACGAACGATCTCACGCAGGAAACGGCCGATCTCGCCGTCGTCGATGGGCGGCGAGAAGTAGTCCCGGGCGCCGGCGCGCATGGCCAAGCGAATCAGCTCCACGTTGCCCTTGGGGCCGACTACCAGCAGCGGCGGCCGCTCGCCGGCGGGGCGTTCGCACAGCGCCATCAGCTCCGCCTCCCAGCTCTCCCCCACCATCAGCACCAGGGCGTCGGGCAGCGTCTCGATGCCCTCCAGAGGGTCGACGCTGCCGTTGATCAACTGCCGCAGCGTGACATCGATGCCGCCCTGGCTGCGCAGCAGCGCCTCCAGCGCCTCCATGTCCGCCCTGGAGCGCCCCACCAGCCGTATCTCGAGCCGTGTCAGCATGGCGAATCCCCGTTGCTCGTCAGCCTTCGTTCACCGGCGCTCTCGGCGCCGGTACCGGTGTTGCCGTTCCCGCTCGTTGCGTGCTTGCTCTTGGCAGATTGCTCTTGGCAGCATTCAGGGCAGCGAACTGGAGCTCATGGGCAGCGGCTGCAGTCCCGCCCCGCCGCTGCGGTAGTGGCGCATCGCCTCGGCCGCCTTGGCGCCCCCCAGCGCCGGGGCCTCATCGCCGGGCTCGTAGGTCTGCAGCCGCTTGGTGTGCTGTACCGTCTCGCCGAAGGGCGGCAGATCGGCGCCGGGCTGGGCCGCGCAACCGGCCAGCCCCACGGCAGCGGCAAGCGCTGCCAGCCGGATGCCTCGGGCGAGCGGGCGATGCGTGGCATGGCCGAGGTCGGCAAAAGGGTTCAGTGCGAACATGGCGGACACCTCCGTCGTGGCGTTCGGTTCACAGGTCATGGCCGAAGCGGCCCTCGGTGCCGCCCGCACGGCGGCTCGACATCAGTTCCAGATCCAGACTGCTGGGGCGGGGCCGCGAGCCGCCGTCGTCGTCACGGGCCTGGAAGCGACCGAGCAGGTAGAACTCCAGGTCGCTGGGCGCCACGAACGAACCGGTGGGCAGTCGCACCTGCTCCGGCGCGAAGGAGCGCGCCAGCCGCGGCGTGACGAAGATCACCAGCTCGGTCTGCTCCTTGATGAACTCCTGGCTGCGGAACAGCGCGCCCAGTACCGGCAGGTCGCCGAGGCCGGGGAACTTGGAGACGTTCTCGCGCAGGCTCTCGTTGAGCATGCCGGCGATGGCGATGGTCTGCCCCGAGGCCAGCTCCAGGCTGGAGCTGGCGCTGCGCTTGACCAGCGCCGGCACGAAGAACTGCGCCGACACCTGGTCGCCCACCCCGACCCGCAGGCTGTTGGCGGGCACCAGATCGGAGACGGAAACGTTGACCTGCAGGTTGATCGAGCCGGAATCCAGCACCACCGGCAGGAAGCTCAGACCGACGCCGAACTCCTTGTGCTCGATGGCCACCTGGCCGTTGCCCTGGGGCACCGGAATGGGGAATTCGCCGCCGGCCAGGAACTGGGCCTGCTGCCCAGTCAGGGTGGTGAGGTTGGGCTCGGCGAGGATCTTGGCCACCCCCTCGCGACTGGCTGCGTCCAGTACCAGATTGAGCAGGTAGTCGCTGCGCTGATAGCTGGCGAAGATGCCGGTATCCTCGATGCTGGCCACCGAGGGGGCGAACTCCCGTACCATCGGCCCCAGCGGCGTGCGCGTGCCGTTCTGGAATACCGGCAGGCGGAAATCCCCGCCCGGGCCCTGGAAGATGGCATCGGGGAAGGTGGCTCCGCCGCTCACCGCCCCCACGCTGAACGCCGAGGAACCGACGTTGAAGACGTTGAAGTTGGCCTCCAGTCGCTTGATCAGCGAACGGGAGACCTCCGCCACCTTGACGTCCAGCATCACCTGATTGGCCCCGCCCACCTGCATCAGGTTGAGCACCGCGTCCTCGCCGCCGCCAGCAAAGCGCATGGCCAGCCGCAGCGCGGTATCCAGCCGCTCGGCGCTGGATACCTCGCCGCTGAGCACGATGCTGTCCTGGGCCGAGCGCACCTGGATGTTCTCGTCCGGCAGCAGTGCATGCAGGTGGCTCTTCAGCGCTTCGAGATCGTGGGTCACGGTAACGTTGAGAGTGCCCTGGATGTTCTCCGACTGATCCCACAGCACCACGTTGGTGGTGCCGGTGGACTTGCCCAGCACGTAGAGCTGCCGCGAGCCCATCACCACCAGGTCGGCAATCTCGGGATTACCCACCGACACCACTCGCACCGCGCGGGGGAACTGCAGCACCTGGGCCTTGTTCAGCTCCACCGCCACCGAGACCGTGCGCCCCTCCACCGGCATGGCGACGCTGCGCGTGCTCTCCTGGGCCTGCAGCGTCGTCGCCCAGCTCAGCGCCAGGGCGGCACACACTGCCAGCGCCCACCCCTTCCATACCGTTTTCCTCCATGCCGCTCTCGTGTGCGCCGCTCCCTGCCGCACCGCCGTTCCCCACCCCTCGCCCTGTATGCTCATGACGCTTTCCCCCTGCCTGTTCTGATAGGCTTCGGCCGCCCCGGCGCCAGCCCGGATTGCTGCGCTGCCTGCGGTTCAGTTGCGCACGTTCACGGTGCTGGCCTCGGTGCCGCGTATCACCATCACCTGGCGCTGCGGCTGCACCGCAGGGGCCGCACGCGGTGGCGGCGGCGTATAGCTGGCGCGCGGTGGCTCGACGTTGAGCAGTTCGCGCTGGGCCGCCAGCAAGTCGGGCTTCTCCTCCTGGTCCAGCGGATTGCGCAGGGTCAGCTGCACCTTGCCCTCCTGGGTGGCCTTGACCAGGGTCTCCGCCTGGGTGGGGTCCACCTCGAGGGTCACCGCCCGTACGATCACCGGGCCGTCGCGCTCCTGGGAGGCGATCTGATCCACCGCCAGCACCTTGAGGTTCTGCAGCACGGTCCTCGACTCCACGCTGTTGCGGTTGCCGTTGTTGCGGGTGGAGACCACGTCGACCCGGTTGCCCGGCAGCAGGAATCCGGCCACGCCGACCACGTCGTCGACCCGCACGCTCATGGCCCGCTTGCCCGGGTCGAGCAGCGCCGCCAGGGCGCTTCCGCCCAGGTGCTCGGCCACACGGCCCTCATGCAGAATCTCGCCGGCGTAGATCACCTGATTGCTGATCCGCCCCACCACGCGCTCGATGTCGTCGAAGCTACCCGGCGGCACCGACTCCGGCGGCAGTCGCATGACCCGCAGGTCGCTGGCCTGCACCGTGGTGCCGAAGGGAATCTGCAGCGCCGCCACCACCACCTGACCGGCCTCGGTCAGGGCGTCGCGTTCCTGGTGCTGCTGTTGCATCCAGCTCATGGCGATCAGCGCCGCACCGCCGGCCATCAGCAGCGAGACGCAGAACATCGTGACAATGCCTTTCTTCTTCATGACGCGGTCCTCCCGCTCGTGTGGGCGTCACCGCCTGTGCGGTCATCGCTCGTGAAGTCTCCGAAGTAGGTCTGCCAGGCCCAGGCGAGCACCTCGCGGTCGAGGGTTTCGCCGCCCCAGTAGCGCAGGTGATCCCCCGCCAGCCCCAGCAGGTCGCGGGGGTGGCAGGCCAGCAGCGGTACGCCGAGGCGGGCATGCAGCTCGTAGATGACGAAATCGACCAGGGCCGGGTCGAAGCCGATGCCACTCTCGCGGCACTGGCGGGCCCAGATCTCCCGGTAGGCCTCGCGGCTCAGCGGCGCGAAGCGGATCTTGTAGCCGATGCGGCGCAGGAAGGCGGCATCGGCCAGCGTGAGCGGGTCCAGGTTGGTGGAGAACACCAGCGCCACGTCGAAGGGCACGCTGAAGTGGTAGCCGTTGGCCAGCGCCAGGAAGTCGCGGCGCTCCTCCAGCGGCACGATCCAGCGGTTGAACAGCTCCATGGGCGCCATGCGCTGGCGGCCCAGGTCGTCGATCACCAGCATGCCGTTGTTGGCCAGCAGCTGAACCGGCGCCTGATGAATATGGGTCGCGTGGTCGTACTGGACCTCCAGACGCTCCATGGTCAGCTCGCCCCCGGTCACCACGCAGGGCCGCCGGCAGCGCACGAAGCGCGGGTCGTGCCCTTCGGCCAGCAGCAGCGCCGCGCCGGTGTTCCCGGCTCCAGGCATCGCCAGCGGGCTGTGCACCGAGGGATCGAAGCAGCGCACCGCCTTGCCGCCGGCCAGAATGGCGTGGGGCACCAGCACCTCGCCGGGCAGCAGACGTACCAGGCGACGCGCCATGTAGCTCTTGCCGGTACCCGGCTCGCCGTGGATGAACATCGCCCTACCGGAGTGCAGCCCCGGGCCGAGCTGATCGAGCAGCATCGGGTCGATCACGGTATCGGCGAAGGCCGCCATCACTGCGCTGCGGGATATCCCCACGTCGCTCAGAGCCTGAGCCCGCACCCGGGCGGTGTAGACCTCCAGCGGTACCGGCGCCGGCCCGGCATAGCCGTCGCGGGCCAGTGCCTCCATGGCGGCGGCGCGGCCCAGTTCGGTGAGGCCGAAGCGCAGCGCGCCGCTCTCACCCTGACCGCGCACCTCGGCGCGCCCCTCCCGGCGCAGCAGGTGGCACAACGTTTCCACCACGCTGCCGGCCAGGGCCGCGCTGCGACTGAGCTGGTGCAGGTCGAGTACGCCCTGTTCGAGCAGCTGCTTGGAGAGCAGGTCCATCAGGTAGAGTGGCGAGAGCCCGGTCTCCTCGATGCTGGCAGGACGCGGCGGCAGGACATCGGCGGCAGCGGCCATGGACGAACCGACCGGCGCGGCATCTTCGCTGCCTGAATTGTCAAGTTTCGTATCCATGCCGGTGCTCCTCGCTTCGATTGGCGTTCAGGCCAGCGGCCACTGCCAGACGATCCAGGCAGTGGTACCCAGCGCAATGGAAACGGCGAAAGGGAATTTCTTGCCCATCACTTCGCCCTCGACGGGCGGGATATAGAGCGGCCTTCCGGTCGCCACCAGGGTTCGCATCATGAGTGCGTAGCGCCCCCAAGGGGAAATTGACTGGCGGTGAAAAAGTGCACTTGAAGCAAAGCTCATGGCGATAACGCCGCCGACGAAAATACTGATGAGCGCTGCTTGAAGCACGCCAAGCGGCCCGAGAAAGGTACCTATCGCTGCCATCAGCTTGGCATCCCCGGCACCGGTAAAGCCCATCAGGTAACCTGGTAGTAGAATGGCCAAACCGACCACAAGACCGTAGGTGGCGGCCAGGACACCGCCGGCTCCCGCTGCCCACCCCTGCAGCAGAAACCCCACGGCGGCCCCGGCCAGAATAAGAGTGTTGGGGATGCGGCAGAATCGGACATCCTTGAATGCCGCAATAATTACCAGAGGAATGGCACCTAGCTCGATCATGTCTTTTCCCCTTTTCGAAAGATGATCTGGCGCCAATATCCTTATCGGCGCCATTCTTACAGGTCACTCTCAACCCTCACCTTCACCGAAAAGATCTGCTACTGCTTGGAGTGCTGCTGCTGCACCATCACCGATAGAAACAAAGATGGCAGCACCAATTGCCACAATAAGGCCACACACCAAGGCCCATTCCACCACCTCGGTACCCTCTTCTTCGTGCCAGAAGCGCACGACACCCTGCATCAGCTTGCTCATGGTCTTTCTCCCATTTCAGGTTTCTTATCCAAGCTTGCTGTTGTCGGAGTCCGGCGCCTTTGCCCCGGCTCTCGAGACTCAGCATCGTAGTTACAAATCGGTTACGCTTGGAGAATCTTGCAGAGCGCTAGGAGGATCTTGCAGAGGTGGCGAACTTGCACGAATCGGCACAGCAGGAAAAAGCTGTGCAAATCCTGTACAATCAAAGCCTGGAAGTAGATAGGATATTGCGAATTTGTTGTCATATTGGTTGGTGCCAATATGAGTAGCCTGTTAAGCAAGCTCTGCACTCATTGGCTACGCAAACGAACCACTGCGCTGCGCTTCGTCTAGCTCGCCAATTCGTTCAGTGCTTTCTGAAGCCAAAGGAGTTGGCTTCCGTCGCGACCCGAAAACCACGACAAGAGCCACCCATGACCACATCGCGCACTTCTTTTTCCGGAGCCTGGCGCTGGCTGGCACCGCTCTGCCTGCTGATGGCCGTCTCGCTACCCCTGGCAGCTCAGGACCGCACCGCCGTGATCGGCGCCCGCGCTGCGCTGCAGCCGTGGTCCGACCCTCTGGAGGCGTTGGGTACGCTGCGCGCCGACGAGAGCGTGACCCTTTCCGCCACGGTGACCGAGCTTGTCGCCGAGCTGAACTTCCGCGATGGCGAAGCGGTGGAGGCCGGCCGGATGCTGATCCGTCTGGAGGATGGTGAGGAGCAGGCTCAGCTGCGCGCCGCCCAGGCCCTGCGCGACGAACGCCGCAGCGCGGTGGAGCGCCTGACCCAGCTGCAGAGCCGCAACATGGCGCCGCGTGCCGACGTGGAAGACAGCCAGGCGCGGCTGCGCCAGGTAGAGGCCGAGATCCAGGGGCTGGAAGCGCGGCTGACCAACTATCGCCTGCGCGCCCCCTTCGACGGCGTGGTCGGCTTTCGCAACATCAGCGTCGGCAGCCTGGTCACCCCCGGCACCGAGCTGGTGACCCTGGACAAGCTCGACGTGATGAAGCTCGACTTCAGCGTGCCGGAAGTCTACCTGTCGATCCTCGAACCCGGCCTGCCGCTCTCCGCCCGCAGCGTGGCCTTCCCCGACGAGCTGTTCGAGGGCGAGGTGAGCAGCATCGGCTCGCGGGTCGACCCCGTGAGCCGCAGCGTGACGATACGTGCCGAGATCGACAACCCCGAGCTGCGCCTGCGCCCGGGCATGCTGATGGAAGTGATCCTTCAGCGCAGCCCGCGCCAGGCCGTGGTGGTGCCCGAAGCGGCACTGATTCCCAGCGGCGACCGGCAGTTCGTGCTGGTGATCGACGAGAGCGACGAGAACCGCGTCGAGCGGCGCGAGGTGCGCGTCGGCGAGCGCAGGATCGGCCAGGCCGAGATTCTCGAGGGGCTGGAGCCGGATGAGCTGATCGTCTCCCATGGCGTGCAGCGCGCCCGGGAGGGCGACCGTGTGCAACTGCTCGGCATCGCCGACGAGGAGATGTCCATTCGCGAGATTCTCGAGGCGCATCGCGACGAGGGAGACGCCTGATGCGCCTCTCCGACATCTCCGTACAGCGGCCGGTCCTGGCCACGGTACTGGCCCTGCTGATCGTCGCCTTCGGCCTGCTCTCGCTGGAGCGGCTGTCGCTGCAGGAGTACCCGGCCATCGACCCGCCGGTGGTGAGCATCGACACCCGCTACCCCGGAGCGGCGGCCAACGTGGTCGAGTCGCGCATCACCCAGGTGCTGGAGGACCGCATTGCCGGGATCGAAGGCATCGAGGTGGTGACCTCTTCCAGCGAGGACGGCCGCTCGCGTATCAACATCGAATTCAATCTGGGCATGGATATCGACGCCGCCGCCAACGACGTGCGTGACCGCATTGCCGGCGCCCAGCGCAATCTGCCCGACGATGCCGACCCTCCCGAGGTGCAGAAGGCCGACTCCAGCGAAGAGATCGTGGTGTGGCTCAGCCTCTCCGGCGAGGGCTACTCCATGCCGGAGCTGACCGACTACGCCAACCGTTACCTGGTCGACCGCCTCTCGGTGCAGCCCGGCGTGGCCCGGGTGCGGCTGGGCGGCGGGCGCGACTACGCCATGCGCGTGTGGCTCGATCGTAATGCCCTGGCGGCGCGCAACCTGACGGTGAGCGACGTGGAAAACGCCCTGCGCGCCGAGAACGTCGAGCTGCCCGCCGGCTCCATCGAGTCCCGCGAGCGCCAGTTCATCGTGCGCCTGCCGCGCAGCTTCGCCGAGGCGGAGGATTTCCGCCGCCTGGCCATCGGCCAGGGGAGCGACGGCTACCTGATACGCCTGGGCGACGTGGCCCGGGTCGAGGTGGGCTCGGTGGACGACCGCTCGGTGTTCCGAGCCAACGGCGTGCCGATGGTGGGGCTCGGCATCATGATGCAGTCCACCGCCAACGTGCTGGAGCTCTCCCAGGGGGTCCAGGCGGAGATGGAGCGGTTGCAGACCACCCTGCCCGAGGGCATGCAGATGAGCCTCAACTTCGATGCCTCGGTATTCGTCGCCGGGGCCATCGAGCAGGTGGTGATCACGCTGTTCATCGCCATGGGGCTGGTGGTGGTGGTCATCTTCATGTTCCTCGGCAACGTGCGTACCACTCTGGTGCCGGCGGTGACGGTGCCCATCGCCATCATCGGCTCGTTCATCGCGCTGGCCGCCATGGGGTTCTCGATCAACCTGCTCACCCTGCTGGCCCTGGTGCTGGCCATCGGCCTGATCGTCGACGATGCCATCGTGGTACTCGAGAACATCAACCGGCGCATGCACGACTATGGCGAAACGCCGCTGGTGGCGGCCTTCCGCGGCACCCGGCAGATCGCCTTCGCCGTCATCGCCACCACCCTGGTGCTGATCGCGGTGTTCGTGCCGCTGAGTTTTCTGCAGGGCAACGTGGGCCGGCTGTTCTCCGAGTTCGCCCTGACCATGGCCGCGGCGGTGGCAATATCCAGCCTGCTGGCGCTGACGCTCACGCCGATGATGGCCTCGAAGATCCTCAAGCCCAACATGGGCGACAGCCTGGCGGCCCGCGGCGTGCAGTGGCTGCTGGAACTGTCGCAGCGCATCTACCGTGCGCTGCTCGAAATCGTGCTCAAGGCGCGCCTGGCGGTGCTGGCCGTGTTCGTCGCGCTGATCGCGGCCACCGTGTGGATGGCCGAACAGCTGCCCAACGAGTACACCCCACGCGAAGATCGTGGCAACTTCATCATCCTGGTCAACGGTCCCGAAGGCGCCACCTTCGATTACATGATGGACTACATGGACGAGATCGAGCTGCGCCTGCAGCCGCTGCTGGACTCGGGCGAACTCGAACGCGTGGTGATCCGTGCGCCGCGGGGCTTCGGCAACATCGAGAACTACAACGGCGGCTTCGCCATCATCAACATGGCCGACTGGGGGCAGCGCCGCAGCGCCTGGGAGATCATGGACGAGGTGCGCGGGCTGCTGGCCGATCTTCCCGGCATACAGGCCAGCCCGGTGATGCGGCAGGGTTTCGGCCAGCGCGTGCAGAAGCCGGTGCAGTTCGTGCTGGGTGGCGGCACCTACGAGCAGCTCGCCGAGTGGCGCGATCTGATGTTCGAGCACATTCGCGAGCACAACCCGCGCCTGGCGGGCCTGGAGAGCGACTATCGCGAAACCCAGCCACAGCTGCGCGTGGACATCGACTACGAACGGGCGGCTTCGCTCGGGGTCACGGTGACCGAGATCGGCCGCACCCTGGAGGTGCTGCTGGGCGGACGCAACGTGACGCGCTACGTGGATGACGGCGAGGAGTACGACGTCATCCTCGAGGGCGACCGGGCCCGGCAGAACAGCCCCCGCGCGCTGGACAACATCCAGGTGCGCTCGGCACGCTCGGGCGAGCTGATCCCCCTGGCCAGCCTGGTGACCCTGACCGACTACGCGGGTGCCAGTACTCTCAACCGCTTCAACCGCATACGCTCCATCACCATCGAAGCCAACCTGGTGGATGGCTACCCGTTGGGCGAAGCGCTGGAGTATCTGGAGCAGACGGCCAACGAGATTCTCCCGCCCGAGGCCCAGACCAACGTGGCCGGCCCCTCGCGCGACTATCGCGAGGCCAGCGGCGCCACCACCTTCCTGCTGGTGCTGGGTGCGCTGGTGGTGTTCCTGGTGCTGGCGGCCCAGTTCGAGAGTTTCGTGCACCCCTTCGTGATCATGCTCACCGTGCCCCTGGCCATGAGCGGCGCCCTGCTCGGCCTGTTGCTGACCGGACAATCGCTCAACATCTACAGTCAGGTGGGGCTGGTCATGCTGATCGGCCTGGCGGCCAAGAACGGCATTCTCATCGTCGAGTTCGCCAATCAGCTGCGCGATCAGGGTCTGGCCTTCCGCGATGCCCTGCTCGATGCTGCCGTGACGCGCCTGCGCCCGATCCTGATGACGGCGGTGACCACCATGGCCGGCGCCATTCCGCTGATTCTCTCCACCGGCGCCGGTTCCGAATCGCGCATGGTGATCGGTACGGTGATCATGGCCGGCGTGGCCGCCGCCACCTTCTTCACGTTGTTCGTGGTACCGGTGGCCTACGACCTGCTGGCACGCCATACCGGCTCTCCCGGAGACGTGAAGCGACGGCTGGAAACCGAGATGGGAGAGGTTCCGACCAACCCGCGCTGACACGCCTCACCCAAGCCAGAACCTGAAAGCGATGAGGGCCACCCTGGGTGGCCCTCCTGCGACGTCAGCGAGACGTGCGCTCAGCATTCGCCGAGGCGTTCGCCCTCGATGGCGGTTTCGAGACGCATCTGCCCCATGGGCGATTCGGTGTCGATGTTGACGCTGCCTTCGACCCGCTCTCCCAAGAAGTCCATGCGACCGTCGATGTTGGCCTCGCCACCCTCGGCACGACAGATCATGCGGTAATCGACGCCATCGGCGGAGACGTTGTGCTCGAGCAGCTCGCAGCCCTCTTCGACTTCGAGGAACTGGAAGTCGGCATCGTCGAGGTCGCCCTGCACGATGCACTCCTGATGGCTCTCCGTCTGATCGGGAATCGGCACGTCGCCCTTGACGGAAGTGGTGCTGGTGAACTGCCACTGGCCCGGCACGATGTTGGGCGTATCGGACAGTGCCGTCAGCGGGAACATCAACACGGCAGCGGCAACCCAGGGTCGTAAGGACATGAAACTCTCCGTTGTGGTGGTAGGCATGGCAGAGGAAGCGATTCCTCCGGCAACACGTAAGCACCAGCTTAACCCAGCAACAACAGGAAAAGGAGGAAACACAACGTGACACTTTCCCTCAGGTGGGGATGAAGCTCTCGGCCAACATCAGCTTCAGGTTGTCCCGCGCCTGCGGCCGGCCGAAATAGTAGCCCTGAAACACCTGGCAGCCATGTTCGAGCAACCAGCGATGCTGGGCTTCGCTTTCGACCCCCTCCGCGGTGACTTCCAGGCCGAGGCTCTCCGCCAGCGTGATGGTGGTATTGACGATGGCGGCGTCCACCGGGTCTTCGAGCACGCCGTTGACGAACGACTTGTCGATCTTCAGGCCATGCAGTGGCAGTCGCTTCAAATAGTTGAGCGAAGAGAACCCCGTGCCGAAGTCGTCCAGGGCGAAACGAATGCCGAGCTTGCTGAGACGCAGCATGATCTCGCGCACCCACTGTGGATCCTCCATCAGCAGACTTTCGGTCACCTCCAGCACCAGCCGGGCCGGATCGGCACCGGTCACCTCCAGTGCGTGCTGCACGCGAGCCACGAAGTCGGTCTGGTGAAACTGAACCGAGCTGACGTTGACCGCAATGTAGAGGCTCTCCGTGTCGCGCTCCTTGGCCCATTCGGCCAGCTGCCGGCAAGCCGTTTCGAGCACCCAGTAGCCGATCGGCAGGATCAGCCGGTTCTTTTCCGCCAGGGGAATGAACAGCATCGGCGGGACCAGGCCGCGCTTGGGATGGTTCCAGCGAATCAGGGCCTCGACACCGATCACGCTGGCGCGGCTGTCGACCTGAACCTGATAGTGCAGGCACAGCTCGTCGCGTGCCAGCGCCTGATGCAGGTCGGCCTCGAGCGACACCCGCTCCATCACGTCGGCCTGCATCTCGGCATTGAAGAAGCGCAGCGTATTCCCACCTGCCGCCTTGGCCTGCTGCAGGGCGATGTCTGCCTGTCGCATGGCCGTCTCGACGTTGGCGTCACCGTCGGCGAACAGCGTGATGCCGATACTGGCGGTGATGGGCAGCGTCGGCAGCCGGTCTTCCTCGGCGCGGGCATTGACGATCTGGCTCAGCAGCTTCTCGGCCACACGCTCGGCGGCATGAGCGGCCTGCTCCACGTCGAGCCCCAGGTCGTGAATGAGCAGGACGAACTCATCCGCCCCCAAGCGCGCCAGGGTATCGCTTTCCCGCACCACCTCCTCCAGGCAACGAGCCACCCGGCTCAGCAGCCGGTCGCCGCTGTAAAGTCCCTGGGTCTCGTTGACGACCTTGAAATCGTCCAGGTCGATGAACAGCAATGCCGCATAGCGCTCGCTGCGACGCGTGCCCTTGACGACCATGCCGAGGCGATCCAGCAACAGACGGCGGTTGGGGAGGCCGGTCAGGGGATCGTAATAGGTCAGGCGGTACTTGCTCTCCTGGATGTCACGATACTCGGTGACGTCGGTGGAGATACCGCAGAGCGCTCGGATCGAGCCGTCGGCGGCATGCAGAGGTAGCTTGATCGACAGATAGGTACGGATGGTGTCGCCCGTGGCCAGCACGTGGCCCTCTTCGGCCACTACCTTCTCCCCCTGCTGCAACACCCGCTGATCGTTGAAGCGCAGATCCGCTGCCATGTTCGTATCGAAGAGGTCGAAGTCGGTCTTGCCAAGGATCGAGTCGACCGGCAAGCCGATGCTCTGGGCGGTCTTGTGGTTGACGTATTGATAGCGCAGGTCAGCCGACTTGACGTAGATGCAGGCGTCGACGCTGTCGAGGATGGTCGCCAGTTCTTCCCGCCCGGCCCGCAGCCGCTCGGCCTCTTTCGTCAACCTGCGGCGATAGGCCAGCCCGGCGACGATCAGAACAGGTACCAGCACCACCGTCAGCGCGAGCCCGCCCCACCCGGGAGATAGTGGCAGCTCGCCATTCCCAGCCGCCGCGAAGACGGCCATGGGCAAGCCAGCCACTGCGCCTGCAGAAGCCGTACGGCACATGCTGACCAGCCAGCCAGTGTTGGACATCCCGTCACCCGGTAGAAGGATACGTCAAGTTATAGCAGAAAATTCTAATTATCCTACAATGGTCGACTCTCCATCATCTACCCTGTCACGGCAAAGCAAAAGAAAAAAATCGACGATCATCAGGCGACTTTTCAAGCTTTAAGGCCTGAGGCCTCGCCAGAAACGACCCTCCAGAAGCAAAGAGCCCGACCTCTCGGCCGGGCTGATCTTCGCCTCCTTGCTTCATCCTCGATCTTCCTGATCGAGCTTCCCTGGAACTTGCATCGTCCTGATGCGGCCTTCCCTGTCTCGGGCTTCCTGCCCTTGTAAACAGCATGGCAGCTTTCGGGCAAAATGCTGTTAACCTGGGATATGCTTACTTGTAAGAAATAACCTACAAAGCTTGTAAGTGTTCACCTGCTGCAAGCCATGTGCCGATTAACTCGCCTCTCGTAACTCTTTGGAAACGCAGAATTAAAGTCTTCTTAGCGCTGGCAACAGGGCCAGGATCGACAATAATTGCAACAATAAGCACTACAAAATAAAACAAGAAAGCCCGGCCTCTCGGCCGGGCTGAATCTTCGCTTCCCTTCTTCCACCTCGAGCGTCCTGCTCGAGCATCCCTGGAAGTGAGTCTTCCTGACTCGGTCGTCCCTGCTGAGCCTTCCTGGCCCACGAGTGCAGTCTGACAGTCAAGCAGCCCTCTGTATTTAACCTGAGATAAGAGGGCTTGTAGGAGATGACGGACAAGGATGTAATAGATGCACCACAACATGAGTGGCTGCTGCGCTCCGGCCACGCAACGAAAAACCCGGCTCGCTGAGCCGGGTTTTTCGGAATCTGTGGCGGAGAGGGAGGGATTCGAACCCTCGAAGCCTTTCGACTTACACACTTTCCAGGCGTGCTCCTTCGACCACTCGGACACCTCTCCACATTGTGGTTCTTCCACGGGGGCAACGCCCTTGTGCGTCAGAACGGCGCAAAGTCTAACGGCTTAAGTACGCGTTTGCAAGCCGGTTTTTCGGTTCGAGCGCATTCAGCCGGCGGCCAGCACGGCGTAGTCGCCGTGGGCTTCCAGGCACAGGGTTTCGCCGCACCAGAGCTGCTGGACAAGAGCGATGCGGCCGCGCCCACGGCTCGTCAGTCGCTCGGCCAGGCTCGCCGGGCCCTGTTCGCTCTGGGCAGCGCAGACGATGCGGTAATCGCCGGTAACGGGGGCCAGGAAACGCTGGCTGGCTTCGGCCACGACGACGTCGCGGGCGTAGCCGCGCTGGCGCAGCCACAGGGTGGCCCAGCACCAGCCCAGCAGGGTGGTCTGGGCGGTGAGCGCCCCGCCGAAACCGGTGCCCTTGTCGTTGAGATTGGGGCCAAGCGCAAGCTCCCACACCAGGCTCTCCCCTTCCCAGCGCATCTCGCGAATGCCCAGATGCTCGACCATGGGGATGGCATCCATGAGCCAGGCCAGGAACGCCTGCGGGTCGTCACCCTGGCCGGGCTCGGGCAACGGCAGGCGTGGGTGGGGTATGCCGACCTCGCGCATGGGTCAGGTCCAACGCTCGACGAAGTCGCCGATATCATGCTCGGCAATGGGCTTGTGGCGCCCGCCGAGCTGGCCCAGATAGAGGAAGGCGATCAACTCGTCCTCTTCCTCCAGACCGAGCCCCTTGCGCACGGTGGGGTCGAAAGCGTACTTGCCGCTGCGCCACATGGCGCCGAGCCCCAACGCATGGGCCGCGAGCATGATGCCGTGGGCGGCGCAGCCGGCGGAGATCACCTGTTCGATCTTGGGCACCTTGGGCACGTCGGGGGTGACCTTGGCGATCACGGCAATGATCATGGGAGCGCGCAGCGGCTTCTTGCGCGCCGCATCCAGGGCGGCATCCTCGATGCTCGGGTCCTCACGGTATTCGGCCTCGGCGAACAGCTCGCCCAGCCGCTCGCGCCCTTCACCGGTGAACTCGATGAAACGCCAGGGGCGCAGCTCCTTGTGGTCCGGCGCGCGCAGCGCGGCGCGATAGATCGCTTCCATCTGCTCGGGGCCGGGGGCCGGCCCCATCAGCTTGCCCATCGAGCTGCGTTCGTGCAGCAGGGTCAGTGCGTCCATACCATTTCCCATGCCAGGTCGTCGAAATAGATCAAACTCTACCAGCTGCCCCGCTGGCTGTCGTGCCGGGCCTAGCGTTTCGACAGAGCCACTGTTGCGAAGGGCCTACTGTCTCGCCAAGCGCAGGGGCTCGGGCGGGCGCTCGCCGGGAGTGGCGCGCCAGGGGCTGATGTCGAGCCCGCCGCGACGCACGTAGCGCGCCAGCACCAGCAGTCGCTCCGGTTTCGCCTTGGCCATCAGGTCGGTGAAGATGTGCTCCACGCAGTGCTCGTGGAAGTCCTGATGCTGACGATAGCCGATCAGATAGCGCAGCAGGCCTTCGCGGTCGAGCTTGGGGCCGCGGTAGCGAATCAGCACGCTGCCCCAGTCGGGCTGGCCGGTGACCGGGCAGTTGGACTTGAGCAGATGGGAGTAGAGCGTCTCCTCGACGATCTCCTCCCCCACCTTCAAGTGCTCGGCGCTGGGCGAGTAGGCGTCGATCTCGATGTCGAGTTCGTCCAGGCACTCCCCGGGCAGTCGACAGACAGCCAGCGCCGCGTCGTCGACATCGAACAGCTCCACCGAGACCGGCGCCCCGGCGGCCTGGGCCAAGTCGCGCTCGAGGGTGTCGATCACCTGCTCGCGGCTGTCGAAACGGGTCTGGTTGAAGCCGTTGAGGTAGAGCTTCCACGACTTCGACTCGATCAGGTTGGGCGACTCCGCCGGCAGGCGAAAACGTGCCACGGCCACCCGTGGCTTGCCGCGGGCGTTGAGCCAGCTCACCTCGAAGGCGTGCCACTCGTCCTCGCCGACGAAGGGCAGCCGGCCCGCCTCGATGCCCAGCGGCGCGCGATTGGCTGCGCGGGGAATGGGATAGAGCAGCCCGGCATCGTAGTGCTCGGGGTAGGCGGACTCGCGCCCCAGCGGGGCATGCTCGAGCGTATCGGGTCGGTGACTCATGAACGTATTCCTTTGCCCCGTTCCAGCATCCACAGGGCGATGGCGAAGAGCACGATGATGAAAGCGAAGATGGCCGTCAGCGCCCAGCCTACCGGGATGTCGGAGATACCGAGAAAGCCGTGGCGGAACACGTTGACCATATAGAGTATCGGGTTGAGCAGCGAGACGTTCTGCCAGAAGGTCGGCAGCAGCGAGATCGAGTAGAACACCCCGCCCAGATAGGTCAACGGCGTGAGCACGAAGGTCGGCACGATGGAGACGTCGTCGAACTTGTCGGCCAGCAGCGCATTGATGAAGCCGCCGATGGAGAAAAGCGCCGCAGTGAGCACCACCACGCCGAGGGTCAGCAGCGGGTGGGCCACGCTGATGCGGGTGAAGAACAGCGACACCAGGGTGACGATGGCGCCCACCCCCAGGCCGCGGGCCATGCCTCCCAGCACGAAGCCGGCCAGGATTACCCAGTTGGGCATGGGCGAGACCATCATCTCCTCCACGCTGCGCTGGAACTTGTTGGAGAAGAAGCTGGAGGCCACGTTGGAGTAGCTGTTGGTGATCACCGCCATCATGATCAGCCCCGGGACGATGAAGTCCATGTAGCTGAAGCCGTCCATCTCGCCGATGCGCGGACCGATCAGGCTGCCGAAGATGATGAAGTACATGGCCATGGTGATCGAGGGCGGCAGCAGCGTCTGCGGCCAGATCCGCGTGAAGCGCTTGATCTCCTTGAGCACCAGAGTCCACAGGGCGATGGCGATCTGAGCGGGGCTCACTTGTTTACCTCCACTGTGTCGAGTTCACGCTGCGCGCCGTTGCCCTGCTCCACCATCGACACGAACATCTCCTCCAGCCGGTTGGCGCGGTTGCGCATGGAGACCACCTCGATCCCCTGCTCGCCCAGGGCGGCAAACACGTCGTTGAGACGCTGACCGCGATGCACCACCACGGCAAGCTGGGCCCCCTCCACCCGGTGCACCTCGAAGCCCTCGACATGCGGGGCCTGCTCCACGGGCCGGACCAGGTCGAGCAGGAAGGTTTCGGTGTCGAGCTCGGCGAGCAGCTCGCGCACGCTGGTGTTCCGCACGATCTCGCCGCGGTTGATGATCGCCACGTTGCGACAGAGGCTCTCGGCCTCTTCCAGATAGTGAGTGGTGAGGATGATGGTGGTGCCCTCCTCGCGATTGATGCGGCGCATGTACTCCCACATGCTGCGCCGCAGCTCGATATCGACGCCGGCGGTGGGCTCGTCGAGAATCAGCAGCTTGGGGCGGTGCATCAGGGCGCGGGCGATCATCAGGCGGCGTTTCATGCCGCCGGAGAGCATGCGCGCGCTGCCGCTCCGCTTGTCCCACAGCCCGAGGTCCTTGAGCAGCTGCTCGGCCCGGGGCAGCGCCTCGCGGCGCGGCATGCCGTAATAGCCCGCCTGGGCCAGCACGATGTCGATGACCTTCTCGAACTGGTTGAAGTTGAACTCCTGGGGCACCACGCCCAGGTGGTATTTGGCCCGGGCGAAGTCGCGGTCGATGTCGATGCCGAAGATCGAGACCCGGCCGGCGGTTTTCTGCACCAGCGAGCACACCACGCCGAGGGTGGTGGACTTGCCGGCCCCGTTGGGGCCCAGCAGGGCGAAGAAATCCCCCTGCTCGACGTCGAGATCGATGCCCTTGAGGGCATGAAAGCCGTTGCCGTAGACCTTGGTCAGGCCACGGATCGACAGCGCCGGTTCGGCCATGGGACATCCTTGCGTTGGGATGAAGTGCGAGTCAAAGAGATTAGGGCGCGAAGAATTTTTTCAAGTCGCCGCCTGGAAAAACGCCGAAACCCTCGCCCATGGGCAAGGTCATCAAATTAAGTAGGGGGGGCGAGCCTTGGCACATTCGAGATGGAGAAGAAAACTGGAGCGGGAAAGGAGATTCGAACTCCCGACCCTCGCCTTGGCAAGGCGATGCTCTACCACTGAGCTATTCCCGCTTATCGCCTCTGGAGTGTCGACAAGGACCTCACAGAGCATCGAAGTGGCGTCCCATAGGGGGTTCGAACCCCTGTTCCCGCCGTGAAAGGGCGGTGTCCTAGGCCACTAGACGAATGGGACGCAAAAGCCAGACCGTGCGGTTACCTGCCGAAGCAGGATTTGGAGCGGGAAAGGAGATTCGAACTCCCGACCCTCGCCTTGGCAAGGCGATGCTCTACCACTGAGCTATTCCCGCATGCACGAACGTCTATGCTATCGATAAAGCAACTGCTACCGCAACCGGAAGGTGGCGTCCCATAGGGGGTTCGAACCCCTGTTCCCGCCGTGAAAGGGCGGTGTCCTGGACCACTAGACGAATGGGACGCATTGGAGCACCTGCTCTCGTACCGCAGCAAGATTTGGAGCGGGAAAGGAGATTCGAACTCCCGACCCTCGCCTTGGCAAGGCGATGCTCTACCACTGAGCTATTCCCGCACTCTGTTCTTGCCCTTCGGTCCTGCTCTCCGGTACCCGTTGAAACCAGCGTAAAACGAGTGGCGTCCCATAGGGGGTTCGAACCCCTGTTCCCGCCGTGAAAGGGCGGTGTCCTGGACCACTAGACGAATGGGACGCAGCCGTCTCGCTTTCGCCTCAACGAGGTGGCGCGAATGTTACTCAAGCCCCCCGAGGCTGTCAACTGTCGGCCTCGGGCTGGCCGAAAAGAGGGAAAACGGCCAAGCTTTCAGTGTCAGATGAAGTCGACGTCGCCCAGCAGGAGAGAGAGGCCATGCGCAAGAAGATCGTGAAGAGCGATGCCGAGTGGCAAGCCCAGCTTACCCCTGAACAGTATCGCGTGACGCGCCAGCAGGGCACCGAGCGCCCTTTCAGCGGCGACTATCAGGTGACCGGCGAGCACGGCATCTACCACTGTGTCTGCTGTAATGCTCCACTGTTCGAGAACGAGCACAAGTTCGAAGCCGGCTGCGGCTGGCCCAGCTTCGATCGCCCACTGGGCAAGGCCGCCGTCGAGGAACGCCCCGACGACTCCCACGGCATGCAGCGCACCGAGGTAGTGTGCGCTCACTGCGATGCTCACCTGGGCCATGTGTTCCCCGATGGCCCGCCCCACACCACCGGGCTGCGCTACTGCATCAATTCGGTATCCATCGCCTTCCACCCCGGCGAGTAATCTTCCCCCACCCTGCCAAAGCCGCCCTTCTGCTATGATGGGCGGCCTCGTACGGTTTGCAGGAGTGGTACATGCTCGGCTGGTATCCGGGACACATGAACAAAGCGCGCCGCCAGATTCAGGAGGCGCTGCCGGAAATCGACGTGGCGATCGAGGTGCTCGACGCCCGCCTGCCCTACTCCAGTGCCAACCCCATGCTGGCCGGCCTGACCCGCCACAAGCCGGTGCTCAAGATCCTCTCGCGGGCCGATCTGGCCGACCCGGAGCGTACCCGGGAGTGGGTGGCACACTTCGATTCGCTGCCCGACACCCGCGCGCTGGCGGTGACCACCACCAACGCCCGCGAACTCAAGCGCATCCCCAAACTGTGTCATGAGCTTGCCGGACAGGTACGCGCCGACCGCGACGTGCGGGTGATGATCATGGGCATTCCCAACGTCGGCAAATCGACCCTGATCAACGGCCTGGCCGGCAAGGCGATCGCCAAGACCGGCAACGAGCCGGCGGTGACCAAACGCCAGCAGAAGGTGCGCATTGCCGGTCGCGTGGCGCTGATCGACACCCCCGGCGTGCTATGGCCGAAGATCGAGGATCAGGCCAGCGCCTATCGCCTGGCCGCCAGCGGCGCCATCCGCGACACCGCCATCGATTACGTCGACGTGGCGGTGGTCACTGCCGCCGAGCTGGCCCGCCGCTATCCCGAGGCGCTGAAGGCCCGTTACAAGCTGACTTCCCTGCCGCCCTATGTGCCCAATCCCATGGCCGAGCAGGTCGAGGCGGACGGCCCCAAGCGCATCGACCTGCTCGCCGTGGCCGGCTTCGACGGCCACGCGATACTGGCCGAGATCGCCAGTCGCCGAGGCGGGCTGCGCCCCGGCGGCGAGATCGACCTGCATCGCGGCGCCGAGGTCCTGCTGCACGAACTGCGCGACGGCAAGCTGGGTCGCCTGACGCTGGAAACCCCCGCCGACATCCCGGCGCCGGAGGCCGACGAAGAGACGTCGCCACAAGCGACGATCAACGATAGCGGCGACGTCGACAACCCCGCATAATCATTGAGTTCCGGCGGCACGGCTGACCGGAGCCAACGGACACCACTGGAATCTCGGACACCTCAATGGACACGCCCTCCTCGTTCAGGAAATCGCACAAGCTCGACAACGTCTGCTACGACATCCGCGGCCCCGTGCTCGAACACGCCAAGCGGCTGGAAGACGAAGGCCACCGCATCCTCAAGCTCAACATCGGCAATCCCGCGCCGTTCGGCTTCGAGGCCCCGGAGGAGATCCTCCAGGACGTGATGCGCAACCTGCCCACCGCCCAGGGCTACTGCGATTCCAAGGGACTCTATTCGGCGCGCAAGGCGATCATGCAGGAGTGCCAGCGCAAGGAGATTCCCGGCGTAGGCATCGAGGACATCTTCATTGGCAACGGAGTGTCCGAGCTGATCGTGATGGCGCTGCAGGCGCTGCTCAACGATGGCGACGAGGTATTGATCCCCGCCCCGGACTACCCGCTGTGGACCGCCGCGGCTCATCTTTCCGGCGGTCACGCGGTGCACTACCGCTGCGACGAGCAGGCCGACTGGGCGCCGGACATCGCCGACGTGCGCGCCAAGGTCACCAGCCATACCCGCGCCATCGTGATCATCAACCCCAACAATCCCACCGGCGCGGTCTATCCGCCCGAGGTGGTGCGCGAGCTGCTGGCCATCGCCCGCGAGCACGATCTCGTGGTGTTCTCCGACGAGATCTACGACAAGATCCTCTACGACGGTACCGAGCACGTCTCCACCGGTGCGCTGGCCGACGAGGACCAGCTGGTGGTGACCCTCAACGGGCTGTCCAAGAGCTACCGTTGCGCCGGCTTCCGCTCCGGCTGGATGATCCTTTCCGGCAGCGTGGCCATGCAGCGCGCCCAGGACTACATCCAGGGACTCAACATGCTCGCCTCGATGCGCCTGTGCGCCAACGTGCCGGCCCAGCATGCCATCCAGACGGCACTGGGCGGCTATCAGTCGATCAACGACCTGATCCTGCCCGGCGGTCGCCTGCTGGCCCAGCGCGACATCACCTACGAGAAACTCAACGCCATTCCCGGCGTCAGTTGCACCAAGGCCAAGGGAGCGCTCTACGCCTTTCCGCGGCTCGACCCCAAGGTCTACCCCATCCAGGATGACCAGAAGCTGGTGCTCGATCTGCTGCTGCAAGAGAAGATCCTGCTGGTGCAGGGTACCGCCTTCAACTGGCCCGAGCCGGACCACGTACGCATCGTCACCCTGCCCTGGGCCGACCAGCTCGGCGACGCTCTGGATCGCTTCGCCCGCTTCCTGGCACGCTATCGCCAGTAAGCCTCGGCGCTGGCCCGATTTTTCGGCTCGGACTTGAAACCTCCGTTAACCAGCCGTATCTAATCAACAGATTTTCTGGGCCGCCCGGTGCGGCCCTCGCTTCCTTGAGATGACCGGAGATTCCGAACGATGATGAGAATTCTGCTCTTCCTGGGCACCAACCTGGCGGTGATTCTCGTCGCCAGCATCACGCTGCGACTGCTTGGAGTGGAGGGCTACCTGCGCGGCCAGGGCTTCAATTTCAATGCCCTGCTGATCTTCTGCTTCATCGTCGGCATGGCCGGCTCGATGATCTCGCTGTTCATGTCGAAGTGGATGGCCAAGCGCGGCACCGGCACGGTGGTGATCACCCAGCCGAGCAATGCCACCGAGAAGTGGCTGCTCGACACCGTGGCCGAGCTTTCGCAGCAGGCTGGCATCAAGATGCCCGAAGTCGGTATCTTCCCGGCGCAGCAGTCCAACGCCTTCGCCACCGGCTGGAACAAGAACGACGCCCTGGTGGCGGTTTCCGCCGGCCTGCTCAACCGTATGCGCCCGGAAGAGGTGCGCGCGGTGCTGGCCCACGAGATCGGCCACGTGGCCAACGGCGACATGGTCACCCTGGCCCTGATCCAGGGCGTGGTGAACACTTTCGTGATGTTCTTCGCCCGCGCCGTAGCCCACCTGGTCGACAATTTCCTGCGCGCCCGTAGCGGCGGAGAAGGCGGCCTGGGTTTCATGGGCTACTTCGCGGTGGTGATCGTCGCCGAGATCGTGTTCGGCCTGATCGCCTCGGCCATCGTCGCCTGGTTCTCGCGCTTCCGCGAGTACCGCGCCGACGCGGCAGGCGCCCAGTTGGCTGGTACCGGCGCCATGATCAACGCCCTGGCCCGACTCAAGGCGGAGACCGAGCTGCCCGACCAGATGCCCGACACCCTGCGTGCCATGGCCATCACCAAGGGGCAGACCCAGTCGTTGATGGAGCGCCTGTTCGCCAGCCACCCGCCGCTAGACGACCGGATTCGTGCGCTCAAGGAAGCCGCTTACCGGTAAGCTCGTTACATAAGCAGCAGTAGCATCATGAGAGCCCGTCGCGACGACGGGCTCTTTCGTTCAGGCCTACTGCAGAAAGGAGCGTCACGCCAGACGCAGCCCCGCTGCTTGCAACCAGGCCGCATGCGCCGCGGCCTCTCCGCTCAACTCGAGAGTGAGGGTCGAGAGTTCACGTCGCAGCGGGTAGTTGGCGCGGCAGGCGTCGAAGCCCGTCGCCATGCCGAGCCGGCGGCTCTCCCGCAGCAGGCTGTCGTGGTCGCGGCGCACGTCGTAGACCGCACGCAGGCAGAGCCGCAGCGTCTCCTCGGCACCCAGCCCTCCTTCCAGGGCCAGACGCGCGACGGGGGGCCGGGGCAGCAGATCGTTGAGCTCGAGCCGTGCCGGCAAGCCCAGATGCCGGCTCAGCGCAGTATAGATCTGGTGCGTACCGCGCAGCTTGCCGTCCAGACTGTGGCCGGCGATGTGGGGGGTGGCAATGGCTGCCAGGTCGCGCAACGCCGGGTCGATGGCCGGCTCGCCCTCCCACACGTCGAGTACCGCCGTGATATCGCCGGAACCGGACAGCCGCTGACGCAGCGCCGCGCCGTCCACGCAGTCGCCCCGTCCGGCATTGAGCAGCAGCGTGCCGGGAGCCAGCTCGGCGATGCGCTGCGAATCGAGCAAATGATGGGTGGCGTGGAGCCCCTCGCGCACCAGCGGCGTATGCAGACAGAGCACGTCGCACTCGTCGATGAGGGTATCGAGAGCGGTGAAATCCTCACTCCCCTCATGCTCTGCCCGAGGCGGGTCGCAGGCCAGGCAGGCGATGCCCATGGCGCGGAGTCGGGCCAGCAGCCTGCCGCCCACGTTACCCACGCCGACGATGCCTACCCGGCGCTCGGCGAGTCGCCAACCCTGACGCTCGGCCAGGGTGAGTAGACTGCCCAGCACGTAGTCGACCACCGCTTCGGCGTTGCAGCCCGGCGCGCTGGCGAAAGCGATGCCGTGGCGCGCCAGCGCCGTCCGGTCGACATGGTCGGTGCCGATGGTACAGGTACCGACGAAGCGCAGCCGGGAGCCCCGAGCCATAGCGGTATCGAGAGTCGCCGCATCGAGCCGGGTGATGGAGCGAATCACCAGCACGTCGATGTCCTGCAGGGCCGCCGCATCGATAGCACGCCCCGGCATTCGCACCAGTTCGCCCAGCGGACCGAAGCAGGCCTCGGCGCCCGGCACGTTGGCATCGACGAGAATGCGCATGTTCACTCCCAGTAAAGCTCTTCCAGTACCACGGCAGGGATGGGCGCATCGTCCCATACACCCTGCAGGTTCGACTTGCGTATGGCCTGCTGCGGCTTGAGAAACAGAAAGACGTGAACCGCCTCTTCGGCCAGATGACGCTGCGCCTCAGCCAGCAGGCGGTGACGCTCGGCCGGGTCCTGCTGCGCCTCGATGCGTGACCAGAGTTCGCGAAACGTCTCGCTGTGATAGTTGAAGTAGTAATCATCGCGAGCGTAGATGTCGATGTCCATCGGTTCCACGTGGGCGATCACGGTCATATCGTAGTCACGCTCGGTGAATACCTGGCGCAGCCACTCTCCCCACGAAACCCGCTGCAGCTCGACCTCGAAGCCAACCGCCTCCAGGTCCGAGGCGATGTAGAGGCTGCTCCGCTCGGCATATTGCGTGGGCGGCACCGTCAACGCGATAGGGGTTCCACCGCTGAAGCCGGCCTCGGCAAGCAGCTTCCGGGCCCGCTCGGGGTCGTAGGGATAACGCTGGCTCAGGTCCACGTAGGCCGGATGGCGCGGCGAAAAGTGACTTCCGATCAGGGGCGGGTCGATGGAGGGATAGATCGTCAGCAGCGCCTCGCGATCGATGGCATGGGAGAGTGCGCGGCGCACTCGTAGGTCCTGGAAGAGCGTACGGCCATGGTTCATGGCCAGCAGCACTTCGCCCTCGCTGAGGCCGTCCTGGATCACGTAGTCGGCTCGCTGCATCAGCGGCATGTGAGCCGTCAGGCTGCTGGCATCGGGGTAGAGATCGATGGCCCCCTCCGAGAGCAGATTCTCCAGCTCAACCCGGTTGGGGGTGAAGGTGAACAGCGCCTCGCGGATGGCAGGCGGCTCGCCCCAATACGCTTCGAAGGCACGCAGCCGAATGCCCTCATTGCGCTCCCAGTCGACGAATCGGTAGGGGCCGGTGCCCACCGGATGCGAGCGGTTGGTGTGTACCGTATCGGGATGAACGATCACCGCGGCGGAGAGCGCCAGACGGAACGGCAACAGCGCATCGGGCTGCGCCAGCTCGATGCGCAGCTCATGCGTCCCCACTTCCTCTACGTGGCGGATCGCCTGGAACAGGTGGCGCTGAGGATTGGCATTCTCGACCTCCAGCAGGCGCCTCAGGCTATAGGCCGCCACTCCGGAGTCGAAGGTCCTGCCGTGATGAAAGCGGACGTCACTACGCAAGGCGAAGCGATAGACGAGGCCATCCTCGCTGACCTCCCAGCGGGTGGCCAGCGCCGGCTGTACCTCGCCATGCCGGTCGATGCGCGTGAGGCCCTGGAAGACATTCAGATGCAGCGCCTCTGCCACGGTGCTCGCTGCCGTCAGCGTGGGGTCGAGGTGGGGTGGCTCCAGCTGCAGCTCGACCCGCAGGAGGGTCTGGGAAGCCAGCCCCGGTATCGCCAGGAACGAAAGACTCGCGAGCAGTACCACCGCCAGCCGTCGACTGAACGCGTCACCCATAAGCCGCATCTCCGGAATCGTCTTGCGAAAGCCACCGATACATGACGCGGTTGCGCCCACTGCGCTTGGCCCGGTAGAGCGCTTCATCGGCCGCTTTGAGAGCCTCGTCGAACTCGCCACCGGGCAACTGCTGCGCCAGACCGAAGCTCGCCGTGACGCGCAACGCCGTTTCGCCAAGCTCGATCGAATGGCTTTCGAGTCCCTGGCGTATCTGCTCCAGCATGGGCACCACCGTGTCGATGTCGAACCCGGGCAGCAACGCCACGAACTCCTCGCCGCCGTATCGGGCCAGCAGGGCGGACTCGGGCAGCCCCCGCCGCAGGCGGTCGGCGACACAGCGAATCACCCGGTCGCCCGCCTCGTGGCCATGGGTGTCGTTGATCGCCTTGAAGTGGTCGATATCGATCATCGCCACACAGTAACCCTCGGCCGCCAGGGCGTTGCGGCGCTCGTTGAGTTCGCGCTCGAAGTAGTGGCGATTGCGCAACTGGGTCAGGGCGTCATGGGTGGCCAGGAAATCGAGCTCCCGGTTCATCGTCATGATCCGCCGTTCGTTGTCGTTGATCCGATGGACATAGCGTTGGATGGAGCGCGCCATTTGGGCGATCTCGTCGCTACCGTCCACCCGAAGCTCATGCGGGGCAGGCCGCTCCCGGCTGATGACCCGCTGCAGTTTGACCACCCTACGCACCACCGAACGGTTGATGTGATATGCCGTTGCCAACAGCAGGAGGACGGCAAGCAGGGCAAAGCCCTTCAAGGCGCCCTCCCGCTGGCGCAGCTGCTGCTCCATCTGCTCGGCCGCATCGCGAATGTCGAGGCGAATGCCGCTGACGTGATAACCGATGGCCACACTAAGATCCTGGGAGAGGGAGCGATTGGTGCGCATCTGCCGGGCCAGCAGCCTTTCGGTCTCGCGCAGCAGGGCATCGCTGGTCTCGTCCGGCGCTTGCTGAAGCTGCCCAACGAGATCGATGCGTCGCTGAACCAGAGCGTCCAGTGCGTCGAAACTCTCCATCAGTTGATCGCGCACCCGCTCGATATCGTCGAAGCTGCCCGCCTCGCCACGTATGGCGGCAAGCTCGTCCACCAGCCGCTCCATCCATTCGCGCCGATCGGTGATTTCGAACAGGGCCTGGCGCCGGCTGAAGTGATCGTCGGCCAGCAGCAGCATCGCGCCGCTGCCCAGCATGCTCTCGCTCTGCTGCATCAGGCGGCTGGCCGTCATCAGGGCATGCGTATGCCGTTCGGAGAGCTGCGAGACGGTCGCACGATACTCGCCGAAGGAGTGCAGCGCCAGCAGTATGGTAGCCAGTATGACCAGCGTCGGCACCATCGTGAGAGCGGCCAGCCTGACTGTCAGTCCGAAAACTCTTCTCATGTCATACCAGCCACTCTACATCCCTCGCTTGCTCGAGGACACCGAGGCTATACAATGCCGTATCCTGCCACTCGACATATCGGCAGAAACAACGTTTTCTTTATTTCGTCACGGAGAGCGAGTGTGATCGTCCGCTGGGAAAGTGACCACGATTACGTGCTGGTGCACATCCACCAGGACATGTTCGGCGACTGGATCTTCAGCCGCGCCTGGGGGCAGATCGGCACCCAGTTCGGCGGCCTCAAGCACATGCTCGCCGACGATCACGACCAGGCCAGGATGTGGCTCGCCGACGAAGCCACCATCCAGTCCTCGCGCGGCCTGCGCAAGGTGCTGGAAGTAGAGGCCGAGAGTGCCGAAGGGCAGGCGGCGGTACGCCAGCTCTCGCTGCTGGATGCGCTATAGCTCCTCCCGACCGATCCTCTTGTCGTCTATCCAGTGTTGCAACAAGCCCTGCAGTTCCTCGCTGACCTCGGCCACCCGTCGGGTCAGCTGCATCAAGCCTTCTTTTCTCCCCCCCTGCCTGAGCTCCAGTGCCTCCCGCACCAGCCGGTCATAGGTGGCATGCAACCTGGCGATCTGCCCCACGGGAGTGGCCACCTCGAGCGGGCCTGCTTCCTGTTCCGACAGCCACTGTTGCAGGCGACACTGGCCGCAGCCCGTCTCGGGAATATCGTGGCGCTCTCCTCTCAGATAGTTCAGCACCCCGGCTGCGCTGGAGCGATGATCGACCATGGCGTAAATGGCCCGCAGCTCCGCCTGTCGGGCCGGCTGTCTCAGCCGCCATGATGGATCGGGACGCCAGGTATCGAGCCACGCGGGGATCGACTCAGCCGGCATGGGGCTGGCAATGGCATAGCCCTGGCCGAGTTGATACCCCATCGCCAGCAGCAGGCGGCCGTGCTGCAGGGTTTCCACCCCCTCGGCAATGATGTCGCGGCGAAATGCGATGGCAAGCCCCAGCACGCCCTCGAGTATCGTCAGGTCCTCTGGATCTTCAAGCATGTCGCGGACGAAGCTGCGGTCCACCTTGATAGCACTGGCAGGCAGGTGGCGCAGATAGCTCAGCGAGGAGTATCCGGTACCGAAGTCATCGAGCGCGAAGTCGACGCCAAGGGCATGGCATGCCTTCATCACGTTGGCGACATGGGCGACATCGCTCAGCGCACTGGTCTCCAGCACCTCCAGCATCAGATCGCCCGGCGTCACACTCGGATGGCACTCGATCTCGGCACGCAGGTGCTCGACGAAGCTGGGCTGTTGAAGATGCAGGGCGTCGATGTTGACGCTGATCGGCAGCCGAATGCCGACGGCTGCCCAGGTCTCGAACTGGTCCAGGGCACGGGCCAGCACCCATTCGCCCAGATCGGCGGCCAGCGGATGCTGCTGGATCACTGGCAGGAAGGAAGCAGGGGCCAGCAGCCCGCGCTGGGGATGCTGCCAGCGGATGAGCGCCTCTGCCCCGAGCACCTCGCCCGTCGCCATGTTGACCTTGGGCTGGTAGTGAAGCACGAACTCCTCGTTCGTCAGAGCCTCGCGGATACGCTCGAGACTCTCGAGGTGTCCACGCACCGCCCTGTCGTGTTCGGCATCGAAGACGTGAAAGCGGTTCTTGCCCGCCTGCTTGGCATGATACATGGCCTGATCGGCCTGACGGATGAGCTGCTCGGGCTCGATGTCGTCGTCGGGGATGAAATGCACCAGCCCGATGCTGCCCGACACGTAAAGACAATTCCCCTCGATGTCGATAGGCTCCGCGATGTGGTCGAGCAGGCGCACCATGAGACCGTTCACGTTCGCCGTGTCATTTTGTTCGGGCAACACGAGAATGAACTCGTCGCCACCGAAACGTGCCACCGTGTCGGCATCGCGCAGAGTCGACGTCAAGCGCTCGGCAATAGTGACCAGGACCCTGTCGCCGAAAACGTGGCCGTACTGATCGTTGATCTCCTTGAAGCCGTCCAGGTCGATGTAGGCCAGGGACACCTTGCAACCGCTGCGCCGCGCCGTGAGCATGGCCTGACGCAGCCGATCGGACAGCAGGATACGGTTCGGCAGCCCGGTCAGGCTGTCATAGAAAGCTAGATTCTGAAGCTGCTGTTCGTGCTGCTTCTGACGGCTGATACCGGTGAAGATACCCACATAGTGGGACACCTGCCCCTGCTTGCCGCACACCTTCGAGATGGTCAGCAGCTCGGGAAATACTTCACCGTTCTTGCGCCGGTTCCACAGCTCCCCCTCCCAGGCGCCACGTTCGAGCAGCTCCTTCCACAGCTCACGGTAAAAGGCATCGCTCTGCTGTCCCGACTGGAGTAGACGCGGATTCCTGCCCAGCACCTCGTCGCGGTGGTAGCCCGTGATGCGCGAGAAGGCGGCATTGACGTCGAGAATGTCGCCCCGAGCATCGGTGATGATGATCCCCTCTCGGGCATGCCGGAACACGCTGGCGGCTAGTTCGATCTCCGCCGTCTTGCGTGCTACCAATTGGCGCAGCCGGACGTTCCACGCGACGATCAAGGCCAGCACCAGCGCGAGACCCGCAGCATAGAGCCAGTAGTCGCGCCAGCCGAAATCGGCTCTCCCCGGCAGAGCGGCGCCTACCCACTTCTCCTGCAACCGATCGAGCGTGCCGCTGGCGCGAGCGTGTTCGATGCCCTTGTTCAGAATCGATTGAAGCAGGTGGTTGTCTTGGGCTACGGCCATGGCATTGAGACCCACGTACAGCGGCTCCCCCACCCGCTTCATCAGCTCGTGCAAACCGCTGCTGTAGAGGTAATAGAGCACGATCTGCTCGTCGCCGACCATGGCGTCGGCACGCCCCTCGATCACGGCCAGTGCAGCACTGGCGAAATCGTCGGTCTGCACCAGCTCGAACTCGAGGCCGATTCTGGCCAGATACTCCTTGGCGTAGTCGCCGCTCTGGGTAGCCACCCGCTTGCCCTCGAGATCCGAGACCAGCGCAATGTCGGGCCTTCCGGCGGCAACGAAGATCGAGGCAGGCACTTCGAAGACCGTTTGCGTGAAGTCGAACTGCCGGTCTCTCACCTCGCTGTAGAAAAAACTGGTGAGGACATGCGCCTCGCCGCTCAATACACGCTGCTGCGCTTCCTGAAAGACGGTGTCGGTGAACTCGGCGTGAAACCCGGCCTCGGTGGCAATCCACTGGGCCAGCTCCACCATCATGCCGCGGGGCTGCTGGTTGGCATCGATGAATTCGAAGGGGGGATAGCGCGTCTGGCTGACGAAGACGATCGGCTCGTTGTCCTGAAGATAGCGCCGCTCCTCCTCGGTCAGCGCAATACCACCGTTATCGGCACCAGACATTGAGCTGACCAAGGCCAGCAGTATGCCGGCCACAGCAGTGCGCTGCCACCGCCTACGTTGCGGTGCATTCATCCCCACCCCCGTGCCAACGAGCCCATGCCCTTTTGATTGTCACCAATGCGCTGCCGTCACACCACAGAGAAACGGAAGCTTGGTATACGCTGGGTCAACGTACCCTGTCAGCCCAGATAGCGTCTTCCACCGGAACGGGCAGGTGTCCTGGCAGTATCGTACCCGCCGTTCCCCGGGTCACCTTCCCCGGCCTGCAGCCTCCGCCAGGCGGCTTCATCGAGACGACCGCGCGCGGCCAACCAGCTCGCCAGCCGCTGCGGCTCGAAACCCAGATCGAGCTCCTCACCCGTTTCGTCCACCAGCACCGGAATGCGTACGCCGTAGCGTTGCATCAACGCCTCGTCCTCACTGATCTCGACTTTGTGCAGCCGGTATTCCCCCCCATGCAGCACGTCCAGCAAGGCTTCGAGACGCTCGCACAGGTGACAGCCCAGCGTGGTGTAGAGCGTCAGGTGGGTCATGCTCCCTCCCGGTGACGAATGAAAAATACATGATGGATGTCGGGACGCCGGGTGAAGTCCGGATCGAAAGTGCGCGCCGAGATGTCCTGCACCTTGAAACGCTCGGCCAGTTCCGGGTCGAGCTGGAAGCGGCGCTGATTGTTGGAGAACACCAGGGTTCCGCCCGCAGCCAGCCGCGCCATGGCCAGCGATACCAGACGCACCTGGTCGCGCTGCACGTCGAGCGTGCCCTCCATCTTCTTCGAGTTGGAGAACGTCGGCGGGTCGAGAAAGATCAGGTCGAACTCGGCCCTGGCGGTTTCCAGCCAGCGCAGGCAGTCGTCGCGCACCACGCGATGGCGCGCCGGATCGAGCCCATTGAGGGCGAAGTTATCCCGCGCCCACTCCAGATAGGTGTTGGAGAGATCGACGCTGACGCTGTCGCTGGCACCGCCCGCCTCTTCCGTACCCAACGCAGCCTGTACCGTGGCCGCGGCGGTGTAGCAGAACAGGTTGAGGAAGCGCTTGCCCGCCGCCATCTCGCCCAGCATGCGGCGTACCGGGCGATGACCGAGGAACAGCCCGGTATCGAGGTAGTCACGCAGGTTGATCCATAGTCTGGCGCGCCCTTCGTGCACCTGGAAACGCTCACCTGTGCTGGCCTGCTTACGGTACTGCTCCTTGCCGCTCTGCTTCTCGCGGCGCTTGACTATCACCTGCCCCGGGTCGACGCCCAGTACCTCGGGAATCACCTGGAGGGCGTCGAACAGACGCTTCTGCGCCTGGGCGGCATTCACCGAGCGCGGCGGTGCGTACTCCTGAACGTGCACCCGCCCGTCGTAGACATCCACCGCCAGGGCGTACTCGGGCATGTCGGCATCGTAGAGCCGGTAGCAGCTCTCGCCCGACTGCTTGAGCCACTTCTTCAACCGCTTGCGGTTCTTTTCCAGGCGGTTGGCGAACATCTGCGCCCCTTCGCTGCGCCGGGGCGTCGCCACGCCGGTGGCGCTACCCGCCCCAGCGTGCTGGGCGACGTCAGCCGCGTCGGGCACGTCCATCAACAGCAGCTTGGCCTCCAACGGGCCGTTCTTCAGCGAATATTGCTTATCGGCGCGCAGGCCGATGCGATGGCCGAGATCGGGATTGGCGGTGAACACCGCCAGGCGCCAGCCGGGGAACGCCTGCCGTATGCCCTCACCCAGCTCACGATAGAGCGTGACCAGCTCGGGCAGCTCGCCCAGCCGCTCGCCGTATGGCGGGTTGGTGATGACCAGGCCTCGCACCTCATCGCCCAGCTCGGAAGGCCGCTGCAGCTGGCCGAGCGAGGCGCCTTGGAACTCGATCAGCGCCGGAATGCCGGCACGCATGGCGTTGGCCTTTGCCGCCGCCAGTGCCGGGGGGCTCTGGTCGAAGCCGTAGAGCCGGCTGCGGCAACGCTTGCGGCCGATGCTGGCACGAGCTTCGGCCTCGCGCTTGAGCTCGGCCCAGAGCACTTCGTCATGCTGCGCCCAGCCGTGAAAACCGAAGCGTACCCGGTTCAGATTGGGTGCCATGTCGGCGGCCATCATCGCCGCCTCGATCAGCAGCGTGCCGGCACCGCACAGCGGGTCGACCAGCGCCTGGCCGTCGCGCAGGCGCTGCGGCCAGCCGGCACGGATGAGCAGCGCCGCGGCCAGGTTCTCCTTGAGCGGGGCATGCCCTACGTCGCGACGGTAGCCGCGACGATGCAGGCTCTCCCCGGACAGGTCCACGCCCAGGGTGAGACGCCCCCGGTGCAGATGGGCATAAAGCCTCAGGTCGGGACGCTGCAGGTCGACGCCGGGACGCGGCCGCCCCTGTGCCTGCAGTGCATCCACCACGCCGTCCTTGACCGTCTGGGCACCGAAACGGGTATGCCGAATCTGCTCGCTGCGGCCATGGAAATCCACCGCCAGGGTGGCGCCGGGGCGCAGCTGTCGAGACCAGTCGACGCCGGCCACGGCCCGATGCAGCGCCTCGGGGCGTTCGATGCCATCCTCGCGCAGCAGGCACAGCACGATACGGTTGGCCAGCCGCGACCACAGGCAGGCGCGATAGGCCGTGGCCATGTCGGCGTGAAAATGCACGCCGGCCACCGTGCTCCTGTCGACTTCCGCTCCCAGCGCACGCAGCTCGTCGGCCAGCAGCTCTTCCAGCCCCTTGGGGCAGGTGGCGAGCAGGGCCGCTGTTTCCCTTTGCAATGAATCACTCATGCGTCGTTCCCGCCCCCTTCGGCCGGGCATATTCCTTTCGTTACAATTTTGTCTCGGTCTTATGACGAAACATAGGTCGACAATGCCCCCCATGATGGGCTAAGAGTAGTCATGGTAGCTACTGTAAAGACGCATGCGTTCACTCAGCGGGCCTGTGGTCCCGCATGACCTCGCTCTGCCGTCGTTAAGGGACTGAATAACGGCTAGGCGAACGGTGGAACGTCGGGGCGTGCATGTCGTGCGTCCCAAATTGGTACCTTTACAAGAGGTCATCCGATGAAAAGACAGAAACGTGATCGCTACCAACGCGCCTACCTTCATGGCTACAAGGCTGGCATTTCCGGGCGCTCCCGCGACGACTGTCCCAGTCAGGATGTCAACATACGTGAATACTGGATGAGCGGTTGGCGTGAAGGCCGAGGAGACCAATGGGCCGGCATGACCGGTGTCTCCGGCATTCACAAGAACCCCATGGTGCTGTAAGCCTCTTTCTCGACCAACCCGATATCCCTTCACCGTCGCCGAACGGTGAAGCATGAGCTAAGCCCGTGCCTTGCACGGGCTTTCTTGTGTCGACAGTCCCGCTACTCCCCCACTTTGCCGGAGCGAACAGCGGCCGCTTTCAGCGCCTCGGCGCACTCGGCGATCAGCGTCGGCCCGCGGTAGATGAAGCCCGAATAGAGCTGCACCAGATCGGCTCCCGCCTCGACCTTGGCCACTGCCGCGTCTCCGCTGTCGATCCCGCCCACACCGATGATAGGCAGTACGGGAAGGTGACGGCGCAGCTCACGAATCACCTGGTTGGAGGGCTCGAACACCGGCCGCCCGGAAAGACCGCCCTGTTCGTCGGCATGGGGCAGCCCGGCCACCGCCTCACGCGACACCGTGGTATTGGTGGCGATCACCGCATCGATACCGCTACGGGCGATGCTTGCCGCCACCAGCCCCACCTCCTCGGCGCTCATGTCCGGTGCGATCTTGACCGCCAGAGGCACCTTCCGCCCCGCTTGCCGGTCCAGTCGGTCGCCCGCCTCACGCAGGGTGCCCAGCAACGTGTCGAGGTGCTCGCCGAACTGCAGATTGCGTAGCCCCGGCGTATTGGGCGAGGAGATGTTGACCGTCACGTAATGCGCATGGGCGTGCACCTTCTCCAGGCAGATCAGGTAGTCCTCCACCGCGCGCTCCACCGGCGTGGTGAGGTTCTTGCCGATGTTGATGCCGATCACGCCGTCGTAGCGCGATGCCTTGACCCGCGCCACCAGGTGGTCCACCCCGGCATTGTTGAAACCCATGCGATTGATGATCGCGCCACCCTCGGGCAGACGAAACAGGCGCGGCTTGGGATTGCCGTCCTGAGGCTTGGGCGTGACGGTACCGACCTCGACGAAGCCGAAGCCGAGCGCACCCAGCGCATCGAGGTGGTCGGCATTCTTGTCCAGCCCCGCCGCCAGGCCCACCCGATTGGGAAAGCGCAGCCCCATCAGCTCCACCGGGTCGTCGATTCGCTTGCCGCCCAGCATGCCCGACAGCTTCAGGCAGTGGGCCAGATCCAGGGCACGCAGCGCATGGCCGTGGGCGGTTTCTGCGTCGAGGCGAAACAGAATCGAGCGGGCAAGCGCGTACATGAGATCTCCTGGCGGTTGGCAATGGGCGGTTGGCGATAGGCCCGGTTGGAAAGGCGGGCGGATTATAGCAGCGCTATCAAGCCAAGACGACGAACCCCGCCATGGGCGGGGTTCGCAGTACCACGGAGTTGTCGTCTCGCTCAGGTTTCGCCGTTGCTCTCGGCCAGATCGACCAGTTCGCGTACGGCCACGGCAAACAGCGGGAAGCTCGACTGGCTACCGCCGCCACGCACCTCGGCGATCAGCCGGCACCAGCGCTCATGCAGCGAGGCATGCGTGGCCAGCCAGTTGTCGACGCGCTCGTCGGGCTCGCGCCCGTCATCGGTCTTGAGCACGCTCACCGTCAGCGCCAACTGCTGGCGGTCGATGTCGTCGCGGAAGGTCTCGCGGGCCTGGGCCTGCCAGCTGTCACGCACGTTGAGATTGCTCACCTGCTGGATCATCCAGGGCAGTTCGAGACGGTTGCCGATCTCGAAGAAGACCTCGGCAACGCGCTGCGGTTTCTCGTCGGCCTGACGGGCCGCCTGGATGATGCCGAGCGCGCCGTAGAGGCTTCCCGAGGCCGCCACCGTGGCCGCCAGCTCTTCGGGCACGCCGGCCTCGAGCAGCTCACCGCGCTTGTGCTCCCAGCGTTCGCGCTCCTCGCCGCGCAGCAGCTCGCCGATGCTCTCCTGCAACTGAGCCACACGCGGAGCGAAGTACTCGATAGCATCGCGGGTGGAGAGCCCCAGACGCTGACGCAGGAACCAGCGGGTGGTGCGTCGGATCAAGCGGATGAGATCCGTCATCATGTTGTACTGCACCTGGCTCGGCACCTGGTTGTCCAGCGCCTCGATACGCTCCCACAGGCTGGAGAGCTGGAAGCTATCGCGGGCAATGACATAGGCACGGGCGATATCGGCCGGGCTGGCGCCGGTGGAGTCGATCAGCAGCCGCACGAAGACGATACCCATGTGATCGACCAGATCGTTGGCCACCTGAGTGGAGACGATCTCGCGCTTGAGGCGATGGTCGTACATCTCATCGGGGAAGCGTTCGACCAGTACCCGTGGGAAGATACGTTCCACGTACTGCTGGATATAGGGGTCGTCGGGCACGTCGGAGGCCAGCACCTCGCCCTTGAGCACGCTCTTGGAATAGGAGATCAATACCGACAGCTCAGGGTGGGTCATCCCCTGCTCACTGTTGGCGCGCTCCAGCAACTCCTCGTCGGAGGGCAGGAATTCCAGCTCCCGGTCGAGCTGGCCAGCGGCCTCCAGTCCGCTGATGAAGCGCCGGTAGGGGTCGATGCCCTGGCGCGAGAAGATGGCCGAGATATCCAGCGCCTGGGTCTGGCGGTAGTTGTCGAGGATGACCAGATCGGCCACCTCCTCGGTCATGTCGGCGAGCAGCTGGTTACGCTGCTTGTCGGTCATGTCGCCGCGCTTGACCACCTCATCGATGAGGATCTTGATGTTGACCTCATGGTCGGAGCAGTTGACCCCGCCGGCGTTGTCGATGAAGTCGGTATTGACCAGCACGCCCTTGGCGGCGGCCTCCATGCGGCCACGCTGGGTCAGGCCCAGGTTGCCGCCCTCGCCCACCACCCGGCAGTTGAGCTCGCCGCCGTTGATGCGCAGCGCATCGTTGGCCTTGTCGCCGACCATGGCATCGGTCTCGGCGCTGCCCTTGACGTAGGTGCCGATCCCGCCGTTCCACAGCAGATCGATCTGGGACTTGAGCATGGCGCGGATGAAATCGTTGGGCGAGAGACGGTCCTCGGCGATGCCGAAGACCTCTTTCATCTGCGGCGTCACGGCGATCGACTTGGCGCTGCGCTTGAACACGCCGCCGCCCTCGGAGATCAGCGAGGCGTCGAAGTCCTCCCAGCTGGAGCGCGGCAGCTCGAACAGGCGCTTGCGCTCGGCGAAGGTGGCCGCCGCATCGGGATTCGGGTCGACGAAGATGTGAAGATGGTTAAAGGCCCCCACCAGGCGGATCTTGTCGGAGAGCAGCATGCCGTTGCCGAACACGTCGCCGCCCATGTCGCCGATGCCGACCACGGTGAACTCCTCTTCCTGGGTGTTAAGGCCCAGATTGCGGAAGTGGCGCTTCACCGACTCCCAGGCACCGCGGGCAGTGATGCCCATCTTCTTGTGGTCGTAGCCGTTGGCCCCGCCCGAGGCGAAGGCATCGCCCAGCCAGTGGCCGTACTCGACGGAAATCTCGTTGGCGATATCGGAGAAGGTCGCCGTGCCCTTGTCGGCCGCCACCACCAGATAGGCGTCGTCATCGTCGTGACGCACCACGTCCCTGGGCGGCACCACCTCGCCGCCGACCAGGTTGTCGGTCACGTCGAGCAGCGCCCGGATGAAGGTCTTGTAGCAGGCGATGCCCTCCTGCTGGATGGCGTCGCGGTCGCCCCCTTCGGGCAGGCGCTTGCAGACGAAGCCGCCCTTGGCACCCACCGGCACGATGACGGCATTCTTGACCTGCTGGGCCTTGACCAGCCCCAACACCTCGGTGCGGAAGTCCTCATGACGATCCGACCAGCGCAGCCCGCCGCGCGCCACCTTGCCACCGCGCAGATGGACCCCCTCGACCCGCGGTGAGCAGACGAAGATCTCGAAGGCCGGGCGCGGCTTGGGCATGCCGGTGATGCGTGTAGGGTCGAGCTTGTAGGCGATGTAGTCCTTGAAGCCGCCGCCAGCACTGCGCTGGTAGTAATTGGTGCGCAGAGTGGCCTGGATCATCTCCATGAAGCGGCGCAGCAACTGGTCGTCATTGAGGCTGGCCACGCCGTCGAGGTGGCGGTTGATCCGCTCGACGCAGGCTTCCACCTCCTCTTCGCCGGGGCGATCCGCGGGGTCGAAGCGCAGCTTGAACAGCGCGACCAGCTCGCGGGTGATCTCGGGATAGTTGGTCAGCGCAGAGGCAATGTAGTCCTGCGACATGCCGAAGCGGATCTGCTTCAGATAGCGGGCATAGGCCCGCAGCATGGCCACTTCCCGCCAGTCCAGATTGGCGGCGATCACCAGGCGATTGAAGGCGTCGTTCTCGGCCTCGCCGACCCAGATGCGCTTGAAGGCCTCGATAAAGGGCTCGCGCATCTTCTGCAGGCTGACCTCGGTGGAGGTATGGTGCTCCAGGTCGAAGTCGTGCAGCCAGTAACGCACGTCGGGAGTGACGATCTCGTAGGGGCGCTCGCCGATCACGCGCAGTCCCAGGTTCTCCATCACCGGCAGCACGTCGGAGAGCGGAATGGTGCGATCGCGCTGGAACAGCTTGAGATTGACGCCGCTGCCCTCCTCCTCCACCAGCCGATAGAGCGTCAGCGCCAGCGGCTCGCCGGCATCGAGGTCGGCCAGGTGCTGCAGGTCGAACACCGCCGTGCGCGAGCCGAAGTCGTCGCGATAGCTGGCCGGGAAAGCGTCGCGGAAGCGGTCCATCAGCCGGTTGGCCTGCTCCTCGCCGAAGCCTTCGACCAGCGCCTCGTGCAGCTCGTCGCGCCAGCTGCGCGCCAGCTGCGCCACCTTGGCCTCGAGCCGCTTGAGGTTGACCTCTCGGGGCACATCGCCACGGAAGCGCAGGATGAACTGGATACGCGCCAGAATCGATTCCGAGAGGTAGGTGTTGAAGTCACCGAAGGTGGCATCGAGTTCTTCGCACAACAGGTTCTGGATGCGCACGCGCAGGTCGGTGGAGAAGACGTCGCGCGGCACGAACACCAGGCAGGAGTGGAAGCGCCCGGAGCGGTCGGTGCGAATGAACAGGCGGACGCGGCGCCGTTCGCGAATGTCGAGAATGCCCAGCGCGGTGTGGGCCAGCTCCTGGGTGTCGATCTGGAACAGGTCGTCGCGGGGATAGACCTCGAGGATCTGCAGCAGCTGCTTGCCGTTGTGCCCCTTGGGGTTGAACCCGGCAATCTCCATCACTGCCTTGAGCTTGCGCCGCAAAAGCGGAATGTTGCGCGGCGACTCGTTGTAAACGCTGGCGGTGAACAGCCCGAGGAAGCGATGCTCGCCGATCACACGGCCCTGCTCGTCGTAGCGATCGATGGAGACGTAATCGGGATAGGTGGGGCGATGCACCCGGGCGTGGTGTGAGCTCTTGGCAAAGGAGAGCAGCTGCGGCACGAGCACGAAGCGGTTGTCCTCGATACCCAGCTCGGTGCGGATGCGCTCCTGGTAGCGCGGCAGATCCAGACGGAACACGCCGAGCTCGCTACCCTGCTCCTTGACCAGTCGGTCACCGTCGGCGTCCGACTCGATGGCAAAGGCGTCGTAGCCCAGAAAGGTGAAGTTGTCGCGCACCAACCACTCGAGAAAGGCGATCGCCTCTTCGTGGTCCCCCGGCTCGATCTGCTCGGGACGCCCGGCCTTGAGCTCGGCGACCGCCTCCAGGGCGCGCTCGTGCATGGCGTCGTAGTCGCCCACGGCAATGCGCACGTCGCGCAGCACCTCGTGCAGCGACTGCTCGATGTCGGCCAGTACCTCGGGATTGGAGTGACGATCGATCTCGATGGCGATCAGCGATTCGCGCTGCTCGGGGGCATCGGCATCCCGCGGCGAGCCGACCCGCACCAGGTCGTGACTCGAGTTGCGCTCCACCGCCAGCACGGCATTGTGGATCGCATGCACGGTGAGCGCCCGCCGGTTGAGCTCGATGCGCACCGAGTCGACCAGAAACGGCATGTCCTCGTGCAGCACGGCAACGAAGGTATGGGAAGACTGCCAGCCGTGCTCCTCGAAATCGGGGTTGAAGACGCGCACCTTGGGCGAGGCGTGATCGAAGTGCTGAATGTAGTGCCATACCGACAGCGTGGCGCCGTAAAGATCGTCCAGGCGGCGGTCGGCCAGGTCCTCGAGCGGCACGGTGGCGTAAAAATGGCGGGCGAACGCTTCCACCTCTTCGGCCCGCGCCTTCTCGAGTCGGCTGTCCAGGCGCTCGCGCAGCTGCTTGAGAATCTCCTGCCGGCCCACTTCGATCGTCTCGTATTGCATCCCTCACCTCGGCTGCCTGGGGCCGCGTATCGGCCCTGGGAAAGAATCGGCGTGGCCCGGGGCCACGTGTCGGGAAGCTTACTCCAGCCCTGCGCCACACCCTACCGACTTGCCAGCCTTCTCATGGTGCATGTCGCTTGTGCATCGAGACCGAACGTTTTGCCACTTGACAACCACCGATTGCTTCAGAACCGAAAATCAAGCGACGTGTCTTTCCAGCAGCACACCGCATTCACAGTGATGGGTCCAGGGGAACTGATCGAACAGTGCGAAACGGGCAATCCGATGCGTGCGGCTCAGCGACTCCAGGTTCTGCTCCAACGTATCCGGGTTGCATGAAATATAGACGACTCGCGAATATTCGCTCAGTTGCCGACAGCTGGCCTCGTCGAGGCCGGCACGGGGCGGATCCACCAGCACGGTGGAAAAGTCGTACTCCGCCAGCGCCATCTCGGTCACGCGACGCCCGCCCTTATCGCCCTTCAGCGCAGCGGCGAACTCCTCCGCCGACATGCGCCCCACCACGGCATTGTCGATACCGTTGGCCGCCAGGTTCTGCTGCGCGCTGGCAACCGAGGTACGCGAGATCTCGGTGGCCAGCACTCGACGAAAGTTCTCGGCCAGCGCCACCGTGAAGTTGCCGTTGCCGCAGTAGAGCTCCACCAGGTCGCTCGACTGGCTGCCCCGGGTCACGTCCCGGGCCCAGGTCAGCATGGCCCGGCTGACCTCGGCATTGGGCTGGGTGAAGCTGTTCTCCACCTGCTGATAGTGGAAGGTGCGCCCTTCCACCTCCAGCCGCTCCCAGACATGGTCGCGCTCGAGCACCAGGCGCTGCTTGCGCGAGCGACCGATGATCAGGATGTCGAGCGCCTGCTGCAACCGCCGTGCCTCGCTCTCCCAGGCCTCGTCCAGCGGGCGATGGTAGATCAGGGTGACCAGCGCCTCGCCGGAAAGCGTGGTCAGGAACTCGACCTGGAACAGCCGTCGGCGCAGCACGTCGCTTGCCAGCAGCGCCTCGCGCAGACGCGGCATCAGCTCGTTGATGCGCCCGCTGGCGACGGGATAGTCGTCCAGACGGATCACCCGCTTGTGCTTGGGATCGTTCGGGTCGACCTCGAACATGGCGAAGAACAGGTCGTCGCCCTCGTGCCACAGACGGAATTCGCAGCGCTGCCGATAATGGCTCGGCGGCGAGGCAAAGACCTCCAGCAAGGGCGGCGAGAAGCGCTCGAACTGCCGGCTGATGCGCTCACGCTTGGCCGCCAGCTGCTGGTCGTAGCGTTCGGGATCGACAACGGGAATGGACACGGCATCTCCTGACGTGTTCGGGGTGAAAGGGAAAGGCGATTCAGCCGACGATGAGCAGACGCGGCTCGTCGAAACCGAAGGTGCCCACGGCACGGGCCAGGCGGGCATCCGGCGCCGTCGCCAAGCTCTCGTCGTGTCCGTTCACGATCTCGAGTTCCTGCGATACCTGGGCGGTTCGCCGTGCGATGGCCTCGCCGGAGTCGACCAGTTGCACCGGCCTGGGGGCGGCGGCCACGATGCGCTCGCCGAGCAGCGGAAAGTGGGTGCAGCCGAGCACGACGGTATCGAGATCGGCGGCCTCCCACAGTGGCGCCGTCACGGCATCGATGACCGCCTGATCCGGCGCTTCGCCGGCCAGGAAGCGTTCGGCCTCGCGTACCAGCGGGTCGGCGGCGACCCGGGTGACGCGACAGTCGGCGGCAAAGGTCGCGATCAGCCGATCGGTATAGGGACGCGCCACGGTAGCGCTGGTGGCCAACAAGCCGATGTGCCGGCTGCGGCTCTGGGCAGCAGCGGGTTTGATCGCCGGCACGGTTCCCACCACCGGAATCGTCAGGTGTTCGCGCAGCGCATCCAGCGCCAGGGTGCTGGCCGTGTTGCAGGCGACGACCAGGACGGAGCATTCGCTCGCCGCCACGGCGGCCTTGCACACGGCCAGGATCCGCTCCACCAGCCACTCATCGGGGCGGATGCCGTAAGGCAGCATGGCGTTGTCGCAGGCGTAGACCAGGGCGGCACCAGGCAGGTGGTGCCGCAATGGCGGCACCACCGACAGGCCGCCGACGCCGGAATCGAAGATCAGTATCGGGCCAGACATGGCGAAACGACGCGCATTGAAATCGCTCGGCTGCTGCAAAGGGCACTATTCTAGCAGCATGCCGAGCGAGCTGAAGCCCTCGTTTCGCCGCCTGACGTCAGGCTGCCGGTTCCTCGGTCTCGCGCAACTCGGCGTAGAGTTCGGGATAGGCTTCCTGCAGCCGCTCCAGCTTGGCCGCCGCGCCTTCCGGCAACGCCTGGGCCAGTAGCTCCAGATCGCGATCGTCGAAGTGTTGGCGAATCAGCGGGAACAGCAGCTCACGCTCATCGCGCAGATAGGTACGGTGCGCGTCGAGGTAGGCCTTGAGATCGTCGGCAAAACGGTCCATCGGAATGACCGCATCCATCAGAATCATGTCGATATCGCCGGATAGCCGATTGAGGCGCTTGCGCAACGCCTGATAGTCGCTGGAGAGGCGCTCGGTCAACTCCTGGGTTTCGGGCGCCAGGGCCTGAAGCCGCTCCGAGCAAACGCGCTCCAGGGGAACGGTGAACTCTTCCATGTAGTCGAGAATGTAATCGACGACTTCGCGGACCAGCTTGAAGTTGGGCCGTTCACCGACAGCAAGGGACTTCTGTTTGAGCTGAAGGACGTGCAACATGCGCGCCATATTGGCATGATCCTGACGCAGTTGGGTCAGCATGGGCATGTCGAGGCCTCCTCTAACGATGAGCGTATAGTGTTGGAGTCGCGGGACGGAAGCAGGTTCAGTCTCGTCGCCATCGAGATACGGTCTTGTCGCCAACGAGACACGGGTCAAAAGCGGGATGCTGTATCACCCTAGACCCTTTATGCCGATCCCGCACATCGCCCAAGGTCGAATTTGCAAGCACCAAGGAGTATGCCATGGACCTTTTCGGTCAGGCGTCTGACGATTCCGCCCCTCTGGCCTATCGCATGCGCCCGCGCCGCCTCGACGACTACGTGGGCCAGCAGGCCCTGGTGGGTCCGGGCAAGCCGCTGCGGCGCATGGCCGAGACGGGCATCGTGCGCTCGATGATCCTGTGGGGGCCTCCCGGCACCGGCAAGACCACCCTGGCCGAGATCCTGGCCGAACACTCCGGCGCCCACCTGGAGCGGCTCTCCGCGGTGATGGCGGGCGTCAAGGAGATCCGCGCCGCGGTGGATCGCGCGCGCGCCATGCAGGGCCAGGGCCGCCCCACCCTGCTCTTTCTCGACGAGATCCATCGGCTCAACAAGAGCCAGCAGGACGCCCTGCTGCCCCACGTGGAGTCGGGCCTGCTCACGTTGATCGGCGCCACCACCGAGAACCCCTCGTTCGAGGTCAACTCCGCCCTGCTCTCCCGGGCCCGCGTGCATGTGCTCACTGCGCTCGACGAAGAAGAGCTCACGGAAGTGATGCGACGCGCCCTGAACGACACTGAGCGCGGCCTGGGCCAGCGCCGCATCGCCGTGGATGACGAAGTGCTCGGCATGCTGGCCCGCGCCGCGGCCGGCGACGCCCGCCGCGCTCTGGGCATGCTGGAGACCGCCTGCGACTTCACCGTCGCCGAGGGCGACGGCGAACGCCTGCCCCGCGAGGCCCTGAATGCCGCACTAGGCCACCAGGCCAGCGCCTTCGACAAGCAGGGCGATTACTACTACGACCTGCTCTCGGCGATCCACAAGTCGGTGCGCTCCTCGCGCCAGGACGCCGCACTGCTCTACATCGCCCGTTTCATCCAGGGCGGCGGCGACCCGCTCGACGTGATCCGCCGTCTGGCGGCGATTGCCTCGGAGGACGTGGGCAACGCCGACCCTCGCGCGCTGCCGCTGGTGATGGCGGCCTGGGATGCCTACCTGCGCCTGGGCGACTACGAGGGCCAGCGCGCCATCGCTCACGCCGCCATTCACCTCTCCATTGCGCCCAAGAGCAACGCCATCGACCAGGCCTGGAAGCGTGCCAAGGCCTTCGTGGCGGCTCAACCGCGGCTGGAGGTGCCCACCTACCTACGCAACGCCCCGACCAAGCTGATGGAGTCGCTGGGCCACGGCCACGGCTATCGCTACGCCCACAGCGAGCCGGAAGGCTACCCGGCGGGCAGTCGGCACGACTGCTGGCCCGAGAACGTGCCGCGCGAGGCCTTCTACCAGCCCAGCGAACACGGCCAGGAGAAGCGCTACGCCCAGTTGATGGCCTGGCGCGCCGAGCTGGATGCCCGGGCCGACGAAAACCCCGACGAGTAGCAAGGCGAGCCGAAAAGACGGCGGAAATGAAAGTGCCGCCTCGAGGGCGGCACTTTACGTTCTGCTGGCGTATCAGTGGGTGTCGCGGATCACGTCGGCCCCTTCGGGGATCTGGAACGCGAAGCGGCGGTCGTCGATGGCGTGGTTGGTGCGCACGTCGCTGAACTCGATGACGGTCTCCTGGCCGGTGCTGTCGATCATCTGCAGGGCCGCCAGCTGCTCGCCGCGGAAGGTCATCTGCAGCTCTTCGAACAGGGTGTCCGGCGACCTCGGCACCAGACGGAAGCTCTCGCCACCGCCCTCCTGATGGCGCGTGACCTCGTAGCTCTCGGTCAGTTCGCGGGCGCTACCCGACAGCAGCAACGCCGGGGTATGAGTCACCCGCTGGTCGAGCGCCTGCACGGTGACCTGCTCCAGGTCGGGATCGTAGAGATAGACCTCGCTGCCGTCGGAGATCACCTCCTGCTGATAGGGTGCCGCAACCTCCCAGCGGAACTTGCCGGGGCGCGACAACCACATCTGGCCGTTGGCCTGCTGCAGACGCTCGCCGCTGCCGTCGAGGATCAGCTGCTCGAAGCGCGCCTCGAGGGTTTCCAGCGGCTCCAGCAGGCTGGTCAACCGGTCGGCACCTTCGCTGGCCAAGGCGGCGGCCGGCATGACGAGGGTAAGGGCCAGTGCAGTTAGGGTCTTCTTCACACTCATCGTCTCTCTCCCTGGGCGGGTCCTGAATGGATCCTGTCACTCGGACCCGCTGCGCGCCGGCGGGTTGCATCACCGCCGACGCTTTCATGATTTATGCAAGGTTGAGGCTGTCGCCTGTCACCGACGGTAATCAATTGCCTACCGGCGGCGGCGCCAGCACCTCGCGACCGCCGTTGGTGCCCATCGAGGAGACCACGCCGGCCGCTTCCATGGCTTCCACCAGGCGCGCGGCGCGGTTGTAGCCGATCTTGAAGCGCCGCTGCACCGCCGAGATGGAGGCGCGGCGACTCTCGGTGACGAACTGCACCGCTTCGTCGTAGAGCGCGTCCTGCTCGGCATCGCCGCCACCCTCGCCGGCATCGGCTTCGAGCCCGGTCAGGGCATCCGCCGAGACCCCGCCGGCGAGAATCTCGTCGATGTACTCGGGCTCGCCGCGACGCTTCCAGTCCTCGACCACACGGTGCACCTCGTCATCGTCGACGAAGGCGCCGTGCACCCGGGTCGGCAGCCCTGAACCCGCCGGCAGGTAGAGCATGTCACCGTGGCCCAGCAGGTTCTCGGCCCCGCCCTGGTCGAGAATGGTGCGTGAGTCGACCTTGGACGACACCTGAAACGCCATGCGCGTGGGAATGTTGGCCTTGATCAGGCCGGTGACCACGTCTACCGAGGGGCGCTGGGTGGCCAGGATCAGATGGATACCGGCAGCACGGGCCTTCTGCGCCAGACGCGCGATCAGCTCCTCGACCTTCTTGCCGACGATCATGAACATGTCGGCGAATTCGTCGATCACCACCACGATGTAGGGCAGCTTCTCGAGCACCGGGGGCGGCTCGTGCATCTCCCAGGGCTGCGGCTCCCACAGCGGGTCGGCCACCTGGGCACCGGCACGCTCGGCTTCGTCGAGCTTGCCGTTGAAGCCGGCGATGTTGCGCACGCCCATGGCTGCCATCAGCTTGTAGCGCCGCTCCATCTCGGCCACGCACCAGCGCAGCGCGTTGGCAGCCTCCTTCATGTCGGTGACCACCGGGGCCAGCAGGTGCGGGATGCCGTCGTAGACGGAAAGCTCCAGCATCTTTGGGTCGACCATGATCAGGCGCAGCTCCGCGGGCGTGGCCTTGAGCAGCATTGAGATGAGCATGGCGTTGACGCCCACCGACTTGCCCGAGCCGGTGGTACCGGCCACCAGCAGGTGCGGCATCTTGCCCAGGTTGGCCACCACCGGGCCGCCGCCGATGTCCTGACCCAGCGCCAGGGTCAGCGCCGAGGCCTCCTGCTGGTAGCGGTCGGAGTCGATCACCTCGCGCAGGCGGATCATCGCCCGGTGCGGGTTGGGAATCTCGATGCCCACCGTGGGCCGACCGGGAATCACCTCCACCACCCGCACGCTCTTGACCATCAGCGAGCGCGCCAGGTCCTTGGCCAGGTTGCTGATCTTCGACACCTTCACGCCGGCGGCAGGCTTGATCTCGAAGCGGGTGATCACCGGCCCCGGCCAGGTGTGCACCACCTCGGCCTTGACGCCATACTCACGCAGCCGCGTCTCGAGCAGTTCGGCCATGTCGGTCAGCTGTTGCTCGGTGTAGTTCTGCTGGTGCGGCTCCGGCGGGGTAAGCAGGCGCAGGCTGGGCAGCTCGCCGTCCGGCTCCGGCATGTCGTCGAGAGTGGGCCGCTGGCTCTGCAGGTGCTCCACCGTCCACAGCGTGGGGCCGTCGGGCTCCGCTGCTGCGGCGCGCGCCTGTTCGGCAGTGGCGATTCTGCCGCCGCTCTCGCCCTCGTCCTGGACGTCAACCGACGGCACCCCGTCGCTGTCGGACGCCCGTTCGGCCGACTCACGCCAGGCCCTCAGCCCTTCGGCCTGATCGCTGTAGGCAGAGGGACGCTCCGTGGCGCTGAGCGTCTGAGCCGATGGCGCCTTGTCCGCCTGGCCATCGTCGAGATCGCCGTCGTCCTCGTACTCGTCGCCGCCGATATCGTTCCAGTTGAGCCGCGGCTCGTACGCATCGCTCGGCTCTTCCGGCTGCAGATCGCCGAGCCCGGGCTCGCGCCGCGCTTCTTCGCGTGGCGAAGCAGGTTCGGCGGCTGCAGGCTCCGCCGCGGAAGGCGCCATCTCGGGGTCGGGCGGCTGAAAACCGGGCGGCGCGGCCTTGGCTGCCGGCGATTGCACGTCGTCGGTTGCGCGTAGCGGCATGGCGGCAGCCGGCAGCGGTTCATCGTCGCGGCTGGCCTTGAGCGCAGCCGCGGCAAGCGCCCCGGCGGCCGCCGTCGCAGCCCCGGTGGCCGAGACGGTGGCCGCAGCAGGCCGAGGCCCGGCGGCCACCTCGTCGCGGCGGGCCATGTAGGCGGCATCCGGGCGCTTCGCCGAAGGCGTACGCTCGGGCACGTCCCAGGGAATGTCGGTATCGCCGTCGTCGCCGAAGGTGGGTTCGAGCCCCGGCTCACGCAGCGACGGCACCTCGGTATCGGCTCCGGCGCGGCGACGCTGCCAGAACCGCCAACGCCGAGGCGCCGGTTCGGCTGTCGCCTGGGCATCGTGCTCCGCCTCGTTCTGGTCTTGGTCATCGTCCTCGCGCCAGTGCGGTTCATGCCGCTCGCGCACCAGGCCGAATGGCGAAGCCGCCCAGCGCCACAGGCGCAGGAAGCGATAGCCGAGCTCATCCATCACCATCAACCAGGAGAACCCGGTGAAGAGCGGAAAGCCGCACAGCATGGCCGCCACGGCCAGCAGGCCGGTGCCGCCCGAGTCGACCAGGGGCACCAAGGCGCCCACCAGCCCCTCGCCCAGAATGCCTCCCGAGGCATAGGGCAGCATGCTGTCCGGGCTGTAGAAATGCAGCGCCCCCAGCGTGGTGGTGCCCAGCAGCAGCAGCACCAGGCCGCCCAGGCGCACGGCAACGGCCGTGGCGTCCCATTCGATCTGCACACGGCGGTGGCGAATCAGCCACCAGCCGGCAAAGCCCAGCATGCCGGGCCACCACAGCGCGCTGGCACCGAACAGTGAATACAAAACATCGGCCAGCCAGGCCCCGAAAGGCCCCATCCAGTTGTCGACCTCGGTTTCAGGGCCGCGATGCGACCAGCCGGGATCCGCGGCCTCATAGCTGAACAGCGCCAGCAGCAGGAACACGCAGGCCGCCAGCAGAAGAATGATCGCCCCTTCCCGGGCCACGCCCTGCAGGTGGATTGCCAGGCGTGTGGTCGGCTGCTGGGGGCTCTCTTTCGTTGCGCGCCGCGGCACGCCCTTTTCCTTTGCACTCAACTCGCCAACCCCCTCGCACCGTTACGGCAACGGTGCCTGTCTCGACTTGCATGAAGCAGATTGAATTCAGCCGCCATCATACCGGGAGTACAGGCCTCGGCACAGTGGTCACGCAGGTCGCTTGAGCCAAATCGGCTGCGGCGTCAGACTAGAGGTATTCCTGCTGACGAGGAGCGCCCTTCGATGCTGTCCTGGCTTCCCGCGCGACCCGTGCGCTTTCCTCCCGTTTCGCACGCGTTGCGTGACCCGGAAGGCCTGCTGGCAGCGGGCGGTGAACTCACGCCCGAATGGCTGCTGGCGGCCTACCGGCACGGCATCTTTCCCTGGTACAGCGACGACCAGCCCATTCTGTGGTGGTGTCCCAACCCGCGCATGGTGCTGTTCCCCGATGAACTGCGCATCGCTCGCAGCCTGGGCAAGCGGCTGCGCAACGGCGGCCTGCTGGTCACCTTCGATCGGGCCTTCGAGACCGTCGTCAGGGCCTGCGCCGCGCCCCGCAAAGGCCAGCCGGGCACCTGGATCACCGAGGAGATGCATGCCGCCTACGTGACGCTGCATCGCCTCGGCTATGCCCGCTCGGTGGAGGTGTGGCGCGGAGCCGAATTGGTCGGCGGACTCTACGGCGTGGCCATGGGACCGGTGTTCTTCGGCGAGTCGATGTTCTCGCGCGCCAGCGACGCCTCGAAGGTCGCCCTCGTGCATCTGGTCCGCGCCATGCGCGCCGGCGGCGGACGTCTGATCGACTGCCAGATGCACACCCGCCACCTCGCCAGCCTGGGCGCACGGGACATCGCCCGCACCGAGTTCATCAACTATCTTGAATCATGTCTGGCGACGCCGGAACATAAGGATAGCCAATATCCCCTACCCTGCTGGGGGCTACCCGATGGCCCATCCCGCGTCGAACCCCTGACGGCACTCACTTAAGGAGGCGACCCCCGTGAGCAGCAATGCGCCTCGTCATCCGATAAGGGATCTGCGCTTCTTCCTGACCGTACCGCACGCCTGCAGCTATCTGGAGGGTCACGAAGCGACGACCTTGTTTCTCGACCCCCAGGAGTCGCATGGGCAGGGAATCTACGATTCGCTGGCCCTGCTCGGCTTTCGCCGCAGCGGACGGCACCTCTACCGCCCTCACTGCGAGGGGTGCAGCGCCTGCGTCTCGGTACGCATACCGGTCGACGACTTCCAGCCCAGCCGCAGCCAGCGGCGGGTCGCCAGGCGCAACGGGGACTTGACGCTGATCGAACGACCGGCGCTGTTCGACGCCGAGCACTATGCGCTCTACGAGCGCTACATCCAGGTACGCCACTGGGACGGCGACATGTTCCCCCCCAGTCGCGAGCAGTACCGTACCTTCCTGACCCTCGACGAGCCTTACTCTCGGCTGCTCGAGTTCCGTCTGGACGAACGCTTGATCGCCGTGTCGGCCTTCGACCGCCTGGAGCACGGCCTCTCCGCCATCTACACCTTCTTCGACCCGGACCCGGACTACGACCGGCGCTCGCTCGGCACCTTCGCCGTGCTGAGCCTGTTGAACCTGGCCTACCGCGAGGGCTTGCCCCACGTCTATCTGGGCTACTGGATCCGCCAGTGCCGCAAGATGGCCTACAAGGAGGCCTACCGTCCGCTGGAGGCGCTGGAAGGGCGGCACTGGCGGCGCCTGCTACCCATCTCGACCTCACCCTGACACGGCCCGCTTTGCCTTGACGCCCGGCTTGCGGCACAATATCGCGCTATCCTAGGGACGGGCGCGCCGTTCGGTGTGCCCGGCGCCTGTCGTACGGCAGCCGCAACGCCCGGGGCCCAGGGCTGCCACGAAGCATACAGACCCATGTCATCAGCGAGGAACCGCCTATATGGCACGTGAAGACCATATCGAAATGGAAGGCGTCGTCGTCGATACCCTTCCCAACACCACCTTTCGCGTCGAGCTGGAAAACGGCCACGTCGTGACCGCCCACATCTCGGGCAAGATGCGCAAGAACTACATCCGCATTCTCACCGGCGACAAGGTCAAGGTCGAGCTGACCCCCTACGACCTGACCAAGGGCCGCATCGTCTATCGCTCACGCTGAGCGAACGCGGGCCTGGCAGCGACGACGCCCTCGATACGACAACGCCCCGTCCGAAGACAGGGCGCTGTGCGAGGTCGAGCCACCCTGGACTCAGGGCGCGTCGGCCATTTCCGACTCCGTGGAGAGGTGCAGTTCGCCATCCTCCACCGTGACGTGAACCACTCCACCGTGTTCGGATAGCTCCCCGAACAGGATCAGCTCCGCCAGCGGCTTCTTGAGTTTCTCCTGGATCAGCCTCGCCATGGGCCTTGCGCCCATGCTGGGGTCGTAGCCCTTCTCGGCCAGCCAGTCCCGTGCGGCGATGTCCACATCCAGCTGTACCCGCTTCTCGTCGAGCTGCGCCTGCAGCTCCACCAGGAACTTGTCCACCACGCTGCGCACCACCGAGGTGGGCAGAGAGTGGAACTGGATGATGCCGTCCAGGCGGTTACGGAACTCCGGCGAGAAGGTCTTTCGAATCACCTCCATGGCGTCGGTGGAGTGATCCTGGTGCTGGAAGCCGATGGAGCGGCGAGCCTGCTGCTCGGCACCGGCGTTCGAGGTCATGATCACGATCACATGGCGGAAGTCCGCCTCGCGCCCGTTGTTGTCGGTGAGCCGGCCGTGGTCCATCACCTGCAGCAGCAGGTTGAAGACTTCCGGGTGCGCCTTCTCGATCTCGTCGAGCAACAGCACGCAGTGCGGCTGCTTGGTGATCGCCTCGGTGAGCAACCCACCCTGGTCGTAGCCGACGTAGCCCGGAGGGGCACCGATCAGCCGCGACACGGTGTGGCGCTCCATGTACTCCGACATGTCGAAACGCACCAGCTCGATGCCCATGATCCGCGCCAGCTGACGCGCCACTTCGGTCTTGCCCACCCCGGTGGGGCCGGCGAAGAGGAAGCTGCCCACCGGCTTGTCGGGGGACTTGAGACCGGCCCGCGACAGTTTGATGGCGGCAGAGAGGCTGTCGATGGCCTCGTCCTGACCGAACACCAGCATCTTCAGGTCGCGATCCAGGTTCTCGAGCAGCTTGCGATCGGAGCTGGACACGCTCTTGGGCGGAATCCGTGCAATCGACGCCACCACCGCCTCGACCTGATCCACGTCGATGGTATCGGCCCGCACCTCGGGCGGCAGCAGGCGCTGGTGGGCACCGGCCTCGTCGATCACGTCGATGGCCTTGTCGGGCAGATGGCGGTCGTTGATGTAGCGGTCCGCCAGGCGCGCCGCACTCTCCAGCGCCGCATCGGTGTACTTGAGCCGATGGTGCTCCTCGAAGCGCGAGCGCAGCCCCTTGAGGATGCGGATGGTGTCGTCCACCGAGGGGGCCATGACGTCGACCTTCTGGAAACGACGTGCCAGCGCCCGATCCTTCTCGAAGATGCCGCGGAACTCCTGGAAGGTGGTGGAGCCGATGCAGCGCAGCTCACCCGAGGAGAGCAGCGGCTTGAGCAGATTGGAGGCGTCCATCACGCCACCGGACGCCGCCCCGGCACCGATCACGGTGTGGATCTCATCGATGAAGAGGATCGAGTTGGGCTGCTTCTTGAGCTCAGCAAGCAAGCTCTTCAGACGCTTCTCGAAGTCGCCGCGGTACTTGGTGCCGGCCAGCAAGGCACCCATGTCGAGGGCGTAGACCACGGCGTCGCCGATGACCTCGGGCACGTCCTCTTCGACAATGCGCTTGGCCAGACCCTCGGCGATGGCGGTCTTGCCCACGCCGGCCTCGCCCACCAGCAGCGGGTTGTTCTTGCGCCGCCGGGCGAGAATCTGGATCACCCGTTCGAGCTCGTGCTCACGCCCGATGAGCGGATCGATCTTGCCCATCCGCGCCTGCTCGTTGAGGTTGGTGGCGTAGCCGGTCAGGGGGTTGGCGCTGGTCTCGCCGCCACCCTCTTCGGCCTCTTCGCTATCGCTGGGCGAAGACGAAGGATTCTGGCCGTGTCCCGCTACCTTGGAAATGCCGTGGGCGATGTAATTCACCGCATCGACCCGGGCCACGTTCTGCTGCTTGAGGAAGTAGACCGCCTGGCTCTCCTGCTCGGAGAAGATGGCCACCAGTACGTTGGCCCCGGTCACTTCGCTCTTGCCTGAGGACTGCACGTGAAACACGGCACGCTGCAGCACGCGTTGAAAGCCCAGGGTCGGCTGGGTCTCGCGGTCGCTCTGGTCCTCGGGAATCAGCGGGGTGGTGGAGTTGATAAAATCCTGCAGGTCGGACCGCAACTTGTCGAGGTTGGCCCCACAGGCTCGCAGCACGTCTGCCGCCGAGGCATTGTCGAGCAGCGCCAGCAGCAGGTGCTCCACGGTCATGAACTCGTGGCGCTTGGAGCGGGCCACGGTAAATGCCGTGTTCAGGGTCAGTTCAAGTTCTTTGCTCAGCATGGCAGTCCCCTTCTCGCCGCTTAGGGCTTGCATCGGATCTTTCGTGGTCCGGCACCTTCAACATCGGGCACAAACGCTGCCGTTGCAAGTCTCTTCACTCAACGACTGCCATTCCTGTCCCGTCTCGAGCAGGCCGGGAGTGGTCAGTCCGCCGCCTCGATGTCGCTGAGCAGCGGGTGCTGACACTCTCTTGCATATTGATTGACCTGATGGCTTTTGGTTTCCGCGATGTCGCGGGTAAATATGCCGCAGGTCGCCTTGCCTTGGGTATGCACCGTGAGCATCACCTGCACGGCGGTCTCGCTGTCCATGTGGAAGAAGCTCTGCAGCACCTCCACCACGAACTCCATGGGGGTGTAGTCGTCGTTGTGCAGCACTACCTTGTACATCGGCGGACGCGCCACCTCGGGGTCGGCAGGCTGCACGGCCAGGTCGCCGTCGTCCTGCTCTTCGGGACGCGGCGGTCGCGTCATGCCTGCCACGACGCCGACCGACTCCCATGCGCTCGGGTCATCAATCTCGAACATAAAAGCCACACACCATCTCGACAAGCCGGTCATCTGGCATCTCAGATTAGACGAGAACAGACCGGCAGGGTTCAGGTTGATACGCAAAAGGCCCCCGTCCGCCAGGCGGACGGGGGCCCGGTGGGTCGACGAGCCGCTTACATGTTGTCCGCGACCGCCTGGCCGAACTCGGAACACTTGAGCAGCTTGGCATTGTCCATCAGGCGATGGAAGTCATAGGTGACCTCGCCCTTGGCAATGGCCTTCTCCATGCCCTTGAGCACCAGATCGGCGGCCTCTACCCAACCCATGTGGCGCAGCATCATCTCGGCGGAGAGGATCACCGAACCGGGGTTGACCTTGTCCTGACCGGCGTACTTCGGCGCCGTGCCGTGGGTGGCCTCGAACATGGCCACGGCGTCGGCCAGGTTGGCGCCCGGCGCGATGCCGATGCCGCCCACTTCCGCCGCCAGGGCGTCGGAGAGGTAGTCGCCGTTGAGGTTCAGGGTGGCGATGACATCGTACTCGGCCGGACGCAGCAGGATCTGCTGCAGCATGGCGTCGGCAATGACGTCCTTGACCACGATGTTCTTGCCGGTCTTGGGGTTCTTGAACTGCATCCACGGACCGCCGTCGAGCAGCTCGGCACCGAACTCCTGCTTGGCAACCTCGTAGCCCCAGTCCTTGAAGGAACCCTCGGTGAACTTCATGATGTTGCCCTTGTGCACCAGGGTCAGCGACTCACGGTCGTTGTCAACGGTGTACTGCAGAGCCTGACGCACCAGACGCTTGGTACCCTCCTCGGAGACGGGCTTGACGCCGATGCCGCAGTTCTCGGGGAAACGAATGTTGGTGACACCCATCTCCTCGCGCAGGAACTTGATCACCTTGTCGGCTTCCGGGGTGCCGGCCTTCCACTCGATGCCGGCGTAGATGTCCTCGGAGTTCTCGCGGAAGATCACCATGTCGACGTCGGCGGGCTTCTTGACCGGGCTCGGCACGCCTTCGAACCAGCGCACCGGACGCAGGCAGACGTAGAGGTCGAGCTTCTGACGCAGGGCCACGTTCAGCGAGCGGATGCCACCGCCTACGGGCGTGGTCAGCGGCCCCTTGATGGAGACGACGTATTCCTGGACGGCTTCCAGGGTCTCTTCCGGCAGCCAGGTGTCGGCATCGTAGACCTGAGTGGCCTTCTCGCCGGCGTAGACTTCCATCCAGTGGATCTTGCGCTCGCCGTTGTAGGCCTTCTGCACGGCGGCGTCGATGGCGATCTTCATCGCCGGTGTGACGTCGACGCCAATGCCATCACCCTCGATGAACGGGATGATCGGATTGTTCGGTACGTTCAGGGTGTTGTCGGCGTTGACGGTAATCTTCTCGCCGCCTTCAGGGACGACAATTTTCTGATACCCCATTGAGAACTCCCCTGTCTGGTATGTTCAGTGGAGCGCGGAGTATAGCATCGTCGACCCAACCGGCCCATATGACCTAAGGACCCCCATCCGCGGATGGCGGACGGGGGTCGATGGGCAGAGCCGGAAGGTGCTAGCGGGACATCAGCCCTTGGCCACCAGCGCCAGGGCCTCGTTCAAGGTCTTGCTCGGACGCATGACCGCCTGTGCCAGCGCCGGATCAGCATGGTAGTAGCCACCGATGTCGACCGGCTGGCCCTGCACGCTGTTCAGCTCGTCGAGAATGGTCGCCTCGTTGGCCTCCAGGGTCTCGGCCAGGCGGGCGAACAGCGACTTGAGTTCGGCGTCCTCGTCCTGGGCGGCCAGGGCCCGGGCCCAGTACAGGGCCAGATAGAAGTGGCTGCCCCGGTTGTCCAGCTCACCGACCTTGCGCGAGGGCGACTTGTCTTTCTCGAGAAACTGACCGATGGCCTTGTCCAGCGCGTCTGCCAGCAGCGCGGCACGCTCGTTGCCGAAGCGCTTGGCGAGATGCTCCAGCGAGGCGGTCAACGCCAGGAACTCGCCGAGGCTGTCCCAGCGCAGGTGATTCTCCTCCAGCAGCTGCTGCACATGCTTGGGCGCCGAGCCGCCGGCGCCGGTCTCGAACATGCCGCCACCGGCCATCAGCGGCACGATGGAGAGCATCTTGGCGCTGGTGCCGAGCTCCATGATCGGGAACAGGTCGGTGAGGTAGTCACGCAGGATGTTGCCGGTCACCGAGATGGTGTCGAGGCCACGGATCACGCGCTCCAGGGTGTAGCGCATGGCGCGGACCTGGGACATGATCTGGATGTCGAGACCGCTGGTGTCGTGATCCTTGAGGTAGGTCTTGACCTTCTTGATCAGTTCGTTCTCGTGCGGGCGATAGGGGTCGAGCCAGAACACCGCCGGCATGCCGGAATCGCGGCAGCGCTCCACGGCCAGCTTGACCCAGTCGCGGATCGGTTCGTCCTTGACCTGACACATCCGCCAGATATCGCCCTTCTCGACGTTCTGGGACAGCAGCACCTCACCGGTCTCCAGATCGGTGATGTTGGCGACGCCGTCCGCCGGCACCTCGAAGGTCTTGTCGTGGGAGCCGTACTCCTCCGCCTTCTGCGCCATCAGGCCGACGTTGGGCACGGTGCCCATGGTGGCCGGATCGAAGGCGCCGTGCCATTTGCAGAAGTTGATCATCTCCTGGTAGATGCGCGCGAAGGTGGACTCCGGGATCACCGCCTTGACGTCCTTCATGCGGCCATCGGCACCGTACATCTGGCCACCGGCACGGATCATGGCCGGCATGGAGGCATCGACGATCACGTCGCTGGGCGAGTGGAAGTTGGTGATGCCGCGGGCCGAATCCACCATGGCCAGCTCGGGACGCTGGTCGTGGCAGGCGTGCAGGTCGCGGATGACCTCCTCACGCTGGGATTCGGGCAGGGTGTCGAGCTTGTCGTAGAGGTTCACCATGCCGTTGTTGACGTCGACCCCCAGCTCCTCGAACAGCGCACCGTGCTTCTCGAAGGCATCCTTGTAGAAGATCTTGACGCAGTGGCCGAAGACGATCGGGTGCGAGACCTTCATCATGGTCGCCTTGACGTGCAGGGAGAACATCACGCCGGTCTTGCGCGCATCCTCGATCTCACGCTCGTAGAATTCGCACAGCGCCTTCTTGCTCATGAACATGCTGTCGATGATCTCGCCTTCGAGCAGCGAGACCTTGGGCTTGAGCACCAGCGATTCGCCGCTCTTGGTGATCAGCTCCATCTTCACGTTGCGGGCGCGGTCCAGCGTCATCGACTTCTCGCCGTGGTAGAAGTCGCCGCCGTGCATGTGCGATACGTGGGTGCGCGAAGCCTGGCTCCACTCGCCCATGGAGTGCGGATACTTGCGGGCATACTCCTTGACCGCCTTGGGTGCACGGCGGTCGGAGTTACCCTCGCGCAGCACCGGGTTGACGGCACTGCCCTTGACCTTGTCGTAGCGCGCCTTGATCTCTTTCTCTTCGTCGTTCTTCGGCTCGTCCGGATACTCCGGCAGCTTGTAGCCCTGCCCCTGCAGCTCCTTGATGGCCGCCCTGAGCTGCGGCATGGAGGCACTGATGTTGGGCAGCTTGATGATGTTGGCTTCCGGCGTCTTGGCCAGGGCGCCCAGCTCGGCGAGGTGGTCCTCGACGCGCTGCTCGGCGGTCAGGTAATCGGGAAACTGGGAGAGAATGCGAGCCGCCAGGGAGATGTCCCGGGTTTCCACCTCGACACCGGCGGCGTCGGTGTAGGCGTCGATGATCGGCAACAATGAATAGGTCGCCAACGCAGGCGCTTCGTCGGTGAACGTATAGATAATCTTCGGCGTTTTTGACATGGTGGCTTTGATCTCTCTGGTCGCTGCGGTGGCAATAACTGGAACGGTTGCGCACACTCACGATGCCAGGAACGGGATCCCGGCGTGCTCCACCTACGGTTCTCATCTGGCGGGGGATGCGCTTGGCATCGACCCGGTGGCGAAGTCACGACAGGCCCCGTAACGGCGAGGGCGCTCCCGGCGAGCGTGCGCATTATATCAGCCCGCCCGCCTCGGCGTATGGTCAATAAGGCTGACGCCTTTCCCCCTCCCATCCCGCCCCGCTTGCCGGTAAGCTTGGCCCCATGAGCGCCATCTATCTCCTGCACAAGCCCTACCGCATGCTCTCCCAGTTCACCGATCGCCGCGGCCAGGGGGAAGCGCCGCGTGCGACACTGGCGGACATCCTCGAGGTACCGGGCATCTACGCCGCAGGACGGCTGGACTATGATTCAGAAGGACTGCTGTTGTTGACCGACGATGGCGCGCTGATCCAGCGCATCAGCGACCCGCGCCACAAGCAGCCCAAGACCTATCGCGTGCAGGTGGAAGGCTGCCCCGACGAGTCGGCACTGGCGGCACTGCGTCAAGGTGTCGCGCTCAGCGACGGCATGACTCGCCCGGCCAAGGTGCGGCGACTGACCCACAGCGGCCTGGCGGAGCGCACGCCGCCGCTGGACCCGAAGCGGCATCCGCTGACGACCTGGCTGGAACTGACCATCAGCGAAGGCCGCAACCGCCAGGTCAGGCGCATGACTGCCCATGTCGGCCACCCCACCCTGCGCCTGGTGCGCGTGGCCATTGGCCCCTGGCGCCTGGACGGGCTGGCACCGGGAGAGTGGCGCCGCGAGATCCTGCACGCCCCGCGCAACACGAGCCGGCGACCGCCGCACCGCAAAGGCAGAGGAGAGCAACGATGAGCCGCTGGCAACCGCACGTCACCGTGGCTACCGTCGTGGAGCGCGCCGGTCGTTTTCTGATGGTGGAAGAAGCCCCCCGAGGCAGCAAGGTCACCCTGTTCAATCAGCCCGCCGGTCATCTGGAGCCCGGCGAGCGGCTGAAAGAAGCCGCCCTGCGCGAACTGCGCGAGGAGACCGCCTGGCAGGTGGGCATCACCGACTATCTCGGTCTCTACGTCTACCAGGCGCCGAACGGCGAAACCTTCCACAGCCACGGCTTCTTCGGCATGGCGCTGGCCCACCTGGGCAATCCGCTCGATCCTGCCATCATCGCCGTGCACTGGCTGACCCTCGACGAGGTCGAGGAGCTCGAACGCCAGGGGCGCATGCGCAGCCCGCTGGTGCTGCGCCGCATTCGCGATGCCCTGGCGGCACGCTTCTACCCCATGGACACGGTGCACGAGCTCTAGTCTCGTATCAGCAGCCGATACAGCGCCGGGATCACCAGCAGCGTCAGCAGCGTCGAAGCCACCAGCCCGGAGATGATCGCCCAGGCCATTGGCGGCCACAGCGTCGACTGGGTCAGGGTCAGCGGCACCAGGCCGGCCACGGTGGTGGCGGTGGTGAGCAGCACCGGCCGCGTGCGGCGCGCCACCGCCGCGACCACGGCCTCGCTCACCGACTCGCCCTGGCGCCGGTTGGCGTTCATCAGGTCGATCAGCACGATGGCGTTGTTGACCACGATGCCGACCAATGCCACCACACCCAGAATGGCAGTGAAGCCGAACGGCTGGCCGGTCAGCCACAGCCCCGGCACCACGCCGATGATCGCCAGCGGCAGCGTGGTCAGCACGATCAACAGCTGGCGGAAGGAGTTGAACTGGGCGAGCAGGAAGACCACCAGCAGCAGGCCGCCGAACGGCAGCGTCTGGAACAGCGCGGTATTGGCATCGCCGGCGGATTCCGCCGCCCCGCCGACGCTGTAGCTGACCCCGGGCGGCAGCTCGAGCGCCTCCAGGCGCGGCAGGATGTCGCTCAACACGCCATCGTAGGTCCAGCCATCCGCCACCTCGGCCAGCACCGCCGTCATGCGCTGCAGACCGCGATGCTGGATCACCGCTGGGCGCCAGGCAGGCGTCAGGTTGGCGATCTCGCCCAGCGGCAATGAACGCCCGTCGGTCGCGGTCAGGCGTAGCCCTTCGAGCCCCTCGAGGGAGAAGCGCTCGCCCTCCGGTGCCCGTACCAGCAGCGGTGCGGGGTCGCGACCGGCACGCCAGGCGCTGACCTCGATGCCGCGGCTGGCACCGGCCAGGGCCATGGCCACGTCATGTCGCGAGAGGCCGTACTCGGCGGCACGGGCATCGTCGGTCTCGACCCGCAGGGTGGCCAGCCCCTCACCCAGGCGATGGCGCGCATCCCGAGCCCCCTCGGCTTCGCGCACCACGCTGAGAATCGCACCGGCGGCGTCCGCCAGCGCGGCGCGGTCCTCGCCGAATACCCGAATCTCCACCGGCGCTTCCAGCGGCGGCCCCTGCCCCAGCCTGCGCGCCACCACTTCGGCCTCGGGCAGCCACTCCGGCGCCACGGCTCGCACCCAGGTCATCAGCGCGGTCAGGTCCTCGGCACTTTCGGCCTCAACCACCAGCCGTGCCAGGTGCGACTGGCGCGGCTGCTCGACCAGGTTGTAGTAGAAGCGCGGACCGCTGAAGCCGGCGAAGCGGTGCACCGCCTGCACCGCCGGACGCGCGGCCAGCTCGGCGGCCAGCACCTCGGCCTGATAGGCGGTGTAGTCGAGGTGGGTGCCCTCGGGGAAGTTGAGGTCGACGACGAGCTGGTTGCGATCGGTGTCGGGGAAGAAGTCGTGGTCCAGCAGCGGCAGCATGGCGATGGCAGCCACCAGCAGTATGCCCGCCCCTGCCAGCACCGCCAGCGGCCAGCGCACGGCGACCCGACCGACATGCTGGCCGATGGCCTGCAACCGCTCACGGCGTGCCGCCAGCCGGGGCTTGAGGATACCGGCGGCAAACACCGGAGTGACGAACACGGCATAGACGTAACTCACCGCCAGGGTCAGCATCACCATGATGGGAATGGCACGAGTGAAGTCGGCGGTGTTGCCGCCGGAAAGCAGCAGCGGCACGAAGGCCGCCAGGGTAGTGCCGGTGGCCGCCAGCAAGGGCGTGGCCAGCTCCCGCACCGAGCGGGTCACGGCCTGCATGGCCGAACGCCCCTGGTCGCGGTGGTACTGGATGTTCTCGACCATCACGATGGCGTTGTCCACCAGCATGCCCAGCGCGATCACCATGCCGGCCACGGCGATCTGATGCAGCACGCCGCCGCCCATGGCGTACAGGGCCAGCGAGGAGAAGGTCACCAGCGGCACGATCACCATCACCGCGAGCCCCAGCCGCAGCCCCATCACCACAAACAGCAGCACGCCGAGAATGGCGATCCCCAGCAGCAGCGAGAAGCCCAGCTCCGCCAGCCGACGCTCGACCCAGTGCGGCTGATAGAAGGTCTCCTCGATGGCGAGCGGGGCGTAGACGGGGCGCAGCTCATCCACCAGCTCGCGCAGCTGCTTGCCGAAGCGAACGGCATTGCCGCGGTCGTTGGCGAGCACCACCCCCAGCGCCACCGCCGGGCGTCCGTCGTGCCACATGCGCGCGGTGGCGGGCTCCTGCGGTGCCAGGCTGACGTCGGTGAGCTCACCGAGTGGCACCAGGTCGCCCTGCCGGGTACGGATCGGGGTGGCGGCGAGTTCCTCCAGCGAGCCGAACTCGGTGATCGGGTCGAGCACCAGCGAGCGCCCCGCCATCTCCAGCGTGCCACCGGGAGAGGTCAGGTTGCGCACGGCGAGCTGGTCGCCGAGCGCCCGGGCGTCGAGCCCGGTCATCTCGGCCAGCGTATCGTCCCAGCCGACCACGACCTGTTGGCCCGGGTCGGCGAGCAGGTCGATGCGGGAGACCTCCTTGAGGCGGAACAGGTCGCGGCGCAGGCGCTTGGCCGCCTCGCGCAGCTCGAGCAGATCGTCCGAGCCGGTCACCGAGAGCACGATGCCGTGGGTATCGGAGTCGCGGTCGCTGATCTCCGCCTCGCCCACGCCGTCGGGAAATTGGCGAGCGGCACGGTTCACGGCGATACGCACCTGCTCCCAGGCGGCATCGGTATCGTAGACGTGCTCGTGCATCTCGATGGTGACATGAGCCACGCCGAGCCGCGCGGTACCGATGATGTCGTTGATTTCCTCGACCTGGGCCAGCTCCTCTTCGAGAGGGTTGAGCACCAGCCGCTCGACCTGTTCCGGCTCCGCGCCGGGATAGGGCACCAGCACCTGGCCGAAGCGATAGGGGAAGAACGGGTCCTCCTGACGGTCCATCGCCACCCAGGCCACCAGGCCCAGCAGCGCCAGCAGCAGCGTGACGGTCAGGATCAGGCGTTTGTAACGCAGCGAGGCGAGCATCCAGCTCATGGCAACACCCTCACCCGCATGCCCTCTTCCAGGCGCCCCTGCCCTGCCGTCACCACCCGATCACCCGGTGCCAGCCCCTCGCCGTTCACCGACACCCAGCCGCCGGCCAGGCGCCCCGGCGTCACGGGAGCACGTCGAATGGTGTCGTCATCGCCGATGGTCAGCACGTAGGGCGCGCTACCGGCGGGATCGACCACCGCCGCCAGCGGCACCCGCGTGACCGGCCGTGCGGCGATCTCGAGCTGGACCCGCACCGGCTCGCCCAGCGCCAGGGCGGAGTCGGTGGGCAGGGCGACGATGACCGGCGCCATGCTCTCTCCCGCACGCCCGACATGGACGATCTTCCCGTCGATGCGCTGAGTCCCGAACGTCGGCGCGACGCTTGCTGCCTGCCCGCGTTCCAGCCGCGCGGCAAGGTTGGCCGGCACACGGATGGCCACCTCACGCTCGGCCACCCCGGCCAACTGCATGATCGGCTGGCCGGCCGCGACGAAATCGCCGGGCTCGGCGTCCAGATCGGTCACCTCGGCGGCGAAAGGCGCCCGCAGCGTCAACTCCTCGAGCTGCGCCTTGGCCTCGTCGCGCTGTGCCAGGGCCTGCTCGCGGGCCTGGGCCAGCGCCTCGCGCTCCGAACGCAGCCGGTCCAGCTCTTCTTCGGCGCTGAGGTTGCGCTCACGCAGAGTGCGGGCACGCTCCACGTCGCGCTCCAGCCGGCTGAGGCTGGCGTCCAGCTCACGCACCCTCGCTTCGGCCGCGGCGAACGCCGGTGCCATGGCCGGGTTGTGCAGCGTGGCCAGCAACTCTCCCTGCTCGACTCGTTGGCCACGAACCACGTGGCGCTCGCGCAGTACCCCACCATGCAGAAAGGCCGGGGCCGCCCGCTCGCTGGCCCGTACCACGCCGGGAAAGCGATATCTCACCTCGTCCGGCACCAGTTGCACCACTTCACCGCGTACGCTGGGCAGCGGCTCCTCGATACGCTCGACCTGCGCCGGTGCCGCGTCGCAACCCGCCAGCACAACCGCCGTCAGCATCAGCGCAACCGCTAGGCTTGCACGCACCACCCTCCCCATCGCTCTTCCCTCCCATCGAACCGTGTTGTCATCGAACAGTCGTGATTGGCCCACCCATGAACTGGTCGACCGGTCAGTTATTCACGCAAAAAAACGCTCACTCTCGTGGCGTTACGCCTTCCATGAAAATCTTCAGAAAATCTTCCAGGAACGCCTCGTCGGAGCCCATGCCCGGCCAGTGCTGGTGATGGCACTTGGCCTCGAACCACTGGGTACAGGACATCACGAAGACGGCGATGACATGCGTGGGGTTGATGTCGGCCCGCAGCAGGCCGCGAAGTTGGGCCTGACGCACCCACTCGGCCCCGGCCCCGACGAGCTGGCTGTCGAGCTCGCTGCAGTGGTTGTCTCCCTCCAGGTGCGTCCAGGCGAACAGGCGCACCACGCCGGGGTTTTCGCGCAGAAAATGGAAGTAGGCTTCCACCGAGCTGCGCAGCAGCGCGGCATCCGGCTCGCCGGCCTCCTCCAGCATTGCCATCTGGGCGGTGAAGTAGCGCTCGAAGGCGCGATCCTTGACCGCCTCCCACAGCTGCTCCTTGCTGCCGAAGTGATGGTGGATCAAGCTCTTGGTCACCTCGGCCGCACGCGCCAGCTCGCTGAGCTTCACGGCGGAAAAGCCCTGCTCGACGAACAGCGCTTCCGCCGCCTCGAGGATGCGGGCGCGGGTCAGTTCGGGATCGCGGGTCTGGATTTTTCGATTCATGCGCCGAAGATAGCGCTAACTGGCCGACCGGTCAATTGGCTGCAAATGCACCGACACGCAAAAGCATCATCCCCGCGCCAGGATGAAGACACGACAGAATGTAGGGTATAATCCCCGCCCATTTGCGACCCACTCAACCCGAGAGCGCCCATGACCGCCACCTCAGGCAAGGTGATCGTCGGCATGTCCGGCGGCGTCGACTCCTCCGTTTCCGCCCTGCTGCTGCTGGAGCAGGGCCATCAGGTCGAAGGCCTGTTCATGAAGAACTGGGACGAGGACGACGGCACCGAGTACTGTACCGCCAAGGCCGACCTGGCGGACGCCCAGGCCGTGTGCGAGAAGCTGGGCATCAAGCTGCATACGGCCAACTTTGCTGCCGAGTACTGGGACAACGTGTTCGAGCACTTCCTGGCCGAGTACAAGGCCGGTCGCACGCCGAACCCGGACATCCTGTGCAACCGCGAGATCAAGTTCAAGGTGTTCCTCGAGTACGCCGAGATGCTCGGCGCCGCGAAGATCGCCACCGGCCACTATGTTCGTGGCGGCGTGCGCCACGGCCGGCCACGGCTGCTCAAGGGCATCGACGCCAACAAGGACCAGAGCTATTTCCTGCACGCCGTGCCGGAAGCCGCCATCGCCCGCACGCTGTTCCCGGTAGGCGAACTGGAGAAGCCCGAGGTACGTGCCATCGCCGAACGCCACGGCCTGGCCACCGCACGCAAGAAGGACTCCACCGGTATCTGCTTCATCGGTGAGCGGCGCTTCCGCGACTTCCTGCAGCAGTACCTGCCGGCGCAGCCGGGCGTGATCGAGACGCCCGAGGGCGAAGTGATCGGCGAGCACATGGGGCTGATGTACTACACCCTGGGCCAGCGCCAGGGGCTCGGCATCGGCGGGCTGGCCAACCACCCCGAGGCGCCCTGGTACGTGGCGGGCAAGGATCTCGAGCGCAACGTGCTGGTCGCGGTGCAGGGCAAGCACCATCCCTTGCTGTACACCGATACGCTGGCCACCGAGGCGATGGATTGGGTAGCCGGCGAGCCCCCCGCCGCCGAGGGTCGCTTTACCGCCAAGACCCGCTACCGCCAGAGCGACGTGCCGTGCCACATGCGCACGCTCCCGGATGGCGGCGTCGAAGTGCACTTCATCGATCCCCAGCGCGCCGTCACCCCCGGCCAGTCGCTGGTGCTCTACGACGGCGAGATCTGCCTGGGCGGCGGCGTGATCCGCGACATCTGGAATGCCGAGGAGACCGGCGCATGAACACCACGCCCATTCATCGCGCTCCCGACACCCCCGCTGCGCGCCAGGCGCTGGCACTGGCCGGCGTGTTCCAGGCCGCCAGCCTGGTCGACGAGCTGGCCCGTACCGGCCAGGTCGAGCCGCGCCCCTGGGAAACCCTGATTCGCGCCACGCTCGACACCGACCCGGAAAGCTTCGAGGCAATCTACGGCGGCCACCCCAACAATCTGCGCCGCGGCCTGGAAGTGCTCGAAGCCGTGGTGGGGCGCCGCCAGGCCAATCCGGTGGTGCTGCGCTATGGTTTCTCGCTGCTGCTGCTGATGAGCAAGCTGCGCAACGACAACGCCATGATGAGCACCCTCGGCCAGCACCTCAGCCGTATCCAGGGCCAGGCCGAGCACTTCGGCGCGACCCACGAGAACGTCATCGCCAGCCTTGGCGAGGCCTACCAGGAGACACTCTCGACCCTGAAGACCCGCATCGTGGTACAGGGCGACCCTTCGATACTGCAAAGCCGCATGATGCCCGAGCGGGTACGCGCCATTTTGCTCGCCGGCATCCGCTTCGCCCTGCTCTGGCACCAGCAGGGTGGCCGCCGCTGGCGGCTCGTACTCCAGCGCGGCGCCCTCAAGAACGCCCTGGACCAGTTGGGCTGATACCCGTTTCCCTCACTCCATTTCCTACACGCACCGGATAACGACCATGCAAGCCGCTTCCCTGCCCCTCACCGCTCTTACCGCCCTCTCTCCCGTCGACGGCCGCTATGGCAACAAGGCCGAGAGCCTGCGTGAACACTTCAGCGAGTTCGGCCTGATCCGCGCCCGCGTGATCGTCGAGATCCGCTGGTTGCAGCGCCTCGCCGAGCAGGGCGGCATCGTCGAGGTGCCACCGCTCTCGGCCGAGGCCACGGCCTTCCTCGAGGCGATGATCCGCGACTTCTCGCTGACCGACGCCGAGCGCATCAAGGAGATCGAGCGCACCACCAACCACGACGTCAAGGCGGTGGAGTACTTCATCAAGGAGAAGATCGTCGCGCAGCCGGAGCTGCACGCCATCACCGAGTTCGTGCACTTCGCCTGCACCAGCGAAGACATCAACAATCTCTCCTACGGCGTGATGCTCGCCGACGGCCTGAAGGCACTGCTGCCGGTGATGCACCGGGTGGCCGACGAGATCGCCAAGCTGGCCCACGAGCACGCCGCCCTGCCGATGCTCTCGCGCACCCACGGCCAGACGGCCAGCCCCACCACCCTGGGCAAGGAGATGGCCAACGTCGCCTATCGCCTGCGCCGCCAGCTCGCCCAGATCGAGAACGTCGAGATCCTCGGCAAGATCAACGGCGCGGTAGGCAACTACAACGCTCATCTGGCCACCTATCCGGACGTCGACTGGGAGGCCAACGCGCGCACTTTCGTCGAGGGCCTGGGGCTGACCTTCAACCCCTACACCACCCAGATCGAGCCCCACGACTACATTGCCGAGCTGTTCGACGCCGTGTGCCGCTTCAACACCGTACTGATCGACTTCGACCGCGACGTGTGGGGCTACATCTCGCTGGGCTACTTCAAGCAGAAGACGGTCGAGGGCGAGATCGGCTCCTCGACCATGCCGCACAAGGTCAACCCCATCGACTTCGAGAACTCCGAGGGCAACCTGGGCCTGGCCAACGCCGTGCTCGGCCACCTGGCGCAGAAGCTGCCGATCTCGCGCTGGCAGCGCGACCTCACCGACTCCACCGTGCTGCGCAACCTCGGCGTCGGCCTGGCCTACGGCCTGATCGCCTACGAGGCGGCGCTCAAGGGCATCGGCAAGCTCGAGGCCAACCCGGCGCGCCTGGCCGAGGACCTCGACGCCAGCTGGGAGGTGCTCGCCGAGCCGATCCAGACGGTGATGCGTCGCTACGGTATCGAGAAGCCCTACGAGAAACTCAAGGAGCTGACCCGCGGCAAGCGCATCGACCAGGCCGGCTTTGCCGCCTTCATCGATACGCTGGAACTGCCGGCCGAGGTCAAGACCGAGCTCAAGGCGCTGACGCCGGCCACCTACATCGGCAACGCCGAGGACCAGGCCCGCCGGCTGTGAGCCGGCCGGCATCGTACCAGGAGGCGCCATGGTCAAGCTGACCAAGATCTACACCCGCACCGGCGACAAGGGCGACACCGGTCTCGGCGACGGCACCCGCGTGGCCAAGCATGACCTGCGGGTGGAAGCCTTCGGCACGGTGGACGAAGCCAACGCCACCCTCGGCCTGGCCCAGCTGCATGCCGAGGGTGAGCTGCATGAACTCCTGGCCCGGCTGCAGAACGACCTGTTCGACGTCGGTGCCGATCTGTGCACGCCGGAGCAGGAGAATCCGCCGTACCCGCCGCTGCGGGTCACGGCTGGCCAGGTGGAGTATCTGGAAGCACGCATCGACGCCTGCAACGCCGAGCTCGCCACCCTGCGCTCGTTCATCCTGCCCGGCGGCACGCCGCTTGCCGCTCACCTGCACCTGGCACGCACCGTGACCCGCCGCGCCGAGCGCATGGTCACGGCATTGATGACGGAACAGCCGGTCAATCCCGAGGTGCTGCGCTACCTCAACCGCCTCTCCGACCTGCTGTTCGTCCTTGCCCGCCGGGCCAATGGCAACGGCGAGCGCGACGTGCTTTGGGTGCCCGGCGCCAACCGCTAAGCCAAGACTCTGTCCGAAAACTGGCTGCGCTCGGCCATACGGCGTTAAAATTCGGCTCAAAGTACTCATTTACACTCCGTAAACTCCGTCTTCTCGCCGATTTTTGCCTTGTCTGGCCTTCGCTCGCCGATTTTTCAGACAAAGCCTCATTCACATCAATACGCTACCATTACCCTTCAGCTCGCAGGGCCCTCACGCCCTGCGGCTCTTCGTGCCATCTGCCGAGTAGTGAGACACCATGCCAAGCGACGCCCCTCTCAGCCTGCTGGGCGGCCTCACCGCCGCCGAGTTCCTGCGCGACTACTGGCAGCGCAAGCCGCTGCTGATCCGCGGTGCCTTTGTCGACTTCGAAAGCCCCCTCGACCCCGACGAACTGGCCGGGCTCGCCTGCGAGGAGGGCGTCGAAGCCCGGCTGGTGGAAGAGGACGGCCCCGACGGCCCCTGGCAGGTCAGCCACGGCCCCTTCGACGAGGCCGTGTTCGGCGAACTGCCCGAGCGCGACTGGACCCTGCTGGTGCAGGCCGTGGACCATTACGTACCCGAAGTAGCCGAGCTGCTCGAGCACTTCGACTTCCTGCCGCGCTGGCGACTCGACGACATCATGATCAGCTACGCCCCGCCGGGCGGCAGCGTCGGCCCACACGTCGACCAGTACGACGTCTTTCTGATCCAGGGCCTGGGGCGGCGGCGCTGGCAGTTGGGCGGCAGGGTGCCCGACGACGCGCCGATCATCCCCGGCATCGACCTGCGCATTCTCGAGCGTTTCACGGTGGCAGCGGGCGACGACTGGGTGCTAGAGCCCGGCGACATGCTCTACCTGCCGCCGGGCTGGGCGCACCACGGTGTCAGCCAGTCCGACGACTGCATGACCTACTCGGTGGGCTTTCGCGCTCCCTCGGCGGACGAGGCGGTCACCTCCTTCGCCGACTTCATCGGCGAACGGCTGCCGCCCTCGCTGCGCTACGCCGATGCCGGCATGACCCCACCCGCCGACCCGGCGGAGCTCGACGATGCCGCCCTCGAACGCATGCGCCGGCTGATCCTCTCCACCCTGGACGAGCCCAGCCAGCTCGCCCAGTGGTTCGGCCGGGTGATGACCCAGCCCAAGTACGTCGACCAACTGGTACCCAGCGACACCCCGACGGACGTCGATGAGCTTGTCGCTCTACTACAGGAAGGCGAGGAGCTGCTGAGAAGTCCCGGCTCACGCTTTGCCTGGCGCGCCCTGGATGACGAAACCGCCACGTTGTTCGCCGACGGCGACGGTATCGCCTGTGCCCTGCCGCTGGCACGCGCCGTGGCCAGCGACGAACCCCTGGATGCCGAGCTGCTGGCCCATGAGGGGGCCGCCGAGCTGCTCGCCGCCCTGTACGATGCCGGCAGCCTGGCCTGGGCCGAGGAAGAGTAAGAGATTGAAAAAAGAGGAAAAGGAGAGACGCCATGAAGGAGCGGATCGAGATCCGTGAAGGCAGTTGGGCCGAGCTTGGCGAGGTGGCCGGCGAAATCCGTCGTATCGTGTTCATCGAGGAGCAGCAGGTGCCCCGCGAAGAGGAGTGGGACGGCCGCGACGACGCGTGCCGCCACTTCCTCGCACTGCACGACGACTCGCCGCTGGGCACCGCCCGGCTGCTGCCCGACGGCCACATCGGTCGGGTCGCCGTGCTGCGCGAAGCACGCGGCCTGGGTATCGGCGCGGCGCTGATGCGGGCTGCCATCGCCTCGGCCCGCCGCCTGGGCCACGCCCAGGTCGAACTGGCCGCCCAGACGCACGCCCTTGCCTTCTATGAAAATCTCGGCTTCACGGCCTACGGCGAGGTTTTCCTCGACGCCAGCATACCGCATCGCAACATGCGCCTTTCCCTGATCGACTGAACACCCTCCCTACCCTTAGAAAGGCGAAATTCGACTACAGGATTCAGGCGTAAAGCCTGGTTCTTGTAGTCGAACTACAACCCTACCTGCCCCCAAGTGATGATTGTGAGACTCAGTCTTCATGCGGCATAGTGATATCAAGGCGAAGTTAAAACGACCGTTCGATAACGTTCGCAATGTGTCGAAAACAGTAAGCGTCTTAACGTTCAGCTGAGTTCGACCAACGCCGTAGAGACAAGCAGGACGTTCTGGTTGACTCTGACATGACTTCGCAGGTGCAGCATAGCCCGGGCAGTCCGGTCGAATGCCGCCAACTGACGAGGCAGCGAGCGCCGCCGCATGGCAATCGAAGCCGAAGACCCCACCTCAGATCGGAAGGATGGCAACATGTCATACAAAGACGACATCAAGGCACTGGCTCAACTGCGTGAAGCCCAGCAAGGCAAGTGGGCCAGCATCAGCCCCGAGAATGCCGCCCGCATGCGTGCCCAGAACCGCTTCAAGACCGGTCTGGATATTGCCAAGTACACCGCCAAGATCATGCGCGAGGACATGGCCGCCTACGACGCCGACAGCTCACAGTACACCCAGTCGCTGGGCTGCTGGCACGGTTTCATCGGTCAGCAGAAGCTGATTTCGATCAAGAAGCACTTCGGCACCACCAAGCGTCGCTACCTCTACCTCTCCGGCTGGATGGTCGCCGCCCTGCGCTCCGAGTTCGGCCCGCTGCCCGACCAGTCCATGCACGAGAAGACCAGCGTGGCGGGGCTGATCGAAGAGCTCTACACCTTCCTGCGCCAGGCCGACGCCTGGGAGCTCAACCACCTGTTCCGCGATCTCGAAGCGGCCCAGAAGGCCGGCGACAAGGCCAAGGCCGAGGCACTGATCGCCAAGATCGACAACCACGAGACCCACGTGGTGCCGATCATCGCCGACATCGATGCCGGTTTCGGTAACGCCGAGGCCACCTATCTGCTGGCCAAGAAGATGATCGAGGCGGGCGCCTGCTGTATCCAGCTCGAGAACCAGGTTTCCGACGAGAAGCAGTGCGGCCATCAGGACGGCAAGGTCACCGTGCCCCACGAGGACTTCCTGGCCAAGATCAATGCCGTGCGCTACGCCTTCCTCGAACTGGGCGTGGACGACGGCGTGATCGTCGCCCGCACCGACTCCCTGGGCGCCGGCCTGACCCAGAAGATCGCCGTGACCAAGGAGCCGGGCGATCTGGGCGACCAGTACAACAGCTTCCTCGACGGTGACGTGATCGAAAGCGCTACCGACATCGACAACGGCGACGTGGTGATCAAGCAGAACGGCAAGCTGGTCAAGGTCAAGCGTCTGGCTTCCGGCCTGTACCAGTTCAAGCCCGGCACCGGCGAAGACCGCGTGGTACTCGACTGTATCACCAGCCTGCAGAACGGCGCCGACCTGCTGTGGATCGAGACCGAGAAGCCCCACGTCGGCCAGATCAAGGCCATGGTGGACCGCATTCGCCAGGTGGTGCCGGACGCCAAGCTGGTCTACAACAACTCGCCCTCCTTCAACTGGACGCTCAACTTCCGTCAGCAGGTATTCGATGCCTGGGAGAAGGAAGGCAAGGATGTCTCGGCCTACGACCGCGCCAACCTGATGAGCGCCGAGTACGACAACACCGAGCTTGGCAAGCTGGCGGACGAGTGGACTCAGAACTTCCAGCGCGACGCGGCCCGCGAGGCCGGCATCTTCCACCACCTGATCACGCTGCCGACCTACCACACCGCCGCCCTGTCCACCGACAACCTGGCCAAGGGTTACTTCGGCGCCGAGGGCATGCTGGCCTACGTGGCGGGCGTACAGCGCCGCGAGATCCGTGAAGGCATCGCCACGGTCAAGCATCAGGACATGGCCGGCTCCAACATCGGGGACGACCACAAGGAGTTCTTCCACGGCGAGGCGGCACTCAAGGCCGGCGGCAAGGACAACACCATGAACCAGTTCGGCTGAGCATGGCGATACGGTAGAACGACTGGAACCCTTGGGAGGCCTCGTGCCTCCCTTTTTTCGTCACGTCCTCCGGCACTGCCGCCCTCAGCTTGCACAATGTTTACCCCTTTTTCTGCCGCTGTGAGCGGCACTTGCAGCACTTGGCTCTGGTCAAATGAAGCATGAGTGGCTAAGCTAGTTAGCAAACAGTGTTTCCCTAAACAATGGCAAAGACGATTCCCCAATGCGCTATCGGCTTGCCTTCAGGAGGTGTACATGAAGCGTCTTCTTCCCGTGCTGGCTATTGGCATGCTGACCCTGGCCGGCTGTGCCAACACCTCGACCATGGGCGGCGATGTCTACCGCGGCACCCAGGCTGGCACCGCCCAGACCGTGACGTTCGGCACCATCACCGCGCTGCGCCAGGTGCAGGTCCAGGCCGACAGCCGTGCGGGCGGCATCATCGGTACCGGCGGCGGTGCCGTGGTCGGTGGTCTGCTCGGTCGTCAGGTGGGCGGCGGTTCCGGCCGGCAGCTGGCCACCGCCGCTGGCGTGATCGGTGGCGCAGTGGCGGGTAGCGCCATCGAAGAGTCGACCAACCGCGTGCGCGCCTGGGAGATGGAGATCCGCCGCGACGACGGTCAGAACGTGGTGATCGTGCAGAAGGCCGACCGTCCGTTCCAGGTCGGGCAGCGGGTACGCATGATCGGCAGCGGTGCCAACGTCACCGTGGCGCCCTACTGAGAGTTCGAGACAGCCAGTCTCAGCGCCCTTTCTCAACGTAAAACGCAACTGGCCCGCGGCGAATGCCGCGGGCCAGTTGCGTTCGACAGCGAGGGTTAAGGGAAATGCTGAACAAATCGGCGAGCGGAGTGAAGCGCAAGGCGCACGGAGCGCAGGAACCGGAGCCTATGGGGTATAGGTGAGGATTCCGAGCACCGCGCAACGCAGCGATTTGCCCGCGCAGGCATTTGCGCAGCGTTTCCTTAGTGGAAGTTGGCCCGCCCCATGGCCCAACACACCAGCTTCCAGCCAATCAAGCCCAGCAGGGCGATCACGATCAGAGTCAACAGCATGTCGATGGGACGCACCAGCGCGGTGGCACCCAGCACGGCAAGCGCCACGCTCCACACCCAGCGGTTGCCGTCATCGCTCTTGATGACACGTGGCACCACCTTGTTCAAAGCGGCACTGACGGTCGCCTCCCACAGCTTGATGCTGAAGAACAGAATCAGGGCAAAGGCAATCAGCCAGATCACGATTTCGGTCATGGGCACGGCTCCAATCAAAGTTAGAAGTGGGACGGAAATTTTGGGTCACGCTAGGGTAGCCGCGAGGCTCATGCTGCGCAACTCGTCAAAAAGGCGTGAACGGAACTCAGGAAGAGCCGGCCAAAGCTGAAAAAACCGCATCCCCCCTGACAGCTCCGGCATCGCGCGTTACCATGGTCCCTACATGCACTCACCGAAAGGTTCATCAATGCAGATTGCGCAGAATTCAGTCGTCGCGTTTCACTACACCCTGACCAACGATGCAGGTGAAGTGCTGGACAGCTCGGAAGGTCGTCAGCCGCTGACTTATCTCCACGGTGCCGGCAACATCATTCCCGGTCTCGAGAAGCAGCTGGAAGGGCGTGAAGCCGGTGAAAAGCTCAATGTGACCGTCTCCCCCGAAGAGGGTTACGGCGAGGTGCAGCCGCAGCTGGTGCAGGAAGTGCCGCGCGATGCCTTCCAGGGCGTCGAGGCCGTCGAGCCGGGAATGCAGTTCCAGGCCCAGACGCAAGGCGGCCCGCTGATGGTCACCGTGACCAAGGTGGAAGGCGATACCGTCACCGTCGACGGCAACCATCCGCTGGCCGGCCAGAAGCTCAACTTCGACGTCGAGATCGCTACCGTACGCGAAGCCAGCCAGGAAGAGATCGAGCACGGCCACGTGCACGGTGAAGGCGGCGTCGAGCACTGAGCCACCGCGTGACGCTCGAGAGTCATCCCGAGGAGGGCAGCCACGCGCTGCCCTCTTTTCTTTGCTGTCGGCCTGGGGGTCACAGCGTCTCTTCGAGCCGCCGCAGGGTGCGGTAGCCACCCCACAGCCGCGTGGCGGTAGTGATCAGGCACGCCACGGCAAACAGCGTGGCCAGCAGGGCGAAATGGTTCGGCCACAGGCAGAAGAGCACGAAAGCCAGAATGGTTTCCGTGCCCTCGGTCAAGCCATGCAGATAGTAGAACGCCTTGCGCTGGAAACGCGGACGCTCGAGCCCGTGCCGGGTGGCCATGATGGCAAAGGCCAGAAACGACGTCCCGGTGCCGATGAAGGCAAACAGCAGGAAGGCGGCGGCCAGCGCATTGGCTGCCGGATCGGCCAGGGCGAACCCCAGCACCACGGCGGCATAGAAGACGAAGTCGAGGCCGATGTCGAGAAAGCCCCCGGCATCGCTCGCCTTGTCCGTGAGCCGTGCCAGGGCGCCATCCACGCCGTCGCCCACCCGATTGAGCAGGATCGCGGCCAGGGCCACGAGGTAGAACTCCAGCGCCAGCAGCGGCAGGCTGAGCATGCCGATGCCAAACGACACCAGCGTCACCCGGTCGGGGCGAACGTTGCAACGCTGCAGCCAGCCTGCCACGACCTGCAGCGGGGCCTGCACCAGCGGCATGGTCCAACGATCAAGCATCCTTCCTCCTCGTCTCCGTCGAGGCCGCCCTCGTCTCGCTTCGATGGACCTCACGCCGCCAGGCGAAGTAGCGTGCCAGCCAGCGCAGCAGCCGCTCGGGCTTGTGCGCGTTCTTCCATAGACCGGCCGTGGCCTTGGCCGCCTCGGACCAGGTGGGGTACGGATGCACCGTGCCCAGCAGCTTGTTCAGCCCGATGCCGTGGGTCATCGCCAGGGTGAACTCGGCCAGCAGCTCGCCGGCCCCCTGCCCCACCACGCTGGCACCGAGAATGCGATCCCGGCCCGGCACCGTCAGTACCTTGACGAATCCTTCGGTGCGTCCCTCGGTGATGGCCCGGTCCAGCTCGGCGAGCGAATAGCGCGTGACCTCGAACTCGACGCCCTGACGGCGCGCCTCGCGTTCGCTGAGGCCGACCCGGGCCACCTCGGGTTCGGTGAAGGTGACCGCCGGCAGCGCTCGATAGCTGACCCGAAAGCGCTTCAGCTCACCGAACAGCGCATTCACCGTGGCATGCCAGGCCTGGTGAGCGCTGGCATGGGTCAGTTGGAACGGCCCGGCCACGTCGCCACAGGCCCAGACATTGGGCAGCACCGTCTGCAGACTTTCGTCCACCGCCAGTGTGCCATCGGCATTCGTCTCCACCCCCAGCGCTTCGAGCCCGAGGCCGGTCACGTTGGCCTGGCGCCCCACCGCTACCAGCAGGCGATCGAACGGCAGCCTATGCACCTCGATCTCGCCCGAGGGGAGGCGACGCTCCACCTCCAGCACATGCGCGTCATCGGCGCCCGGCCCGACGCGCAGCGCACGGGTGTCGAGCCATAGCTCCACGCCTTCGCTGACGAGGCGCTGACGCAGCAGGTCGGCGGCATCGACGTCCTCCCGTGGCAGCAGTTGAGGCCCCATCTCGACCAGGCTCACCCGACTGCCCAGGCGGGCGAAGCTCTGCCCCAGCTCGCAGCCGATGGGGCCGCCGCCCAGCACCACCAGGCGCTCGGGAAGGGCCTCGAGCTGCCACAGATTGTCCGAGGTCAGCACCTCGATGGTCTCGAGGCCAGGCAGCGGCGGCACCTTCGGACTCGCGCCGCTGGCCACGATCACGTGTCGGGTGGTCAGCACACGCTCACCATCGGCTGCGCGGACCCGGACGCGCCAGGGATCGTCGAGCCGCGCCTCTCCCGCCAGTACCTCGACCCCGAGGCCCTCGTAGCGCTCCCGGCTGTCGTGGGGCTCCACGTCGCGGACGGCACGCCGCACGTGCGCCATCACGGCGCCGAAGTCGACCCGGGGTTCGCCGGCCTGGATACCGTAGCGGCCGGCCTCGCGCACCTCCGCCGCAGCCCGCGCCGCGCGAATCAGCGCCTTGGACGGCACGCAGCCGGTATTCAGGCAGTCGCCGCCCAGGCGGTCGCGCTCCACCAGCGCCACCCGGGCCTTGACCGCCGCCGCGATATAGCTGGCCACCAGGCCCGCGGAGCCCGCGCCGATCACCACGATGTCGTAATCGAAACGTGTCGGACGCGCATGACGCAGCGCCAGCCGACGACGCTTGACGATGGCCACCAGGCCCCGCGCCAGCCAGGGGAACAGTCCGATCAGCACGAACGAACCGACCAGCCCGGGCGAGAGGATGTCGGAGAGCGACTGGAGATTGCCGAGTTCACGGCCGGCATTCACGAACACGGCAGTGCCCGGCAGCATGCCCAGCTGGCTGACCCAGTAGAAGGTCCACAAGCGCATGCGGGTGAGCCCCACCACCAGATTGATGACGAAGAAGGGAAACAGGGGGATCAGGCGCAGGGTGAAGAGATAGAAGGCGCCCTCGCGTCGAATGCCCGCATTGATGCGCTCGAGCTGCGGTGCGAAGCGCTTCTCCAGCGGCGCCCGGGCCAGGGTGCGGGCGATCAGCGCCGCCAGCGTAGCGCCCAGGGTACTGGCGAAGGAGATGATCAGCAGCCCCCAGCCGAAGCCGAACAGCGCCCCGCCCAGCACCGTCAGCAGCGTTGCCCCGGGCAGCGACAGCGCGGCCATGAGCACGTAAAGTACGAAGAAGCCACCCACGACCACGACCGGCTCTTCAGCCAGCCAGGCCTGAAAACGGGCCTGCTCGGCTTGCAGGTTGGCCAGGGTCAGCAGCTCGTTGGCACCGCTGAGAAAAAAGAGCGCTACGATGGTAAGCAGGACGAGAACAAGCACAAGACGGCGGCGCGTCACGGGTGACTCCGGTGCAGTGACTTTAAACAGAGGTTATACGGAACCTCAGTCGCTTGACAGCTTCCAACCTTACACAACGATACGAACCCCAAGAGGCGAACCGTCATGATCGGGATACGAAGCCTGGCCCTGGCTGGCGCAGTGCTGTTGGCGCTGCCCTGGGCAAAGGGCATGGCCAGCAGTGAAACTGCCACCGCCGTGTTCGGCGGCGGCTGCTTCTGGTGCGTCGAGGAGGCCTTCGACAAGGTGGAGGGAGTGACCGCCACGACTTCCGGCTTCAGCGGCGGGCACGTCGAGAACCCCAGCTACCAGCAGGTAGTGGCCGGCAACACCGGTCATGCCGAAGTGGTCTTGGTGGAGTACGACCCCGAGGCGGTCGACTACGCCACGCTGCTGCACGTGTTCTGGCGCAACATCGATCCATTTGCCGTCGACCGTCAGTTCTGCGACGTGGGCGAGGCCTATCGCAGCGCGATCTTCTACGCCAGCGATGCGGAACGCGAACTGGCCGAGGCCACCCGCGACGAACTCGCCGTGCGCTTCGAGCGTGACATCGCCACCGAGATCTCCCCCTTCGAGGTCTTCTATCCTGCCGAGGAGTATCACCAGGATTACTATCGCAAGAATCCGGTGCGCTACAACTACTACAAGGCGGCCTGCGGGCGCGAACGCCGCCTGGAGCAGGTGTGGGGCGACGAAGCCGGCGGACTATCGCAACGCTGACAGGCGCTCGAAGCCACGCTCGCCGCGCCACAGCCACAGCGCGATGGCGAACGTCAGGCTGAGCAGCAGCCAGGAACCGATCGCCACGCCGAACCAGCCGCCGCGCTGCCAGAACGGCTCCAGCCACAGGCTGCCAAGACTCGCTCCCAGGTAGTAGAACACCAGGTAGAGCGCCGAGGCGCTGCCCCTCGCCCGCTCCGCCTGACGACTGACCCAGCTCGACGCCATGGAGTGGGCGAGAAAGAAGCCCACCGCATTGACGGTCAAACCGGCAATGATCCAGGCCAGCGAGTCGGCCAGGGTAATGAGGGTTCCGGCCATCAGGATGAGAATGCCCAGCGCCATGCAGGCCGGCTGGCTGAAGTGGCGTGTCAGGCGGCCGGAGAGCGCCGAGCTGAAGGTTCCGCCCAGGTAGGTCAGGAAGATCATCCCCAGCCAGCGGGCGCTGAGCCCGAACGGCTCATCGGCCAGGCGGAAGGTGATGTAGCTGTACTGATTGATGAAGATGAGAAAGTTGATGCCGCCCAGCAGGTAGGCGGCCAGCAGCAGCGGATGGCGCAAATGCCCGCCCAGATCGGCCAGTGCGCCGCTCAGCTCGAAGCGCCGCGGCTTGAACTGGCGCGGTGGCGGCAGCAGCCTCCAGAACAGGGCCACCCCTGCCAGGGTCACCAGCCCCACCGCCAGAAAGCCGGCACTGGCGCCCCCCAGCTCGCCGATGCCACCGCCGATCAGCCGCCCACCGATGCCGCCCAGGGTATTGGCGCCGATGTAGAGCCCCACGGCCGCCATCAACGCCGGCCGGTCGAACTCGTCGCCCATCCAGGCAATGGCCACCGCCGGCAGCCCACCGAGCACGAAGCCCTGAACCAGGCGCAGCGCCAGCAGGGTTTCGAAGTTGGGCGCGAAGGCCAGGCCCAGCGAACAGAGCCCGGTCAGCAGCAGCGTCACCCGCATGATGCCACCGCGGCCAATGGCATCGGACAGGGGGCCGAACACCAGCAGTGCCCCCGCCAGGGCCAGGGTGGCAACCGACATGATCAGACTCACGGCCAGGGTCGAGACGCCATAGGCCTGGCGCAGGTCCGGCAGCAGCGGCTGCGGCGCATAGAGATTGACGAACACCAGAATGGAGCCGAGACAGAGCGCCAGAGTGGCCCGCCACCAAGCGGGGGAACGCGCAGATATCATGCCGGTTTCCTGAGTGGGGAAGCTTGGCGCTCATGATCCGCCATGACATATGATAAGCCAAACAGAATAAAAAGATCGCAGTCATCTGTTATTCTTATCACCGTTCTCATGATCGTGCTTATCAGGAAGCGCCATGGCCCTGCCCTTCGACTTACGCGCCCTGCGGGTCTTCGTCACCGTCGCCGACCGCGCCGGTTTCAGCGCTGCCGCCCGCGAGCTTCACGTGGCACAGTCCGCCATCAGCCAGACGATCGCCAACCTCGAACGCCAGTTGGAGCTGATCCTGTTCCACCGCCACGAGCGGCGTATCACCCTGACGCCGGAAGGGGAGGAGCTGTACGCCCATGCCCGCGAACTGCTCGAACGCGCCGAGAGCACCCACCTGGCCATGCGCGAGCTGCACGGTCTGGTCAAGGGCGAGGTGCGCATCGGTATCCCCTCGATGCTCGGCTCCTACTACTTCCCGCCGCTGCTGATGGGTTTCAAGGCACAGCATCCCGGTATTCGACTCACCGTGGTGGAAGCCGGCGCACGCCGGCTACAGCGCATGATTGCCGCGGGCGAGCTGGACTTGGGGGTCGTGGTCGATGACGAGCAGAGCCGGCCCATGCAGCGGCAGCATCTGACCCGTGAAGAGATGGTGGTTTGCGTGCCGCGCACCCACGCCTTTGCCAGGCGCCGCAGCGTGACGGCGGAAGAGTTCTTTCAGGAGCCGCTGGTGCTGTTCCAGGACGGCTACTTTCATCGCGAGTTCGTCGAGGCCCTGTCGCGCCAGACAGGGCTCACGGCCAACGTGGCCTTCCAGTCGAACCTGATACCGCTGACCAAGGCCATCGTGCGTCAGGGCTTCGGCATCACCACCTTCCTGCGCCGGGTGGTGGACGAACCCGGACTCGCAGCGGTCTCCTTTGCCAACCCGGCGTGGCTCGACCTGTCACTGGCCTGGGCGCAGGACGCCTACCTGTCGCGAGCGGAGAGCGCCTTCGTGGAGTACGTCATCGCTCACCGCGAGGTCTTGTAAGAGTGAAGCGCCAGCGCTCGGCCATGCTGCGTTAAAAATCGGCGCGAAGTTGTCATTTACCCCAGTAAGCTCTGCCTTCTTGCCGATTTTTGCCTTGCCTGGCCATCGCGCTGACGCTTCTTGAGGGGTAGCCAGAGATGCTTCTCAGCCCTCGCCCGGTTCGGTGACGCGCTGTGCCAGCGTAGTCGGTTCCAGGGTCCGGCGCGCCTGCCAGTAATAGCGCTGCCAGTAGCTGTTGCCGAGCTGCGAGAGCCTCACACCCCGGGACGTGGAGGCGTGCAGGAAGTAGCCGTCGCCGACGTAGATGCCCACGTGGTCGTAGCGGCCCGGCGGACGGAAGAAGACCAGGTCGCCGACCTGCAGCTCATCGCGGGAGATCTCGGTGCCCTGACGCACCTGCTCGCCGGTGGAACGCGGCAGTTGCAGGCGGAAGGTTTCGCTGAAGATCGTCTGCACCAACGCCGAGCAGTCGATCCCGTTGCGACCGGTACCACCGATCCGGTAAGGGGTCCCGGCCCAGCGCTCGTGCTGCGCCAGCAGCGCTTCGCGGATCAGCTCGGGCGGCGGGTTGTGCAGGCTGCTGACCCGGAGGATGGGATTGTCCACCGGAGACATCATCGGATTGAAGGAGGACGACATGCCGGGCAACTGTCGTGCAAAGTAGTCGTCGGGCGCCTCCAACGACGTTTTCGATGGGCCAGCACATCCGGACAACAACGCCAACAATACACCGAGTAGAGCGATACGACTCGATCCCGTGGCTACCATCTTGCGAGGTCCTCGTTTCCCTGAGCCGCACGCATGCCCGGGTCGAGCAAGAAGCTCTACCTGACTGCCCGAGAGGATCGCTGTGGTAGTGATGCCTGGCGACGTATCGCCCGTACCACTGCCAAAGCGGCCTTGCGTTGGCTCGCGATTTAGCCGTTTCCAAGCCCCCTCAGCGGGGAGCCGGTTTCAATAAACTTGCTGACTATAAACCACACTTCCTGACCAGAGCGAGCCCTAATGTAGCGTTTTGACATCGCCCGGTAACGTGTCGATATGCATAGGTGCCCAATGGCGCGGTCTCGCCCCGGGAAAGTCCAGGCTAGCCCAGGGGCCCGTCAACGGTGGCGCCCCCGAAAGCCAAGCCACCAGGGCCTGGCGGAAGCTGCCCAGGAAGGCCTCCCGCTCGGGGGTCTCCCCCATGAAGAACGAGAACCCGGCGTAGAGCCCGCTGGCATAGGCCGTCCAGCTGCCGTAGTGTGCCGCGGCCAGCCCATGGGCCCGTTCCAGCACACGGCTGAAGGCGTCGTCGTCGAGCCAGCCCAACTGTCTTCCGGCAATGGCCAGATCCACCGCCTGGGCCACGTCCCAGGCGGTCATGTCCAGCTCGTTGCAGCCATCGGTGTTGTCGCGAACCCGCTGCAGACGCAGCAGATGGTTGCGATCCTCTTCGCTGCAGTCGCCGCTCTCCAGCATGGCGATCTCCGAGGCCAGCCGCTGGCCATTCAAGGTATAGGGGGCGTAGTTGATCTGATACTCCTGCCGATCGCCCGCCTCGAGCAGAAAATCGAGAAACTCGGCGAGTTCGCGCCGTCCATGCAAGCCGTAATGGCCGTCGATCCACTCTCGAATGGATGCCGCCTCACGCTCGCTCTCCACATGCGGCTCGCTCCAGGCGGCATTGTTGAGCGGCCCCACCAACGCCATGGCCGTGAAGCGCGACAACGTGGGGCGAGGCCCCGGCTCATGCCACTGGGAAGAGTGCCAGTCGAGCCAGTGGAACGGGCTGCCCGGGTCCTCCAGGTGCCAGCGAATCTCATGGATCAACGGGGGATGCTCGCCTTCGGGCAGCAGCGTCTCCCACTGCGCCCAGGCCTCCAGCAGGCGCCGGGCATCGGGATAGAAGCGGCACAGCGTGCCACGCAGCGCCTCGGCCAAGGTCTCCAGCGCCTGGGAATCGAATGCCTCGCTGTCCATGGCCATCTGCAGATAGAAGGCATACTTCTCGGCCATGTGGATGGTCGCCGCATGACGACTGCCCTGCTTCATCGCTTCGAGCATGGCCCGGTCGGCGGAATTGGGACGACCGAACGGCGTCTCGGTATCGGGCAGGATACCGTGGGCGGCATCGGCGGCCAGCTGATTGAGGTGGTGGGCCTGGGCAGGCAGCCAGTAACGAGTGAGCGCTTGCACACCTTCGTCGGGGTGCAGGCCGAGGGTCTCTTCGAGATAGCGCAGCGCATCGCCGCGCCGCTCGGCGGTAACCGCCACGGCGACGCCTTGACGCATGCCGAACTCGGGCTCGCGTACCGCGGCCAGTGCCAGCACCCAGTGCCTGGGTGAGCGCCGCCAGGCCATGATGGAGGCACGCGATGCCTCGCGCTCCGCTTCGCTCATCAGCTGCTGCAACGGCATGCGCCAGGGGCTGACCGGCGAGTTGAACAACAGCCCCCAATCGCGCTGCATGTCGCCCAGCCGGTCGCGCCCTTCGAACAGACTGCAGCCGCGCTGGTAGGCCCGCGCCAGCGCCGACCAGTCGCTGTAGCGGCGCAGCACCAGATCGGCGGCATGCGCGGCCAGCTGCTGGGCCTCGGCGACGCTCAGCCAACCGGCACAGGCGCCAGCCCAAGCCAGATCGACCATGCGCAGCCAGTCCCAGGCAGCCCACTCGAGCGGCTCGCCGTGCTCGATGAAGCCCAGCAACACCCTGCCATAGTCGCGCTCAGCGGGTGCCAGGCCGGCAAGCCACTCCTGGCGCTCGGCACTCGAGGCCGTCAACAGACGAGCGGCATCGAGATCCCAGCCCTGTCGATGGCCATAGCCCGCCAGCCACAGCAGGGTCTGGATCGCTCCTTCGCGGTTCTCCAACTGCCAGTAACGCTCCATCCACTCCGCCACGCCGGGCCAGTCGATGGCGGCAGGCGGAGCCTCCAGCACCGGAGAGAAGGCCGCCCGCAGACGCCAGATGCCGGCATGCTCCTCGTCGGCCCAGAGCGAGGGGCGCGGCTCCTTGCGCCGTTTGGCCACCCACGCGGTCAAGGCGTCCCAGGTGATGCCATCGCCATCGCGCTCGAGTGCCGCCAGCGCCTCGCAGGCTTCCCAGAAATCGTCGTCACCGCGCACCCAACCCTCGGCGCTCTTGGCGTGACGCAGCGCCTCGAGCCACTCCTCGAGGCTATCGTAGCGACTGACGATCTCCTCGGTCAGACGCATCAACCAGCCGCGCAGGCGTGGCTCGGTCAGCCAACTGGCCGACCCCGCCAGGGCAAGCAGCTCCAGGGCGGCCAGCAGCCGGGCCGGGTCGGCCGTATCGGTGCCGAAGGCCTCGATGAGCCGCCAGCCCAGCTCGCCGCGATCGGCCACGCCCAGTGCCTGCAGTCTGGCACTGGCCGCCTGGGCATCGATCATGTTGGGTTCGGGCTCGAAGGCCCAGTCGCACAGGACCAGCTGCTGAGCCCACCAGGCGAAAAGGGGATCGACCAAGTCTCACCTCGACGTTCAACCAGCATAAGAAGGAGCGGCATCGCCTCTCCCGGGAAACCGGCGCCTAGTGTAGCGGAAAGCGCCGCGCGCGCCGATGATCTTGGCGCGGAAAAAAGCTCATGACGCGTGCTCTCAGGTCTTGGCGAGGCGTTTTAAATAATGCACACTCGACAGACAAGATAATCAACACCGGAGCTTCCATGTCCCTCCCTGCCGACATCTTCAGCGACAAGGCCTTCATCGGCGGCCAGTGGCGCGACGCCGAGCGGCGATTCGACGTGACCAATCCCGCCAACGGGGAAACGCTTGCCAGCGTGCCCGACCTGAGCGCAGACGACGCTCGCGACGCCGTGGCGGCCGCCGAGGCCGCGTGGCCGGCCTGGCGTCGTCAGACCGCCAAGCAGCGCGCCGCCCTGCTGCGAGCCTGGTTCGATGCCATCATGGCTCACCAAGAGTCGCTGGCACGTATGATGACCCTGGAACAGGGCAAACCGCTGGCCGAGTCCCGCGGCGAGGTGGCCTATGGCGCTTCCTTCGTGGAATTCTATGCCGAACAGGCCAAGCGCATGGCCGGCGAGACCCTGCCGAGCCACGGTGCCGACAAGCGCATTCTGGTGTTTCGCGAGCCGGTCGGCGTGGTGGCGGCGATCACGCCGTGGAACTTCCCGCTGGCGATGATCACCCGCAAGTGTGCGCCGGCCCTGGCCGCCGGCTGCCCGGTGGTGATCAAGCCTGCCGAGGCCACGCCGCTGACCGCCCTGGCCCTGGCCAGGCTGGCCGAGCAGGTCGGCTTTCCCGCCGGCGTGCTCAACGTGGTCACGGCGAGCCGCCCCGCCGAGCTCGGCGAAGTGCTGACCAGTGACCCGCGGGTACGCAAGGTCTCCTTCACCGGCTCCACCGCCGTCGGCAAGCGACTGCTCGCCCAGTGCGCCGGCACGGTGAAGAAGGCTTCCATGGAGCTGGGCGGCAATGCGCCCTTCATCGTCTTCGACGACGCCGATCTGGACGCCGCCGTCGAGGGTGCGGTGGCTTCCAAGTACCGCAACTCCGGCCAGACCTGCGTGTGCACCAACCGTCTGCTGGTACAGAGCGGGGTCTACGAGGCCTTCGTCGAGAAGCTCGCCGCACGCGTGGCTCAGCTCAAGGTGGGCAACGGCCTCGACGAGGGCGTGGTACAGGGGCCGCTGATCAACCAGGCCGCGGTGGACAAGGTGCAGTCCCACATTGCCGACGCCCTGGCCAAGGGCGCCCGCCTGGTCTGCGGTGGCGAGCCCCATGCGCTCGGCGGCACCTTCTTCCAGCCCACCGTGGTCGCCGACGTCACCGATGAGATGCGGGTGGCCCGCGAGGAGACCTTCGGCCCCCTGGCGCCGGTGTTCCGCTTCGACAGCGACGAGCAGGCCATCGCCATGGCCAACGCCACCGAGTTCGGCCTGGCGGCCTACTTCTACGCCCGCGACTATCGCCGGATCTGGCATGTGATGGAGGGTCTCGAATATGGCATGGTGGCCGTCAACGAGGGGATTCTCTCCACCGAGCTGGCGCCCTTCGGCGGCGTCAAGGAGTCGGGCCTGGGTCGCGAAGGCTCACATCACGGCCTGGATGAATTCACTGAACTAAAATACGTCTGTGTCGGCGGCCTTTGATCGCCTGCAACGTCCACGCACGAAGGGAGGCAAGATGAACAACGCACAGCTCAACGAACTCAAGCAGCGCTACGTGGCCAACGGCGCCGCCAGCCCCGCCACCCAGTTCGCCGACCGCGCCGAGAACGCGCTGATCTGGGACGCCGACGGCAACCGAATCATCGACTTTGCCGGCGGCATCGGCGTGCTCAACATCGGCCACCGCCACCCCAAGGTGGTGGAAGCGGTGAAGGCCCAGCTCGACAAAGTGATGCACACCTGCCAGACCGTGATGCCCTATGAGGGCTACGTCAAGGTGGCGGAAAAGCTCAGTCAGGTCACGCCCGTACGTGGCCACGCCAAGGTGATGCTGGCCAATTCCGGCGCTGAGGCGCTGGAGAACGCGGTGAAGATCGCCCGCGCCGCCACCGGCAAGAACAACGTGATCTGCTTCGATGGCGGCTATCACGGCCGCACCTTCATGACCATGGCCATGAACGGCAAGGTCGCCCCCTACGCCAGCGACTTCGGCACCATGCCGGGCAACGTCTTCCGCGCCCCCTACCCGGTGCCCTACCACGGCGTCAGCGAGGACGAGGCGATCCGCGGCCTGAAGATGGCGATCAAGACCGACGCCAACCCCCGCGACACCGCCGCCATCGTGCTCGAACCGGTGCTCGGCGAGGGCGGCTTCTACCCCGCCCCGGCCAGCTTCCTCAAGGCGATCCGCGAAATCTGCGACGAGCACGGCATGTTGATGATCGTCGACGAGGTGCAGTCGGGCTTCGGCCGTACCGGCAAGCTGTTCGCCATCGAGCACAGCGGCGTCGAGCCGGACATCATCACCATGGCCAAGAGCATGGCCGACGGCATGCCGATTTCCGCCGTGGTGGGCACCGACAAGGTCATGGACGCTTCGGGCCCTAACTCGCTGGGCGGCACCTATACCGGCAACCCGCTCTCCTGCGCCGCCACCCTGGCGGTACTCGACGTGTTCGAGGAAGAGAACATTCTCGAGAAAAGCATGGCCCTGGGCGACAAGCTGGCCAAGCGCTTCGCCCAGTGGCAGCGCGACTTCGACTGCGTCGACAACGCACGGAACATGGGGGCCATGGCCGCCCTCGACCTAGTGACGGACAAGGCCAAGCACACCCCGGACGCCGATCTGGCCGCCGCGCTGTGCAAGAAGGCCCGCGAGAAGGGGCTGATCCTGCTCTCCTGCGGCCTCTACGGCAACACCATCCGCTTCCTGATGCCGGTAACCATCGAGGACGAGATCCTCGAAGAGGGCCTGGACATCGTCGAAGCCGCGCTCACGGAACTGGTCGGTAGCAAGGCTACCGCCTGATATACGCTGACGGAAAAGCGCCTGCCGCTGCGGGCAGGCGCTCCTCCTAGGATAGCCGTCATGAGCGAAGACGAGACAAAGCGAAATCTAACGAGAGAGCGGAGTTTACTTTAGTAAATGAGCATCTCGAGGCAGATTTCAACGCCGTATCGTCGAGCGCAATAGGCTATCAGGCAGGCATGTCGTTGGCTTTGGGGTCGCGCGCCCACACCCTGTGCTGCGACATGGCATCGCGCAGTGCGGTGAAGACGTCATCCAGCGAGGCGCCGGTCAGCACGCCCTCCTCATTCGTCGGGATGTCCGCGGCATCCAGCAAGAGCTTGCCGTCGCCCACCGCGGCGATTGCCTTGAGGTGCTTGTAGGCTTCCTGCACGTAGTAGCGACCCAGCCCTGAGCGGGCCAGCGCATCCACGCTGTCGCTGCCACCGGGCACGATCACCGCGTCCACCGCCACCGACGGCATGCCGTTGAGCATGGCGTCGGGGGTCACCGGCTTGCCGTCGGCCGCTTTCAGCGGGGCCATGCTGGGGGCAATCACCTTGCCCTCGGCGCCTTCGGCCTCGAGCTTGCGCTTGAGCGCCTCGACCTGGCCGGCATCGACCCCATCGGCGGCCAGGATGGCCACCTTGCGGTACTTGATGTTGCCGGGAAGGCGCGCCATCAGGCTCAGGGCGGGCGACTCCTGCTGTGAACTCCTGCCCAGCTCCTCGGCAGGCGCAGGCTTTGCGCTCGGCGTCTCGATGCCGTGGTTCTCGCCGACCCGGCGGGCCAGCTCGAGATCGATGTTGGGCAGGATCTCTTTGATCACCCGCTCGCGGATCCACGGCCGCTGCACCTTGGAGAGCTCGAAGGTGTAGGCGGCGATGATGTGCTCCTTCTCCACCTCCGTCTGACTGTTCCAGAACAGCGTAGCCTGGGAATAGTGGTCGCCGAACGAGGGGCTGCGAGCGCGCACCTTGTGCGCATCGATGCGCTCGTAGTGGGACTCGAAGCCGCCGTGCTCTGGCCCTGGCGGGGTCTCGCTGGGCCAGCCGCCGTCGATGGAGTTGGGCTCGTAGGAGGCCTGCCCCTTGTTGATGGTCTGGCGGTGCATCGAGTCGCGCTGATTGTTGTGGAACGGGCACACCGGCTGGTTGATCGGGATCTCGTGGAAATTGGGCCCGCCCAGGCGCAGCATCTGGGTGTCGAGATAGGAGAACAGCCGCCCCTGCAGCAGCGGGTCGTTGCTGAAGTCGATACCCGGCACGATATGCGCAGGGTTGAAGGCGACCTGCTCGGTCTCGGCGAAAAAGTTGTCCGGATTGCGGTTGAGCACCATCTTGCCGATCGGTATGACCGGCACCTGCTCCTCGGGGATGATCTTGGTCGGATCGAGCAGGTCGAAGTCGAACTTGTGCTCGTCCTCCTCCTCGACCACCTGGATGCCGAACTCGTACTCGAGGAAGTCGCCGTTCTCGATGTCCTCCCACATCATGCGCCGATTGAAGTCGGGGTCGCGGCCCCACAGCTTCTGCGCCTCGTCCCAGATCAGCGAGCAGGTGCCGGCCAGCGGCTTCCAGTGGAACTTGACGAAGCGCGACTTGCCCTGCCTGTCGATCAGGCGGAAAGTGTGCACGCCGAAGCCTTCCATGTTGCGGTAATGCCGCGGGAAGGCGCGGTCGGACATGGTCCACAGCACCATGTGGGTCGACTCGGGCATCAGCGAGACGAAGTCCCAGAAGGTGTCGTGGGCCGACTGCCCCTGGGGAATCTCGTTGTGCGGCTCGGGCTTCACCGCATGCACGAAGTCGGGGAACTTGATCGCATCCTGTATGAAGAATACCGGCATGTTGTTGGCCACCAGATCCCAGTTGCCCTCATCGGTGTAGAACTTGGTGGCAAAGCCGCGCACGTCGCGCACGGTGTCGTTGGAGCCGCGCGCGCCCTGCACGGTGGAGAAGCGCACGAAGACCGGCGTCTTCTTGCCGGGGTCCTGGAACAGCCCCGCCTTGGAGTACTGGGCGGCGTTGTCGTAGGGCTGGAAGTAGCCATGGGCCGCTGCACCGCGGGCATGCACGATGCGCTCCGGAATACGCTCGTTGTCGAAGTGGTTGAGCTTCTCACGAAAGATGAAGTCCTCGAGCAGGGTCGGCCCCCGCTCGCCTGCCTTCAACGAGTTGTGGTTGTCGGCGATGCGGGTGCCGTGATTGGTACGCAGGTCGTGCCCGGTGGCATCGCTGCGGTACTTCTCCAGATTCTCGGACTTGCTGTGTTCGTCGGTCTTGAAGTCGGTGTCGTTGGGTTGGCCGCTATTGGACGTGGTGTGGGGGTTGTTCGCCATGCTCGAACTCCTGTAGTGACAGTGGGATCCATCCTCCCTGGCGCACGCTTGCGCTCCGCCTTGGCTCGGCAGTTATGATTTCTCGAACTCCGACTGACAAGGTAGTTCCAGCCCCGCAGGCCGCCAATCGCCACAAACTATGGCAACAAAAGAAAACATTAATCGCTTCAAGCCGTCTCCCGCTCCGGCCGATACTGGGTAACTGAACGAGGCGGCCAGTACCGCGAACGATGGCAGGAACGAGGATTGAATCGATGCAAAGGATGATGGCCACCGGCGTGATCGCCACTCTGTGCCTGCTCGGTATGACCCAGGCCCAGGCTCAGGACAACAACCGGATAACGCTGGGGGCGGTTGCCGGCACCACCGGCGTGGGCGCCGACGTGGCGTGGCGTTTCACCGATCGTCTAGGGGTCTCGGCGCGCTACACCGGCGGGCTGGAGTGGAACACCGACTACAGCACCAGCGACGTCGACTACGACGGCGACGTCAACCTGGCGGCCAGCAAGCTGACGCTGGACTATTACCCCTTTGCCGGCGGTTTCTTCCTCAGCGCCGGTCTCATGCTGTCGGATATCGATGCCGACATCGTGGGCCGCCCGCGCCATGACCTCAACATCGACGGCCGGAGCTTTTCGGCCGACGAGATCGGCACCCTGAATGGCACCATGACCCTCGCCGACGGCGTGCAGCCCTATGCCGGGGTGGGCTGGCGCCAGTCGCACCGCAACGGCTTCGGCGTGTTCGCCGAGGCCGGCGTGATTCCCACCGACCCCGAGGTGTCGCTGAGAACGTCCGTCGGTTATGAGGATACGAACCTGCCGGGCTCGGGGCTGCTGCGTCAGGAGCTGCGCCGGGAGGAGCAGCGGCTCGAGGATGAAGCGAAGAGATGGCCGGTCTATCCGGTGGCCGTCATCGGCGTGAGCTACACCTTCTAGCAGCAGGCTCCAGACGACTCGGCCCGGGCAGCTGCCCGGGCCGAGTCGTTTCACCGCATCGAGGCTAGGCCTGCCGTACCTTGGAGATGATCCACAGCAGTACTACGGCGCCGACAGTCGCCGTGACCAGCGAGCCAATGAAGCCGCCGGCCTGAAGCCCCAGCAGACGAAACAGGAAGCCACCGATCACGGCTCCCACGATCCCCACGCCGATGTTGGGCAGGATGCCGAATCCGCCACCGCGCATGATGTTGCCGGCGATCCAACCCGCCAGCCCGCCGATGATCAGCCAGGCGATAAGTCCCATGTCGTCTCTCCTCTCCTTTTGGTCGGTCCTGTCCCCAGAGGGGCTGATAATGGTGCCTGAGCGCGGCTTCCCTGCAAAGCGTAGCTCAGAACGACGAGCCGGGCTGTTCGAGAAACGCCAGCTCAGCGGCGCTCGACTCACGGCCGAGAATGGCATTGCGGTGCGGGTAGCGGCCGAAACGCAGCAAAATGTCACGGTGCAGGTGCTCGAAACGCAGGTTGTCCTCCAGCCCCGGCTGGTCGAACAGGCGCAGTGCCTCGTCGTGCACCTTGAGCGACTCGCTGTGCATGTAGGGCATATAGAGAAAGCTGCGCCACGTCACGTCGAGCTCGCCGTCCAGCCCTTGAGCCACGGCCTCCTGAGCCAGCACCAGCGCCATGGCGTCCTGGGCGAAGGACCGAGGGTCGTTCCGGTATAGATTGCGCGAAAACTGATCGAGTACCAGGATCTCGGCCAGCCGCCCCTGCGGCGACTCGCGCCAGTGCCACAGCTCACCGGCCGCCGCCGCGCCGTGCAGCACGCTGAAGCGCTCGCGTATCGTGCCGTCGAGCGTTTCGTCCTTGCGAAACCACTGGGCAGGTTCGAGCTCCTCGAACCAGAAGGCAATCACCGCGTCGCGGCCGGGCAGGCTCTCGCTCATGTCGTGTCCTCAGGTTTCATGCTCTTGATATCATGGGCCCGGGCTGCGTTTATTTCACCCTCCGTTCACTTCGGGAGACACCATGACGCCCATGCTCGGCATGTTCACCTTCATCTTCAATCTCATCGGCCTGGTGATCTGTCTGGCCGGGCTGACCCTGGCCCAGCGCCGGGGAAAGCTTCAGCAAACGCGCTGGCCCGGTTATACCCTGGCCGGGCTCGGCTTCCTCGTCGCCACCACGCCGATCTGGATCCAAGGACTGCTGGTCCAGTAAAGCGGCCGGCCGGATGTCTTAATCGGTGGGATATCGGTCATTGCAGACATCCAGCCGTCGGCGGAAACTGGCAAGACATCTCGCCATGAGCGTTGCCATGCCGCATACCGTCGTCATCCTCGCCTATCCCGGGTGCCAACTGCTCGATGTCAGCGGCCCCTGGCAGGTCTTCGCCTCGGCCAACGATCTGAGCGGCCGTGAACTCTATCGCTTGCATCTGGCCGCCGATGCGCCGGGCAGCGTGGCAACCAACGGCGGCCTGCCGCTGCTGGCCGACACGGCCTGGAGCGATCTTGCCTCGCTCGGCCCGCTGGATACGCTGCTCGTGGCCGGCGGTCGCGGTATCGTCACCCAGCGACAGCGCCCGGCACTGCTCGCCGCCTTGCGCGATCAGGCACGCCAGGTTCGCCGGCTGGGCTCGATCTGTACCGGCGCCTTTCTACTCGCCGATGCCGGCTTGCTGGACGGCCACCAGGCCACCACCCACTGGCGGCACTGTACCGAGCTGGCCAGCGAGTACCCCAAGATTCGCGTGGTGCCCGATGCCCTCTACGTCGAGTCGGCCGGGCGCTTCACCAGCGCCGGGGTCACCGCCGGCATCGACCTGGCCCTGTCGTTGCTCGAAGCGGACCATGGCAGCACTCTGGCCGGCCAGGTCGCCCGCGAGCTGGTGCTGTTTCTGCGCCGCCCCGGCGGGCAGTCGCAGTTCAGTGAGGTGTTGCGCAGTCAGAACCGCGCCCAAGGGGCGCTGCGCAAACTGCTCGACCGCCTCCACGCCGACCCCGGCGCGCCCCACCACCTGGAAGGCATGGCCGAGTCGATCGGGGTCACGCCGCGCCACCTGTCGCGGCTGTTCCGCCAGCAGCTCGCCACCACGCCCGGCGCCTGCCTGACCCGACTGCGCCTGGAGCAGGCCCGCCTGGCGCTGGTGGCCAGCGAGCGGTCGCCGCCGCTGGAACCACTGGCACGGCAGTGGCGACTGGGCGGCGCGGAGCAGCTGAGACGCCTGTTCCAGCGCCATTACGGCATTTCGCCCAGCCTCTACTACCAGCGCTTCGGCCCCAAGGGCCCGGTTGCGACAGCGACAGCCACCACACCTCGACTCTCGAACGATGGATGAGCGCCCCCAGGAGGCCACCATGCCCTTCAACGTCATGCTGCTGTCGCTGTGCCAGGCCCTGCTGGTGAGTGGCAACATTCTGCTGATCGCGGTTTCGCCGCTGATCGGCGCACGCCTCGCCCCCGACCCGGCCTGGTCCACGGCGCCGGTCGCCACCCAGTGGCTGGGGCTGATGTGCGCCACCATTCCCGCCTCGCTGATCATGGCGCGACTGGGGCGCAAGCGCGGCTTCCTGCTCGGCAACCTGCTGGGACTGGCCGGTGTGGTCGTGGCCGCCCAGGCCCTGGTAACCGAGACCTTTACGCTGTTCATGCTGGGCACCTGGCTGATCGGCATCGGCATCGGCTTCGGTCAGCTGTATCGCTTCGCCGCGGTGGAAGCCGCACCGCTGGCCCTGCGCGACCGGGCCATCGGCCTGGTCATGGGCGGCGGCGTGCTGGCCGCCTTCTTCGGCCCGTGGCTGGCCCGCATCAGTCGCGAAGCGGCCGTCACGCCTTTCCTCGGCAGCTTCATCGGTCTGGGTGTGCTCTACCTGGTGGCCCTGCTGGTGCTTCTGGCGACCCGGCTGCCACCGGCCGAGCAAACCCATGGCGACGGCCAGCCGCGGCCGCTCGGCGAAATCCTGCGCCAGCCGGTGTTCGTGGTGGCGGTGCTCTCGGCGCTGATCGGTTACGGCGTGATGAACCTGGCGATGACCGCCACGCCGCTGGCCATGGCCGGGGCCGGCCACCACTTCGACCACGTCGCCACCACGATCCAGTGGCACGTGCTGGCGATGTTCCTGCCCTCGTTCTTCACCGGGCATCTGACCGCACGCTTCGGCGCACCGCGCATGATCGTCGCCGGCTGCGTGCTGCTGGCGGCAAGCGGCCTGGCCGCCCAGGTCGAAGCCGGCGTGGCGGGCTTCCACTTCGCCTTGATCCTGCTCGGGCTGGGCTGGAACTTCACCTTCCTGCCCGCCACCGGGCTGCTCACCGAGACGTACCGGCCGGTGGAGAAGGCCCGTACCCAGGCTGCCAATGAGTTCCTGGTGTTCTCCACCGTGGCCGTCACCGCGCTGCTGGCCGGGCCGCTGGTCAACCAGCTCGGCTGGGCGCTGCTCAACGCCCTGCTGATGCCGCTGTCGCTGGTTCCCATCGCGCTGCTCGGCTGGCAACGCCTTGCCAGACGCCGCCAAGACCCTCACATTAGCGGCTGACACTGCTGTGAAGGGATTCCTCGCCAATGCGCCAGTCGCTCACCCGGGAGCTGACCAACCTGATCGAACGTGGCCGCGACCGCCAGCTGCGGCTGGCGGTCACCGGGCTTTCGCGTTCGGGCAAGACCGCCTTTCTCACTTCGCTGGTCAATCAGCTGCGTCATGCCGGTCTCGAGGCACGGCTCGATCTGATGCCGGCTGCCCGTGAGGGGCGTCTGCTGGGGGCCCGCCGGGTCAGTCAACCCGACCTGGGCGTGCCGCGCTTTCCCTACGACCAGGCCATGGCGGCGCTGGATGCCGAGCCGCCGCGCTGGCCCGAGCCCACCCGCGGTATCAGCGAACTGCGCCTGTCGATCCGCTATCGACCGGCACGCCGGGGCCTGCTGCGCGCCGACACCGCCGAGCTCAATCTCGATCTGTTCGACTACCCCGGTGAGTGGTTGCTCGACCTGCCGCTGCTGGGTCACGACTATCTGAGCTGGAGCCGCGCCATGCTGGCCGGCGCCGGCGAGCAGCGCCGCGCCCTGCTGGCCGAATGGGAGCGCGTCGCCGCCGGGCTCGACCCGGCCGCCGAGGCCAACGAGGCCGAACTGGCCGAGGTGGCCGCACTCTACGCCCACAGCCTGCAGGCGGCCCGCGAGGCGGGCTTCGCCAACCTGCAGCCGGGCCGCTTCCTGCTGCCGGGCGACCTGGAAGGCGCCCCGGTGCTGCAGTTCTTTCCGTTGCCGGCACTGGCAGATGCCGACGATTCAGCGCTGGCCAAACTGCCCCCGGAGAGCGTCTACGCCACCCTCGCCGCCCGTTTTCGCCACTATCAGCAGCATATCGTGCGCCCCTTCTATCGCGACCACTTCCGCCGCTTCGACCGTCAGATCGTGCTGGTGGACGTGCTCGGCGCGCTGAATGCCGGCCCGGAGCGCTTCGAGGATCTCTCCCAGGCACTCGCCACGCTGATGCAGAGCTTCGATTACGGCAAGCGCAGCCTGCTCTCGCGGCTGTTCTCGCCGCGTATCGACAGGCTGGCCATCGCCGCCACCAAGGCCGATCACGTCACCCCGGAGCAGCATGCCAACCTGACCACCCTGCTCGAGGCCCTGCTGGCCGAACCGCTGCAGGACCTGCGCTACGCCAACGTGCCGGTCAAGGCGCTGTCATTGGCGGCGATACGGGCCACCGAAGCGCACGAGGTGAGCCACAGGAACGAGCGCAGCCCGGCGCTGCGCGGTACTACCCTGGCGGGAGAAGAGGTGCTGGTGTTTCCCGGCGAGGTGCCGGCGAAGCTGCCCGAGCCCGGGTTCTGGGCTCGCCAAGGGTTCGACTTCCGCGCCTTTCGCCCCGCCCCGCGGGAGGGCGGCGCCCTGCCCCACATCCGGCTCGATGCCGCCCTGGACTGGTTGATCGGAGACAAGCTGCAATGAGCGATCGTCGTCACGAGCCGCCGGAGGACGACCCGCGTCCGGCTCGCCGTTTCACGCTCGACGAGCCGGCCACGCCGGGCCCGGAGATACCGCGGCCGCGGCTCGACTTCGACAGCCATCTGCCCTCCCGGCCGTTGGAAGAAGAGGCTCCCGTCAGCCGCGCCGAGCGCGACCTGGAGGCCAGCCTCGGACGCCCGCGCAAGCGCCGCTGGGGGCTGCTGACGCTGCTCGGCGGCGGCATCGTACTGGGCAGCGTCGAACTGGCCTTGCGCCTGCCAGAGGCCCTGCTCGGCGGCGACTGGCTCAGCGGCGGCTGGCATCTGCTGGGGCTTGGTGCCATCGCCCTGGGTGCCGGAGCGCTGCTGCGTGAGGCATGGCGGCTGCGTCGGCTGAAACGCCACGACGCCCTGCGCAGCCGCCTGGCCCGGCTGCCCGAGGCCGACGCGGCGGAAGCGCTGAGCCTGGCCAAGGTGCTCAAGCAGCAGCTCGGGCTCGACGACGATCATCCCCACTGGCAGGCCTTCCTTGCCGCCCGGGAGCCGCATCACGGCGGCGCGGAAATTCAACAGTTGCTGGCCCACCATCTGCTCGCGCCCCGCGACCGCCAGGCCCGGCGCCTGATCTCGCGCATGTCAGGCGAAACGGCGGTGATGGTGGCGGTCAGCCCACTGACGCTGGTAGACATGTTTCTGGTGGCGTGGCGCAACCTGGCGATGATCGATCGCCTGTGCCGTCTCTACGGGCTGGAGCTGGGTTATGCCAGCCGCCTGCGCCTGCTGCGCAACGTGCTCTACAACATGGCCTTCGCCGGCGCCACCGAGATGGCCAGCGATGCGGGGGTGGAGCTGCTCTCGCTGAACCTGGCCGGGCGCCTCTCGGCACGCGCCGGCCAGGGCATGGGCGTGGGGCTGCTCACCGCCCGCCTCGGCCTGCGCACCCAGCGCCTGACCCGCCCACTGGTGTTCGGCGAGAGTGAGGCGCCGCGCATGGCCGATCTGCGCAGCGAGCTGTGGCAGCAATTGAGACGGCTGGAAAAGCAGGAGTGATGCCGGGATCCGACCCTCCCTTGACCCGGATCATGACACTCTCTGCTCAAGGGTCTAGGCTCTTGAATATGGACAGCTCAACAACATAAGGAAACCACCATGTTCAAATCGATCCTGGTTCCCGTCGATGGCTCCGAGGGCGCCAAGAAAGCGCTCGACGTCGCCTGCCAATTGGCCACTCAGGCCGACGCCACACTACATCTCCTGCATATCCCCGAGGAGCTCTCCCACGAGACGACGCTGGTCTGGGGCATCGGTGCCATCGCCATCGAGGCCTCCCGCACGGAGCGGGAAGACATCGGCCGGCAGGTCGTCGAAAAGGCAGCCGAAGCCGCGCGTGCCAATGGCGTGTCCCAGGTAGAGACCGTCGTCGGCCAGGGCGATCCGGCACGTACCATCGTCAGCGAGGCGCGGCGGCGCGGCGTCGAAGCCATCGTCATGGGCAGTCGCGGCCTGAGCGACCTGCGCGGGCTGGTGGTGGGCAGCGTGTCGCACAAGGTCAGCCATGTGGCCGAGTGCACGGTGATCACCGTACGCTGAAGCCGTAACGTCGGCAAGCACACAGGTCGCCTGCATGGGCAGGCGACCTGTGTCTTTAACGGAACAGGCGGCTCAGGCCAGGCGCTTCTCCGTCTCGCGGTCGAACATGACCGCCCGCCCCATGTCGATACGCAGCGTGAGCCGCTCGCCCGCCTTCACCCGACACTTGGGCCCGACCCGGGCCGTGGCCTCGCCGTCACCCAGCTTCAGCTGCAGCAGGATGTCCGCCCCGGTGGGTTCCACCACCGTGATGCGCGGCGTGAGTGCCACCCCCTCGGCGTACTCGCCGAGCCGCGCGTCGTCCTCGGTGAAGTGCTCGGGGCGCAGCCCCAGGATCACGCGCTCGCCGACCTTTTCGCCCAGCGCCGGGGTTTCACGCTCCTGCGGCCAGGGCAGCTCCAGCGTCTCTTCTCCCGGCGTCTCCACGCGCAGCCGGTACGCCCCGCTCCCGCCCACCAGCGTGGCGCTGATGAAGTTCATCGACGGCGAGCCCATGAAGCCGGCGACGAACAGGTCGACAGGATCGTTGTAGACCTCGTCGGGCGAGCCGAGCTGGAGGATGCGACCGTCGCGCATCACTGCGATGCAGTCGGCCAACGTCATCGCCTCGATCTGGTCGTGGGTGACGTAAACGATGGTGGTGCCCAGGCGCTGGTGCAGCTTCTTGATCTCGGTGCGCATGTCCACGCGCAGCTTGGCATCCAGGTTGGAGAGCGGCTCGTCGAACAGATAGACCTTGGGCTCGCGCGCCAGTGCGCGGCCCATGGCGACTCGCTGGCGCTGGCCGCCGGAGAGCTGCGAGGGCTTGCGCTCGAGCAGATGCCCGATCTGCAACAGGTCGGCGACCCGCTCCACCGCCGCCTCGCGCTCGGCCTTGGGCACCTTGCGCATCTCCAGGCCGAAGCTGATGTTCTGACGCACGGTCATGCTCGGGTAGAGCGCATAGGACTGGAACACCATGGCGATGTCGCGCTCCGCCGGGGTCTGCCAGGTTACGCTCTCGCCGGCGATGCGGATTTCGCCGGAGGTGACCGGCTCGAGCCCGGCAATGGCGTTCATCAGCGTCGACTTGCCGCAGCCCGAGGGCCCCACCAGGATCAGAAACTCCCCCGAGTCGATTGCCAGACTGACGTCCTTGAGTACCTGCTCGCTGCCGAAGTCCTTGCACACGTTGTTGATTTCAAGCGCAGCCACGTTGAAAACCTCTCATTGTTCGATGGTACAGAGGGTGTCTACAAAAGTCACGAGCGAAGGTCAGGCAAGGCGAAATCAGCTGAAAAAGCGGAGTTTACGAGTGTGTAAATGAGCATTTTGAAGATGATTTCAACGCAGCATGACCGAGCGTAGTAATTTGTAGATGCCCTCTTAGCCTTTGACCGAGCCGGCCGTAAGCCCACGGACGAAATATTTTCCCGCCAGCACGTAGACGATCAGCGTGGGCAGCGCGGCAATCATTGCCGCCGCCATGTCGACGTTGTATTCGCGTGCCCCGGTGGAGGTGTTGACCAGATTGTTGAGCGCCACCGTGACCGGCTGGGTGTTGTGGGCCGAGAAGGCCACGCCGAACAGGAAATCGTTCCAGATCTGAGTGAACTGCCAGATCACCGAGACCACGATGATCGGCGCCGATACGGGCAGCAGGATGCGCCAGAAGATGCGGAAGAAGCCGGCGCCGTCGAGCTTGGCCGCCGATACCAGCTCGGTGGGTACCGCCACGTAGAAATTGCGGAAGAACAGCGTGGTGAAGGCGATGCCGAAGATCACGTGGACCAGGATCAGCCCCGCCCGCGAACTCGACAGCCCCAGCCAGCCCAGCGTCTGCGCCATGGGCAGCAGCACCACCTGAAACGGGATGAAGCAGCCGAACAGCATCAGCGCGAAGAGCAGCTCCGAGCCCTTGAAGCGCCACTTGGTCAGGGCGTAGCCGTTGAGCGCGCCGATGGCGGTGGAGATCAAGACCGCGGGCACCACGATGGCAATCGAGTTGAAGAAGTAGACCCCGATGCCCTCGCAGCGCATGCCGGTACAGGCCTCGCCCCAGGCCTTGCCCCAGGGCGCCAGGGTCGGCTCCCGGGGCAGCGAGAGCAGCGTGCCGGGGGTGATCTCGGCCAGCGGCTTGACCGAGGTGATCAGCATCACCGCCAGCGGCAGCAGATAGAACAGCGCGGCCAGCAGCAGCACGGCGTAGAGCATGGCCCGACCGAGCCGTGCGCCCAGCGTACGGCGGCGAATCACGTTATCCATGACGGCGGCTCCTCAACTCCGAGTAGAGATAGGGAATCAGGATCGCCAGCACGCCACCCAGCATCAGCATGGCGCTGGCCGAGCCCAGACCGATCTGCGCCCGGGTGAAGGCGTGGGCGTACATGAAGGTGGCCGGCAGATCGGAGGCGTAGCCGGGCCCGCCGCCGGTGAGCGCCACCACCAGGTCGAAGCTCTTGATGGCGATGTGCGAAAGGATCATCACCGCGCTGAACACCACCGGACGCAGGCAGGGAATCACCACCCGCCAGTAGATGCGCGGCAGGCTGGCGCCATCGAGCTGGGCGGCCTTGAGAATGCTGTCGTCGATGCCGCGCAGCCCGGCGAGAAACAGCGCCATGACGAAGCCGGAAGCCTGCCACACCGCGGCGATCACCAGGGTGTAGACGGCCATGTCCGGGTCGACCAGCCAGTCGAAGCGGAAATTCTCGAAGCCCCAGCTGCGCACCATGGCCTGGATGCCGAGACCGGGGTTGAGCAGCCACTTCCACACCACGCCGGTGACGATGAACGACAGCGCCATGGGATAGAGATAGATCGTACGCAGCGCGCCCTCCTGGCGAATGCGCTGGTCGAGCAGGATGGCGAGCACGAGCCCCAATGCCAGGCAGATGGCCACGAACAGACCGCCGAACACCACCAGGTTGGTGGAAGCCACCCACCAGCGGTCGTTGGCCATCAGCCGCGCGTACTGGGCGAAACCGACGAACTCGTAGCTGGGCAGCATGCGCGAGTTGGTCAGCGAGAGAACGAAGGTCCACAGCATGAAGCCATAGACGAAGAACAGCGAGATGGCAGCAGAGGGTGCCAACACCAGCTTGGGCAGCCAGGCCTGGAGCAGGCCGGAGTGGCTGCGTCGGGCAGTGGAACCGGCGGTCGGGCGTGCCGCCGAACTTGACAGGGACATAGCGGGAGACCTCGGGCTTGAGCGGCGTACCACCAGGGCGAACCTGGATTGCAGGTTCGCCCTATCGGTTGGCTACGGTCAGAGCGCGGCCTGGGCGGCGTTGACCATCCGACGAGCGGCTTCTTCGGCGGCCATGTCACGCGAGTTGAAGTAGTTGGTCACCACGTCGAAGATGGCGCCCTGGACGTCGGCACGTACAGCCATGCCGTGGGCCATGCTGGGTACCAGGCCGCCCTCCTCGGCGGTGCGCTGGAAGTCGTCCATCGACTGTTGTGCACACACGTCGAAGCCGCTCATGTCGAGATCGGGCCGGGCGGGGATCGAGCCCTTGGCCAGATTGAAGGCCTCCTGGAAGGTCGGTTCCAGCACCAGCCGTGCCAGGGCCTGCTGCGCTTCGCGCTCCTCGCCCTCGACGCGGAACATGGCCAGGCTGTCGATGTTGAAGGTGAAGGCGTCCTGAGTGCCCGGCGCCGCGGCGCAGAGATACTCCTCGCCGGCGGTGAGACCGGCAGCGGTGAACTCGCCCTTGGCCCAGTCGCCCATCAGTTGCATGCCGGCGCTGCCCTCGATCACCATGGAGGTGGCGATGTTCCAGTCGCGACCCGACATGTCGGCGTCCATCAGCTCGCGCAGACGCTTGAAGGTCTCCAGCGCCTCGATCATCCGCTCGCTGCCCAGCGCCTCGGGGTCGAGCTCGACCAGCGCCTGCTGGTAGAACTCGGTGCCGCCGCTTGCCAGCAGCACGCTCTCGAACACGGTGGCGTCCTGCCAGGCCTGGCCGCCGTGGGCCAGCGGAATGTAGCCCGCCTCGCGGATCGCCTCACCGGCCGCGAACAGTTCGTCGAGAGTGGTGGGCATCTCCACGCCGGCGGCGGCGAGCACTTGGGGGTTGGCCCACAGCCAGTTGACCCGGTGCACGTTGACCGGCACCGCCACATAGCTGCCGTTGTGACGCATGACGTCGGCCACCGTAGGCGGCAGCAGCTCGTCCCAGCCTTCGGCCTCGGCCACCTCGTCGAGCTCGCCGAGCAGACCCAGCTCACCCCACTCCTGAATCTCCGGCCCCTTGATCTGGGCGGCCGACGGCGGGTTGCCGGACATGGCCCGTGACTTGAGCACGGTCATGGCCGTTTCGCCGCCGCCACCGGCCACGGCAAAGTCTTCCCAACCGTAGCCTTCGGCTTCCATCAGCTCCTTAAGTACGTTGGCCGCACGGGCCTCGCCGCCCGAAGTCCACCAGTGAAGGACCTCCACCTCGGCGGCCTGAACGCTGAACGTCAGTGACGCCGCTGCGGCGGTGGCCAGCGCCAGGGCCGTCTTGCGGAAGGGATTCGCGAGAAGGGTCATCGGCATGCTCCTGCTGTTGTTATTGACTGCTGTTGAAACCGGTCATGGCCGGCATGCCAGTAACGTTAACCGAGAGCGGGTGTGAGCAGGGTTACCTAGTCCTGCAAAGCATTGCAGCCCTATTACAGCGGCGTAACATCCTGCGGACGCGGCAGCGTGAGCGTCACCACCAGCCCGCCTTCGGGGTGGTTGGCCAGCGCGATGTCGCCGCCCATGGCGCGGGCGATGTGCCGGGCGATGCCCAACCCCAGACCGCTACCGCCGGTGTTGCGACTGCGTGAGGGTTCGAGACGCACGAAGGGAGCGAATACCCGCTCGTGCTGGGCCTCGGGGATGCCCGGCCCGTGATCGCGGATGGCGATCGTCAGGCGCTGCGGCGAATCGACCAGCGTCACCTCGGCACGCCGGCCGTAGAACACCGCGTTCTCCAGCAGATTCGCCAGGCAGCGCTTGAACGCCAGCGGCTTCGCCGGCAGCGCAGCGGCATGCCCCTGGAGCGTCACCACTCCGCCCTGCAACGTCAGCTCGTCGGCCAGCTCGGCCAGCAGTGCGCCAGGCTCTACCTCCGCCATCTCCTCGTGCAGGTCGAAGCCCTTCACCGAGGCCAGTGCCCCCTTGACCAGCAGATCGAGTTCGTCGAGCGAGGCACAGAAGCGCTCGCGCTGTATCGGATCGTCGAGCATCTCGGCCCGCAGACGCAGCCGGGTGATGGGAGTCTTGAGATCGTGGGAGATCGCCGAGAACAGACGCTCGCGCTCGTCGACCTGGTCGCGAATGCGCTCCTGCATGCGGTTGAACGCCGCCGCCGTGGCGGCGACCTCTCGCGGCCCGCTCTCCCGCAGCGGCGGCGCATCGAGATCGTCGCCAAGCTGGCGCGCCGCTCGCGACAGCCGTGCCAGCGGTCGGGTCACGCTGCGAATCCCGAGCAGGGCCAGGCCGATCACCGTGAGCAGTACCATCAGGCTCGCCAGCAGCCGCTCGCCCGACAGCCAGCCATGTTCGTTGAACAAGTCGGGCACCGGCAGCAGCGTGGCCACGTAGAGCCAGGTATCGGGGCCGAGCTCCATCTGCACCACCAGGATCGGCGGCGACAGCGGCTCCATCAGCAGGCTGTGCTGGCCCCAGCGCGGCGGCAGGTCATGCAGCAGCACCTCGTTGTTGTAGACGCGCAGGGTCTCGGCGCGGGAGAACTCCACCAGCACGTCTTCGATGTTCAGCTCGGCGGTGAGGATCTCGCGGAAGTTGTCCACGACCAGGCGTTTTTCCGGCCCTGTGCCGATGTCCTCGACCGGGATGCGCCGCTCGTTGACGCTGACGAAGAAGCGGGTGCCGCCCATGTTGCGCAGCTGATCGAGCACGATATGACGATATTCGAAGGGCAGCGAACGGAAGAACCGCATGGTCGAAGCCACGCTGAAGGCGACGTTGCGCGACAGCTCGTCGAGCTGCTCGAGCTGGCTGGAACGCACCTGGGAGGTCCACACGACGTAGCTGGCCAGCTGGGCACTGAGCACGCCGACCAGCATGATCAGCACGAAGCGTCCGCGCAGGGTACGCGGCAGCAGGCGCGCCAGGCGGCGCTGCCAATGGCGGCGCGCCCCCTCGTTCACGTCAGCGCTTCGACCCGGGCAGTGAAGACGTAGCCCGCACCGCGTACGGTACGGATCATCTGGTGATAATGGGCATCCTCGCCCAGGCGCTGACGCAGCCGACAGACATGCACGTCGATGGAGCGATCCAGCGGCGGTGCAGGACGCCCGCGGGTCAGCTCATACAGCGCTTCCCGCGAGAGCACCTGCTCGGGGCGCTCGAGAAACACCTGCAGCAGTTGGAAATCGGCCCCCGAAAGCGGCGTGCGCTCGTCGCGCTCGTCGATCAGTTCGCGAGTCATGCGGTCGAGCCGCCAGGCACCGAAGGCCACCAGCCGCGCACGGGACGGATCGGCCGGCGAACCGCTGCGGGCGCGCCGCAGCACCGCCTTGATGCGTGCCAGCAGTTCGCGCGGGTTGAACGGCTTGCCCAGGTAGTCGTCGGCGCCCAGCTCCAGACCGAGAATACGGTCGGTCTCGTCGGCACTGGCGGTGAGCATGATGATCGGCACGTCGCTGTCGCGGCGAATGTCGCGGCAGATGGTGAAGCCGTCGTCGCCGGGCAGCATGATGTCGACGATCAGCAGGTCAGGGGTTTCGCTCGTCAACAGGCCGTGCAGCGCCTCGGCATCCTCGGCGGCCAGGGCGCGGTAGCCGTGACGTCCGAGGTAGTCGACCAGCAGTTCGCGGATTTCGGGGTCGTCGTCGACCACGATCAGAGTGGCGGGCGTTGTGGTCATCGTCTTCCGATGGCAGGGGCGATGCCTGGAGCAGGCAACGCCGTGAATCGTTGTCGTTATGGCATTCGATGATGGGCATGCACGCGCGGCACGGCAAGGGGGCCTAGACCAACGTCGCAACGCTCACGCCATCCTAGAGGGAAAAGCGCTCCTGCAGGTGTCGGGCCACGGCGCTTTCGGCGTGATGACCGATGCGGCGAGCCACGGGTACCCGCTCGAACAGCGCGGGATGGGCATTGGCCATCACGTGGGCTTCGCCGGCGAGACTGAGCATCTCGGTATCGTTGAGGTTGTCGCCGAAGGCCAGGCAGTGCTCGCTATCGATGTCGAGCGTGGCCAGCAGCGCCTCGAGCGCCGTGCCCTTGTTGACGCCGCCGGCCATGATCTCCAGCGAATTGACCGTGGAATAGGTGACGTGCAGGCGCTCCCCGTGGCTTGTGCGCACCTGGGCCTCGAGCCCGGCCAGCCGCTCGGGCTCGCCGATGTAGAGCACCTTGCCCACCCCTTCGCCGTCCAGGCTCGCCGGCTCGACCACGCGATAGCCGAAGCCGGTGTGGGCATGGTAGGCCAGCAGGCGCGGCTCGGGGGCGTCGATCAGCCACTCGTGTTCCAGATAGAGGTTGAGGCGCACGCTGTCGTGGCGCTCCAGGGCGATCAGCTCACGGGCCAGTTCCGCCTCGAGATGGCGCGAGGCCAGCAGGTTGCCTTCCGGCCCATGCAGGTAGGCACCGTTGGTGCTGATCACGTGGAGCGGCACGCCCAGCCGCTCGCGAAAAGCCAGCATGTCGCGGAAGTGGCGCCCCGAGGCGAAGGCCAGATGGTGCCCCTGCCCGGCCAGCAGGCGCAGGGTCTCGACGGTCTCGGGGTGCAGGTCGTGGTTGGCGTCGAGCAGGGTGCCGTCGAGGTCGGAGACGATCAGGTGCGGTGTCATGGGGTCCATTCCTTCGAATACCCGATACAGGCTAGGCAGCCTAACGCAGCCGGCAAGGCTTGCCCAGCGCACGCGGCACTTCTGCCCTGCCCCTCGCAGCGCTGCGGCAAGCGATTGTTTTGCCGTGGCCGGCCCGGCAACGTTTGGCGCCGGCTGCGGGAATCCGTATAGTGGCCCTCCTATCCCGCCACACGTTCGTGATCATGCTGCAGAACAACCCGCTGCTCGCCCAGCTCAAGCAACAGATTCGTGAGACCACGCCGCGCGCCGAGGGGGTCATCAAGGCCACCGACAAGGGCTTCGGCTTCCTCGAAACCGACGACGGCCAGTCCTACTTCGTGCCGCCGCCTGCCATGAAGCAGGTGCTGCATGGCGACCGCGTCCAGGCCGTGATTCACGAGAATGGCGACAAGACTTCCGTCGAGCCCGACACGCTCCTCGAAGCGGGCCTGAGCCGTTTCATCGCCCGAGTGCAGAAGCGCGATGGCCGCCTGGCCGTGGTGCCCGACCACCCGTCGATCAACACCGCCCTCAAGGCGCGTATCAAGAACAGCCTCGACGAGGCCAGCATCGGCGACGCCGACTGGGTCGTGGCGCGCCTGGTGCGCCATCCGCTCAAACCCGACGATCGCGCCTTCTTCACCCAGATCGACGAGCTGGTGGCCAAGGCCGACGACCCGGCCGTGCCATGGCGGGTGACCCTGGCGCGTCATGCGCTGGAGCAGGAGTGCCCCGAAGCCGGCAACGACTGGCCGCTGCGCGACGAGGGCCTCGAGCGCGAAGATCTCACCGCCGAGCCCTTCTTCACCATCGACAGCGAGAAGACCCGCGACATGGACGATGCACTGCGCATCGAACCGCGCGAAGGCGGCGGCTGGCGTCTGACGGTGGCCATTGCCGACCCCACCGCCTACGTCGAGGAGGGCCATGCTGCCGACCTGGAGGCACGCACTCGCGCCTTCACCGTCTACCTGCCGGGTCAGAACGTCACCATGCTGCCCGAGCAACTGGCCGACGACCTCTGCTCGCTGCGCGAAGGCGAAGAGCGCCCGGTGCTGGCGTGCACGCTGGAAGTGGAAGCCGACGGCAGCCTCGGCGACTATCGCTTCTTTGCCGCCCGCGTGAGCTCCCGGGCCAAGCTGGTGTACGACCGCATCTCCGACTGGCTCGAAGGCCAGGGCGAATGGGCTCCGGCCGAGGAGATCGCCGGTCAGCTGCAGGCCCTGCGTGACATGACAGAGGCGCGCAGCGCCTGGCGCACCGAGCATGCGCTGGTGTTCAAGGATCGTCCCGACTACGTGTTCGACCTGGACCCCGCCGGCAACGTGCTCGACGTACGCATCGAGCAGCGGCGTATCGCCAACCGCATGATCGAGGAGTCGATGATCGCGGCCAACGCCTGCTGCGCCGACTATCTCGCCGAGCATGTCGGTCACGGCATTTTCAACGTGCATCGCGCCTTCGATCCCGAGAAGGCCCAGGCCGCCCATGAGTTCCTCACCGCCCAGCAGATCGAGATCGAACTCGAGGCGCTCTCCGAGCTGCCGCGCTACAAGGAGCTCAAGCGCGCGCTGGAGAGCCGCGACGACGCCTGGCTCGATGCCCGCCTGCGCCGCTTCCAGGGCTTCACCAGCATGTCGGCCCGTCCCGGCCCGCATTTCGGCCTCGGGCTGAACGCCTACGCCACCTGGACCTCGCCGATCCGCAAGTACGGCGACATGGTCAACCACCGGCTGATCAAGCGCGTGCTCAAGGGCGAGCAGGCCCCGGCCGAGGCGACCCAGGCATTGACCGAGCAGCTCACCGAGCGTCGCAAACTCAACCGCATGGCCGAACGCGACGTCAAGGACTGGCTCTACGTGCGCTACCTGACCCCTGCGGCCAAGGAGCAACAGGCCTTCGAGGCGGAGATCTTCGGCATCACCCGCGGCGGCATGCGCGTGCGTCTCACCGCCAACGGCGCCACCGCCTTCGTGCCCGCCCCGATGCTACACAGCGACCGCGACAAGGTGGCCATCGACGAGAAAGAAGGGCGCATCCAGGTCGAGGGCGAGGAGCGCTACAAGCTCGGCGACGTGATTCGCGTGGCACTGATCGAAGCGCGCGAGGAGACCCGTTCGCTGGTGGCACGTCCCGCTGAGTAGGTCGCTCGAGCATAGAGCCACCAACAACGCCCGGCCGCACAGGTCGGGCGTTCTTCGTCTTTGGTCCCTACCTATCGCTTTGCGGCCCGCTTTGTGGCATTTTTAGCTGAAAAACATCGCACCTTGAGGCTGACTTTCATCAGTCTCGTCACCGCAGGGATCTCAACACCATGACCGCTCGATGGGGGCTGCGTGGCAAGTCGATCGCGACCTTGCTGCTCGCCTGTCTTCTCGCGTTGATCCCCGCCGCCCTGCTGGGCTGGAAGGCGGTCGACGACGTACGTCGTCACTTCGCCAACGCCTATGCCGAGAACTACACCCTCCTGCATATGCAGAAAATTCACGCGCCGATATCGCGTGAGCTGGCCCTGGCCCAGCGCTTCGCCGACAACCTGGCGATGCGCCAGTGGCTGAACGATGAACGTAACCCGCAGCTACAGGCGCGTTTCTTCGAGGAGGCCGAAGGGTTTCGCCAGGACTTTGCCGACCGCTCCTACTTCGTGATCGCCGACGCCAGTGGCGACTACTACTACATCGGCGCTGCGGACATCGTGAGCACTACGCCTGCACCGCGCTACCGTCTGGACGCCACCCAGCCCAACGATGCCTGGTACTTCCAGATCACTCGGAGCAAGGAACCTTACAATCTCAATGTCAACGTCGACCATGAGCTCGACGTGACCAAGGTCTGGCTCAACGTCCAGGTGCGCGAGGGCGATACCTTGCTGGGCCTGGCCGGCACCGGTTTCGAGCTCGGCGACTTCCTCAACGCCTTCATCCGCGACGAAGCCGAGGGCCTGACCCCCATGATCGTCGACCGCCAGGGCGCGCTGCAGGCACACCCTTCCCTCGAACGCATTGCCCTGGGCTCGGGAGCGGGCGAGGTCGCCGAGGAACGTACCATCCACGCCCTGCTCGGCAGCGACGAGCAGCGCAACCTGCTTGCCGCAGCCATGCTGGCTGCCAATGCCGCTCCCGATGACGTCCAGACCCTATGGGCCACCCTCGAAGGACGCGAACGCCTGCTCTCGGTGGGCTACATCCCCGAGCTGGACTGGTATCTGATCACCGCTCTGGACATGAGCGTGGCCAACATCCTCGACCAGCGCTGGCTCTGGCCGCTGCTGATTGCCGCCGCATTGATCCTCGGCGTTCTGCTCACGGTCATCGCCCTGGCCACGGAGAAATTGATCCTGGCGCCGCTCAACCGCTTCAAGCAGTCGGCTCAGGCCATTGCCTCCGGCAACTACGACTCGCCATTACCGACCTCGCGCCACGACGAGATCGGCGAGCTGTCCCAGGCCTTTTCGCACATGGCCAACCAGGTACAGCGCCACACCCGTGAGCTGGAAGAAAAAGTACGGGAACGTACCCGCGCCCTCGAGCTGGCCAATGCCGAGATGGCCGCCACCCAGAAGAAGCTCAACGACTCCATCGACTACGCCAGCTTCATCCAGCGCGCCATTCTGCCCGACCGCCAGTTGGCTCTGCATCTCGAGCATCATCACGGCGTACTGTGGCGGCCGCGGGACACGGTAGGCGGCGACTTCTACCTTTTCCGCCCCGGCCGGGGCGGCTACCTGTTCGGCGTGGTGGACTGCGCCGGTCATGGCGTTCCCGGTTCGCTCATGACCATGCTGGCCAGGGCCATTCTCGACCATGCCATCCTCAAGCTCGGACACGAGGATCCGGCAGCCATCCTCAACGAGACCGATCGCCAGAGCCGTGAAGTGCTGCGTGCCGACGAGCTGCCGACATCCGTTGCCACCAACATGGATATCGGTCTGGCCTGGGTGGATCTGGATTCGCGCGTGGTTACCTTCGCCGGGGCCAAGATCGGCCTCTACGCCAGCAACGGCACGGCACTGACGCATCTTCAGGGCGACCGTCGGCCGCTGGGCCACAAGCGCCGGATCGAATACCGCAACCAGAGCGCCGAACTTAGCCCTGGCTGGACCTATTCGCTGTGCACCGACGGGTTCTTCGACCAGGCCGGCGGCAGCGAAGGCTTCGGCTTCGGCAACTCGCGCTTCGAGGCACTGCTCAGGCAGTACGCCCAGCGCCCCCTGCCGGAACAGATGGCGGCCTTCGAGCAGGCGCTGCGCGACTACCAGGGCGATCTGCCACAGCGCGACGACATCACCCTGATGAGTTTCCGCTTCACCGAGCAGGACCGCCCGCCCGGCAGCGACCCAACCACTCCGCTCCCTGCCATGGCAGGCGCCACATCACAGGAGAATGTGTGATGAACCTGTTGAGCATGCGCAAAAGCTATCTCGAGCAGCGCATCATGCTGTGCTTCAATGGCCCGATTTCGCGTAGCCTGATCGAAGAGATCGGCAACGCCCTGCGCAATTACCTGAACTCCCAGCAAGCCACCCCGACGGACGCCATGGACGTCTTCGCCGCTTACATCGAAATGACCCAGAACATACGGCACTATGCCATGCGTCTTGGCTACGATGAGGAGACCGCTTCGGCCACGGTGGCGGTGGCCAAGGATGCCCAGGGCCACTACCTGGTTTCCGCCGGCAACCTGGTGGAATACAGCGACGGCGAAGCGCTGCTCCGCACCATCGAGTCGCTTGCCAAACTCGACAAGCAGGAACTGAAACAGGCCTACAAGAAACAGCTGCGCATGCCTCGAGGCAACGAAAGCTCCGGCGCCGGCCTGGGACTGCTGGACATTGCACGCAAGTCGAGCGAGCCGATGCGGGCCTCTCTCGAGCCACTGCCCGACGGAAGAGGCTTCTTCAGCCTCACCGCCGTGATCTGATCAGCCGAGTGTTTGTAATGACCAACGACCTCAATATTCCCGGCACCCAGTCCACACCCACCATCATCAGCGACTGGCAGGCTGGCCTACTCTCCATGCAAGGCGACTCCTATCCGGAGAACTCCTTCGAACTGTTCGATCAGGTGATCGACTGGGTCAAGCGCTTCCTCCACGACGAGTCACGCCCACTGACGCTGGAGCTTGCGCTGGTCTATCTCAACACCAGCTCGGTCAAGGCCATGATGGATATCTTCGATCTACTCGAGGAAGCGCATGGCAACGGACGCGACGTGCGCGTCACCTGGCGCTATGACCCGCGCAACGAGCGTATTGCCGAACTCGCCGAGGAGTTCCGCGAGGACTGCACCTTCGCGTTCACCATTACCCCTGCGCAGGCCCTGGAATGACACGCGAGGAAACCGAGCTGATGGCGCAGGTCGACGCCCTGCTGGACGATCCTGCGCATGCCGACAACCCGCTGCGCCCGGCCCTGGCGCGCCTGCATGCTTTTCACCGCGCCGAGAAGCAGCGGCTGGAACGACTGGTGACGATCGCCGATGGCTACCAGCGCTACGTGCGTGAGGACGAACGCAAGGCTCAGCATCGTTATCAGAAATCGCTGCGCCGACAGGAGAAGCTGTCGCGTATTTCCGATGGCTACCAGCAGTTGATGCACGAACGCAACAGCGCCCTGCGTGAGGCCTCGACCCACGATCCCCTCACCGGGCTACCCAATCGGCGCTTGATCGACGAACGGCTGCCCAAACTGGACGAGCGCAAGCGTTACACCCTGGTGATGCTCGATATCGATCACTTCAAGCACATCAACGATCGGCACGGGCACGAAGCCGGCGACCAGGTGCTGGTGTCCATCGCCCAGACCATCCGTCAGGAGCTGCGCGACTATGACCTGTGCGCACGCTGGGGCGGCGAGGAGTTCCTGCTGCTGCTGGCCGACACCGGTCTCTCCGAGGCCAGTACCATCGTCGATCGCTTGCGCCAGCGCCTGGCCGAGCAGGCGGTCCAGGTGGGTGACAGCCGGCTCTCGATTACCGCCAGCGCCGGGCTGAGCGAATACCGCGACGGCGAGGATCTGCTCAATCATACGCTGCTACGCGCCGACCAGGCCCTGCTCCAGGCCAAGCGTAGCGGGCGAGATCGCAGCTGCGTCGCCGACTGAGCCTGCAGCTTTACTGCAAAAAAGAGCCCTCAGCTTTCTGCACGGCGCCCTCAGCGCTCTGCGAAACCTAACCTCAGCGTTGAGCACGCCTCCGCTTCTCTGCCGTCCAGTCGACGCTGGGCCCCGTGAGGCCATGCCCGCCGGCGTATGGCGAGGGCACCGGTGGCTGCCAACCGGCCAGCAGTTCAGGCGCGAGAGAGAACACCTCGACCCCGATGGGGTGACAGGTCAACAGCGGATCGCCGGCATCCGGCCCCCACAGCTCCACCGAGAGATCGCCCCCCGGACAACAGGAGAGCGCGCACAGCAGGTCGATCTCGGCGAATAGCTCGAGGTAGTCGCCCTCCCGTGCCGGACAGGCTTTCATGAAATACTGGTCGTCCTCGTTGAGGCCGGTGCACTGGAACACGTTGAGCACGTCGTGCACGTCGAACTCGGTGAGGCCATGCGGCAGCACGGCGCGCACCAGGTTGGAGTGGCAGTGATGATCGAAGTCCTCGCCGGTGAGCAGGCGATTGACGTAGGGGTCGCAGCGGGTTCCCAGCAGGTCGTGTATACGTCCACCCTGCTCGTCCACGCCATAGCCCGCCAGGCTATCGTCGATGATCGTGGCCATGGGGCGCAGATAGGGCAGCGTCGACCATAGCCGATCGAAAGTGGAAACGTGGGCACGTTGCAGCTGGCGGGTGCGCGAGGCCCAGAAGCGTTCCCTCGGGTTGTGCCGGTTCCACAGGTTGAGGTCGCCGACCTGCGGCCCCTCCAGGGTCGTGAGGCGCATCACGTGCCCCGCGGGCACCTGCCACGCCCGTCCCTCGCGAATCGGCACCACCAGCGAGTCGACGCGCTCCCGCGCCGACGGATCGGTCAGCCGCGAATAGAACGTTGTGTCGACGTCGAGGACGGATCCTCGGGTCGCCTGATAGGCGGCGGGTACCTTGTCCATCGTCGTTCTCCAGACTGGTTCGCCATCAGCGTAGCCGATAGCGCGCCACCTCACGTCAACGCAGCCGGACGGCTAGCCGCGCATGGCCCGGGCCAGGACGTCGCTGAACGGCTCGAGCAGGTAGCTGGCAAAGCTGCGCTCGCCGGTATGGATCATCACCTCGGCCGGCATGCCCGCCACCAGCCGCATCTCCTCGGGCAGCCGCGTATCGTCAACGGCGATGCGTGCCAGGTAGTAGTCGCTGCCCGTGGTCTCGTCCACCAGGCTATCGGCGGAGAGATGAACGAGCTCACCTTCGACGGCATGGCTCGCGCGCTGGTCGAAGGCAGTGAAGCGGATGCGAGCCGTCTGCCCGGGATGCAGGCTGTCGATCTCGTGGACCGGAATGCGCGCCTCGACCACGAACCCTTCGTCTGCCGGCACGATGTCCAGTACCGCATCGCCCGGATCGATCACCGCACCGCTGCTGTGCAGGCGCAGGTCGACGACGCTGCCCGTCACCGGCGCACGCACGGCGGTACGCCGCACCTCGTCCGCGAGTGCGGTGATGCGCTCCTCGGCGTCGGCGATCTGCGCCTGCACGTCCCGCAGCCGCTCGCCGGTCTCCTGCTGGAACTCCTGACGCAGTATCTGCCGCTGCAGACGGTTCTCGCTGATCTGCGCATCGATGCTCGCGGCATTCGACTCCTGCTGAGCCGTCTCCCCTTCCAGCTCGAGGAGGTCACGCTCCAGCTCGCGCAGACGCTGTCGGTCGCCGTGGCCACGCTCGAACAGGCTGCGCAGATCGTCCGCCTCTTCGTCCAGCGAGGCGATACGCTGCCGGCTGACCTCTATCAGCGCTTCCAGGCCCTCGCGCTGCTCACGATACTGATGGGCCTGCTGTTCGAGGGTAGCCAGGGTGCCGTCGAGGGTCTGCCGACGGGCGAAGAACAGCCCCTGCTGCACCGCCAGCGCTTCGCGCACACGGCGCGACTGGCTGTCGTGCAACTCGGCAGGAAATGTCAGCGTCTCGCTCCCGGCCAGCTCGGCCGACAGCCGCACTTCACTGGCTCGGTTGAGCAGGTACTGGTTACGTGCCAGCTGAAGCTGCGAACGCGCCCGGGTGTCGTCGAGCACCACCAGGACCTCGCCCGCCTCGACGCGATCGCCATCGGCCACCCGGATCTCGCTGACTATGCCGCCTTCGTAGTGCTGCACCGAGCGCGTGGACGAAGCCGCCGCCACCTTGCCCGACGCCACGACCCCCACCGCCAGATTGGCTGCCACCGCCCAGCCGCCGAAGCCGCCGAAGCCGCCGAAGGCAATCAGTAGCACCAGCAGGCCGATGCGCTGCCAGGGGCGAGGATCGACGGGCGGTGCCGACGTGGTCGCAGCAGGTGGCGCCGGTTCCTGCGGATAGATCATGTCCCCGCCTCGCGCGCCGTTCGCCGGGGCGGCGAGGGTCGACTAAGCGATCGTGCCGAGGCTTCGCGCCTGCTCGCGGCGGCTTCCAGCCGGGCCAGCACTTCATCACGGGCTCCATGCAGACGCAGGCGACCCTCGTCGAGCACCAGCAGCGTATCGACGCTTGCCAGTACGCTGCGCCGATGGGAGATCACGAACAGGGTGACGCCATCCCCCTTGAGGCGTTCCAGCGTCGCCATCAGCGCCCGCTCACCGGCATCGTCGAGATTGGCATTGGGCTCGTCGAGCACCACCAGCACCGGGTCGCCATACAGCGCCCGGGCCAGGGCCACCCGTTGACGCTGCCCACGCGACAGCATGAGGCCGGAACGGCCGAGTCGGGTCTCATAGCCCGCCGGCAGACGCAGGATCATGTCGTGCACGCCAGCCTTGCGCGCTGCCTCGACCACCTGCTCAGGGCACGGCTCGCCGAAGCGGGCGATGTTGTCGCTGACCGTGCCGTCGAAAAGCTCGATCTCCTGGGGCAGGTAGCCCAGGAAGGGGCCCAAGGCGGCGCGATCCCACTGCTCGAAGCTGGCTCCATCGAGGCGTATCGTGCCCCGCTCCGGCGCCTGGGCGCCGGCCAGCAGACGGGCCAGGCTGCTCTTGCCGGCCGCGCTCGGCCCGATGATGCCGACGTGTTCGCCGGGCTCGACGCGAAAGGCGATGTCTTCGAGCACGGCCCGGTCGGACCCCGGCGCCAGCAACGTGGCCGACTCGACCGCTACCTCCCCTCGGGGGGCGGGCAGCGCCAGGCGCTGCCGTTCGGCGGGCATCTCCCCAAGCAGCGTCGCCAATCGCCGATAGGCGTCGCGGGCGCTCACCAGCCCCCGCCAGCCGCCGATCATGCCGTCGATGGGCGCCAGGGCGCGGGCCAGAACGATAGAAGCCGCAATCATGATACCCGGCGTGATACGCCCTTCGAGTACCAGCAGCGCCCCCAGGCCGAGAATCAGCGACTGAAAGGTCAGGCGCAGGGTCCTGGCGAGCTGGGTCAGGCCGCTGGCCCGGTCGCTCGCGCGAGACTGCAAGACGAGGGCGGCTCGATGTCTGGCCAGCCAGCGCTGCCGCAGCGTCGGCAGCATGCCCAGCGAGCGGGCGACTTCGGCACCGCTCAGGCTGTCCGCGACCTGCTCGCGCGCCTCGCGATAGCGTTCTCCCGCGTCCCGCATGAGCCCCCGGGTCAGTTTTTCATTGGTCAGTGTCAGGCCGAGCAGCACCAGCCCCGCCAGGCTGGCGAAAACGCCGAGCCAGGGGTCGAAGAGGAACAGCAAGGCCAGATAGAGCGGGACCCAGGGGGCATCGAAGAAGGCGAAGAGCGCATTGCCGGAAACGAACTGGCGCAGCGTGCGCAGGTCGTCCAGCGGTTGCACCGAGGTACGTCCCTCGCCGGCGAGTTGCCGGTCGAATACGGCTCGATGCAAGCGTTCCCCCAGCCGAGCATCGAGACGGTTGCCGATACGCACCAGCAGGCGTGACCGCACCACATCGAGAAAGCCCATGACCGCCATCAGGAATAGAACGACCAGGGTCAGCAGCAGCAGCGTCTCGCGGCTGCCGGTGGTAATGACCCGGTCGTATACCTGCAGCATGTAGAGCGCCGGCACCAGCATCAGGGCATTGACGAAAAGGCTGAAGCCGAGCACCCACAGCAGAGTCGGCCGGCACTGGCGCAGCGCTCTCGCGAGATCGTCGACGGTCTCGGAGGCCATGGCTTGCATCCCTCCCGCAGAGATACTCCTGCTCGCACCCGTGGCACGCGAGCGGCGGTATGAAGGCTTGAAGCGGGGCAGCCTAACAGAGCCGCAGCGAAGCGATGACTACGGAATGATGGTTTTCGTAACGACGGGTCTTGTTATGTTGCCCGCCCCTGTCAGCGCCTCTCTTCGTTCACCAAAGCCATCCGCCTCAACGATCGTGCCTCGATGAATTTTCCTAGGCGAAATTAAGCGTTACAAAGCCGGCAAGGCGGTCCGATTTCCACCCGTTCGACGTGGCGACCGCCTGTTTTTCTCGCCGCTCAGCGTTTAGCATCTCGCCGCCCGTCACATCGCAAGCCTCGCAAACCGAGCCTCGAAGCCGAGTCTCGATACAACGTTCACGAGGAGAGACGACATGTCCGTGTTAACGGCTGGCCCTTCCACGACGGCTGCGGCCCTGCAGACCCTGATCGATGACGCGCCGAGCGGTGCCACCATTGAACTCTCGGCGGGTGATTACAGGCTCGACGGCCCTCTGACCATCGACCGTTCCGACCTCACCCTCACCGGAGCCGGCTCCGACGCCACCCGCCTGACCTTCACCCGCAGCGCCCTGGATCAGGGCCATGCCATCAAGCTGGACGGCACCGCCGACAGCCTTGATCTTGGCACCCTCGATGCCGCCGCACGGCAGGGTGAGACGAGTATCGCCATCGACGCCGAGCTGGAAGTGGGCGATACCCTGCGCCTGTGGCAGGACAATGACAGCGCCTTTCTCGATGAAATAGGCGACAGCGCGTGGCGCAAGCAGGAGCATGCGGAGCTGCGCACCAGCATGGCCAAGGTCACGGCAGTGGAAGAGGGACGAGTCAGCCTGGACCGTGGGGTACATTTCGATTTCGAAGCGGGCAAGACCCAGGTGGAAAGAGTGGCCAGCGTCGATGACGTTGCCCTGTCGGGCTTCGGCATCGATTTCGATATCGGCACTCCCGACGCTGCAAGCTTCCAGAATACCGAGAGCGAGCTGACGGGCTTCAAAGGTGTATATCTCGATGGCACCACCGGTTCGCAGCTCCACGATATCGAGGTCAAGAATGGCCCATCCACCGCCTTTCATGTCTCGCGCTCGATGGATGCCGACGCTGCCGACATCTCCTCCGAAGGCGCTCTCAACAAAGGCAGCGGTGGCAACGGCTATGCTTTCGAGCTGCGCGAAAGCTACGACGGCTCCTTCACCGGCCTGGAGGACAGCGGCATGCGGCATGGCCTGGTGTTCGCCTCCTGGCGCTCCTCCGTCGACAACGACATCGAGATCGCCCGTACCGATCGCGACGTCAACTTCCACGGTGGACGCGACCACGGCAATCAGGTGCGGGTCGAACGCTCGCTGCGCGACCCGGAAAGCGACGGCCTGTCACCGACCCTTTGGGTCAACGAGGAGGGAGAGGCATTCGGCGCCCCCACCGACCCGGACGCCAACCAGGTCCGTTTCGACTATGTCGTCGGTTCCCGCCGCGACGACGTGATTCGTGGCAGCGACGATGGGGTCTACCTCAACGGCGGCCTGGGTGACGATACCTTGATCGGCGGCGCCGGCAACGACATCCTGCAAAGCGGCCCCGGCGACGACTGGAACGACGGCGCAGACGTCCTGATCGGCGGCGGCGGTACCAACACCGCCCGCTATACGAGCGACTTCGACGCTTACCGCATCGACTTCACCGACGACACGGTACGCATCCGCGACGACAAGGGCACCGACGATACCCTCAGCGACATGCAGTATGCCGTGTTCGGTGACGGCACCACGCTGCACGTGGCCTCACGCAGCCTGTTCAACGCCGAGCCGATGCCCGTTCCCGACGAACGGGAAGTGCTGGCGAGTGACGATGGCCTGCTGCCGCCGTTGATCGACGATTCGGCCGAGCTGGTCGTGACCGGCAATACGCTCAAGGAATGGGGTGACGGCCATAGCGCCGAAATCTTCGTCGAGAACGTAACCCAGGAGACGCTGGCGCTGCCCGATCTCCGTTTCGAGCTGGACGACGAGCTGGACACGCTATGGAACGGCGACTTCAGCCGTGAGGGCGAGACCTATCGGGTCGGCGACTCGCGCGAGCTGGCGCCGGGCGAGGCCTGGCGCTTCGCCTACCGGGCCCAGGGCGACGACAAGCAACTGCCGCAGGCCATGGAAGCCGACGATCTCGAGCTTCAGCTGCTGGGTATGGATGCTCCACGCTTCGACGAGGCACTGGCCTGAAGGCTAGCGGACGCTGGAAAAAAAGGGGCGCCTCGATGAGGCGCCCCGTGTGGCCAACCGCTGATGAAGCCAGGCTTACCAGCCGGTGACGTCCTTCAGCGCGTCGCCGATCTGGGCCAGGGAGCGGACGGTACGCACGCCGGCATCTTCCAGCGCGGCGAACTTCTCGTCAGCGGTACCCTTGCCACCGGAGATGATCGCACCGGCGTGGCCCATGCGCTTGCCCGGAGGCGCGGTGACACCGGCGATGTAGGACACCACCGGCTTGGTCACGTTGGCCTTGATGTAGGCAGCGGCTTCTTCCTCGGCGGTACCGCCGATCTCGCCGATCATGACGATGGCCTCGGTCTTCGGGTCCTTCTCGAACATCGCCAGGATGTCGATGAAGTTGGAGCCCGGGATCGGGTCGCCGCCGATGCCCACGCAGGTGGACTGGCCGAAGCCGTGGTCGGTGGTCTGCTTGACCGCTTCGTAGGTCAGGGTGCCGGAACGCGACACGATGCCGACCTTGCCCGGCTTGTGGATATGGCCCGGCATGATGCCGATCTTGCACTCGCCCGGGGTGATCACACCCGGGCAGTTCGGGCCGATCAGGCGCACGCCCAGCTCATCGCACTTGACCTTGACGTCGAGCATGTCGAGGGTCGGGATGCCTTCGGTGATGCACACGATCAGCTTGATGCCGGCATTGGCGGCTTCGAGGATCGAGTCCTTGCAGAAGGCGGCCGGTACGTAGATCACGCTGGCCTCGGCGCCGGTCTTCTCGACCGCTTCCTTGACGGTGTTGAACACCGGCAGGCCCAGGTGCTCCTGGCCGCCCTTGCCCGGGGTGACGCCGCCGACCATCTTGGTACCGTAGGCAATCGCCTGCTCGGAGTGGAAGGTCCCCTGCCCGCCGGTGAAGCCCTGGCAGATGACCTTGGTGTTCTTGTCGATCAGGATGCTCATTACTTGCCCTCCGCTGCCTTGACAACCTGCTGAGCCGCATCGGTCAGGCTCGTGGCAGCGATGATGTTCAGACCGCTGGAGGCCAGCTTCTCGGCACCCAGCTCGGCGTTGTTACCTTCGAGACGCACCACCACCGGTACGTTGACGCCGACCTGCTCGACGGCACCGATAATGCCCTCGGCAATCATGTCGCAGCGCACGATGCCGCCGAAGATGTTGACCAGTACGGCCTTGACGGAGTCGTCGGAGAGGATCAGCTTGAAGGCCTCCGCCACGCGCTCCTTGGTCGCACCGCCGCCCACGTCGAGGAAGTTGGCAGGCTGACCGCCATGGAGCTTGATGATGTCCATGGTGCCCATGGCCAGACCGGCGCCATTGACCATACAGCCGATGTTGCCTTCCAGGGCCACGTAGTTGAGTTCCCAGGCGGCCGCCTCGGCCTCACGCTCGTCTTCCTGAGAGGGATCGCGCATCGCCTGCAGGTCCGGATGCCGGTACAGGGAGTTGCTGTCCAGGTTGATCTTGGCGTCGAGGCAGTGCAGGTTGCCTTCCTCGGTGATCACCAGCGGGTTGATCTCGAGCAGTGCCAGATCCTTCTCGTGGAACAGACGCGACAGGCCCAGGAAGATCTTGGTGAACTGCTTGACCTGGTCGCCCTTCAGGCCCAGGGCGAAAGCCAGCTCGCGAGCCTGGTACGGCTGCGCACCGACCAGCGGATCGATCTCGGCCTTGAGAATCTTCTCGGGGGTTTCCTCGGCGACCTTCTCGATCTCGACGCCACCTTCGGTGGAAGCCATGAACACCACGCGACGAGTGGTGCGATCGACCACAGCGCCCAGGTAGAGCTCGTTGGCGATGTCGGTGCAGTTCTCGACCAGGATCTTGGCGACCGGCTGACCGTTGGCGTCGGTCTGGTAGGTCACCAGGTTCTTGCCCAGCCAGTGCTCGGCGAAGGCCTTGGCCTCTTCCGGGCTCTTGATCAGCTTGACACCGCCGGCCTTGCCGCGGCCACCGGCGTGGACCTGGGCCTTGACCACCCACATGTCACCACCGATCTTTCTGCAGGCTTCCGCCGCTTCCTCGGGGGTATCGACTGCGAAGCCCTTGGATACCGGCAGACCATAATCGGCAAACAGCTGCTTGCCTTGATACTCGTGAAGGTTCATCGATTCATGCCATTGGTTGCATGTGACTCGAACGGCAACCGCGAAACACCGCCTGCGACGGTCGGTGCCGGGTTACCCCCGTCCGCGCCCGATACATGGCCGGGCGCGACGCGCCATCCCTATGGATGGCGCTCGTTGTTACGTCTACTGCGTACTGCCCGTTCCGACCGCCTAGCGCTTCTTGCGGTTGGCCATGTGGATGGCATGGCCGTCCACTGCCAGCGCCGCCTCGTGAATCGCCTCGGAGGTGCTCGGGTGAGCGTAGCAGGTCAACGCCAGATCCTCGGCGCTGGAGCCGAACTCCATGGCAATCACCCCTTGGGCAATCAGCTCACCGGCATGCTGGCTGACGATGTGCATGCCCAGGATACGGTCGGTCTCGGCATCGGCAATGACCTTGGCCATGCCTTCCGGCGCGTTGTTGGCCAGCGCCCGGCCGTTGGCCGAGAACGGGAAGGACCCGGTCTTGACCTTGATGCCCTTGGCCTTGGCTTCCTGCTCGTTCATGCCGACCCAGGCCACTTCCGGCGAGGTGTAGATCACGCTGGGAATGGCGTCGTAGTTCATCTCCGCCTTGTGGCCGGCGATGATGTCGGCCACCATCACGCCCTCTTCCGAGGCCTTGTGGGCCAGCATCGGGCCGCGCACGCAGTCGCCGATGGCGTAGATGCCGGGCACGCTGGTGCGGCACTGGTCGTCGACGTGAATGAAACCGCGCTCGTCGAGGCCTACGCCAACGTTCTCGTCGACCACGCCCTTGGTGTAGGGGCGGCGACCGACGCAGACGATCAGCTTGTCGAAGGTCTGCTCCTGCTCACCGTTGCCGTCGCTGTACTTGACCGTGACCTCGTTGCCCTTCACCTCGGAGCCGGTAACGCGTGCGCCGAGCTTGATGTCCAGGCCCTGCTTCTTGAGCAGCTTCTGGGTCTCCTTGGCGATGGCGGTATCGACCATCGGCAGGAAGGTATCCATGGCTTCGAGCACGGTCACCTCGGCGCCCAGGCGGCTCCACACGCTACCCAGCTCGAGGCCGATGACGCCGGCGCCAATCACGCCCAGGCGCTTGGGAACCTCGGTGAACTCCAGCGCACCGGTGGAAGTGACGACGATGTCCTCGTGCAGCGGCGTCGGCGGGATCTCCACCGGCACCGAACCTGCGGCGATGACGATGTTGTCGGCTTCGTAGGTGGTCTTGCCGCCGTCATGGTCGGTGACTTCGACCTGCTTGGCGGCAACGACCTTGCCGGTGCCGTCGATGGCGGTGACGCCGTTGGCCTTGAACAGGGCGCTGATGCCGCCCACATTCTTGGCGATGACGGAGTTCTTGAACTCCAGCATCTTGGCCACGTTGGCCTTGGGCGGCTCCAGGTCGATGCCGATCTCGGCGAAGTGATCGCGCGCTTCGACGAACTTGTGGGATGTCTCGAGCAGCGCCTTGGAGGGAATGCAACCCACGTTGAGGCAGGTGCCGCCGTGGACGGTCTTGCCTTCCTTGTTGACCCATTTCTCGACGCAGGCGGTCTTCAGCCCCAGTTGGGCGGCACGGATGGCGGCCACGTAGCCCCCGGGGCCCGCACCGATGACGATCACATCAAATTTGTCGGCCATGTGGTTCTTCCTGTTGATCGGTTCGCGTTTGAGTCCGTTGATTCGGCGCCGTCAGACATCCAGCAGCAGGCGCGCCGGATCCTCGAGCAGCTCCTTGATGGTCACCAGGAACTGCACCGCATCCTTGCCGTCGATCATACGGTGGTCGTATGACAGGGCCAGGTACATCATCGGGCGGATCTCGACCTTGCCGTTGACGGCCATGGGACGCTCCTGGATCTTGTGCATGCCCAGGATGGCGGTCTGCGGCGGGTTGAGGATCGGGGTCGACATCAGCGAGCCGAAGATGCCGCCGTTGGTGATGGTGAAGGTGCCGCCCTGCATCTCCTCGATGCCGAGCTTGCCGTCACGCGCCCGCTTGCCGAAGTCGACGATACCCTTCTCGACGTCGGCAATCTTCATGCTGTCGGTGTCGCGCAGCACCGGCACCACCAGACCGCGGTCGGTGGAGACCGCCACGCCGATGTCCTGGTAGCCGTGGTAGACGATGTCGGTGCCGTCGATGGAGGCGTTGACGTCCGGGAAGCGCTTGAGCGCCTCGGAAGCCGCCTTGACGAAGAAGCCCATGAAGCCGAGCTTGACGTCGTGTGCCTTCTGGAAGGTGTCCTTGTACTGCGCACGCAGATCCATCACCGCGCCCATGTCCACCTCGTTGTAGGTGGTGAGCATGGCAGCGGTCTGCTGGGCCTGGACCAGACGCTTGGCGATGGTCTGACGCAGACGGCTCATCGGCACGCGCTTCTCGGGACGCTCGCCCTCGAAGGCAGGCGCAGCCGTGGCGGCCTGCTTCGGCGCGGCGGCAGGCGCGGCGCTCTTCTTGGCCGTGCCGGCCTGAACGGCGCGCTGCACGTCTTCCTTGAGGATGCGGCCGCCCTTGCCGGTGCCCTCGATCTTGCTCACGTCGAGGTCGTGCTCGGCAACCATCTTGCGTGCCGCCGGAGCCAGGATCTTGTCGCCGATCCGCTCGTCGCCCGAGCCGTCATCGGCGGAAGCGGCCGGGGTGGTGTCTGCTGTCGTATCGGCACCGCCCGCGCCCTCGGTGAAGATGGCCAGCACCGCCTCGGAGGCGACCTGACTGCCCTCTTCCACCTTGATCTCGGCCAGGGCGCCATCGGCCGGAGCCACCACCTCGAGCACCACCTTGTCGGTCTCGATGTCGGCCAGCACATCGTCGCGCTTGACCGCCTCGCCCACCTTCTTGTGCCAGGTGGCCACGGTGCCTTCCTGGATCGACTCGGGGAAGGTCGGCGCCTTCACCTCATGAGACTTGCCGCCGGCGGCCGGCGCAGCCTTGGCCTCGCTCTTCGGTTCGGCCTTGGCGTCGGCCTTCTCGCTCTTCTTCTCAGCGCCCTTGGTGCTGCCTGCACCGATCTTGCCCAGCACCTGCTCGGACTGCACGGTGTCGCCCTCTTCCACCAGCACCTCGGAGAGGGTGCCTGCTTCCGGTGCCACCACTTCGAGCACCACCTTGTCGGTTTCGATCTCGACGATCAGCTCATCGCGCTCGACGCTATCCCCCGGCTTCTTGTGCCAGGCAGCCACACTGCCTTCGGCAACGGACTCCGGAAAGGTGGGCGCTTTGATATCGGTAGCCATGTCGTTTCCCTTATATGTTCTCTACGTCCCGGTGGATTTGCTCAGACGTTGAAGGCGTCTTCCACCAACTGGCGCTGCTGTTCGGTATGCACGGACATGTAGCCCGCCGCGGGTGCTGCCGATGCCGGACGCCCGGCGAACTTGAGCTCGCCGCCCAGGCCGTTCTTGAGCATGTCGGCCACCGCCCGCATGTGGTGCTGGCTGGGATACCAGGCGCCCTGATTGAGCGGCTCTTCCTGACACCACACTACGGTGTCGAGGTTGACGTAGGCCTTCAGCGCCTCGAACAGCTCCTCCTTGGGGAAGGGGTAGAGCTGCTCGATACGCACGATGGCGGTGTCGTCGCGGCCGTTCTCTTCGCGCCAGGCCGCCAGGTCGTAGTAGACCTTGCCGGCACACATGATGACGCGCGTCACCTGCTGGGCCTCGAGGTTGCCCTGGTCCGGCAGCACCATATGGAAGTGGCCGTTGGCCAGGTCGTCGAGGCTGGAGATCGCCTCCTTGTGGCGCAGCAGGCTCTTGGGCGACATCACCACCAGCGGCTTGCGCAGCGGACGGATCACCTGACGACGCAGCAGGTGGAAGATCTGCGCCGGCGTGGTGGGCACGCACACCTGCATGTTGTGCTCGGCGCACAGCTGCAGGAAGCGCTCGAGGCGCGCCGAAGAGTGTTCCGGCCCCTGCCCCTCGTAGCCGTGAGGCAGCAGCATGGTCAGGCCGCACAGCCGTCCCCACTTGGTCTCACCGGAGGAGATGAACTGGTCCACCACCACCTGTGCACCGTTGAAGAAGTCGCCGAACTGCGCTTCCCAGATCACCAGGTCATTGGGTGCCGTCGTGGCATAGCCGTACTCGAACGCCAGCACCGCCTCCTCGGAGAGGAAGGAGTCGTGGATGGTAAAGCGCGGCTGGCCGTCGGCCAGATGCTGCAGCGGCACGTAGGTACTACCGTCCTTCTGGTTGTGCACCACCGCATGGCGGTGGGAGAAAGTGCCGCGACCCACGTCCTGACCGGTGATACGCACCGGATGCCCCTCGTCGAGCAGGGTGGCGTAGGCCAGGGTTTCGGCGAAGCCCCAGTTCAGCGCCAGACCGCCGGCCTGCATCTTGCGGCGGTCCTCGTAGATCTTGGCCACCTGGCGCTGCACCTCGACACCGTCGGGAATCTCGCACATGCGCGCGGCCAGCCGCTGCAGACGCTTCATCTCGACGCTGGTGTCGGCGTAGCCGCTCCACTCGTGACCGAGATAGGGCTTCCAGTCGACGAACAGGGTGGTATTGGGCTCCTGGACCAGGGCGTTGGCCACGTGGTTGCCCGCCATCAGGTCCTCACGATAGGTCTCGGTCATCGCCTGGGCGTCTTCCTCGCTGAGCACGCCCTGCTCCACCAGGCGCTGAGCATAAAGCGTGCGCGAGGAGGGATGATCCTTGATCTTCTGGTACATCAGCGGCTGGGTGCCGGAGGGCTCGTCGGCCTCGTTGTGGCCGCGACGGCGGTAGCAGACCAGATCGATGACCACGTCCTTGCGGAACTGCTGACGGTAATCGAGCGCCACCTGGGTGGCATGCAGCACCGCATCCGGGTCGTCGCCGTTGACGTGGAAGATCGGCGCCTGGACCATCTTGGCGATGTCGGTGCAGTACTCGGTGGAGCGAGTGTCCTGCGGGTGCGAGGTGGTGAAGCCGACCTGGTTGTTGATGACGATGTGGACCGTACCGCCGGTCTTGTAGGCGCGGGTCTGGGACATCTGGAACGTCTCCATCACCACACCCTGACCGGCGAAGGCGGCGTCGCCATGCACGTTGATCGGCAGGACCTTGGTGCCTTCGTAGTCGTCGCGGCGGTCCTGACGGGCGCGCACCGAGCCCTCCACCACCGGAGAGACGATCTCCAGGTGCGAGGGGTTGAAGGCCAGCGCCAGATGTACCTCGCCGCCCGGCGTCATCACGTTGGAGCTGAAGCCCTGATGGTACTTGACGTCACCCGAGCCACGCTCGATCAGCTTCTTGCCGTCGAACTCGTCGATCAGCTCGGAAGGGTTTTTGCCGAGGATGTTGACCAACAGGTTGAGACGACCGCGGTGAGCCATGCCGATGACGACTTCCTTGACCCCGTAGCCGCCGGCCCGCTGGATCAGTTCGTCCATCATGGGGATGAACGACTCGCCGCCCTCGAGGCCGAAGCGCTTGGTGCCGGGATACTTGGAGGCCAGATAGTTCTCCAGGCCCTCTGCTGCGGTCAGCCGCTCCAGCAGGTGCTTGCGCACGTCGTCGCTGTACTTGGGCGCCGAGCGCACCGACTCGAAGCGCTGCTGCAGCCAGCGTTTCTCCTCGGTGTCGACGATATGCATGATCTCGCAGCCGATGGAGCGACAGTAGGTCTGCTCCAGCGCCTCGACGATCTCACGCAGCGGTGCCTTGTCCATCCCCAGAAAGAAAGAGCCGGTCTGGAACTCGGTGTCCAGATCGGCCGTAGAAAGCTGGTGGAAGGAGAGGTCGAGGTCGGGAACCGGCGCCTGGCTACGCAGCTTGAGCGGGTCGATATCGGCTTTCTGGTGTCCCCGGAAGCGATAGGCGTTGATCAGCTGCAACACCTTGACCTGCTTCTTGTTCTCGCCGCTGTCGGCAGCGACCGCCGTGGTCCGGCGGGCGCGGGCCAGCTGCTGGAACTGGTCGCGTACCGGACTGAGAGGGACGTCATGGGTGGCGCTGCCATCGACGCTCGGCAGCTGATCGAAGTAGGTTCGCCACTCGTCGGGCACGGAACCTGGGTCGGCGAGGTATTGCTCGTAGAGCGCTTCCACATAGTGAACGTTGCTGCCGCTCACGTGGGAGCTGTTCCACATCAACTCCATTATGCCTTGTTGCATCTCTCGGTCACCCTACACTGATGGGGTGTTGTCGGCGCCGTCACGGGCCAGCCGCGGCGGCTTGGCTGGTGCCCTGCCGGTGGGGCGTCTTCTCTTCCGGCGGATCCAGCCGCGAGGCCGGAAACCTTGAAATTCATGCTCAAGAGCCGGTACCTGTGGCACCGGCTCTGTCGCTACTGTGCGAACCGACCGCGACACAAGGTCGCGGCCGAACTGCGGCCGCTATGATAGCAAGCTACGCGCCACGATTTAAGTGGCATTCGCCAGCAGCATGTCACGGATCTTGCCGATGGCCCGCGTCGGATTGAGCCCCTTGGGACATACCGCAACACAGTTCATGATGCCGCGGCAGCGGAACACGCTGAACGGATCTTCGAGTTCCGACAGGCGTTCACGGGTCGCGGTGTCGCGCGAATCGGCCAGGAAACGGTACGACTGCAGCAGACCGGCCGGACCGACGAACTTGTCCGGGTTCCACCAGAACGACGGACAGGAGGTCGAACAGCAGGCACACAGGATGCACTCGTAGAGGCCGTCGAGCTTGTCGCGATCCTCGGGCGACTGCAGGCGCTCGATGGCCGGCGCCGGGGTGTCGTTCTGCAGGTACGGCTGGATGCGCTCGTACTGCTTGTAGAACAGCCCCATGTCGACCACCAGGTCGCGCACCACCGGCAGACCCGGCAGCGGGCGCAGCACCAGCTTGTTGTCCTTGACCACGTCGGACAGCGAGGTGATGCAGGCCAGACCGTTCTTGCCGTTCATGTTCATGCCGTCGGAGCCGCACACGCCCTCGCGGCAGCTACGGCGGAAAGCCAGGGTGGTGTCCTCGGCCTTGAGCATCTCCAGCACGTTGAGCACCATCAGGTCGCGGCCCTGGGTGTCGAGCTGGTACTCCTGCATGTAGGGCGCGGAGTCGGTTTCCGGGTTGTAGCGGTAAATGGATACCTGAAGCATCTCGTGACTCCCCCTTAATATGTACGGACTTTCGGCTCGAAGGTGTCGACGGTCTTCGGCTTGAAGTTGACGTCACGCTTGCCGACCCGCTTCTCGGCCGGGAAGTACATGGAGTGCTTCAGCCAGTTGGCGTCGTCGCGGTCCGGATAGTCGTAGCGCGAGTGGGCGCCACGGCTCTCCTTGCGCTCCAGGGCCGCGATGGCGGTAGCCTCGGCCACTTCCATCAGATTGTCGAGCTCGAGCGCCTCGACGCGAGCGGTGTTGAAGGCACCGGACTTGTCGACCAGGTGCGCCTCGCCGATACGGCCGCGCAGATCGGCCAGTTTCTTGACCCCTTCCTGCATGTGATCTTCCTGACGGAACACGCCGAAGGAGTTCTGCATGATGCTTTGCAGCTCGGTCTTGAGCGCTGCCACGGACTCACCGCCGGTGGACTCGTTCCAGCGGGTCATGCGCTTCATGGCCGCCTCGACGTCGGACTCGGAGGCGTCGAGGTAGTCGATACCCTCGTTGAGCGCGCTCTCGATGAACATGCCGGCCGCACGACCGAACACCACCAGGTCGAGCAGCGAGTTGCCGCCCAGGCGGTTGGCGCCGTGCACCGACACGCAGGCTGCTTCGCCACAGGCGAACAGACCGTTGACGATGCGGTCGTTGCCGTCGGCGTCCTGCATGATCGCCTGGCCGTGCACGTTGGTCGGTATACCGCCCATCATGTAGTGGCAGGTCGGCACCACCGGGATCGGCGCCTTGACCGGATCGGCGTGAGCGAAGATCTTGGACAGCTCGCTGATGCCGGGCAGGCGCTTGTTGAGCACCTCTTCACCCAGGTGGTCGAGCTTGAGGTAGACGTGATCGCCCTTCTCGCCGCAGCCGCGGCCCTCGAGGATCTCCATGACCATGGAGCGTGCCACCACGTCGCGGCCGGCCAGATCCTTGGCGTTGGGAGCATAGCGCTCCATGAAGCGCTCGCCGTCCTTGTTGACCAGATAGCCGCCCTCACCGCGACAGCCCTCGGTGACCAGCACGCCGGCACCGTAGATACCGGTGGGGTGGAACTGCCACATCTCCATGTCCTGCATCGGGAAGCCGGCGCGCAGCGCCATGCCGATGCCGTCGCCGGTATTGATCAGGGCGTTGGTGGTGGACGCATAGATGCGACCGGCACCGCCGGTGGCCATGACGGTGGCCTTGGACTTGACGTGCACCACTTCGCCGGTCTCGATGCACATGGCGATGCAGCCCACCACGTCGCCGTTGGCGTTCTTGACCAGATCGACCGCGAACCACTCGTTGAGGAAGGTGGTGTTGTTCTTCAGGTTGTTCTGGTAGAGGGTGTGCAGCAGCGCGTGGCCGGTACGGTCGGCCGCGGCGCAGGTACGTGCCGCCTGGCCGCCTTCACCGAAGTTCTTGGACTGGCCGCCGAACGGACGCTGATAGATGCGGCCGTTGTCGAAACGCGAGAACGGCAGGCCCATGTGCTCGAGCTCGAAGACCGCCTTGGGCCCCTCGGAGCACATGTACTCGGCGGCGTCCTGGTCGGTGATGTAGTCGCCGCCCTTGACGGTGTCGTACATGTGCCAGCGCCAGTCGTCGTTGGGGTCGGCCGAGGCGATGGCGCAGGTGATGCCGCCCTGGGCGGACACGGTGTGCGAACGGGTCGGGAAGACCTTGGACAGCACGGCGGTCTTCTTGCCGGACTTGGCCAGCTCGAGCGCTGCGCGCAAGCCGGAGCCGCCACCGCCGATGATGATGGCGTCGAAGGACAAGGTACGCATGTTAGACATGAATCAGGCTCCCCACAGAACGGTAATGCCCCAGACCAGGAACACGAACACGGCCAGGATGATGACGACCTGGGCACCGAGGCGAACGGGCGTGGACTTGAGGTAATCGGTGGTCACGGTCCACAGCCCCACCCAGGCGTGCGCAGCGAGCGAGATGAAGGCCAGCAGGGAGAAGATCCGCATCCAGGTCTGGGCAAACAGGTTGCTCCAGGTAACGTAATCGAGCCCGGGGTTGAACAGCAGATACGCGACGATGAAAACCGTATAGAGCGCCAGAATGACGGCCGAGACCCGCTGGATCAGCCAGTCGGACAGGCCGCTGCGACCCAGATTGGTGATGTTGGTTACCATACCCAGACTCCCGCCAGAATGATCAGGACGGCACTGATGACCACGGTGGCCTGTGCCTTCTTCACGCCCCCCTCGAGGGTCACGCCATATCCGGCATCCATCAGCATGTGCTTGATGCCGGCAACGAAGTGAAAGGCCAGGGCCGACAGCAGCCCCCAGGCGATCAGCTTGGCCAGAATGTTGTTGGCCAGGGTGTCACGCACGGCGAGGAAGCCTTCCGGAGACGACAGCGACTTGTCGAGGGCCCAGAACGCGAAGATGAGGCCAACGAACAGAATTACGCCGGTGATGCGGTGGGCGATCGACGTCAAGGCGGGAAGTGGGAACTGTATCGTGGTGAGGTCTAGGTTGACGGGTCGTTTGCTATTCACGGCTCTATACACACTCTCTTGGCTCGCTCTTCAACCGATGGGACCAGGCTCGAGCGGGCGGTGGTTTGAGGTAGGGGGCTCGCCGCTGCCGGGACGGGCATGACAACGAGTACCTGCCAGTCGCGCGGTGTGGATTATAGGGACATGAAACCCTAGTGACAAATACCCACCGCGCTAACTCGACCATGGTTCAAGCTCGTCACGCCAGGGGTGGCAAGCAGAGACAGGCTGATCGAGCCGTAACCGGCAGCCCATGGGCGCTCTCGTGATGCAAAGCACCATTTTCTATACAAAAGCTATCGCAAAAAAATATCCATGCACAACTATGCGGTCACTTTGGCCTAATTGACAATCCCGGGAACGCTTCTATAGTGGGCTGACCTTTTTCGCGGGCCAGGACTCCAACAGGGTTTGCGAAATAATGAGTTAACGTTCCATATCGACTTCGAGAGGAGGCCAGAATGGCTGACAGGAAAGCGACACTGACGGTAGACGGCCTGGAAAAAGCGATCGAGCTGCCCGTCTACTCAGGAACCCTGGGCCCTGACGTGGTCGATGTTCGCGGTCTGGGCGCCGAAGGCCTGTTCACCTACGACCCCGGCTTCATGGCAACCTCCTCGTGCCAGTCGGCCATCACCTACATCGATGGCGCCAAGGGCGTGCTTCTGCATCGCGGTTACCCGATCGATCAGCTGGCCAAGGAGTCCAACTTCGTCGAGGTGTGCTACGCCCTGCTGTTCGGCGAACTGCCGACCGACGAGCAGTACGCTGACTTCGAGTCGCGGGTGCGCAACCACACCATGGTCCACGACCAGATCAACAACTTCTTCAAGGGCTTCCGCCGCGACGCCCACCCGATGTCGATCCTGTGCGGCGTGGTCGGCGGTCTGGCCGCCTTCTACCACGACCACCTGGACATCACCGTCGAGGAAGACCGCATCATCAGCGCGATCCGCCTGATTGCCAAGATGCCGACCATTGCGGCGATGTCCTACAAGTACAACGTCGGCCAGCCGTTCAACTACCCGCGCAACGATCTGAGCTATGCAGAGAACTTCCTCTACATGATGTTCAGCAACCCGTGCGAGGAGTACAAGGTCAACCCGGTCTACGCCAAGGCCATGGACCGCATCTTCATGCTGCATGCCGACCACGAGCAGAACGCCTCCACCTCCACGGTGCGCCTGGCCGGCTCCACCGGCGCCAACCCGTTCGCCTGTATCAGCGCCGGCATTGCCGCCCTGTGGGGCCCGGCTCACGGCGGTGCCAACGAGGCGGTGCTGAAGATGCTCGACGAGATCGGCGACGACTCCGAAGAGAACATCCAGCGCTTCATCGACAAGGCCAAAGACAAGGACGACCCGTTCAAGCTGATGGGCTTCGGCCACCGCGTGTACCGCAACTTCGACCCGCGCGCCAAGGTCATGAAGGAGACCTGCGACGAGGTGCTGGCCGAGCTCGGCATCGACGACCCGCAGCTCAAGATCGCCAAGCGCCTGGAGCAGATCGCCCTCGAGGACGAGTACTTCGTCGAGCGCAAGCTCTACCCCAACGTCGACTTCTACTCCGGCATCATCCTCAAGGCCATGGGCATCCCGACCAACATGTTCACGGTGATCTTCGCCGTGTCACGCACCATCGGCTGGATTTCCCACTGGCACGAGATGCTGTCCAACGACTACAAGATCGGCCGCCCGCGTCAACTCTACACCGGCCACCCGCAGCGCGACTATCCTGCCAAGTAAGTCGGCAGGACGCGGCCTGCGCCGCAATGCACTGGAAAGCCGCCTTCGGGCGGCTTTCTGCGTCTCGCACTTCATACGCAGCCACGCGTGCCACGCTGGGCTCCAGGCTGCCACCAACAAGAGAGGCAACAGCACATGCATGAACAGATTTCCACCGTCGCCTTCATCGGCCTGGGCGTGATGGGCTATCCCATGGCTGGCCACCTGGCCCACGCGGGGCTTACCGTGCGCGTCTACAACCGCAGCGAGGGCAAGGCCAAGGCCTGGGTCGAGCAGTTCGGCGGCAGCTACCACGCCACGCCTGCTGAAGCCGCCCAGGGAGCCGATCTCGTGCTGGTGTGTGTCGGCAATGACGACGACGTCAGGCAGGTCACCGTGGGCGAACGGGGAGCGCTCTCCGGCATGCATGCGGGCAGCCTGCTGGTCGACCACACCACTGCCTCTGCCGATCTCGCCCAGGAACTCGACGCCGCCTGCCGCGAGCGCGCCATCGGCTTCATCGACGCGCCGGTATCCGGCGGCCAGCAAGGCGCCGAGAACGGCGCCCTGACCATCATGTGCGGCGGTACAGAAGCGGATTTCGCTCGCGCCGAGACCACCCTCGCCCACTATGCCAGGGCGGTGACCCTGATGGGACCGGCCGGCAGCGGCCAGCTGACCAAGATGGTCAACCAGATCTGCATAGCCGGCCTGGTACAGGGGCTTGCCGAGGGGCTGCATTTTGCCGAACGAGCCGGTCTCGACCAGCAGCGCGTAATCGACGTCATATCCAAGGGTGCTGCCGGCTCGTGGCAGATGGAGAACCGCCACAAGACCATGATCGCCGACGAGTACGAGCACGGCTTTGCGGTCGACTGGATGCGCAAGGACCTGGGGATCTGTCTCGAGCAAGCGCGTCGCCTGCAGGCTCGCCTGCCGGTCACCGCACTCGTGGACCAGTTCTATGGCGACGTTCAGGTCATGGGAGGTGGACGCTGGGACACTTCTTCGTTGCTACGCCGCCTGCGCGGGCACGGCGACTGATCCGCCTCACGTAGCTTACACGCTTAGGGGCGTCGCCTACTCGCGACGCCCCTAAGCGGAAAGCACTAGAAACGGGTTAACCGCTACTTGACAGCCATCTCTTTACACGGAGCGCGCCCCGCCATCGGCAAGGCCGGCACGTTTTCCACACATTCTGTGGATAACCCTGTTCACAACCTCAAGAAAACACCATCAAATCGGCATGAGAAGGGGCTTGCAGTTAGATTGGCTATTTTTTGACCAACAATAACCCATTGAAATCATTCGTTTTTTGCAGTCGCACACTCAACAGGAGCCAATTCGGGGATTTACGCACAGGGGCGCAAGCCGCACACTGAGCAAGTGGACAAGTCAAGTGGGAAAAGCTGAAAAAACGGCTACTTCAATGGGCTTTTCACGCAGACCAGCCCGCCCAAATGAGAACCGATTGCATGGCTCAAACAGGCGAATGCGTATTAGTGCAGAATGATACGGAGCGGAGTCCGAAGGAGGAAAGTGGCGTCCCATAGGGGGTTCGAACCCCTGTTCCCGCCGTGAAAGGGCGGTGTCCTGGACCACTAGACGAATGGGACGCAATGTCGTTCAAGTATCGACACAAGAGATTTGGTGGAGCCTAGCGGGATCGAACCGCTGACCTCGACACTGCCAGTGTCGCGCTCTCCCAGCTGAGCTAAGGCCCCACATGTGCCTTGAAGACGGGGCGTATATTACCGATTTACCCCGCCGCCTGTCAAGGCCCGTGCGACTCAGCCGAGATCGCGGTACTCCTTCTCGAAGCGCTTGGCCTGCTTCTTGGACACCCCCCCCAGCACTTCGATGGCATGACGCAGCCGCGCCCGGGTCACGTCGGAGCCGAGGATGGCCATGGCGTCCATCACCGAGGTACTGGCTGCAGAGCCGGTGATGGCGATGAACACGGGCGCGAGGAAATCCTTCATCTTGAATCCGAAGTGACCGGCCAGCAGCTTGACCTCGGCGAGCAGCGCCTCCTTGTGCCAGGCCGGCACCGCCTCGAAGCGCCAGACGAGGAACTGCAGCAGCCTGACGAGCTCCTCGCGCTCCAGCTTGATGCCGTCGAAGTCCTGCTCCCTCACATCAGGCACGCCGCTGAAGAAGTGGCCGGCCAACGGCGCCACCTGCGAGAGCGTCTCCACCCGGGTACGCACCTGGGGCAGGATCTGACCGACGTACTCTTCGTTGAACGCCCATTCCATGAGCGCCTTGAGAAATGCCCTATCGTCGAGGTCCTCGCGAATGTAGAGCCCGTTGAGCCAAGTGAGCTTTTCCAGGTCGAACACCGGCCCACCGAGCGACACACGCTGGATGTCGAAGTGCGCCATCATCTCGTCGAGCGAGAACTTCTCCCTCTCATCCGGCATCGACCAGCCCATACGCCCCAGGTAGTTGATCACCGCCTGGGGCAAGAACCCCATACGCTTGTAGTAGTTGATGGAGGTGGGATTCTTGCGCTTGGAAAGCTTCGACTTGTCGGGGTTGCGCAGCAGCGGCATGTGGCATAGCACCGGCATTTCCCAACCGAAGTACTCATATAGCAGTTGGTGCTTGGGCGCCGAATTGATCCACTCCTCGCCGCGCAGCACATGGGTGATGCCCATCAGATGGTCATCCACCACGTTGGCCAGGTGGTAGGTGGGCATGCCATCCGACTTCAACAGCACCTGAGCGTCGACCTGCGCCCAATCGACTTCGATGGTGCCACGTAACATGTCATCGATGACACAGGTCCCGCTGCTCGGCACCTTCATGCGCACCACGTACGGCCACCCTTCCCGCTCACGACGCGCCACCTCGTCATCCGGCAGAGCCAGATCATCAGGCTTGAGCGCCAGGTGCATACCGGAAGCCTTGCGCGCCTCCCTCAGCTCGTCCAGCTCTTCGCTGGTGCGGTAGCACTTGAAGGCATGTCCAGCCTCGATCAACTGGCGCGCATATTCGGCATAGATATCGCCGCGCTCGCTCTGCCGGTAAGGGCCGTGCGGCCCGCCCACGTCGGGCCCCTCGTCCCACTCGAGCCCCAGCCAGCGCAGCGAGTCGAGGATCATCTGCTCGGACTCGAGCGTGGAGCGCACCCGGTCCGTATCCTCGATGCGCAGGATGAACTGCCCGCCGTGCTGTCGCGCAAAGCAGAGGTTGAACAGCGCGATGTAAGCGGTGCCTACGTGGGGGTCACCGGTGGGTGACGGCGCAATACGAGTACGTACGGTCATGTCGTCCTTATCCAGTCGGGAAAACTCATGGCGGCATTATACGCACCTGGAACGACGGGGGCAGCCGCACCGGCCGCCTTGCTTCCGTCAAGCATCGCCGTGCCGTCCCGCGGCAGGATCATCGCCGCCACCGCTCCCGGCACGACCAGAAATAGTGTGCAAAGCGTTGAACCGCCAAATTTGCACACTTAACACAGATCATTGACAATCACATTCCTTTGGTTCCTCAGTCTTCAGGTTGATGAAATGGACTCACTGGGCAATAGAATCAAGCAATTAAGATTGCAAGCAAATCTCAACAAAGCTGCGCTTGCCAGGAAGGTCGGCGTATCGGATGTCACGATCTCATACTGGGAGTCGGGTGCGATCAAACAGATAGGTCATGAGCGACTGGTAGCACTGGCAGATGCCCTCGGCTGCACCCTGGGGCAGCTGCTCGAAGGCGAGACGCAGCTCGTGACGACCCCGCTTTACCTTCGCGGCCAGCCCCCGGCACCCTGGCAGGCTGCCAGCTCGAATCGTATTGCGTTGTCTCGGGAGATCTTGAATGGCGTCAGCTGGGACGGCGAGTGCTACCTCGTCACCCCCGCACCAGGCGAGCGTTTCGATTATCTCGAGAATGGCGATCTTGCTGCCTTCGGCCCCACGGAGAACTGCGACCGACCGGGACACTATCTGATCGAAGGTGCCGGCGGCTTCTATATCGGCCAGTTGGAACTCAGTGAAAACGGCCAGCCGGTGTGTCGTAGCGAGAACGATGCCGGGGCCTTGCCGACCCCACTGGAGGCCTCGGAGAAAATCGTGGGGCGGCTACTGGCGCGTTGGCGAATGGAAGGCGCCTGAATGGCGCCACTTGACCCTTACTCCACTTCGAGAACGTCGACCTGGTCGGTAGTCCGCCGAGGCTCACTGCCGATCAGATATCGCCGCGAATAGCTGGCCACCTGCCCCAGCCCATGCCGGGCGCTTCTGACCAGCTCTCCTTCCAGGTGTTCGCCTTGCTCGCCGATTCGCTCGCGTACGGCAGGCGGCTGAACGCTGGCTTCCACCAGATTGACGGTAATGAGGTAGCCGCCATCCGGCAGACCGCTACCGGGGCCGAAGGGCCCTGTGGCAAAACCACCGCCTTCGACCATGGTACGCGATTGCCAGCGTACGCCACTCAATTCGCGCTCCACTATTATCAGCAGTCGCGTCTCGTCAGGCAGATTGGTCTCTCCTTCGACCATCAAACGTCTATCGCTACGCAGGGTGGCCGAAGCGTGTATTTCGACAGCAAGCGGCTCCACCTCGACCGGCTCCTCCACCGGCTCGGTAACGTCAGTCGGCTGTTCGAGCTCGGCCTCCTCCTCCGCCGGCGTGCCATTGCCGTCGCCGCCACAACCCGCCAGCCACACCGCAGCCATCAGGCCTATACAGGATCGACGCCATGCCTTCATGCCTTTCTCCAGACCGAACATTGCCTTACTAGACTAAGGAACCGCTGAACAATTCGTCGCTGAGCAGCTGATGCGCTCAGCGCAGCAAATTCGAGCCTCAGCGGTCGATTTCTGACCACCTCAGGTAGCCTATTTTCCCTGGTAGCCGGCTTATCCGGCAACAG